>Ga0190273_10000037_pt1 | contig 89502 bp, 81 predicted proteins | sample Popmic504IS_FD_134513 | JGI IMG/M metagenome (GOLD analysis project Ga0190273, IMG submission 134513) | Populus adjacent soil microbial communities from riparian zone of Shoshone River, Wyoming, USA - 504 IS | ecosystem: Environmental > Terrestrial > Soil > Riparian zone > Trees stand | place...
ACATCGCCATGCCGGGCATGGACGGGATCGACGTCGCCCGGGCGCTTGCGCGAGTGCCGAAACCCCCGGTCGTGATCTTCGTCACCGCCTTCGACATGTTCGCGGTCGCCGCCTTCGACGTCGAGGCGGTCGACTATGTAATGAAGCCGGTCTCCGCCGAGCGCCTGGCCCGAGCCGTCGAGCGGGCCCGGGAACGGCTCGCCGGACGGGGCGAATCCGAGGCGGCCGAGGGCGGCGGCTCCGCCTTCGTCGAGGAATTCTGGGTGTCGGAGTCCCGGGGCCTGATCCGCCTTTCCGCGGCGGACGTCGACCGGGTCAGCGCGGAGCGCGACTATATGCGGCTCCATGTCGGCAAGAGGAGCTGGCTGATCAACCACACGATCGGCAAGCTGGAAGAGGAGCTCGACCCGGCGAAATTCGTGCGCCTTCACCGTTCCGCCATGGTCCGCCGGGATTTCGTCACCGGCCTCAGGCGCGACGAGGGCGGGCGCTGGTGGGCCCGCCTCGCCGACGGCGACGAGCAGAAGGTCGGACGCCTCTACCTCGCCAATGCAAAAGGGCTCGCCGGACGCCGCTAAAGGGGCAGCGGACGCCGGCGAGCCGAGTTGTTCGGTTGATTATCGTCAGCGGACCCGAAGGGCGACCCGGAACGGCGTGCCCTGCTTCGCGGCGGCGAGCTGGACCGCGCTGTGGGCATCGGCGGTGACCGCCTTCTCGCAGGCGGCGGCCCGCTCCCGCATCCGGATCGGCTGGATCAGCTTCGAACCGCAAAGGCCCTGGGCGGCGACGCGGATGCGCCGGTCGATCCGGACGGCATCGGCCGGGTCGGCGGAGTCGAGGCCCTCGAGGCTGATGCTGACGACATCGTCGGCGGGAGCGGCCTGGGCCGGGACTGAGAGAGCGAACGTGCCCGTCGTCACGGCGACTGCGGCGAGAGCGGAAAGCATACGGTTCATGGTCTTCATCCTTGTCTTCGAAAAACGGTGCAGCGCGAGGCCCCTTCCCCGGGGATGAGACAGGGTCGAAACCCCGCGCCGCTGGATTGGACCTAGCCCGCGCCGCCCGCGGCTGCGCGCCCGCTTCGACACGGTGCCGCAACGGCTCTGCGAAGCGCCCGCGGCGCCGACGAAATGCATCTGTGGATCGACGAAGGGATTTGCCTCCCCATCGCCAGATGGGGAGGAGGCCCCGCGTAGCGGGGTGGAGGGGTAACCCGGCACAGGCTGCCGAGCTACATCACCCCTCCACCACCTTCGGTGGTCCCCCTCCCCACGAGTACCCCTTGGGGAGGCAGATCAAGGCCCGACGTCGTCGACTTTGACCTTTACCCGCGGCCGGACCTGGCCGCCCAGGCCGAGGGCTGCGGCGACCTTGTCGTCCCAGGCGTAGGGGTCGGTCCGGAAGACGACCCGGCCGCCGTCGACATAGGCGCTGTGGTAGAGCAGCCGCACCGGAATCTTGTTCGACAGCTCGACCGGAGTCTCCTCCTTCGTCGCCATCGCCTTGTCGAACGCCTCGAGCTTGCCGTCGTCCTGGGCGAGCAGGCGGGCGAACTCGACCGCATTCTCGACCCTCGAGCAGCCGTGGCTGGCGTGGCGCTGGGTCGAGGCGAACAGGGCCTTGGCAGGGGTGTCGTGGAGGTAGATCTGCTGGTTGTTGATCATGTCGAACTTGACGAGGCCCAGCGCCGATTTGGGCCCCGGCTGCTGGACCAGCTTGCCGTTCTTCATGACGATATTCTCTTTCGCCATGTACGCGGCGCCCTTGGGCAGGATCTCCTCCTTGGCGATCGACTCCGGCACCGTCCAGGGCGGGTTGGCGACGAGCCGGGCGATCGGCGAGCCGAGCTCGGGAGTCTCCCAGTCGGGCTGGCCGACGACGACCTTGCGGCGGTCCTTCTCGGTGCCGTCCTTGAAATAATGGAGCTCGGCCGCCGCCGTGTTGACGTCGATCCGGGTCGCGGGCGGGGCCCGGTCGAGCCAGCGCCGCCGCTCGAGGTTGACGGCCAGGATTCGCGCCCGATCCCGGGCGCCGGTGTTCAGGGCCTCGATCGTCGAATTACCGATCACGCCGTCGGCCTCGATTCCGTAATCGGCCTGGACCTTCTTCACCGCGGCGACCATGTCGGAGCCATAGACGTCGCCGGCGGCGGGCGCCGCGGCCTTGGCCTTGGCGCCCTTGGCTTTCGCCTCCGCCGCGGGCGGCGCGGCCGGCTCGGCCGCGAGATAGCCGTTGGCGCGAAGCCCCTCGCGGATCTGGGCGACCCGCGGATCCTTCTTGCCCGGCTTGATCTGCTCGCCGGGAGCCACCGCGACCTTGTGCTCCTGCCCGGCCTTCTGCCGGTAGGCGAGATAGGCGTCGGACAGCGCTCTATATTCCGCATCCTGCGGAGCCAGGCTTGCAAGCCACTGGCGCACCCCGCCCTGCTCGACCGCCTTGCCGAGGCCGCCGACCACGTCGGCCTTCGGCATCGGCACGGTATAGACCTCGAACAATTTGCGTGGATCGACGGCGCCGGTGGCCAGGGCCTGGCCGTATTCGATCGCGGCGAGCGTAAGCCCGGCCTCGCGCTCGGCGGCGCTTGCGCCCTTGGTGGCATGCTCGACATAGGATTTCGCGTCGATGGCGTGCCGGGCGGCATCCTCGAACGCGCCGGTCAGCTCCTGGGCGCGCTCGCCGGTCCACACCGCCTGCCAGCCGCGCCCCTCGTAGAATTTCTTCACGCGCGGATCGCTGACCGCCGCCTTGAGCTCGGCCGGGGTCACCGCCTTCGGATCGACCTGAACGGCCTGGCCGGAGCCCGAGCCGCCGCCGCTCGTCTTCACGAAATCGCAGCCGGAAGCCAGCAGGGCCGCCAGCGAAACGCAGGCTAACATCTTACGCATTACACACCGCCTCTTCACATGGATCAGGCGCTGAAACGTCCCCGCGGCCCGATAGGCTCCGAAGAAAAGAAGCGCTCCGGCCGCTTAACCGCCGCCGCACCGCCGTCCCGGGATGGGACAGCTGAAAATGGGGGGGAGCGCTGGTGCAACATTATTAGCTATCGGAAGCTAGGCGGGCACTCCAACCGGCGACGAGGACGATCTTGGTTTTGCGGGATTCCATCTATTTCAAGGCTTTGGGAGAGGCGCTTCGCTGGCGCGGCCGGGAGCTGGCCTGTGCCGCGACCCTTCTCGCCACCGCTTCGTGCGTTCCGCTCGCCGCCGCGCCGGCGCCCGTCGACACGGTCGCCGAAGCGGCCGCCGCTCCGCTCGCCCGTGCTCCGCAGCCCGAGCCGATGGTCCTGCGCGACGTCGCCGCGACGGAGGCCGAGCGAATCAACGCCGCCATCCCCTTCTCCGCCGAGACCAACCCCCGGGCGACCTCGACCGTCTTCCGGGCCGCCGGGCCGGCCGACCAGTTCCGCTCGCTCCAGTGCCTCGCCGAGGCGATCTATTACGAGGCCCGCTCGGAGAGCGAGGACGGCCAGCGCGCCGTCGCCCAGGTCGTCCTCAACCGGGTCCGCCATCCCGCCTATCCGGGCAGCGTCTGCGGAGTCGTCTATCAGGGGCCGCTGCGCGCCGGCGGCGGCTGCCAGTTCACCTTCACCTGCGACGGCTCGCTGGTCCGGATCCCGTTCGGCGAGGATTGGGCGCGAGCCCGCCGGATCGCCGCCGAGGCGCTTGCCGGCTACGTCTACGCCCCGGTCGGCCTCGCCACCAACTACCACACCCATCAGGTCCTTCCGGACTGGGCCTTCCGGCTCGCCAAGGCGACGGTGATCGGCAACCACATCTTCTACCGGATGCCTGGCGCCTGGGGCGCAGCCTCGGCGTTCAGCCAGGCCTATCGCGGCCGCGAGCCCTCGCCGGCGACGGTGATGGCCGCCCGGCTTCCGATCAGCCTCGGCCGGGGCGCTCGCGCCACCCTCCCGGCCGCGGTGGATCTGGCGAGCTTCGCCCTGCCGACGCATAACCTTCCGACGACGCTCGCCAGCGAGGCCCCGCCCGCGCCGGTCAACGACCGCCTGCCGCAGTCGACCGTGAAGGCGGAGTTCGCCAACAGCGGGCGGTATCTGGACGACATTCCCGCGGCTTCGCCGGTTCGCTGATGCCCGTTTCCCGGCGAAGGCCGGGACCCAGCCCTTGCGCCGGTGATGCTGGGCCCCGGCCTTCGCCGGGGAGCAGCTAATCTCCGCGTGCCGCGAAAGACCTCTCCCGGATCGCCCTGAACTCGGACCCCTCATTCCATTCCGGCCAGTCGCGGCCGAAGGCCAGGTCCCGGCCGATGTCGTAGAACAAGGCGACGTCCTGAGCGGCGCCGGCGAGGTCGAGGTCGGGGCGCCATTCGTCGCACGTCTGGTGGTAGCAATTGGCGGTGAATTCGGTGACCCAGCGGTCGCCCGCCTCGCGGCCGCCGTCGACCAGATCGACTCCGCCGCCCAGCGCCATCAGCAGAAGCACCGGAACGCCGCGCCTGGCGAAGGCGAAATGGTCGGCGCGGTAGAAGAGGCCCCGCTCGGGTCTGGCGTCGGGCGTGATCGTCCGCCCCTGCCGGGCGGCGGCGGCGGCGAGCCTGTCCTCGAGGTCGCTCTGGCCCTTGCCGATCAGGACGACGTCGCGGGCGAGGCCGTTGGGCTGAAGGGTGTCGAGGGTGAGGTTGGCGACCGCCTTGTCCATCGCGAAGAGCGGGTTGGTCGCGTAATGCTCGGCGCCGAGCAGCCCCCGCTCCTCCGCCGTCCAGGCGGCGAAGACCAGCGTCCGCTCCGGCCGCGGCCCCGCCTTGAAGGCGCGGGCGAGCTCGACGATCCCGGCGATCCCCGAAGCATCGTCGAGAGCGCCCGGTCGGACCCGTTTCCCACGCGTGTCCGCAGCCCCGAGACCATAAGCGTCCCAATGGCCGGCGAACCAGATCGTCTCGTCGGGATGCTTCGAGCCGGGAATCTTGCCGAGCACGTTATGGCTTTCGACCCGGGTCGCTTCGACCCCGAAATCCGCGGAGAAGCGGGCGCGAAGATCGACGGGATGGAAGCCCTGGGTCCGCGCCAGCCGTTTGACCGATACGAAATCCATGCCGGCGCGCCGGAACAGCTCCTCCGTGACGCTGCGCTGGATCCAGCCCTGGAGAAGCACGGGCTGCCGGTCGCCGGGCTTCAGGACGATGTTGTAATTCTCGCCGCCGGGCGCCTGCACGGTGTTCCAGCCATACCCGGCTCCGGCCGTTTCGTGGACGACCAGCGCGGCGATCGCTCCGCGCCGCGCCGCTTCCTCGAACTTGTAGGTCCAGCGGCCGTAATAGGTCATCGCCTGGCCGCCGAAGCGGCCTCCCGCCGGAGCTTCGAAATCGGGATCGTTGACGAGGAAGACCGCGACCTTGCCCGCGAGGTCGACGTCCTTGAAATCGTCCCACGACCGCTCCGGAGCCGCGACTCCGTAGCCGACGAAGATCATCGGAGCGCCGTCGATCCGGGCCCGCTCGGTCTCGCGCACGGTCGAGAGATAGATATCCTCGGGCACTCGGAGCGGCATCGCGCCGTTTTTACCCGTCACCGACACGGAGCCGCCCCTGTCGACCTGGGTGCGGACCAAAGGCACCTTCTGCATCCAGCCGCCATCCTCGCCCGCCGGCTCGAGCCCGGCGAGCCGGAACTGCTCGGCGATGTAGGCGATCGTCTTCGCCTCCCCCGCCGTCCCCGGCGCCCGCCCCTCATGCTCGTCCGACGCGAGCGTGCGGATCATGTTCGACATCCGGACGGGGTCGATCTTCGGAGCGACGCTCCGCTCCGCAGGGTTCGAGGCGCAGCCGGCGAGGAGGACAAGGGCAAAGAGGGCGGGCAGTTTCATGAATCGGCTCCCGAGGTCGATCGCCCAACCCTCGTCATGCTGAACTTGTTTCAGCATCCAGCGACGAGCCGCCTCGCGGGCGGAGGACTGGACCCTGAAACAAGTTCAGGGTGACGGCCGAGGCGCTACGCGGGACATTTGCCTGCGCCCGGCCCCTTCACGAAGCGCCCCGGAGTCGCCCCCGTGTGCTCGCCGTCCTTCAGCACCAGCACCCCGTTGACGAAGACGTGGCGCATCCCGGTCGCATATTGCTGGGGCTTCGGGAAGGTGGCGTTGTCGCGGATCGTCGCCGGGTCGAAGATGGCGAGATCGGCGAAATGGCCGGGCTTGAGAGCGCCGCGGTCCCGGATGCCCAAATTGCTCGCGGGCCATGAAGTCATCCGCCGCACGGCGTCCTGGAGCGTCACCACCTTCTCGTCGCGGGCGAACTTGCCGAGGACCCGGGCGAAATTGCCGTAGGCTCGGGGGTGGGTGCTCGACTTGAGGAACACGCCCTCGGGCGCCTGGGCGGAGGCGTCCGAGCCGAAGCTCATCCACGGCAAGGCGACCTCGCGCCGGACATTGTCCTCGCTCATCGAGAAATAGGCGACCTGGATCCGGCTGTTGTCCTCGACGATGAGGTCGGCGGCGGTCTCCTCGGCGGTCTTGCCGCGCTCCCGGGCCACCTCCTCCAGGGTCTTGCCGGTGAGCGGCTTCAGCGCCGGATTCTTGAAGCCGAGGAGGAGCACCTTCGACGGCTCCTTGACCACCAGCGCGCTGTCCTCCGACTCGCCCGAGCGCATCTCGGCCAGCACCCGCGCGCGCTGCACCGGATCCTTGAGCCGGGCGACCCACTTTTCGATCCCACCCTCCTGCACCCAGAGCGGCATCGAGGCGTCGAGCCCGGTCGAGCTCGCCGGGTAGGTGTACATGTCGGCGGTGATCTTCAGCCCCCGCGCCCGAGCGGCCTCCACCCGGGCGATGGCAGCGTCGATCTTGCCCCAGTTGGGCCGGCCGGACTGCTTGAAATGGTAGATTTCCGCGGGCGCGCCCGAGGCCTCCGAGATCGCCACCAGCTCGTCTATCGCCTCGAGCAATTTGGGGCCTTCGTCGCGTATGTGGCTGATATACATGCCGCCGCATTTGCCGGCCTCGCGGGCGAGCGCGATCAGCTCGGGAGTCTCGGCGAAGAAGGCCGGAGCGTAGATGAGCGAGGAGCCCAGGCCCATCGCGCCCTCGTTCATCGCCTCGCGCACGAGCGCCCGCATCCGGTCGAGCTGGGCCGGAGTCGGATCGACGTCGCCCTCGCCGAGCTCGTGGACCCGGACCGTCGTCGCCCCGACGAAGCTGGCGATGTTGGGCGAGACGCCCTTCTTCTCCATGTGGACCAGGTAATCGCCGAAGCTCGTCCATTCGATCGGATAGCGGATGTCGCCTTGCCGCTGGGTCTCGAGCCGCTTCATCTCGTCGGACATCGGGCCCATCGAATCGCCCTCGCCCATCACCTCGAGGGTGACTCCCTGGCGGATGTCGCTCTGCCCCTTCGGGTCGGCAATCAGGGTCTCGTTGGCCCAGCTCAGCATGTTGATGAAGCCGGGCGCCACGGCGAGCCCGGTCGCATCGATCTCGGTCCGGGCGGTGCCGTCGAGGCTCGGGCCGACGAACGCGATCCGGTCGCCGCGCAGGCCGACGTCGCCCGTATAAGGCGCGCCACCGCTGCCGTCGTAGATGGTGCCGCCGCGGATGACCATGTCGTAGGCCGGAGCGGACGGCGCCGTCGCGCAGCCGGCGAGGAGCAGGGCGAGGGCCGGAACGGCAGCCCGGATGGAGGACAAAGAGCTGCTTCCCGGCGAAGGCCGGGACCCAGTCCTTCCGCCGGTGCCGCTGGGCCCCGGCCTTCGCCGGGGAACGAAGACCATCGGATCCGACCCACTCATCTGCATTTCCTCCATCCCGGCCCTCGAACGAAGCGCCCCGGCTTAGCCCCCGTATGCTCCCCGTCCCTCAGCACCTGAACCCCGTTGACGAAAACGTGGCGCATCCCAACGGCATATTGGTGCGGCTTCTCGTACGTCGCCCGGTCGGCGATCTTCGCGGGATCGAAGACGGCGAGATCGGCATAGAGGCCCTGCTTCAACCGGCCGCGGTCCGCGAGCCGCAGATTGTCGGCGGGCAGCGAGGTCAGTCGGCGAACGGCCTCGGGCAGGCTCAGCACCTTCTCCTCGCGCACGTAGCGGCCGAGGAGGCGGGCGAAATTGCCGTAGGTCCGGGGGTGGACCTCCTTGTCGGTGAAGGGCGGCTCGGGCGCGATCGCCGCCGCGTCGGAGCCGAAGCTGACCCAGGGCCGGGCCACGACCTTGCGGACATTTTCCTCGGAGATGGAGTGGAAGACGGTTCCCACCCCGCTCTGGTCCTCGACGATGAGATCGACTGCGGTCTCCTGCACGCTCTTTCCGTGCGAGGCGGCGATCTCGGGCATCCGTTTGCCCGCATGGACTCGCAGCGCCGGATTGGCGAAGCCGACCGGCTGGACCGTCGTCCAGTCGCGCGAGCCGCCTTGCATCTCGGCGACGACCCGGGCGCGCACCGCCGGGTCCTTCAGCCGATCGAGCATCGCCCGGGTCCCGCCTTCGCGGACCCACAAGGGGAGCGTGGAATCGAGGCCCGTGCCGGAGGCGGCGTAGAGATACATATCGGCGGTGACTGGAACGCCCGCCGCCCGGGCCGCCTCGATCCGGGCGAGCGCCGGGTCCATCAGCGGCCAGTTCGAGCGGCCCGCCGCCTTGAGATGGTAGATTTCGGCCCGGGCGCCGGAGCGGCGGCTGATCTCGACCAATTCGTCGATCGCCTCGAGCAGCCGCCCGCCCTCGCTCCGCATATGGCTGATATACATGCCGCCGCAGCGCCCCGCCTCGCTCGCCAAAGCGACCAGCTCGTCCGTCTCGGCATAGACGGCGGGGACGTAGATGAGCGACGAGCCGACCCCCATCGCGCCCTCGTCCATCGCCTGGCGCACCAGCGTCCGCATCCGCGCCAGCTGCTCGGGAGTCGGATCGACGTCGTTGCGGCCGAGCTCGTGGACCCGGATCGTCGAGGCGCCCACCATCGAGGCGACGTTGACGCTGACTCCCTTCCTTTCGAGGAAGGCGAGGAACTCGCCGAGCGTCGTCCAGCCGATCGGGTAGCGGGTGACCGTCTGCTCGGCCAGCGCCTCGACTTTCTGGGCCGGGCTGAACGGCCCCATCGACCAGCCCTCGCCCATCACTTCCAGAGTGACCCCCTGGCGGATATCGCTTTGCGCCTTGCCGTCGCGGATCAGCGGCTCGGCCGCCCAGCTCAGCATGTTGATGAAGCCCGGAGCGACGGCGAGGCCGCGCGCGTCGACCTCGGTTTTGCCCCGTCCCGCTATGTGCGGCGCGATGGCAGCGATCCGGTCGCCCTTGAGAGCGACGTCGCCCGCATAAGGCGCGCCGCCGCTGCCGTCGTAGATGGTGCCGCCGCGGATCACGGTGTCGTAGGCGGGGGCGGTGCGGGCGAGGGCGCAGCTCGAGAGGACGAGGGCGATGGCGGCGAGGACGCGGGGGTACATGCGCCACCCTTATCCTCCCCATCGCCAGATGGGGAGGGGGACCACACGAAGTGTGGTGGAGGGGTAATCGGCTCAGTTTGTGGGCGGTTCGCGCGAGATCCTCGGAGGCCTTGGCCTTTTTACCCCTCCACCACCTTTCAGGTGGTCCCCCTCCCCATCGCGCTGCGATGGGGAGGATAAGGCTCAGTCGTGCTTGCCCTCGCGCATGTCGGCGGCGGCTTCGCGCATCTCGCGGGCGCCTTCGCGCATCTCCTTGGCGCCGTCCTCCATCTCGTCGGCGGCTTCGATCAGCTGCTCGTGACTGACCCGCTCGCCGCGGGCGGCGTTGCGGCGGATCACATCCTCGCGATAGGCCTTGCTGCTCCTGAGCCTGGCGGCTTCGGAGCGCATCCGCTCGGCGCCCGCCTCCATGCTTCGGGCACCGGCCTCCATGCCCACCGCGCCATGCTTCATGGCCGCGACGACCGCCGCCGCGGCCTCCCCGGCGGCTCGGCTGGCGACGGCGCTTATGTCGACCGAGCGCATCGCCTCGGCCACCGCGCGCTCGACCTCGGCCTCGATCAAGGCGCCGTCGACATGGGGATCGCGGGGCGCGCGGGCAGGACGGGGCGCACGGGGGCTGGCCTGCATCGCCGCGGCGAGGGCGAGAGGCAATCCCGGCGGCATCGGACCCGGGCCGACGATCGTCACCTTCGGCGGCGCCGGCGGGACCGGCGCGGCGCCGGGAGCAGGCGGAGCCGACGGCGCCGCCGCGAGCGGAGCGAGCGCGTCGGCCCGGGCAAGCGCCGCGGTCGATGCAATCCGTGCGAGCACAGCCTCGGGCGCCTCAGGGGCCTCGGGCGCAAGCGGAGCGGGCGGCGCCTCGGGCGCCTCGGGAACGAACTCCAGGGCCGCGACCGGGGCCGCGAAGGCGGCGCAGCCGAGCATCGCCGCCACCGCCCAACGGGAGCCCGAGCGGCGCGACACCCGCCCGTCCAATATCGCCTTCACCCGCCGGGACAGGCCCGGCTCGCCGGCGGCGATGGCGTTGGCCGGAAGGGCGCTGGCGCCGTTCAGCCGGGCCCAGTCGAGCAGGGTCTGCGCATAGCGCGCCGGCTCGACCGTCGCCGCGGCGTCGCTGTCGGCGGCCTCCTCGGCCTGCTGGGCGACCTCGCGGTCGAGCCTCCAGACCAGTGGGTTGAACCAGAAGAGCGCGACGGCGAGGCGCGACAGGATCAGCGACGGCCAGTCCCTCCGGGCGACATGGGCGACCTCGTGGGCGAGGATGGCGTCGGCCTCTTGCGGCGAGCGCAAGGTGTCCGGATCGAGCAGGATGACGGGGCGGCGAAGGCCCCAGCTCAGCGGCGAGCTCGCTTCCTCGCAGGCGAGGAGACGGATTCCGAGCGTTTCGCCGCCGGCTCGGGCGAGCGCGGCCTGCCAGGAAGGCGCTTCGACCTCGGCGGCATCGCGGGTCCAGCGCCGGAGGGTCCACAGCCCCGCCAGGAGCCGGCCGCCGACCATGAGCACGCCGCCGACATAGAGCAGGAAGAAGATCAGGCTGGGATCGTCCCAATTGCCGGCCGCGGTCGACCCGGCGGGCGCCGCCGCGACGCCGGCCGAGACTGGCGCGGCTTCGATCGCGGCCTGCGGGGCCGAGACGAGCGGAGCGGTCGCTGCGGACGCCGCGGCGGGCGCCGGTGCCGGAGTCTCGATCTCGAGCGCCGGGGCGAACAAGGCGATGGCCGGAAGCGCCAGCAGCAGGGCCACGGCGACCTTGAGCACCGCGCCCCGGTCCGCCGCCGCCCGCGAGCGAAGCATCGCCGCCAGGAGCAGGGCCCCGCCGGCGATCGCCGCCGATTTCCACCCCATCTCGATCAGGAAGTCGTAGCTCATTGGTCGCGCTCCTTTGCCTCGTCGATCGCGCGTTGCAGCGCGTCGAGCTCTTCGGGCTTCAGCGATTGGGAAAGTCCCAGAAGGGCCGTCGCGGCGCTCGCCGCCGACCCGTCGAAAAAGGTTTTGACCATCTGCCTGAGCGCCGTCTCGCGCACCTTGGCCGGCTGCGGAACGCTCTTGTAGACATAGGTCTGGTCGTCGGCGCGGTGCCTGACCAGCCCCTTCGCCTCGAGCCGTGCAAGCATCGTCCGCACCGCCGAATGGCTCGGCGGATCCGCCATCGCCCGGCGCACGTCCGCCGCCGTCGCCTCGCCGGCGCTGCAGAGGATCTCGAATATCTCGCGCTCTCGGCGCGGAAGGCTGGCAATCATCGACTCGGGGTCCTTGCTGCTACACCTGTAGCATGCCACAAACGTAGCAGGTTGCAAGAGCCTTTCGTCGACAAAGCGAATTGATTGGTCGAGAACACCGTCATTCCGGCGAAAGCCGGAATCCATGAACACGGACGATCGGGATTCGAAGCGCATTGTTCATGGATCCCGGGTCAAGCCCGGGATGACGGAGGTGGGCCCCGCCTACCGCGCCGGCTTCCTGAACCTGTACATGAAGCGATCCGTCCTGCCGCGGATCGACGGGTCGAAGACGTTCTTGCTGTGATCCTCGGCCACGCGCAGGATGTCCGACTGCGCTTCCAGCACGAAGCCGGCCCGCTCGAAATCGGCCCGCACGGTTGCGGGGTCGATCCGGTGCAGCTTCTCGACCACCTCGCGCGTATCGCCTCCGGGGACCGCGACATGGTCGATCACGGCGACCGTTCCGCCCGGCCTCACCGCCTCCCAGATCGCCTTGACGACCGTGTTCGGATCGATCCTCGGCAGCCCGAACTGGGCGCTCTCCCAATAAGCGTCGTGATAGACGAGGTGGAGCAAGGCAAAGTCGAAGCTGTTCGGAGCGAAGGCAATCGCCGTCGTCGGGCTCGAGTAGAAAGCGGTGTTGGGATGACGCGCCTTGATGTCCTTGAGCGCTGCGACCACCTTCTCGTTGCGCCCGAAGCCCGCCGAGTTCCAGCCGACCACATGGCCTTTGGGCCCAACCGCGCCGGCCATGATGTCGGCGTAATAACCGGTGCCGGTGAAGTAATCGAGAACCCGGTCGCCCTTCTTCAGCCCCATGAAGCGAAGCACCTCGACCGGCTTGCGCACCTCGTCCAGGTCGGTGGCCGTCTTGGGCCGTCCCGGCGCCGCCATCCCGGCCGCCACGTCGGCGGGAATCCCCGCCGGAGCCTTGGCCGCGGCCGGCGCGGCCATCGCCAGCATGATCGTCACCAATGCCGTCCTGCGCATTTTCCGCCTCCCTGTTCGTCAGGCCGCCGCGGTGCGCCTCGCCCCGCGCCCGGTCAACGCCTGTTCCTGAACCCGCGCCTGGAGCGCCTGCATAGCCGCGTGCGACGAAAGCGCCGCTCCTTCCTGCCAAAACTGGACGTAGCTCAAATGCTCGCCCGCGAAGAAGATCGGGCCCTCCGGCCTGTAGAGCTCGGCATAGCGCGCCGGCCGGGGGTCCTCGAACCAGGCCGCATCGCCCGGCCCGACGCCTTCGGACCAGCGGGTCAGCCCCCAGGAGACTGTCACCGGCCGGCTCAGCTCCCCCGCCTTGCCGGGATGCATCCGCCCGATCACCTCGCGGCAGATCCGGAAGCGCTCCTCATGGCTGAGCGCGGTGAATTCGACCGGATGGTCCTGGCCGGTCCAGCCCGCGACATAAGCGGCGACCAATATGCCTTTGTCGCCATGCCAGCCGCCGGACGGATAGAGCACGTTCTCCGACAAGGCGTCGGTCCAACCGACGCCGCCGTAAATGCCTTCATCCTCCCAGAAGCGCGGCGCCTGGAAACCGACCTTGACCGCCGGAACATAAGCGATGTCCTTCATCGCCGCCTGCTTGGCGGCAGAGAAGTCGTTGGGGATCCGGGCGAGCAAATTCACCGGCAGGGTGCAGATGCAATAATCGGCTTCGGTCAGGCCGCCGCCATGCTCGATCCGCACCCGCTCGCCGACTCGCCGGATCGCCGTCACCGGCGTGCGCAGGCGCACCGCCGGCCTGACCTGCTCGTAGAGGGCATGAGCGATCCGGTCCATTCCGCCGACCGGCTGGAACATCGGCGCCTGCTGGTCGAATATCTCCTCGAACAGCAAGGGCAGGACCCAGCCCCGCTCCTTCAATATGTCCTCGAGCTTCATCGGCGGCACCGTCGTCCCCGCCTCGCCATAAGCGCCGGGAAGCACGGAATAGCCGGACCGGCCGTCGCCTTCATAGTCGCCGTTGCGCCTCGAGAGACCGCCATAGGCGCCGAGGAAATTGATCATCACGCTCTTGTCGACCGCGGTGAGCTCCTCGTCGAGCGCCCCCTTCCTGACGGACTTGACCAGCAATTCGGAGATCCGCCCGCGGACGTCGTTGACCGCCTGGCGATTGGCGACGTTGCGGCCGCCGAAATCCCATTTCGCGGCCCGGTTGGAATTGACCATCACCTCGAGCGGGACTCCGAGCTTTTTCGCATAGCCGAGGATGACGTGATGCGCGGTGGGAATTCGCGCCGCTCCGGCGTTGAGATAGAGCCCCTTCGAGAAGCCGCAGACCTGGTCCGGCCGGCCCATCTGCTCGATCCGGTCGCCGCCGCGAACCGTCCAGACCCGGCCGCCGATCCGGTCGCGCGCTTCGATGACGGTCACGTCCCAGCCGGAGCGGCGAAGCTCGTAGGCCGCGACCAGCCCGGCGATGCCGGCGCCGAGGACGACGACGGACTTCCTGCGCCCCGGCGCCGGCGGCAGCTCGAACGGCTCGGCGGCGGCGGGCGGAACGTTGAGCAGCCCCATCGCCTCCATGCCGAGATAGACGGCGCTGACTCCGCCGGCCATGCCGAGCCGCTCGAGCAGGGCCCGCCGGGTGAGGCTCACCGGCCCTTCCCCTTCGCCGCGGTGGCTTCGATCTCGACCAGCCAGCCCGGGTCGACCAGCCCGGCGGCCTGGAGCGTCGAGCGCGCCGGCTTGTTCGGCTGAGCGGCGGTCCCGAAAAATTCGCGATAGGCGGTCATCATCCCGGCGAAGTCCATCCGCGCCTCGCCCGGAGGAGCGATCAGGAAGACCCGCATCATGACGATGTCGCCCAATCCCATATCGTGCTGCTTCAATTGCGCCTCGATCTTCCCGAGGACGCTTCGGGTCTGGGTCGCGGTGTCGCCGTAGCGCTTCACCGAGCCCGCCGGCGCCGAGGGATCGGCCGCGTCCGGGACCGTGCCGCTTATGTAGACGATCCGGCTGCCCGCCGGCACCTCGGCCGAGGCCGCGATCGGCGATTCCGCCGCGCCCAGCCGCCGCACCTCCTTCGCCTCCCCCGCCGAAGCAAGGGCCAGGCCGATCGCCAAAGTCGCCAGCAAGCGCATTTCATCCCCCCTGAAGCCCGGCGAGACTAGCCCAGGCGCGGGGCCTCGTCACTCTCCCTCGGGACGAAGGAGGTGCTTCAGAGGACGAACATTATTCGCCCCGCCCGCCAGGGCGGGCCGGTGTCGCCGACCCGGAGGTCGCCGAGCCGGCACAGGATCCGTCCGGCGCAGATGAGCGTGATCCCCAGACTCGACCCGGGAGCGCCGTTGAAGCTGTAGAGCAAGGTATGGCGCGAGCCGTCGCCGCAGCGCCCGGCGCAGGCCGCCTCGCCGCGATGGGTGGGGTCGAGCGTCGCCGGCATCCCATCGACGAACAGCGAATAGCCGCGCACCCCGGGGCCCGGACGCACCTGGATCCGGACAATGGCCGTCCCCGGCTCCGGATCGCGCAGGTCCCGGCGCTGCGCGGCGGCTCCCGATGCCTGGCTCATGGCTGCGGATCCGCCCGGAACGGTCCTTTTCGAAGCCTGTCGAGCATCGGCCGATAAGCGCAGGCCATGAAATCGACCTGGGTGGCGAGCTTGCTGAGATACACGGGCATTGCCATTCCCTTCTTCCAGAGCCGCGGGCGGGCGGCAGAGAAGGAGCCTAGGCTTTCCGGCTGCGGGGACCCGTGACCGCAGTCACGCCACGGAGCGCTACGGTCCCGACCATCTGTGCCGGGCTGTGAGCGGACGCGCGCGCGGATCCTCGCGCCGCTGGCACACTCACCTGCCTAAAAGGCGCCAGGCTTCGAAGCGAAAGCGCGAGCGGCAGCGCGAGGTTCGCGCACTCGGGCAGCATCGGGAGGAAACGTGCGAATGCCTCCGCAATGACGCCCACGAAGTAGTCGTGCCGGCCTATCTCTGGGCCAAACTACGACGTGCCGCGTTCCCGCGGTTCAACGAGGCGCGCCCAGGTTGCTTGCCACCCATTTCGGGGTTCACTTGCGCGTCTTCGGTCTGCGTCTCAAGAATGCTCTCCTCGGCAGGCGGCGGCTTGCAAGCGTCGGCCATTGCGGAAGCTCCTCCCCACGCGAGTGCCAATCCCGCTAGAAACAGCGCAAACCAAGTCGGCGCCTTGACGAGCGAATCGATGATTCCGGAAATGGCGTCCAGAACCCCCGTGTCGATCGAGCCAGCGAGCAATCGCATATCGCTAACGCTCGCTTTACCTACCTTGCGCATCATCACCATTTTCTCGATGGCTCCCAAAACCCCGGCAACAATGGCCAAGGCAAGGGCTATCGCGAGGAACCACCAGACAAGATTGAACCCATAATCCTTCCAGAAGGACGCAGCCTTGACACAGTAGGCATCAATTCCATCAGTACTCATCTCTTGGCCCTTATGTGATTTAATACCGTCCGATGCGCAGCGCCAATACGATCTTGTTGACGTTGCTTACCCCTGTCAGAGGATCGTCGCCGCGCGTGTAGGTGATTCCCACGCCTGCTCTCCAGCCGTCCTCGGTTTTCGGTTTCAGGACGTAGTAAGTAGCAGAGGCTTCGACGAGCACGGCCGACTCCTTGATCGCCGGACGCCGGCTATCCGAGGCGAAAAGCCTCTGGCGTAGCTTCGCCGATGCCTTGAGTTCCCAGCGCGGGGCGTCGAAATCGGGGAAAACCGACATGGCGACTCCGGCTTTTGCGGAAACATAGCCGCCGCGAATCCGCGTTCCGGTCGCGTCAACTGGGTTGCTGAGGAGCCAATCGACGTCCGCGCCGAACTGCGGCTCGATCGAGAAAGGCGGCAAGCCAGGAGCGTCGCGTTCAAAAAACGGATTGAAGACGTTGAAGGCGGCACTGCCGCGAAGGCTTTCCTTGTGCTGCGTCTTACACTGTGGTGCGGCGGGTGTCGCGATACAAGCCGGACTCGTCAGATCAGCATATTGCGCCGTCCGCGCGAAGGCGGCGCTGAAGCGCGAGGAGAGGTTGATAAATCGAGACCCGCGGTCGGCACTGCCTGCCTCTTGGTCGAGAAATCCCGTGTCGTAATCGATGCTGTAAGCACCGCCGAGCTCGAGATTGTCCTGCCGCTCGTCGCCCCCGGTTTCGCGGTGCCATACCGCAAAGGCCTTGATCGAGCGCTGCCGGTCCGCGGAGCCGGGCGTAAGCTGCTTTGCAAGCTCGAGGTTCAATTTCACGCTCAGACTGTCCGGCCCATGGGGATCGATGGTGAAGCTGGCGCGCGCCGGGTCTTCCCAGGCTTTGCCGTCCGGCTCCGCCTCCTCGGTGAGATTGACTTTGACCCGATCTGGCCGCTCCTGGGCCTCAACGGGAACCGAGCCGAGAGCCGCCATTCCGGCGGCGGTAGCGAGAGCGAGGAACCTAGGCGCAGACATGGGCAATTACCTCCGAGATCGTCGTTGACGTCTTGATGGTTCCGGCGGGGAGCGGCGGCTTTCCAGCGATGGCCCGTTTCTTCTTGACCCATTTCGCCAGGATGCTGCATTTCTGCGGACCGCATCCGCACCTTGCCAGCGTGTCGCTGAGAGGGATTGGATCGCTCTGTAGATCCCGGTCGACATCGAGGACGTCGATCGCGTGCACCACCATTTTTGCGCAACCGGTGGTTTGATTGGTGTAAGTCGGCATGTTCCACCTCCGTCAGTGGAGGCTCTTATCGCCTGCGGGACGCACGTCCCGCGTGACGGCCGTCACGCCCGCGTTACGAATTCCGCACCTTGCCTTCCGCCCCTCCCGCACCCATCTCGCACCTGCCGCGTTGACCTTCCGCGCGTCTCCGACTAGCCACAGAACAGATCTGGAACATCACCGGCCATGCTGACTCACCTCTCCGTCCGCGGCGCGCGCGAGCACAATCTCAAGAATATCGACGTCGACATCCCGCGCGAGACTCTGACCGTGATCACCGGCCTGTCGGGCTCGGGCAAGTCGAGCCTCGCCTTCGACACCATCTACGCCGAAGGCCAGCGCCGCTACGTCGAGTCGCTCTCCGCCTACGCCCGCCAGTTCCTCGAGATGATGCAGAAGCCCGACGTCGACCATATCGAGGGCCTCTCCCCCGCCATCTCGATCGAGCAGAAGACGACGTCGAGGAACCCGCGCTCCACGGTCGCCACCGTCACCGAGATCTACGACTACATGCGCCTGCTCTGGGCCCGCGTCGGAGTGCCCTACAGCCCGGCCACCGGCCTCCCCATCTCGGCCCAGACCGTCTCCCAGATGGTCGACCGGATCATGGCCCTCCCCGAAGGCACCCGCCTCTACCTCCTCGCCCCCGTCGTCCGAGGCCGCAAGGGCGAGTATCGCAAGGAGCTGGCCGAATGGCAGAAGGCCGGCTTCACCCGGGTGCGCGTCGACGGCGCCTTCCACGACATCGACGAGGCCCCCGCCCTCGACAAGAAGTACAAGCACGACATCGAGGTCGTCGTCGACCGCCTGGTCGTGCGCGAGGGCCTAGAGACGCGCCTCGCCGAGTCGCTGGAGACGGCGCTGAAGCTCGCGGAGGGGCTGGTCTATCTGGACCCCGCGGATCCAACCCCTCTCCCTCAAGGGGAGAGGGACAGGTCGCGAAGCGACCAGGGTGAGGGCGCGGAGGGCGGCAGGCCCTCACCCGGCGCGCCTGACGGCGCGCGTCCCTCTCCCCTGCAGGGAGAGGGGAAGCAGGTGCTCTCCGACAACGCGCCTCCCGGCCGGATCGTCTTCTCCGAGAAATTCGCCTGCCCGGTCTCCGGCTTCACCATCGCCGAGATCGAGCCGCGCCTGTTCAGCTTCAACGCCCCCCAGGGCGCCTGCCCCGCCTGCGACGGCCTCGGCGAGAAATTGCTGTTCGATCCCGAACTCGTCGTCCCCAACGAGAATCTCTCGATCAAGCGCGGCGCAATCGTCCCCTGGGCCAAGTCCAACCCGCCCAGCCCTTACTACATGCAGGTCCTCGGCAGCCTCGCCCGCGAGTTCGATTTCAGCCTCGAGACGCCGTGGAACGACCTTCCCGAGGACGTCCGCCGGATGATCCTGTTCGGCACGGAAGGGAAACCCGTCACCCTGCGCTTCGTCGACGGCAAGCGCAGCTACGACGTCCGCAAGCCCTTCGAGGGCGTGATCGGCAACCTCAACCGCCGGATGCTGCAGACCGAGTCCGCCTGGATGCGCGAGGAGCTCGCCCGCTACCAGTCCGCCGCCCCCTGCGAGACCTGCCACGGCGCCCGCCTGCGACCCGAGCCGCTCGCGGTCAAGATCGCCGGCGAGGACATCTCCATGTCCACCCGCCGCTCGGTCCGCCACGCTTTGGCCTGGTTCTCCACGCTCGAGGACAAATTGAACCCGCAGCAGCGCGAGATCGCCCGCGCCATCCTCAAGGAGATCAACGAGCGGCTCGGCTTCCTCAACAACGTCGGCCTCGACTATCTCAACCTCGACCGCACCTCCGGCACCCTCAGCGGCGGCGAGTCCCAGCGCATCCGCCTCGCCAGCCAGATCGGCTCCGGCCTGTCGGGAGTCCTCTACGTCCTCGACGAGCCCTCGATCGGCCTCCACCAGCGCGACAACGACCGCCTCCTCGTCACGCTGAAGCGCCTGCGCGATCTCGGCAACACCGTCATCGTCGTCGAGCATGACGAGGACGCCATCCGCACCGCCGACTATGTCATCGACATGGGCCCCGGCGCCGGCGCCCACGGCGGCGAGGTCGTCGCCCGCGGCACGCTGGACGAGGTCCTCGCCAACGAGAAGAGCCTGACCGCCGATTATCTCACCGGCCGCCGAGCCGTCGCCGTCCCGGCCAAGCGCCGCAAGGGCAACGGCCGCAAGCTCACCGTCCACGCCGCCCGCGCCAACAACCTCAAGGACGTCACCGCCTCGATCCCGCTCGGCACCTTCACCTGCATCACCGGCGTCTCCGGCTCCGGCAAGTCGAGCTTCACCATCGACACCCTCTACGCCGGCGCCGCCCGCGCCCTCAACGGCGCCCGGGTCGTCTGCGGCCCGTGCGAGAAGATCAGCGGCCTCGAATATCTCGACAAGGTCATCGACATCGACCAGTCGCCGATCGGCCGCACCCCCCGCTCCAACCCCGCCACCTACACCGGCGCCTTCACCCAGATCCGCGACTGGTTCGCCGGCCTCCCCGAGAGCCAGGCGCGCGGGTACAAGCCCGGCCGCTTCAGCTTCAACGTCAAGGGCGGCCGCTGCGAGGCCTGCAAGGGCGACGGCCTCATCAAGATCGAGATGCACTTCCTCCCCGATGTATTTGTGACGTGCGACGTCTGCCACGGCCACCGCTACAATCGCGAGACCCTGGAAGTGAAGTTCAAGGGCAAGAGCATCGCCGACGTGCTCGACATGACGGTCGAGGACGCCCACGAATTCTTCAAGGCCGTCCCCCCGATCCGCGACAAGATGGCGATGCTGGAGGAAGTCGGCTTGGGCTACATCAAGGTCGGCCAGCAGGCGACGACCCTGTCGGGCGGCGAGGCGCAGCGAGTGAAGCTGGCCAAGGAGCTGTCGAGGCGGGCGACCGGGCAGACTTTGTACATATTGGACGAGCCGACGACGGGACTGCATTTCGAGGATGTGAGGAAGCTGCTCGAGGTGCTGCATGCGCTGGTCGACCAGGGCAATTCGGTGGTGGTGATCGAGCACAACCTGGAGGTGATCAAGACGGCGGACTGGGTGCTGGATCTTGGTCCCGAGGGCGGCGACAAGGGGGGTGAAGTCGTCGCCGAAGGCACGCCCGAGCAAGTCGCTGCGGAACCCCGCTCCTACACGGGCGGCTACCTCAAGGACCTCCTCGCTAAGTCGATCCGCGCCGAAGCGCGCAGCCCCACCAGCAAGAAGAAGCGCGGTTCCTCCGCTGCGATCCGCGAGCGAGAAGCTGCCGAATGATGGAAGATCCTATCAAGGAATCAGCCGCTCTTAAGTTGGGTAAGCGAGGTGCGCTCGTCATCATCGGCGCTTGTCCTGGCCGGAACGAGGATAAGGAAGGTCGTCCGTTCAGTCCCAACGGCGATTCAGGACGAAAGCTGCGCGCGCTTTATGCAGACTTCGATGACGCCACCCTGATCAATGTCAGCGCGAGAGCGCGCTACCAGCCGAGGGACACCAGAACCCTGCCGACCGTCGCGGAGTGCCTGGCCGACGGGCGGCATATCGCTTTGCTGCGACGCGTAATTACCAAAGCACGGTCGAACGGGAGCAAGATTCGGGTTGTCGGCGCTGTCTCCCGCGATGTGCTGAAGCGCCTCGGCATTAGTTTCGACGAAGAAATTCCTCATCCCTCCGGGCGAAACTACCGATGGTGGAAGTGGCTGCGGGACCACGGTAAATAGATTCGGGGAGCACCTGATTACGGTGACAGTGCACTTAATTCCGTCGGGATCCGGCCGCCGGGCATGAACTTCCTTTGCGGCGCTATTTGACAAATAATGCACTGTCACCGAAGTGCCCGGCGTCAAAGGACACGCGCCATCTCGTCGCTGAGCACGGACCTCGATCGTGACCGCCGTCACGCGTCCCCGCCGCGGCCGAGTAGTAGAAATCTTCCTGTCCCGTTCTCTTCGGAAGGCGGCAAGTTCATCGTTCAGGGAGTGACGCGCGTGGCAGACGCAACAGATTTTACCGCCACCGGGCCCGCGGCAATCGGCTTCCGGACGGGCGACGAGGCGGGGTTCGAGAAGGGTGTCGTTGCCTCCGGAAAGGCGATTGGGGTCCTTGGCATAGGCTTGGGGGACCCGAATTCCAGCGCCCCGACCGCCGGCGTTATTGGCGTGTCGGAAGTGGGCAGCGGCGTCGTTGGGCGTTGGACGGGCATTCCCGGCATCGCCCGCCAGGCACCCCCAGGCGTGCAGGGCGAGTCGGACGGCCCGGGCGTGAGGGGACTCGGCTTGCCAGGGGTAATTGGAGAGGGCCCGACTGGCGTGCACGGCCTGGGCGAGGGGCCACCGGACGTGGATCATGTCGGTGTTCTCGGCGAAAGCGACAATCGCGGCGCCGGCGTCCACGGCCACAACCAGAGCGGCACCGTCCCCGGCGAGGTCCCCGTAGGCAATGGCAGCGGGGGTCCGGGCGTTCTCGGCGAAAGCGATAACGGCTATGGCGGCGTTTTTGCGGGCAAGTTCGCGCCGATCCGCCTCATGCATGGGGATCTGCTTTGGGGCCCGCCCCGCGGGACGCTCCATAAGGTGGGCGAATTCTACATCGACCTGAATGGCGGTTTGTTTTATTGCTATGGTCAGTCACCGCCTCGCTGGCAGCAACTCGCCGGCCCCACGCGGTTCAGCCAGTTTTTTAACGGCCTGATCAATATCCTGCTGGGAAGATAGCGAACTTAATTCCGAGCGATCCGATCCTCTGCCAATCCCCTCTCGATCAGCCGCCGGATCGCTTCGGAGCGCGAGGGCTTGGGGTCGGGCTGGCAATCGATTCAGGCGGTGATCGCCGCCTCAAGCTCTGGCGGCATGCGCACGGCTCGGGCGGAGCTCGGCGGATGCTGGTGCCAGGCACCTGGGATCGTTCCTTGGTGCCTGGCACCTACGGGGATCCTGGTGCCAGGTACCTAGGATTTTCCTTGGTGGCTGGCACCAAAATCGCCAGATTGTGTCACGCGAAGCCACAAAGGATCCGCATCCATCTCTGGCACCGCAGGCAATCCCTACCTCCGGTTCGACCCGATGATCCGCCAGGAAGGATCGCTTGGCGCTCGTCGCCGGCACTGCCTCTTCGCGCCTTTGCGGCTTCGCGTGAATCAAATAGCGGACCCACCCGCTCCGCCCCCGCCTGTAGGCTCGCAGCGGTGTCCAACCCCGCCCCCCGCCTTCAGGTAGATTATCATCGCTATTGAACAGGTAGGTCATCCGCGCTATATGGAAACCGGCAAGACGTCATAGACACGGATCCTCCGTCAAACGAGCCCCGGCCGCTGCTACGGCCGGGGCTCAATCGTTTGGGGGCCGGGCTGCTACCCGACCCCCGCCCGGGTGCACTGCCTATTTGGAGCGCGACACCTCGACGACCTTGAGTATCAAGGCCGCGAAGGCGCACATCGCCCCAAAGGCAACGCACGCTTCAGCAAGACTCATGAACAGGTCTCCTCTGCCAGACGGACAAACCGTCAGGCCGGGACGGCCTGCAGCGCCGTCGCCAGAGGTATGCGGTCACGATAAAAGCACTGCAATGCCAATGACTTGATATCCGAAATTAGTATGCTCGTGTCGCTTGGCCCCTGGCCGCCCCCCGCGAGCCTTATCGCTTGAGCCGGCGCTCCCCGACCACCACAAGATCGAACGGCAGCGCCCCCGAGCGCAGCGCGATCGCCAGCTCCTTCGCCGATTCGACGGTGAAATTGCCGCTGATCATGGCCTCGCCGCCCAGGATGGGCTCGTTGATGTTGGGCGCCGAGACGACGATGTCGTCTAGGGCGATGGCGAACGGGCGGCCGACATTCTCCCGGGTCGCCCGGGCGAAACGGCGGCTGCCCAGAGCGTCGAAGCGCAGGTTGACGGCGGGTTGTCCGGCCGAGTCGAAGGCCTGCTGGGCGTCGACGATCATCGTGCCGTTGACGATCGGCCGGCCGCGCACGGCGATTCGGCTGTCCGGCGCATCGCTCGGAAAGGCAAGGAGCCGGGTGCCGGGCGGAGCCTCGCCGCCGGCGATCTGCTCGGGCGGGACGCCCAAATCGACCAGCCAGAACTCGAGGCGGGCCGAACGGCCGATGAGCGCCTTGATCGGCCCGGTGTCCTCGGCGCCGCCGAACGTGGCGAGGAGTCGGTTCGGACCCTGGCGAACGACCGTCACCCCGGACGCTCCGGCCGCGCCGAGGCGCCGCTCGACGACATTCCGGGCCTGGTCCATCGCTTCCGCGCTCGCATCCTTTCTCGTGGCTTCGAGCAGAAGCTGCACGCGCTCGCCGCGGTCGCATCCCGTCAGCATGGAGGCTGAGCTTCCCAGGAACAGCAGGCCCAACATGAACGTGATCACGGCTTTCGGCATTCGCCCGATTGCTCCGGTGCGTCCCGGCCGCAGATCCGAATTCATCGGCCCAACCCCTTCTCGATCAGCCGCCGGATCGCTTCCGAGCGGGAGGGCCTGGGATCAAGCTGGCGGTCGATCCAGGCGTCGATCGCCGCCTCCAGCTCCGGCGGCATGCGGATGCCGCGCATCGGATGGCGACCGGTCGGCGGGCGTCCGCGCGGCCTTTTTGGTTTATCCGCTATTGACCCGTCCCTGTTTATGGTTTAGCCTAAAATTATTCACCGCACCGCCCCGAAAGGAGGCGAACGATGGCTGACGGGCAGCATAAGCTGTCGCGCCGCGCGCTGCTAGGCGCTGTCTGCGCCTCTCCCCTCATTCCCCGTCATCCCGGACTTGATGATTGGGCTGAACTCTCCCCCGGAGAGTTCATTAGGGGTCCCAATCATGGATCCATGAACACGGTGGGTGACGAGCCCGATGCGGCGGTGTTCATGGATTCCGGCTTTCGCCGGAATGACGGTGAAGGCCAGGGCGGCGAGTGGATCCGAGCCCTCGCCCGCCTCTGCCAAGCCCAATCCATCCTCGACGCCGCCAGGTCCGAGCCCGACCAGGACGCCTACGACGCCCTCCTCGACTCCCACTCCGCCGCCCTCGCCGCCCTCCTCCGAAGTCCCGCCCCCGATCTCCCCGCCCTCGCCGCCAAGCTCGACGTCATCGTCCCGCAACAGGCCTGGGAGCTCACCGGCAGCGAAGACTGCCTCGAGATCCTCCGCCGCGACGCCCACCGCCTCGCCGCGAGCGCGCCGTGAGCCGCCCGCCCCCCAAGCCTCAGGGAAACCTGCTCCCCGGCATCCCGAGCAGGCTGGGCGGCCTCGACGCGGCCGCGATCCCGGAGATGAGGCCATAGGCGAACAGCAAGGCGGCGAGGCCGACCAGGCCGTAGACGAGCCAAACCAGCGCCTCCGCCCGGTCGCGCGCCTTGGCGGTGAGCGGCCGGGGGTGCCAGCCCAGGCCGGTCGCCCGCTGCCAAAGCTCGGCCTCGAGCGCCGCCGCCTCCGCCGTCGCCGAGTCGCTGGCGCGACCGAGCGACACTTGCGGACCGCGGAAGTTGTCGATGAGGACGAGGATCGCTCTCCCCGCCCAAAACGCGATCAGGCCGAGCGGCAATTGGGTGGCGAGGAAGAGCTTCATCCCCTGAGCCCCCATCCAGCCGCCGAAATCCACGATCACCAGGCCGATCGCGAGGACGGTAGCCAGGGCGGCTCCGAAGGCGGCGCTGGTCAAGCCGGTAAGCACTCCAGCGAGCACGCCGTTCGCCGCCGCCAGCGCCGCTTCATCGAGCTTGGCGACGGTCCACTCCGCCGCCTCGCCGCCGGCCAAATGGGCGACATACTCCTTGAGCGGAGCCCAGGCATTGGGCTCGACGTTGACTGCGGTGCTGGCCGCATCCTGGAGGAAATGCGTGGCCCGAAGCCGAAGCGACGCCAGGCCAAGCTCGCGCTCCACCGGATCCGCAATCGCCAGGATCTTCCCCCGGGCGACGCGATAAGCGTGGCACAGCCGTTCGGCATCGGCTTGGCGCACTGGAACTGACACCGGACGTGGCTGAGCCCCGATCATCCCAGGTCTCCACCGCTTGTCATGCCTCAACGAATGAGCGGCCGGTTGGTTGAGCGGGAACGGTTAAACAGTGACAGCATATGTTAATTGCGCCGGAAGCCGCCCGGACGGCGTCGTAAATATATACTGTCACTGTTTCGCCTCCCCAAGGCCCTGAACCCTTCGTGCCTTTGTGTGAACCAAAGCCGCCTCTCCGCCCGCCCAGCCTGCCGCGAAAATTTTAGCACTTGATTCCTATCGCACGATGCCATCGGAATTCCCCACCGAAACGGAACAAAATAGCAATGCATGATAGGATATTTCCTGTCATGCTGGCGGGATGGAACAGGATCCAGGCCCCGACTCGCCCCCGCCCACGCACGCCGACGACCCCGCCCCCAGCCCAGGCACCGGCCTCTTCTACAAGGACGGCCGCGAGATCCCGTCGACCCATCCCGACCACGGCCCGATGCATCTCCTCCCCCGCCAGGAGGACGGCAGCTTCGCCGCTTATTATTATTGCTCCAAGGCCGAGCTGTACGACATGCAGGTGCCCGCCCCGCCGCCGCGCCGCCAACGCCGCGACGGCTTCAGCGCTGAGCGCCAGGAGCAGTTCCTGGAAGCGGTCCGCGGCGGCGCCTCCGGCCGCGAGGCGGCGAGGCTGGTGGGGATCTCGCCGACCACCGCCTACAATCTCTACAACAGCCCCGACGGCGCCGCCTTCAAGGCCGCCTGGGACGAGGCCGCCCAGGTCACCGACATCGTCCTCGAGGACACCGCCTTCGACCGCGCCGTCAACGGCCAGGAGGAGATCGTCTACCATCAAGGGCAAAGGGTCGGCAGGCGCTGGAAATATGACAACAACTTGCTGATGAGGCTGCTCCGCGCCCGCAACCCGCTCAAATACGCCCCGCTTTCCGAGATCGAAGGCTGGCTCAGGCACCGCGGCATCGCCCCGCCCGCCGACGTCGACGGCGCCCTCGAACGGCTTCGGGCGGCCGAGGCGGAATGGGGCAGCTGGCTGCCCGGCGAGGAGGCGCCGGCGGCGATCGCGGATCAAGCCGTTCGCCCTGAGCTTGTCGAAGGGCCTTCCTGCCGCTCTGGCGAAGAAGACAAGGACGGGCCTTCGACAGGCTCAGGCCGAACGGACCAGAGGGGGACCGATACCCTCTCGCTCCCGTCGGCCTCGATCCGCGAAGACCTCCCCGATCCGTCCACTTCGTCCACTTCGCCCGGAAACGAACAGCCCGAGAGCCCGCCTGCTGCCTTGCTCCCCGGCGAAGGCCGGGGCCCAGGCTTGCCGCCGCCGGAGGCTGGACCCCGGCCTTCGCCGGGGAACGCCGCCCAGCCCACGCAGCCGCCCCATCCGTCCACTTCGTCCACTTCGTCCGGATCCGGACAGCCCGAGAACGCCGCCGACGCGTCCATGTCGTCCACTTCGTCCGGAAACGGACGCGAAGCGCTCCCGCCCGCCGCCGAGGCGACCGCGCCCACCCCGGAAGACGCGCCACTCATCAATTACCGGCCGCCGCCCCGTCCGCGCATCACCCAGCTTTGATCGCAGCGGGGATCGCCCCCCTCAATAAGGCGTGACGAACTCCCGGGCCCGGGCCCGAGCCTCCATCTCCGCCAGCTCGGCGTGGTAGCAGCCCTGGCGGCCGTAGCTGAGGCGGCCGTCGGTCGAGATCTGCTCGGTCCAGCACGGCTCCTCGGGCGGTGAGCGATCGCGGGTCGCGGCGAGCTCGCGGACGTCGAAGCGCGGCCAGGCCCAAACGGCCAGCGCGAGCCCCGTGCCGAGGCCGATCAGAAGCCAGGCGATGCCGCCGTCCACCGGCCCCGCTTACAGCGATTCCCGCTCAGGCGCCATCGCCGCCTTCGTCTCCGTCCGCCGCCTCCAGCTTCGTCATCAGCCGGACGAGGCGCTTGGCCGTGGCCTCGTCATAGCCGGCGCCCTCGAGCCGCCGAAGCGCCTCGGCCGACTCGCCGCGCCCGACCAGGTCCGTCAGCCGGCCGAGCTCCACACGGGCGAGCCGCCTGGGCTTGCGCTTGCGCGGCGCGATCAGGTCGCCGCGGCCGTCGCCGCCGCGAAGCTTCACCACGAGCACGAGCAGGGTCGCCGCGGCCGCCGCGGCAAGGAGAAGGGCGGACCAGCTCATCCCCGCCATCCTACACATTTCGCCGGCGACGGCGAAAAACCGTTTCCGCCCCGGCATCGCGGCGCTTGGTCGCTCGGTCCCGGCTTCCGCCGCTCCCGTCGCGCCGGCGCGGCGATCGCCGAGGAAACGGGATCGGCCTCCGCCCCGCCTTCGAACCGCCCTGCTTTGACCGCCGGGCGATTGAGTGACAGGAGGCGTTCTTGCGTCCCGCAAGGAGAGCCTCATGCTGAAGGACCATGACAGCGCCGCCATCCTGGCCGTCGCCAACCTCGACCGCGCCCACACTTTCTACGGCGACATCCTCGGCCTGGAGTGCGCCGGGGAGGGCAAGGAGGAAGGCGTGCTCGTCTACCGGACGGGCGCCACCAGGCTCGTCGTCTACCAGTCCGAATTCGCCGGCACCAACAAGGCCAACGCGATCGTCTGGGGCGTCGGCGGCGACCTCGACGCCATCGTCGCCGCGCTGGAGGCGAAAGGCGCGACGTTCGAGCATTATCCCGATATCGGCCGGCTCGAAGGCAATGTTCACCATGCCGGCGGCGAGAAGCTCGTCTGGCTCAAGGACCCCGACGGCAACATCCTCCACCTCAACTCGATGTAAGCCAAGCCGCCCCGGCGCAGCGAGCTCGGCGCGAAGCGCCGCGCGAGCAGCGCCAGGAGTCGGCGCAGGCCGGCCGGCGGGTCGGCAAAGCCGAACCCGTCCGACGCGGGCAGGCCGCCCTGTCCGCCCCCACCTCGGCAAGCGGTCCAGCCTAGTTGGGATGGCGCCCGCCGGCCGGCCTCAGACGGCGCCCACCGCCCTCGCGAAGGCGAGGCTGTCGAACAATTCGGTGAAGCGGGTCGCCTTGCCGAACTCGAAATGCCAGATATCTACCTTGGGCGAGTCGACCACCGCCCCGGTCTCCCGATGGCGCCAGGCGCAGCGGCCGATCATCACCACGTCGTCGCCGAATTCGCCGTCGGCGATGAACTGGTCGACGACATAGTCGAGCATCTCCCAGTCGCGGGCCAGCGCGGCGAAATATTCCGCCGCCTCGGGCCTGGTGCGGTGGGTCCCGGCGAGCTCGGAGGGCAGGTCGGAGTCGAGCACCGAGCGCATCTCGACCCGGACGTCGAACAGAGCGAGGATCTCGTCGGCATTGCCGCCCCTGGTCTCGCGCCAGCGCTTATACGCCGCGCGCAGGGCGACGACGTTCGGATTCTTCTCGGCGGACATGACTCGACTCTCCCCCGGTTGAGCCGGGGCGGAGAATAGCACAAATCGGCGGCAAGGTCGAAACGCGTCGGCCGCGGCCCGGCGCCATCCGCTTCATCGGTCGCGGACGATCCAATATTGCTGCCCGGCCGCAAGAAATCCCCGTGCCGGGGTGCGAATTTGCGCCGCCTGCCGAAATCGTGCATAAGCGCCGGGCTAAAGTCGCATGCGACGGACATTTCCTTCTTCGGCGGGTTTTTCCTTCTCTCTACGCTTCTAAAGCCCGGCGCCGCCGATTTGGCCCGCGCCGGCACTCTGTCTACCAAAGGAAAACACCATGCCGATCGGCACCGTAAAATTCTTCAACCTCGACAAGGGCTACGGCTTCATCCAGCCCGAGGGCAGCGGCAACGACGCCTTCGTCCACATCTCGGCCGTCGAGCGCGCCGGAATGACCACCCTGAACAAGGATCAGCGGGTCAGCTACGATCTCGAGCAGGACCAGCGCGGCAAGACCAGCGCGGTCAACCTGCAGAGCGCGTAAGCCTCCGCTAATGCCAAAGGGAGGGCGTCGCTTCGGCGGCGCCCTTTTTTTGCCCGCACCGCTCCCTGGCGACCCGCACTTCCCTTCGCCCGCACTCGGCCCTAGCTCATGCCCCATGAAGCGGGCAGCCCAACCCTCATGACGCGCTTGGCGGGCAAGTCGGCGATCGTGACCGGCGGCAGCCGCGGGATCGGCGGCGCGGTCGCTCGACGGCTGGCGTCCGACGGGGCACGGGTCGCGATCACCTGGCACGAGCGCCAGGCCCCGGCCGATGCACTGGTCGGCGAGATCGCGGCGGCCGGCGGCAAGGCGTTCGCGCTTCGGGCGGACAGCGCCGATCCGGAGGCGCTGACGGAAGCCGTTGAGCTGGCGGCGGCACGGCTCGGTGGGCTCGACATCCTCGTCAACAATGCCGGAACCGCGGTCGTCGGCCCGCTCGAGACCCTTTCCGCCGACGATTTCGACCGGCAGTTCGCGATCAACGTGCGCGCGGTCTTCGTCGCAATTCTGGCCGCGGCTCGAACGATGCGGGACGGGGGCCGGATCGTCACCGTCGGCAGCATCACCGCCGATCGCATCCTGGGCCCGGGCGCCACTCTCTACGCCGCCAGCAAGTCGGCGCTCCAGGGCCTGACTCGGGGCCTAGCCCGCGATCTCGGCCCGCGCGGAATCACCGTCAACCTCGTCCAGCCCGGCCCCATCGACACCGAGCGCAATCGTCCAGGCACTCCCAACGACGCGGTATTCCACTCGCGCATGGCGCTCCCGCGCCACGGCCGTCCGGAGGAGGTCGCGGCACTTGTCGCCTGGCTCGCTTCGCCCGAAGCGGCTTTCGTTACTGGAAGCATCCACAATATCGACGGCGGCCTCGGCACCTAAAGACGCGGCGGTCCGGCCGAGCGCCGAACTTTCGTCCGGCGCCGGAATCGATTCGTCGCCTTCGTCGACCGAGCGCGCAACTTTGGCGCCTCCCGCTCATTCGTTACGTTAGCGGCGCATCCGCGCCTGCCGGCCCACAGGAGAGTAAGCATGAGTATCTTCGGCAAGATCCGCGACGCCATTTTCGGCAAGGCCAAGGCCGCGCAGCCGCAGGCCCAGCAGCCTGGCACGCCCTCCGCAATGCCCCAGATGCAGCCCAACGCCGCCGCGCCGGCGCAGCCGGTCGACGTCGACGTCGACGCGGTGCTCGCCGATCTCGCCGCGAAGAAGGGCGAGAAGCTCAACTACCAGTCGTCGATCGTCGACCTGATGAAGCTTCTCGACCTCGATTCCAGCCTCGCCAACCGCAAGGAGCTCGCCACCGAGCTCGGCTATACCGGCGAGAAGGACGGCAGCGCCGAAATGAACATCTGGCTCCACAAGCGAGTCATCGAGGAGCTCGAGAAAAGCGGCGGCAAGGTCTCGGCCGCCCTCAGGGACTGATTTCCGGCGGGGGGCGGCGACGCGCGCCGCCCCCCAACGCCGCCCTCCACGTCATGGCCGACGAGTTCGCGGCCGCGACCGGTCCACGCCGCGGCTTCGTGCCCCGGCCGCTCTAAGCACTTTCCCCTGCTTCCGACCCGGACGGCGGGCTGTTAAAAGGCCCTCGCAGACTGCGGCAGGAGGACTGGAATGCCCCGCTACATGGTCGAACGCACTTTCCCCGACGGCCTCAACGTCCCGGTCGACCCGGACGGCGCGCAGGCGCTATGCGGTATCGTCGCGACCAATGCCGAAGAGGGGGTGAGCTGGGTCCACTCCTACGTCTCGGCCGACAAGACCAGGACCTTTTGCGTCTACGACGCCCCCTCGGAAGAGGCGATCCGAAGCGTCGGCGCGAAGAACGGCGTTCCGGTCGACGCCATCCACGAGGTCCGAGTGCTCGACCCCTATTTCTATCACTGAGCCACGCGCCGGCGCGGCGCTCGTCACGGTATGGCGCAGGTCGGGGCGAACCGGCGCCGTGATCTGCGTCGCGATAGGACACCGGGCTGCGAGCCGCCTCTGGACTCGGCGGCCGATTCCGCAGAGAAGGCGCGCCATGTCCAGCCAGCTCGATTTCTATCTGGCCCGCGCCGCCGAGGCGCGCGCCGATGCCGAAGCCGCGACCCTCGACAATGTCCGCGACCGCTGCCTGCGTGCCGCCGCGGCGTGGGACGCCATGGCCGCCCGCGCCCATCGCGGCGACGCGATGCGCGCCCGCCAGGAGGCCGACAAGCGCGCCCTCGCCGAGTCCGCGGCGACCGATTAGGGACAGTCGCCCGTCACGGACCATCCGGATACCGGGACAGTCACTTGGGACAGTCACTAGTGACTGTCCCCATCCGATACCCTTGGCTGGAAATCCGAACCCCCGATAGCGGTTGCCGCTGCCTATGGCAGATGCTAGCAGCAAGGGACGGCACATAGGTTAAGGAGCAAGCTTCCTTTCCTCTCGGGCCGAACGCATGAGCCGGCTGTCCTGCCGGCCACCAAGGTTGACGCTGCATGAGGCATTTTTCCCCCCAGACGCTGCCCGCCCGAACGGGGCCGGGCGTTGCGGCCGGGGCTTTGCGGCCGGGCATTTCCGCCGGCCTGCCGCGCGCAGCAGAGGCGAATTCATTCTTTTCAACCCGGACATTGAAGGCGCGCCCCGATCGGGCCGCGCCTTCGTCCATATTCGAGCGCGCGCTCGCCGCCGCCGCAAGGACGGCCCAGCGCGCGTGGAGTGATGTTAATGACGATGCGCATGTTGATCGACGCGCGCCACCAGGAGGAAACTCGGGTGGCCGTGGTCAAGGGAAACCGGATCGAGGAATTTGATTTCGAATCCGCCGAGCACAAGCAGCTCAAGGGAAATATCTATCTAGCCAAGGTCACGCGGGTCGAACCGTCGCTTCAGGCGGCGTTCGTCGACTATGGCGGCAACCGCCACGGCTTCCTCGCCTTCTCGGAAATCCACCCCGATTATTACCAGATCCCGCGCGAGGACCGCGAGGCCCTGCTGCGCGAGGAGGCCGAGCATGCCGCCGAGGAGGAGCGCCTGCGCGCCGCCGAGGATGCGCGCTACGAGGCGCGCGGCGATCGCGACGAAGAGCAGGAGGCCGAGGAAGCCGATCACGGCTATGACGATGAAGGCGAGGAAGGCGACGCCTCCGACGAGGACGCCCCCGCTCCGCCCGAAGCCGCGGAAAGCGCTCCCGAGGAGAATGCCGCCGACGAGCTTCGCCGCAAGCGCCAGAATCTGCGCCGCCGCTACAAGATCCAGGATGTCATCCGGCGCCGCCAGGTGCTTCTCGTCCAGGTCGTCAAGGAGGAGCGCGGCAACAAGGGCGCCGCCCTCACCACCTATCTGAGCCTCGCCGGCCGCTATTGCGTGCTGATGCCCAATACCAGCCACGGCGGCGGCATCAGCCGCAAGATCTCGAACGGCGCGGACAGGAAGCGCCTCAAGCAGATCATGTCGGATTTGAGCCTGCCCAACAGCATGAGCTGCATCGTCCGAACCGCCGGCCTCAGCCGCACCAAGACCGAGATCAAGCGCGACTTCGACTATCTCGCCCGGCTCTGGGACGAGATTCGCGAGCGCACCCTCGGCAGCTCCGCCCCCGCGTTGATCTATGGCGACAGCGACCTCATCAAGCGCGCCATACGCGACATCTACAATCGCGACATCGACGAGGTGATCGTCGAGGGCGAGGACGGCTACAAGGCCGCCCGCTCCTTCATGAAACTGCTCATGCCGAGCCATGTGAAGCGCGTGCAGAATTACGTCGACACGGTGCCGCTCTTCCAGCGCTACGGCGCCGAGGACCAGCTCGCGGCGATGTACCAGCCGGTCGTCCAGCTGAAGTCCGGCGGCTATCTGGTGATCAACCCGACCGAGGCCCTCGTCTCGATCGACATCAACTCGGGCCGCTCGACCCGCGAGCATAATATCGAGCAGACCGCCTACGCGACCAATATCGAGGCCGCCAACGAGATCGCCCGCCAGCTTCGCCTGCGCGACATGGCGGGCCTCGTCGTCATCGACTTCATCGACATGGAATCGAACGGCCATATCCGCAAGGTCGAGAAGGCGATGAAGGAGGCGCTCAAGAACGACCGCGCCCGGATCCAGGTCGGCCGCATCTCCTCCTTCGGGCTGATGGAGATGAGCCGCCAGCGGCTTCGCACCGGCGTGCTCGAAGCCTCGACCCGACCCTGCCCGCATTGCGAGGGCTCGGGCCTGATGCGCACCGCCTCGTCGGCCGGCCTCTCCGCGCTGCGCATGCTCGAGGAGGAGGCGGCCCGCGGCCGCGGCAGCCGGATCGTGCTCCGCGCCGGCCGCGAGGCCGCGGTCTATGTGCTCAACCGCAAGCGCGGCGAGATCGGCGAGATCGAATCGCGCTACGGAGTCGTCATCGAGGTCCTGATCGAGGAGAGCTTCGAAGGCGCCAAGATGGCGGTCGAATCCTTCGGCCCGCCGCCGGCGGCCCGCCCCCGGGTCGAGCGCATCGTCGAGCCCGAGGTGGATGAGGAGGAGTTCGCCGAGGAGCTCGCCGACGAGATCGAGGAAGACGAGGAGGCCGAGGAAAGCGAGGAGGAGGCGCGGCCCCGGCGTTCCGAGAATCGCGAGCAGCGCGAACGCCGCGAGGAGAGCGAGGAGCGCGGCCGCAAGCGCCGGCGGAGGCGCGGCCGCCGCGGCGGCCGCCGAAGGGACGGCGAGGAAGGCGGCGAGCCCGGCTCGTCCGAGCAGGAAGCGGCGCCCGAGGTGGCTGAGGTGCCCGGCGAAGCGGAGCCCCAGTACGCGCCCGAGCCGGAGTCCGTCGAGACGGTGGAGCCGGCTCCCGAGGCCCCGGCCGAGGCGGAGGAGAAGCCCAAGGGCCGTCGCCGTCCCCGTGCGCGCCGTAAGGACGAGGTTCCGGCCCAGGAGGCCCAAACCCCCGAAGTTCCGGCTCCGGCTGCCGAACCGGAACCGGAACCGGCTCCCGTGACCGAGGCGGCTCCCGCTGCCGAAGAAGAAAAGCCGGCCAAGCCCAAGCGCACCCGTCGCAAGAAGGCCGTGGAAGCCGAGGCCCCGGCCGCAGCTCCCGCGCCCGAAGCGGCCAACGACCGCGACGGGGCGGCGGCGGACGGGCAGGCCGAGCCGGCCGAGACCGGCGAGGCCGGGGAACCGCGCCGCGGCTGGTGGCAGCGCACTTTCGGCGCCTGACGAACGACCTGAAGAACCGGGCATGAGCGCGCTTGCCCCGGCGGGCGCGCTCATGTCAGGTTCAGCCCCGCGAAGGGATAGGAAGCGGCATGGCTGAAGCTACGTCTACGCTGATGAGGTGGAGCGCGTTCGCCGCTCGCCTCGCACTCCTCCTCATCCTGAGCTTCGGGCTCGCGGCCCGGCCGGCGGCGGCGCAGTCGATCCTGCGCGACGCGGAAACCGAAGCCTTGTTCAAGGACATGTCGCGGCCGATCGTCGAAGCGGCCGGCCTCAGGTCCGACGACGTCAAGGTCGTCCTCATCCACGACCGGTCGATCAACGCCTTCGTCGCCGGCGGCCAGATCGTCTACGTCCATTCGGGGCTGATCGCGGCCGCCGATTCCGCCAACGAGGTCCAGGGCGTCATCGCCCATGAGGTCGGACATATTACCGGCGGTCACGTCATCCGGATCCAGGAGGGGATCAAGGTCGCCACCGGGATCATGCTGCTCTCGCTCGTCCTCGGCGCGGCGGCGATCGCGGCGGGTGCGGGCGAGGCGGGCATGGGCGTGATGGCCGCCGGCCAGCAGGCGGCAATGGGCAAGTTCCTCGCTTTCAGCCGAACCCAGGAATCGTCCGCCGACGCCGCTGCCGCCAGCTTCCTCGCCAAGTCGCAGACCAACGGACAGGGCCTGATCAGCTTCTTCAAGAAGCTTCAGAACCAGGAATTCCGCTACGCCATCCCCCAGGATAACGGCTATATGCGGACTCATCCGCTCACCGGCGAGCGCATGGCCGCGCTCGAGCAGTCGGTGAAGTCGGCGCCGGGCTGGGGCCGCCCCACCGACCCGAAGCTCGAAGCCCGCTTCCAGCGCGTCAAGGCGAAGCTTTCGGGCTATGTCGAGGATCCGACCCGGACGCGCGTGGCCTATCCGGAAAGCAACAAGAGCGTTCCGGCCCGCTATGCCCGGGCTTATGCCTGGCACAAGAGCGCCTATCCGGACAGGGCGCTGGCCGAGGCGGAAAGCCTGCTCGCGGAGGCGCCGAACGATCCCTATTTCCTCGAGCTGAAGGGCCAGATCCTGCTCGAATCGGGCCGCCCCGGCGAGGCTCTGGAAGCGCTCCGCCAGTCGGTGAAATATGCCCCGGACCAGCCGCTCATCGCGGCCCTGCTCGGCCACGCGCTCATCGCCACCGAGCGGCCGGACCATTATGAGGAGGCCAAAAGGGTGCTTCGGGCCGCGATCGGCCGCGACAATTCGAACCCCTTCGCCTGGTACCAGCTCGGCATCGTCTATGACCGCGAGGGCGATCCCGGCCGGGCCGCGCTCGCCACCGCCGAACGCTACAACCTCCAGGGCGAGCCGCGCCTCGCCCTCGTCAATGCCGAGCAGGCGCTCAAGACCGTCCCAAGCGGCACTCCCGACTGGCTTCGCGCCCAGGACATTGCGATGGTCTCGCGCACCGAGGTGGAGCGGAAGAAAAAGAATCGTGACAATTGACGGCTCGGGGGGTGGCTGGAAGACGGCTCTGGCGGCGGGGCTGATCGGCGCCGTCGTCGGCGGCGGAGCGGTCGCCTATGGGTCGCGCCAGTCGGTTCGCGACTATCTGCTCGAGAATCCGGAGATCCTGCCCGAGGCGATGGACCGGCTTCGGTCGCGCGAATCGGCGAAGATGATCTCCACCAATCGAGCCGCTCTGGAACGGCCCTTCGCCGGCGCCTGGGCGGGCGCCAGAGACGGCGACGTCGTCCTCGTCGAGTTCTTCGATTACGCCTGCGGCTATTGCCGCAAGAGCAATGCCGACGTCGACCGGCTCCTTCGTGAGGACCCGAAGCTCAAGGTGGTCTGGCGCGAATGGCCCGTGCTCGGTCCGGACAGCGAGGCCGCCGCTCGAGCCAGCCTCGCCGCCGCCCAGGCCGGACGCTTCAAGCCCTTCTACGACAGCCTGTTCGCGGCCGGCCGGCCCACCGCCGAGGCGCTCGCCAGGGCGCGCGCCGGCGCCGGCCTCGGCGCCGACCTCCCGGCCGCGGTCGCCGATCCCGAGCTGGCCAGGAATTTCGAGCTCGCCCGAGGCCTCGAGGCCACCGGCACCCCCACCTTCGTCGTCGGCGACCAGATCCTGCAAGGCGCGGTCGGCTACGAAGCCTTGCGCGACGCGATCGCGGAGGCTCGGGAGCGCAAGGGCTGACGCTCCCCGGCGAAGGCCGGGGCCCAGCCCGGCGCCGGACCTGGGCCCCGGCCTTCGCCGGGGAACCTCCCGCTTGGAAAGCGCCCCGTCCCCCGCCATAGTCCGGTCCATGCAGCCCTATCTCCAGCTCCTCTCCCGAATCCTCGACGAAGGCTCCGAGCAGCAGGACCGGACCGGCGTCGGCACGCTTTCCGTCTTCGGCCACCAGATGCGCTTCGACCTCGCCGACGGCTTCCCGCTGCTGACCACCAAGAAGCTCCACCTGCGCTCGATCGTCATCGAATTGCTCTGGTTCCTGCGCGGCGAGACCAACATCGCCTGGCTGAAGGAGAACAGGGTCCGGATCTGGGACGAATGGGCCGACGAAGGCGGCGAGCTCGGCCCCGTCTACGGCAAGCAATGGCGCGACTGGGAAGGCCCGGACGGAGTCCACGTCGACCAGATCGCCAATCTGATCGACCTCATCAAACGCGACCCCGCCTCGCGCCGCCAGATCGTCTCCGCCTGGAACCCGGCCGAGATCGAGCGCATGGCGCTCGCGCCCTGCCACTGCCTGTTCCAGACCCAGGTCGCGCGCGGCCGGCTCAACCTCCAGCTCTACCAGAGGAGCGCCGACGCCTTCCTGGGGGTGCCGTTCAACATCGCCAGCTACGCGCTTCTCACCCACATGCTCGCCCAGCAATGCGGGCTCGAGCCGGGCGTGTTCGTCTGGACCGGCGGCGATTGCCACCTCTATTCCAACCACCTCGACCAGGCCCGGCTGCAGCTGACCCGCGAGCCCAGGCCTCTGCCCCGTCTCGACATCCGCCGCCGCCCCGACGCGATCGACCGCTACGACTATGAGGATTTCGAGATCAGCGGCTATGACGCCCATCCCCACATCAAGGCCGAGGTGGCGGTTTGAGCGTCATTACGCTCATCGTCGCACGGGCGGAGAATGGGGTTATCGGCCGCGAGGGAAAGCTCCCCTGGCACCTCCCCGACGACCTCAGGCACTTCAAGGCCCTCACCATGGGCACGCCGATGGTGATGGGTCGCAAGACTTTCGAGAGCTTGCCTGGCCTGCTGCCGGGCCGGGCGCATATCGTGCTCACCCGCGATCCCGGCTGGTCGGCAGAGGGCGCCCAGGTCGCGGGAGACATAGCCGGAGCGATCGCCCTCGGCGAAGGGCCGCGTCTGTCGGTGATCGGCGGCGCGGAGATCTTCGACCTTTTCCTGCCGGTCGCCGACCGGATCGAATTGACTGAAATTCATGCCCGGCCCGAGGGGGATACCTTCCTTCGCGCCTTCGATCCGGCGCATTGGCGCGAAGTGAGGCGGGAGAGTCACGGCGCGAAAGAGGGGCGACCGGCGTACAGCTTCGTACGCCTCGAGCGGAGGGGTTGAGCATGCGCAAGATCGTCTACGGGGTGCTGGCCCTGCTCGTCATCGCCGCCGGTGCCTTCCTCATCCTCGGACCCGGCATCGTCGAAAATGGGATGAACCGAGTGGTGGCGGCGCCGCTGCCCGCCTTGAGCGAGCGCGCCAGGGCGCTCCACCCGCGGCTCGCCATCGCCGACATGCATGCCGACACCCTGCTGTGGCAGCGCAGCCTGCTCGATCCGGCGAGCCGAGGCCAGGTCGACCTGCCGCGGCTGGAGGCGGGCAATGTCGCGCTTCAGGTCTTCTCGTCGGTTACCAAGACTCCCAAGGGCCAGAATTACGATTCCAATGGCGCCGACACCGACAACATCACCTTGCTCGCCGTCGCCCAGCTGCAGCCGCCGCGGACCTGGAACTCGCTTCTCCAGCGCTCGCTCTGGCACTCCGAGAAGCTTCGCCGGGCGGAAGCGGGCTCCGGTGGCCGGCTCAGGATCGTGCGCAGCGGCATCGACGTCCGGCGCCTGCTCGCCGATCGGGCGGCGGGGCGCAAGGTGACCGGGGCACTGCTTTCGATCGAGGGCCTCCAGAACATGGAGGGCCGCCTCGAAAATCTCGGCCGCCTCCACGCCGCCGGCTTCCGGATGGCCGGCCTCGCCCACTTCTTCGACAATGAGGTCGCCGGCTCGATGCACGGGCTGAGGAAAGGCGGCCTGACTCCGCTCGGCCGCCGGGTCGTCCGGGACATGGAGCGGCGCGGAATGATCGTGGATATCGCCCATTCGAGCCACGCCGCCGTCGCCGAGGTCCTCGCGATGGCGAGAAAGCCGGTCGTCTCCAGCCATGGCGGGGTCCAGGCGACCTGCCGGGTCAACCGCAACCTCACCGACGAGGAGATAAGAGGAGTCGCCCGCACCGGCGGAATCGTCGGCATCGGCTATTGGGACGCCGCGGTCTGCGACCTGAGGCCCGCCGCCGTCGCCGCCGCCATCGCCCATGTCCGCGATCTGGTGGGAATAGACCATGTCGCCCTGGGCTCCGATTTCGACGGCGCGGTGACGACCGGCTTCGACACCGCCGGCCTCGTCAACGTCACCCAGGCCCTCATCGACCGGGGCTTCACCGACGAGGAGATCGCCAAGGTGATGGGCGGGAATCTGCTGAGGGTGCTGGCGCAGCTGCCCTGAAATGACTCCCCATCGAAGATGGGGAGGCAGTTTACGCCCCCCTCCCCCTCTCCTATACCGCGCCCCATGGAGCGGCTGGACGGCGGCTCGGCGGTTCCGCAGGCGCTTCGCGGAGGCATCGTCGCGCTCGGCAATTTCGACGGATTTCACTCCGGCCACCAGGCGGTGGTCGGCCGCGCGGTCGAACGCGGCCGGACCGAGGGCCGGCCGGTGCTGGTCGCGACCTTCGATCCCCACCCGGTCCGCTTCTTCCGGCCGGACACCCCGCCCTTCCGGCTGACCAGCCTCGATCAGAGGGAAAGGCTGTTTGCCGCGGCCGGCGCCGACGCGATGGTCGTCTTCAGCTTCGGAGCCGAGCTTGCGGCGACCCCGGCGGAAGACTTCATCTCGAACAATCTGCTCGAGCTGATCGGAGCGGCGGGGGTGGTGACCGGCGAGGATTTCACCTTCGGCCGCGGACGCGGCGGCAATGTCGAGGTGCTCGAGGCGGCCGGAGCCAGGCTCGGCTTCTCGGTCGATTCGGTCGGCCCGGTTTCGGACGGGGAGGGCCCGATCTCGTCGAGCCGGATCCGCGACGCCCTCCAGGCCGGCGACTGCAGGGCGGCGGCTCGGCTGCTCACCCGGCCGTTCGCGATCGAAGGCAAGGTCGAGCATGGCGACAAGCGGGGGCGGACGATCGGCTATCCGACCGCCAACATCGCGCTGGGCCCCTATCTCAGGCCGCGCTTCGGAATCTACGCCGTGAGGGGGCGGTTGGCCGACGGCCGGCGGCTCGACGGCGCCGCCAATCTCGGCGTGCGGCCGACCTTCGAGCCGCCCAAGGAGTTGCTCGAGCCCTATTTCTTCGATTTCGAGGGCGACCTCTACGGGCAGAGGGTCGAGGTCGAGCTGGTCGACTTCCTTCGGCCCGAAGCGAAGTTCGACAGCCTCGACGCGCTCAAGGCGCAAATGGCGTCGGATTGCGACGAGGCTCGGCGGAGGCTGGCAGAATGAGGATCTGGAAATGGATCGGCATGGGAATCGTCGCCTTCGCGGTGGCGGTGTCCCTGATCAACGCCTCGTGGATCGCGCCGAGGTCCCAGAAGCCGCTGGTTCTGGTTGCCCATCGGGGCCTCGCCCAGCAATTCGACCGCAAGGGGGTCGGCCGGGACACCTGCACCGCCACCCGGATTCTCCCCTCGGACCATGATTTCATCGAGAACACGCTCCGCTCCATGTCCAACGCCCGCCATTTCGGCGCCGACGCGATCGAGCTCGACGTCCACCCGACCAAGGACGGGCAGATGGTCGTCTTCCACGACTGGACGCTCGACTGCCGGACCAACGGCAAGGGCCCGGTCCGCGGGAAGACGCTCGCCGAGCTCAAGCGGCTCGACGTCGGCTACGGCTACACGACCGACGGCGGCAAGACCTATCCGCTGCGCGGCCGCGGAGTCGGCGGCATCCCGACCGTCGAGGAGGCGCTGCGCGAGACCCCCAAGATGCGGCTCTTCTTCAACTTCAAGAGCAAGGATCCGAGGGATGCCGACGCCCTCGTTGCTGCCTTCCGCCGCGCAGGCGTCGAGATCGACGGCAAGTTCGCCTTCTACGGCCATCCCGCCGTCACCGATCGGATGAAGCAGCTGGTCCCCGGCGCCTGGACCTTCTGGAAGGGCGAGATGAAGGCGTGCCTCACCGATTACGTGAAGTTCGGCTGGACGAGCTACATTCCCGAGAGCTGCCGCAACACGACCGTCGCGGTTCCGCTCAACTATCAGTGGGCGATCTGGGGCTGGCCCAAGCGCTTCATCGCCCGGATGGAGAGCGTCGGAACCAAGGTGATGCTGATGGGCCCCTATGAGGACGGCCACATCGCCGGCCTCGAGCGGCCCGAGCAGCTCGGCAAGGTCCCCAGCGACTTCCGCGGCTATCTGTGGATCGAGGATTTCTACAACGTCGGGCGGGCGCTGGAGAATTAGCTCCCCGGCGAAGGCCGGGGCCCCCGCCGGGGAGACTGGACCTCGGCCTTCGCCGGGGAACTGGGTGTTCCCATCCCCACCTTCCCTGCGCTAAGGCCCCGCCAATGTCCGAAAAACAAGATTACCGCGACACGGTCTTCCTCCCGAAGACCGACTTCCCGATGAAAGCCGGCCTCGCAGCGAAGGAGCCGGCCATCCTCGAGCGCTGGGCCGAGATGGGGCTCTACAAGCGCCTTCGCGAGGCCCGCGCCGGGCGCCAGCGCTTCATCCTCCACGACGGCCCGCCCTACGCCAATGGCGACATCCACATGGGCCACGCCATGAACAAGATCCTCAAGGACATGGTGGTGCGCTCCCAGTCCTTGCTCGGCAAGGACGCGCCCTACGTGCCCGGCTGGGACTGCCACGGCCTCCCGATCGAGTGGAAGATCGAGGAGCAGTATCGCAAGAAGAAGCTCGACAAGGACGCGGTGCCGCCGAGGGAATTCCGAGCGGAATGCCGGGCCTATGCGGAGCAATGGGTGGCAATCCAGTCCGAGCAGTTCCAGCGCCTCGGGGTGATGGGCGAGTGGGACGGTCCCTATCTGACGATGAAGTTCGAGGCTGAAGCCAAGATCGTCGAGGAGCTTTTGAAGTTCGCCGAAAGCGGCCAGCTCTACCGCGGCGCCAAGCCGGTCATGTGGTCGCCGGTCGAGAAGACGGCGCTGGCCGAGGCCGAGGTGGAGTATGAGGAGATCGTCTCGACGCAGATCGACGTGGGATTCGAGATCGTGGACAGTCCGATTGCCGAGCTGGTCGGAACGCGCGCGGTGATCTGGACGACCACCCCCTGGACGATCCCCGTCAACCAGGCGATCGCCTACGGGCCGGACGTCGACTATGTCAGCTTCAAGGCGCTGGATTCCCAGATGGGCGGCCTCGGCGAGATGCTTGTGGCCGAGCCGCTGCTTGCCGAATTCAAGGCCCGCACGGGCATGGACGGGCCTGAGATATGGCGAGGCAAGGGCTCCGACCTCGCCGGCACAATCGCCCGCCACCCGATGCACGAACTCGGCGGCTTCTTCGCCCGCCCCCGTCCCTTCCTGCCCGGCGATTTCGTCACCACCGAGCAGGGCACCGGCCTCGTCCACATGGCGCCGGACCATGGCGAGGACGATTTCCTGCTCTGCAAGGCTAACGGGATCGACCCTGTCTTCGCGGTCGACGACGCCGGTTTCTACCGGAACGACTGGGAGTGGCTCGGCGGGCTCGGCAGCGTCATCAACGCCAAGTTCAACGCTCCCGACGGTCCGATCTGCACCGGGCTCCGCGAGGCGGGCGGGCTGCTCGCCGCCTCTGCGGACTTCAAGCATTCCTACCCGCACAGCTGGCGGTCCAAGGCCAAGATCATCTTCCGCTGCACGCCCCAGTGGTTCATTCCCATGGACCGTCCCTCTCCCTCCAGGGGAGAGGGACAGCGGAGCGAAGCGACGCAGGGTGAGGGCGGGGACGGGCCCTCACCCTCGGCCGCTGACGCGGCCTTTCCCTCTCCCCTGCAGGGAGAGGGGTTGAGAGCCACCGCCCTCGCTGCCATCGACGACACCCGCTGGGTCCCCGAGAAGTCGAAGAACCGGATCCGCGCCATGGTCGAGGGGCGCCCGGACTGGGTGATCAGCCGCCAGCGCGCCTGGGGCGTCCCGATCGCGCTCTACGTGAATCGTAAAACCGGCGAGTATCTCAAGGATGCGGTCGTCAACTCCCGCATTATCCGAGCCTTCCACGAGGGCGGCGCCGACGCCTGGTTCGGCGCCGATCACCAGGCGTTGCTCGGCAACGGCTACAGCCTGGAAGACTATGAGCCGGTCACCGACATCCTCGACGTCTGGTTCGACAGCGGCTCGACCCACAGCTACGTGATCGAGGCACGCTACGGCGAAGGGGTTCGGGCCGACCTTTATGTCGAAGGCTCGGACCAGCATCGCGGCTGGTTCCAGTCGTCGCTTCTCGAGAGCTGCGGCACCCGCGGCCGGGCGCCCTACGACGCCGTGCTGACCCACGGCTTCGCGCTCGACCAGAACATGCGCAAGATGTCGAAGAGCCTCGGCAACACGATCGATCCGCTCGCCGTGCTCAAGGAGAGCGGCGCCGACATATTGCGGCTGTGGACCGCGTCCACCGACTATTTCGAGGACGTGCGCATCGGCAAGGAGGTGCTCGCCACCACCACCGACGCCTACCGGAAGCTCAGGAACACCTTCCGCTACCTGCTCGGAGCGCTCGCCGGCTTCGACGAGGCGGAGCGGGTGCCGGCGGCCGGCATGCCCGAGCTCGAGCGCTGGGTGCTTCACCGCCTCTCCGAGCTCGACACCGAGCTCAGGGAGGCGGCGGAAGGATTCGAGTTCAACCGCTACGTCAGGCTCATCTCCAATTTCGCCAATGACGACCTCTCCGCCTTCTTCTTCGATATCCGCAAGGACAGCCTCTATTGCGACGCGCCGTCGTCGCCGAAGCGGCGTGCCTACCGGACGGTGCTCGACACGGTGTTCCATGCGCTGGTGCGCTGGATGGCGCCAATCCTCTGCTTCACCACCGAAGAAGTGTGGCAGACCCGCTATCCGGGCGAGGGCGGTTCGGTGCACCTGCTCGAATGGCCGGCGATCGACTCCGCCTGGAGCGACGAGGCGCTCGGCTCGAAATGGGCCCTTATCCGGGCCACGCGCGAGAACGTCACCGAGAGCATCGAGCCGCTGCGGCGCGAAAAGGTCCTCGGCTCGAGCCTCGAGGCGAAGGTGCTCTATCCGGACTCCCAGATCGACCTGCTCGACACCGAGCTTGCCGAGCTGGCCGAAATCTACATCGTCTCCGAGGTCCTCCAGGCGCAGAGCGAGACGATCGAAGTGACAAGGTCCGATTTTCTGAAATGCGGCCGCTGCTGGCGCCTGCTTCCGGAGGTCGGCGAGGACGGGGGCCTGTGCGCCCGCTGCGAGGGGGTATTGAATGGCTGATCTGTCCCGCGATGCCGAGCGGATGAGGAAGAACCGGAGGATGGGGCTTTCGGTCGCGGCGCTGATCTTCGTCGTCGACCAGGCCGTGAAATGGGTGGTCACGTACCCGCTTCAGCTGCCGCATCGCCTCACCATCGAAATCCTGCCCTTCTTCACCCTGCGCTGGCTGAAGAATACCGGGGTCTCGATGGGCCTGCTCCCCGCCGACGGCGAGCTCGCGCGCTGGCTCCTCGTCGCCCTGACCGTCGCCATCGCCGCCTTCGTCGCCTTCTGGATGTGGCGCGAGAAGCGCCGCGACGACACCATTGCCCTGGCGCTGGTGCTGGGCGGAGCGCTCGGCAACATCCTCGACCGGGTGCGGTTGGGGTACGTCGTCGACTATGCCGACCTGCATATTGGCGGCATTCATCCCTTTTTGGTCTTTAACGTGGGCGACGCTGCCATTACCATCGGCGTCCTGCTATTGCTGGTCCGGGCGCTGCTGACGCGCGAACGGAAGGTTCCCGAGGAGGAAAAGTGATCATGCGTATTGTAGAGCCCGGGCGTATCGTGAAGCTCGGCCTTGGCGCCTGCGCGGCAACCCTGCTGCTGGCCGGCTGCGGCTCCGGCGGCATTGCCGGCCGGGAGCGGCCCGACGAATTCGCGGTCACCCGCAACCAGCCGCTGGTAATCCCGCCCGATTATGCGCTGACCCCGCCGAAGACCGGCGAGCCGACCCCGGTCGGCGCCGACGCCCGCACCCAGGCGCTCGAAACCCTGTTCGGAGGCCCGGCGCCGCGCAGCCAGAGCGAGCGCTCGATGCTCAACTCGGCCGGAAGCGACCGGGTCGCCCTCGGCGCCCGCTCCGTCGCCGGGGATCCGGGGACGACTGTCGTCGACAAGGGCGCCGTCACCCAGGCGATCGTCGCCGCTCCGGCCGGCGCCGGCCGCGACTCGACGGTGACGACTCCGCAATAGCCTCGTCGTCCCAGCGAAGGCTGGGGCCCCAGGGAGGTAAAGGCACCTGGGTCTTTCACCCGCCGGGGCCCCAGCCTTCGCTGGGGCGACGGTGAGCTAACCCTTCCTTAGCCCCCATTCTTTATCCTGCCGCGCATGACGCAGCAGCAGCCGCCTCTCTATGCCCCGGGCCTGGCCGACGCCGGCGCGCAGATCGCCCAGCTCAGGCAGGTGCTCGCTCTGGTCGAGGAGATGGCCGAACGGGTCTCGGTGTCGCCGAGGGACCGCGACCTCGACGAGGCGGCCAGGGTCAGCGCAGCCTACGCACGGGCGCTTCCGATCGACCAGAAGAGGTTCGACGGCCTCGCCGCCGAGACCGCCCGCTGGGCCGCGGCCGGGGTCGGCGCACTGCTCAAGCTCGACGAGGCCGGAATGCCGGTCCGCGCCGCCGCCGAGCGGCTCGCCGAGGAGCTCGAGAAAGGGCTGGCCGAGCTGGGCCGGAGGCTGCCTTAGGCGTCATCCCGGCGAAAGCCGGGATCCAAGAACACAGGTCCGTGCGAACCTGGAACGGCGGTGTTCATGGATCCCGGATCAAGTCCGGGATGACGATGGCGCGCCCGGCCAGTCCTTGATGTGGAGGTCGCGCTGCGGGAAGGGCAGGTCGATCCGGTTCTCGCGGAACAGCTCCCAGACCCGGTTCAATATCTCGGAGCGGACGCTTCCCACGCCCTGCTCGGGATCGCTGATCCACACCAATATCTCATGGTCGATGCTGCTCTCGCCGAAGGCGGTGAGCCACACCTTGGGCGGCCGATTCTTCATCACCCGCGAGGATTCGCTCGCCGCCTGAACCATCAGCTTCTGGGCGAGCGGAAGATCGCAATCATAGGCGACCCCGACCGGGATGTGGACGCGCACGTCGCGGCTCGAATAGGACCAGTTCTCCACCTCCTGGGTCATCAGATTCTCGTTCGGGATCAGATGCTCCTTGCCGTCGCGGGTGACGATCGAGACCGCCCGGACCCCGATCTTGGTGACATGGCCGAAGCTCTCGCCGACGACGATGACGTCGCCCGGCTTGATCGAGCGGTCCATGAGCAGGATGATCCCGGCGATGAGGTTGCCGAACGTCTTCTGGAGACCGAAGCCGACGGCGAGGCCGAAGGCGCCGGAAAAGACGGCGAGCGCGGTCAGATCGATGCCGATGAGGTCGATGCCGACGAAGAAGGCGGCGATCAGGATGGCGACGCTTGCGAGCTTCTGGCCGAGCAGCTGTTGGGTGGGGTCGAGCCCGGTGGCGCGGTGGATCGAATGGCCGACGATCCGGTTGAGGAGCTTCACGACGGCATAGATGGCGACCAGGGTGACCAGCACCTGAAACACCGTCAGAAGCGAGATCCGGGTGTCGCCGGCGGTGAAGCCGACCCGGTCCATTGTGTCGGTGATCGGCTTCAGCCCGCCGACGGCACGGGCGAGAAGCGAGAAGAAGGTCACGGCGGCGAGCAGCGCCGCCACCCAGCGCGGCATCTGCAGTCCGCGCACGAGCCCCGAGACGAGCATCGCCGCCCAGCCGGCGAGCGCGATCCCGAGAACGATCGCTCCGAGCGGCCGCCACTGATCCGAGTTGAGGATGACGGCGATCAGCAGGGCGCCCGTCAGGTAGCGGGTGAGATCGCACATGCGCGTCGCAAGCGCCTCGCCGCGTCCGCCGGCGCGATGCTCCCAGAAGGCGGCGAGGCGCGGGCCCAGCCAGCGGCCGGCGAGCCAGGCGAGGCCCCAGACCGCGGCGACGAGGGCGATTGCGACGGCGGCGGCGACCCAGTTGCTGGAGGTGGGCCAGGTCACCCCGAACCGCTCGACCAGGCCCCTCATTCGGCGCCCCCGTAAGCGGCCAGCGCCGAAGCAAGATCCTCGATCAGATCGTCGGCATCCTCGAGGCCGATCTGAAGCCGAACGAGCGGCCCCTTCGCCTCCCAGCGGGTCGCGGTGCGGAGGCGCTCGGGATCGGCCGGGACCACCAGGCTCTCATAGCCGCCCCAGCTGTAGCCGAGGCCGAACAGCTCGAGCGCCTCGATGAAGCGGGTACGCCCGGAGTCGCCGCCGGCCCGGAGCAGGAAGGAGAAGAGGCCGGAAGAGCCCTTGAAATCCTTCGCCCAGAGCTCGTGGCCGGGACAATCCGGAAGCGCCGGGTGGAGCACCGCCGCCACCTGCGGCTGAGCCTTCAGCCAGCGGGCGATCCTGAGCGCGCTCGCCTCGTGCTGGCGAAGGCGGACGCCCATCGTCCTGAGGCCCCTCGCGCAGAGCCAGGCGTCGTCCGGGCTGACCGACTGGCCGAGGTCCCAGCTGGTCCGCTCGAGCTTCGGATACAGCTCGGCCGTCGCGGTGACGGCGCCGAGCATGACGTCGGAATGGCCGCCGACATATTTGGTCCCGGCGAGGATCGAGAGGTCGATTCCGGCGGCGATCGCCGGGAAGAAGAGCGGGGTCGCCCAGGTGTTGTCGAGAAGGGTGGCGACCCCCCTGCCCTTCGCCGCGGCGCAGATCGCCGGGACGTCCTGCACCTCCATGGTCAGCGAGCCCGGGCTCTCGAGGAAGATCGCCCGGGTGCGCTCGCCGATCAGGTCCGAGATGCCGGCGCCGACGAGCGGGTCGTAATAACGCGTGGTCACTCCGTAGCGCTTGAGGAAGCCGTCGCAGAAGCGCCGGGTCGGGCCGTAGACGCTGTCCGTCATCAACAGCTCGTCGCCGGCCGAAAGCACCGACAGCAAAGCCGCGGTCACCGCCGCGAGCCCGGTCGGATAGAGCATCGTCCCCGCCGCGCCCGGCTCGAGCTCGGTCAGCGCTTCGGCGAGCGCCCATTGGGTCGGGGTGCCGTGGAGGCCGTAATAATATTTGCCGAACTCGGGCGCGGCGGCGCGCAGCTCGGCGACGCTGTCGAAGAGGATGGTGGAAGCGCGATGGATGGGCGGATTGACCAGGCGGCCGCGCCATTCCTTGCGGCGGCCGCCCTGGACGAGCTTCGTGTCCGGCCGCCGCTCCTTCATGCCGCCCCCGTCGCCTTGGGGGTGGCGGGATCGGCGCCCCATTCGGACCAGCTGCCGTCGTAGAGCCGGACATCCTCCTTGCCGAGGAGGTGCGCTCCGAACAGCAGCACGCAGGCGGTGATGCCCGAGCCGCAGGTCGCGACCAGGGGCTTGGCCAGGTCGACCCCGGCGGCGTCGAAGGCGGCAAGAAGCTCCTCGCCCTGCTTCCAGCTGTTGTCGGCGTTGAACAGCTTGCCTTGCGGCAGGTTCTTCGAGCCCGGTATATGGCCGGACGCCATGCCCGGCCGGGGCTCGGCTTCCTCGCCGGTGAAGCGGCCCGGGCCCCTCGCGTCGACGATCTCGTGGCTGCCCTCGCCGAGCAGTCCGGCCACCGCGCCCTTGTCGGCCACGGCCCGGGCGTCGAAGCTCGGGCTGAAATGCCCGTGGCGCAACTGCGGCCGACCGCTCTCCAGCGGCCGTCCCTCCGACTTCCATTTCTGCAGCCCGCCGTCGAGGATCGCGACATAATGGGCGCCGAAATTCTTAAGCATCCACCAGGCACGGGCGGCGCTGTGCAGCGGGCTGTTGTCATAGACGACGAAGCGCTGCCCGTCGCGAAGCCCGAGCGAGGCCATCCGGCTTGCGAACTTGGCCTCGGGCGGCACCATGTGCGGCACCGGGTTCGACGTGTCGGACACCTCCTCCAGGTCGAGGAACACCGCGCCCGGGATATGCTCCGCCTCATATTCGGCGCGGGCGTCGCGCGGCTCGCCGGGAAGGAAAAGGGTCGAGTCGATCACCCTCAGGTCGCTCGCTCCGAGCTCCCGTTCGAGCCATGAGGTCGTGACGAGCGGGTCCATCATCTCTCCTGCCGCTGGATGACTCCAAGGCGCTCCAGAGTCTGCAAATAGGCACCCACCTCCTCAAGCGGCGCCCTTCCCACCGTACCCGCGAGGGCGTCCCTAATCTGCTGAATGCTGCGCCGGCCGTCGACAAGATTGAGCGTTTCGTAGCCGAAGCCCGGCCCATCCCAAAACGGCTCGCGCGATAGCAGAACAGGCTTGTCCAGGCCGGCTCGGTTCAGATGGTCGTCGAGCCACGAATAGCCGAAGCCGTCCAAGGGTCCCTTAAGCTCTGGATTGCGACGGTAGACCGTGGAGTAAGCCGGCTGCCGAGAGGGTATGGCATAAGATTGGCTCGAGCTGTTACCCGGATCGAAACGCGACGATTGGAGCCCGAACCGAGCGAAGGATCGCGCGACTTCCCTTTCGAAGCGCACGCGATGAACCTCATAATTGCCGGTTTCCTCCTTGGGCAAGCCAGCGGCTGCCATTTCCAGCCGGGTTCGCTCAGTCTCGACCCGGCGGATCGATTCCTCCACCTCGAGCACCTCACTCAGCTCCTCGGCTCCGCCCGCGGAAACATTTGCTAGCGCCCAGGCCGAAGCCGCCGCGATGAACATGGCCCGCTTCATCTTGGTGGAATCGAGATTGCCCGGCAGATCCTTGTTGGTGTGGATGTAGAGATCCGGCCAGTCGGAGACGTAGACGATCGGTATCCGCCAGCTGCCCTCCGCCCAGACCTGGTGGTCCGACCCTTCGGAGAAGCCGCCGATCCGCGCGCGCAACGGATTCTTGGTCCCCTCCGGATCGAGCAGCGGATAGGCCGCTTCGCCCGTATTCGCATAGCGCAGCGACTGTCCGTCCACCCAGCGGGCGATGGCGAAGCCGACATCCGAGACGAAGCTCGGCGAGCTGGGCGGCGAGCCTTCGACGCCGAGCGCGCCTTTGGTGATGTCGGTATTTCCCCCGATCATGTCGAGGTGGATCGTCGCCAGGGTCCGCCGGGCGAATTCCGGCCGCGCGTTGAGCAGGGCGATGGTGCACTCGATCTCGCAGGGCCAGACGAAACGCAGCGTCCGACGAGGCTGCGGAAGCCGCCCCTGCGCGATCAGCCGCTGGAAGGTGCGGGCGATCTCGAGGATAGCCGAGCAGCCGCTGGCATTGTCGTTGGCGCCTGGCGAGGGATGGTCGAGGTGGCAGGAGAAGAGGATCTCCTTCGACCGGTCCCTGCCCGGGATGACGGCCGTGGGGATGAGATAGGCGCCGGGGGTCCGGCCCGCCTTGACCTCGGCGCGAAGGCGGACCGTCTCCCCCTTCGCCAGCCGCGCCTGCCAGGCGCGGGCCCGCGCGGGCGAGACCATGAAGGCGAAGGTGGGATCGTCCCAGCTGCTGAGATGGCCCCAGCGGATCAGGCTCTCGTCCTCGCCCCACCAGGCCGAGCGCTGGTTCTGAGCCCAGGAGACGATGCCCGCCGCGCCGCGCTCCGTCACCGCGAGCCTGGCCGCCGCCTCCGGCTGGCCGGAGACGAGGACCAGCTTCCCGCGCACCGGCTTGCCGGCATAATCGGCCGCCGAGGCGCCCGTGCCGACGTCGACCAGCTCGGCCTCGGCGCGGCCGGCGACGCTGTCCTGGGCGAGGGTGATCGGCTGGTCCGCCCAGGAGGCGATTCGCTCGACATCGCGCCAGCGTCCGCCTTCCTGCTTCTGCTCCCAAAGCTCGGCGAAGCTGGCGTTCCAGGCGGGGCGCGAGCGCTGGGTGCCGTAGAAGACCTTGCCGTCCGCCGGCAGCGAGACGATGTCCACCTCCTTCAGGCCGTAGTCGCGGAGACGATCCCGGATCAGCTCGGCCGCGGCGCGATAGCCCTCCGAGCCGCGCATCCGGTGATGAAGGGACAAGGCCTGCACCGTGCGCTTGGCCGAAGCGCCGGAAAGCTCCGAGGCCAGGGCCTCGGTTTCCCCGCGACTGAGCAAAGGCGCCGCCGGCTGCGCCGCGGCCGGGGCGGCAAGCAGCAGGAGGAGCGCCGCGAGGGCCCTCACCGGGCGAACCGGCGGAAGAAGCTCTGCCGGCCCCAGGTCGGGCGCTCGGGCGCGTTGGCCACCCGCCACGCCAGCTCGCCGACGAAATCGTGGAGCCGGATCGCGTCCTCCTTCGCCACCGGCTGCGAGAGATCGTCGGACGGCGCGTGGTAGCGGGTGGAGCGCCACCGATGCTCGATCTCGGCTTCCGGATCCTTCGGGCCGAAGCCGAACTTGAAGGCGAGCGAGGGGATGCCCTCGCGGATGAAGCTGTACTGGTCCGAGCGGACGAAGGCGTTGCGGTCCGGGAAGGGATCCGGCACGAGGGGAAGCGCCTGCGCCTGGCCGACCGCGGCGGCGACGGCGCCGAGGCTGCTTTCCTCCGAACCCAGAGCGGTCACGCTCTTCAGCGGGAAGATCGGCAGCGCCATGTCGAAATTCATGTCGGCGACGATCGAGGCCTTAGGAACGGTCGGACGGAGCGCGAAATAGCGGGAGCCGAGCAGCCCCTTCTCCTCCGCGGTGACGAAGACGAACAGAAGCGAGCGCTTCGGCTTCAGCCGCCGGGCCTTGTAGCTTCGGGCGATGTCGAGCAGCCCGGCGACCCCCGCGGCATTGTCCATCGCGCCGTTGTAGAGGCCGTCGCCGTCGATCGGAGCGCCGACCCCGAGATGGTCGAGATGGGCGGAGAAGACGACATGCTCCCCCCTCAGCCGCCGGTCGCTTCCGGGCAGCCGGGCGACGACGTTGGACGAAGTGACCGGGCGGTGGCGCATCGCCACGCTGGCGCGCAGCGATTGCTTCATCTCGAAGCGGGGCAGCGGCTTCGAAGCGTCGGCGAGCGCCGAGATTTCCGCGAAGCTGTGGCCTGAGCCGGCGAACAGCTTCTCGCTCGTCTCGGTATTGAAGCTGGCGCCGAAGAACTCGGTCTTCACGTCGCGAAGCGCCGGATCGGCGAAATACATTCCGGACTGGCCGGCCTGCGCCATCGAGCGCGACCAGGGCACCTCCACCGCCTTGGCGGTGGTCAGCGAGAGCAGGCCGGCCGCGCCCCTTTCGGAGAGCAATCTCGCCCGGTCGCGGCGGGCGTGGGCCTTGAGCGCACCCGAAATCTCCGCAGGACCGCCGCCGATCACGACCGCGATCTTCCCCTTGAGGTCGAGGCCGGCGAAATCGTCATGGCCCGCTTCGGGCATATGAAGGCCGTAGCCGACGAAGACCAAAGGCGCCTCGATCCGCTCGGGCCGGCGCCCGTCGCCCCGGCCGATGATGATGTCGCCCGGGATGGAGAGCGAAGTCGAGCGCCCACCCGCGACCAGGGCCGCGCTCGATCCGGCGGCGTCGACATACTGCTCCTCGAACGCCACCGGCTGGAAGAAGCCGTCCGTCCCCGCCGGCTCGAGGCCGATCTCCCGGAGCTGCGACACGACGTAATCGGCGGCGCGCTGGTAGCCCGGGGTGCCGGTCAGCCTGCCCTCCATGTCGTCGGCGGCGAGCGTGGAGACGTCGCCCCACCAGCGCTCCGCCCGCTCGGCCGCCGTGGGCGGCGGCGGGACCGTCGCGCAGGCCGTGAGGAAGAGGGCGAGGAACAAGACGAGACGCATCGGCTACTCCGGCGGCAGGGGCGCCTTTCCTTGTCCCGCTGCTGCCGCGATGTCCAGAGAGCCGTCATCCCGGGCTCGACCCGGGATCCATGAACATTGGGCTATCTGGTTTACCGCCGGCCGTGTTCATTGATTCCGGCTTTCGCCGGAATGACGGCTAGAGCCGCGTGGCGGCGACGAGGGCTTCGAGGCTCACCCCGGCTCCCCCGCTCTGCTTCACGATCCGGATCGAGGCCTGAACGCCGAATCCGCCGAGCTGATGGAGCGAGATGAGCGGAGCGGCGATGAGCGCTATCACGGCGAGGGCGATGAGATTCCTGATCATGGCCTTATCCTTGACGAAAACGATAATAGAGACTGGCGGCCGCGAGGCTCAGCCAGAACAGGACGAAGAGCATCCAGTGGACCGGCTCCGGGACGAAGCCGCCCCGCCAGAGCAGGAACCAGGTCGGATAGACGAGCATCAGGGCGGTGCCGGCGAAGCTCACCGCTTTGTAGCTGCGCTGGCGCTCGACCTCGTCGGTGACCCGGCTGAGGAGGATTCCGCCGCCGATCACGGCGAGGAGATAGACCGCGGCCATCGCCGCCGCGAAGGTCGGCGACCAGATCGAAGGCCGGCTCTGCGCCATTGCGGCGCCGTCCTGATAGCCCATGTAGAAGCCGGGAATGACGCCGACCACCGCCAGTGCCGCGACGATCAGCCATCGCTTGCGCCGCCGTGCCGAATCCCGGCGCTCTCCCTCCCCGCGCGGCACGCTATCGCGCATCGCCCGAGCCCCCGATACCGTCATCGAAAATCTCCTCGATCGGGACGTCGAACAGACGGCTGAGCTTGAAGGCGAGCGGCAGCGAAGGATCGTATTTGCCGGTCTCGATGGCGTTGACCGCCTGGCGTGAGACTCCGAGCCGGCCGCCAAGCTCCGCCTGGCTCCAGTCGCGTTCCGCCCTCAGGACCTTCAATCGATTCTTCACATACCCCTCGACGTCCACCGTCATCGCCCCGTCCCGCCGGCAGCCCTTCTGCCGGCCATGGCGACTCGATAAGGGAAGGCTGACTTTGTGTCAAGTTACCATTACATTGTGTCAGCTTGGTACCGCATAAAGCCATTTCCTATGGCTTTTTTCGTCACCCTGAACTTGTTTCAGGGTCCAGTTCTCCACCCGCTCGGCAGCTCGTCGCTGGATGCTGAAACAAGTTCAGCATGACGGGCCCCAGCCACGCCTCTCACCGTCCCCGGATGAACTCCCTTATGTCGCTCGAAAGCTTCGCCCGGTCCTCGTCGCGAACGTACATCATGTGGCCCGAGCCGTAATAACGATAGGCGATCCGCTCCTGCGGGATGCCGGTCCGGGATAGGGAATATTCGGCGCCGAAGAAGGGCGTCGCGAAATCGAAATAGCCCTGGCCGACGAACACCCGCAGTCCCGAATTCTCCCGCATCGCCCGGCCCAGATAGGGGGCGACATTCTTGTAATATTTCGCTTCCCCGCCCTGGTCCTTGAGGTCCCAATCCCAGTCGCTGACTCCGCCGATGGTCGAATATTGGCGGTCGGTGCGGAATTTGAGACCCTCCCGGACCCAGGCGTTGAGCGCCGCCGTATAGCCGGCGTCGATGCCGTAGAAGCTCGGATCGTTGTCGGGCGTCTCCCCCGCATTGTCATAGTCGCGGCCCGTATAGCGGGCGTCGAGCCGGCCGATGACCAGCCCCTTGTCGCGAAGCAGCTCCTTGTAGAAGCGCTGGTCGCTGACCCTCAGGTCGGCCGATTCGAGGAAGCGTTCGGACAGGCCGGTGAAGCGGGCGAGGCGGCGGCGGACGGCGGCGCGCTCCTCGCCCTGCAGCTTCTGGCCCTTGAACAAGGCGGCGGCATAGTCGCCGGCGGCGAAATCGCGCGCCTCCTGGACGAAGCCTTCAAGGCTCCCGGCGCCGGCGGGCGCCTTGCCGTGATGGAAAGCGGCGGCGGCCATCGAGGGCAGATAGAAGAGGTAGGGCATTTCGTTGCCCGGCACATAGGCCTGGGCGCCGAAATCGAGGATGGTCGAAATGAGGATGATTCCGTTCAGCGAGACGTCGTTGAACGCGCCCTCGAGCTGGTTGACGACCGCCGCCGAGCGGGTCGTGCCGTAGCTCTCGCCGCCGAGGAACTTGGGCGAGTTCCAGCGGCCGTTCTCGCCGAGCCAGATGCGGATGAACTCGGCGACCGACTTCGCGTCCTGGGTGACCCCCCAATAGTCCTTGGCTTCGGTCTTGCCGAGCGGCCGGCTGAAGCCGGTGCCGACCGGATCGATGAAGACGATGTCGGTCGCGTCGAGCAGGCTGTCGGGATTGTCGAGCATCGGGAATGGCGGAGCGCCGTCGTCGCGGGCGTCGGACGGGATCGCCACCCGTTTCGGCCCGAAGGCGCCCATGTGCAGCCAGAGCGAGCCGGAGCCCGGACCGCCGTTGAACAGGAAGGCGACCGGCCGGTTCGGATCGCGCGGCTCCTTCACATAGGCGATCGAGAAGATGCTGGCCCTGGGCGTTCCGTCGGCCGCCTTGAGATAGGTCTCGGAGGCGGTCGCGGTGTAGGCGATGCGCTGCCCGCCGAAGGTGCCGGTGTGGCGGGTGACGGAGACGATCGGCTCGGGGATCGGCGCCTCGGTCTCCTTTTTGGGGGGAGGATCCTGGCTGAAGGCGGGCGCGGCGAAGGCGAGGAGCGAGGCGGCAAGCAGGATCTTCTTCATGGCAAGAGCTATGGCATGCGCGTCGGGCGAGTCAAAGGTGACAACATGCATGCGATGCGACCGCAAGCAACTGTCCGAATCCGGACGAAGTGGACGACTCGGACGCGACAGCGCCGGTCTCCCCGCCTGCACCGACTCGGCGCTTCACACCCGGCCGCCCTCCCGTGCGCGATGGCCGGCCTTCTATTGGTGAGAATTCGCAGGTTCGAGTCCATGGAGGGCCCCCTCCGCCAACCGCCGGTCGATTCGCCGATTTCGGCGGATTCCAATATAGACGATCGTTGCGAACATATCAAGAACGATACCCCGCCGCCTGCCACTCAGAAATTGGTGTCTGACACGGCTTCATCGCCGCTTGCGCGCCGGCATCGGGGCTGCGACCTTCCGGCCATGCGCCTGCGCGTCGCCACGCCCGAGGATGAGGAGGCCGTCTCGTCGGTGCTCGGTCCCTCCTACCGTGAGCTGTGGGCGGGCACCTATCCCGACGAATTGCTGGCGCGCGCCTTGCCGGTGACGACCAGGGCCAACCCCGAGCTGCTGGCGTCGGGCCGTTACTATCTCGTCGAGGCCGCGACCGGCGAGCCCGCCGGCTGCGGCGGCTGGAGCGCCCATCCGCCGGGCGCGTCCGAGGCCGATCCCCGGCGCGCCCACATCCGCCATTTCGCCACCCACCCCGCCTGGTTGCGCCGCGGTGTCGGGCGAATGCTCTACGCGCGCTGCGAAGCCGATGCGCGGGCGGGCGGCTTCACCGTCTTCGAAGCCTATGCCAGCCTCAACGGCGAGAGCTTCTACGCGGCGCTGGGCTTCCGCCGCCTGGAGCGGATCGAGACCCCCATGCCCGGCGGCGTCCGCTTCCCGGCGATCCGGATGGAGCGGGCGATCTGAGTGTCCGCCTTCCCCTTCCAGCCCGCCTCTACTAAAGCGCCGCCATGGACCTGACCCATCTCGGCCGCTCCAGCCCGCTGCCCGCCTCGCCCGAGGAGGCGAAGCTCGACTACGTTCCCAATCCAAGGCCGGGCCGGCCGTACCTCGTGCGCTTCGCCGCGCCCGAATTCACCTCGCTCTGCCCGGTGACGGGCCAGCCCGATTTCGCCCATCTCGTGATCGATTATGCGCCGGGCGACACGATCGTCGAATCCAAGTCGCTCAAGCTGTTCCTGACCGCCTTCCGCAGCCATTGCGGATTCCACGAGGACGTGACGGTGGGCATCGCCGAGCGGCTGGCCGGGGAGATGAAGCCCTTGTGGCTCCGGATCGGCGGCTATTGGTATCCGCGCGGCGGGATTCCGATCGACGTCTTCTGGCAGTCGGGCGAGCCGCCCGAGGGCCTGTGGGTGCCTGATCAGGGCGTTCCCTCCTATCGCGGACGAGGCTGACCGCCGCGCCTATTTCGGCGAGGACAGCAACTCCTCCAGCGCCGCCTCGGCTTCGGAATCGCCCGCCGCCTGCGCTTTCCTCAGCCAGGCCGCCGCCTCGGCCGGATCGCGCTTGACGCCTTTGCCTTTCGCATAGGCGTTGCCGAGATGGCGCATGGCAGAGGGGTCGCCCAGCAAGGCTCCCTTGCGGAAGAGGCGTGCCGCCTCTGCTTCGTCCGCCGGAGTGCCGACCCCGGCCGCGTAGAAGCGGCCGAGCGTGCCGATCGCCTCGGCATCGCCGGAGTCGGCGACCTCGCGGACCAAGGCGAAGCCCTTTTTCTCATCCTTCGCGACCCCTTCGCCGTTCGCATAAGCGACTCCGAGGAAGAGGCGAGCGCGAGGGTCCCCGAGCCGCACCGCGCGCTCGAGCAGTCGGACCGCCTCGGCGGGATCGGCCTTGTTGCCTCGTCCGCCAAGGTGCATCAAAGCGAGGTTGGTGACTCCGGTCGGATCGTCGAGCGCGGCCGCGCGGCGATAATAGTCCAGCGCCTTGGCATGATCCTGCGGCGGGCCGTCGCCGATCTCGTAGGCAAAGCCGAGGTCGACCATCGCCGCGCTCGATCCCCCCTCGGCGGCGCGGGTCAGCCATGAGAGCGCCTTCGCCCAGTCCTTTCCGACCGCGTCGCCGTGGAGATAGGCTTTGCCGACTTCGAACATTTCGTCACGATCGCCGGCCTCGGCGGCCCGCATCCGGAGCGCGAAGGCGCGCTTCGGGTCGGCCTCGATCCCCTCGCCGTCTTCGAGCATGGCGGCCATCGCCCCCATCGCCGGCACGTAACCGCCCTCCACGGCCTTCTCGTACATGAGGAAAGCCTCGGCGGGATTCCTGGCCACGCCCAGGCCCCGGCGGTGGAGCTCGCCCAATCCCACATAGCCGAGCGGGAAGCCCCGATCGGCGGCCTTGCGATACCAGCGCATGGCTTCCCGATAGTCGACCTTGGTGCCGTAGCCGAAATGGTGAGCAATTCCGGCGTCGGCATAGGCCGCCTCGACGTCCCTCGCCGCCGCCTTCAGATACCACGAATAGGCCGCCTCGAGGTCGCGGGGGACGCCGCGTCCATAATGATGCAGGATCCCGAGGCTTCGAAGGCACTGGCCCTCGCCGAGATCGGCGCAGCGGCGGAACCAGCCGAGCGCCAGGGCGGGATCGCGCTCGACGCCCTGGCCTGTGTCGTAGGCGGCGCCGAGGATATGCATGGCGACGCTATAGCCCTTCTCCGCGAGGGGGCGGGCGAGCGCCACCGCCTCGGCGTGACGGCCGCCCTCCCAGGCGGCGCGTGCCTCCTGATAGACTTTTTCCGGCGGCGCGGATGGAACGGAAGCCGCCAGCGCGGCGAGATAGAAGATCATCCGATAATCCTTATGCCGGAGGGTATCGCGCAATCGCGGTCACGAGACAAATGTTGATCGGAAGCTCTTATTGTGGCGTGACGAGAGGACGTGCGCTGAGGAGCTTTTTGCGGGTGATGAGAATCGCGATCCTTGGGGCCGGCTCCGTCGGCTGCTTCGTCGGCGGCGCCTGGGCGGCGGCGGGGCTGCCGGTCAGCTTCGTCGGCCGCGAGAGGATCGGGCGGGAGATTGCGGAGCACGGCCTCACGCTCACCGATTATTCGGGCTGGCGGGTTCGGCTGACGCCCCAGCAGGTCGAATTCTCGACCAGGCCCGCCGCGCTTGCCGAGGCCGACGTCATCGCCTTGTGCGTCAAGAGCACCGGCACCGCCGCCGCCGCGAAGGAGATCGCGCGCAACGCCAGGAAGGGGGCGCTGGTGGTCAGCTTCCAGAACGGCATCAGCAACATCGAGCTGCTCCGCTCGGTGCTGAAGACTCGGTTTGAAGCGGTGCAGGGGATGGTGCCGTACAACGTCGCCGCCCTCGGCCATGGGCGCTTCCACAAGGGCGTCGCCGGCGACCTGCTCGCCGAGGACGTGCCGGCGCTGCGCGCGCTGGCCGAGCGGATCGGCGACGGGCCGGCGCGGCTGAGGGTTTCGACCGACATGGCCGCGATCGCCTGGGGCAAGCTGCTCATCAACCTCAACAATGCCGTCAACGCCCTGTCGGGCCGGACCCTGCTCGAGCAACTGAGAGAGCGCGACTATCGCCGGGTCGTCGCCGCCTCGATCCTCGAGGCGCTCGGCCTGCTCGAGGCGGCTGGGATCGAGCCGGCCAAGATCGGACCAGTGCCGCCCAGGCTGCTTCCCCACGTCATCGCCTCGCCGAACCTCGTCTTCAACAACCTGTTCCTCAAGATCCAGAAGATCGACGCCAGGGCCCGCTCGTCCATGGCCGACGATCTCAAGGCCGGCCGCCCGACCGAAATTGCTTATTTGAACGGCGAGGTCGTCGAGCTCGCGAGGAAGCTCGGCCGCCGGGCGCCGGTCAACGAAGCGATCGTCTCCCTGATCCGCCAGGCGGAGATGGGCGTCGAGCTTCTCTGGGAGCCGGCCAGGCTCCGCGCCCACGTCCTCGAAGACCATAAGGCGGCACCGATCTTCGGCTACTGAGTTTGACAAGGCAGGTGCGCCCCCGCAGGAGCGCAGCCATATTCCCTGCCGGAGTGCTCCATGCGCCTATTCGCCACCGCGTCCCTGATCGCCCTCGCCCTCGCCGGCTGCGCCCGAACCGCCGAGCAGACGGCCCCGGCCACCGCCGCGGCCACCGCCCCGCAGGCCTCCCGCCGGATCCCGACCCAGCTGCCGACCGACATCCGGCCGCTCCAATATACGATCAACGCGGCGCCCGACGCCGCCAACCTGCGCTTCAAGGGCCGCGTAGATATCGATATCGAGGTCCTGAAGCCGACCTACTTCATAACGCTGAATGCCGCCGACCTCGAATTCATCGACGTCTCGCTGAGCGGCGACAGCGGTTCCGGAGCCCCCATCCCGGCGCGCAAGTTCCTCGTCGACAACGAGCGGCAGACCGCGACCATCCGGTTCGGCAGCGAGATCGCCCCCGGCCGCTACCGGCTGAGGATCGATTACAGCGGCAAGATCTATACCCAGGCGGCCGGTCTGTTCGCGCTCGATTATGAAAGCGCCGGCGGCAAGAAGCGCGCCCTCTTCACCCAGTTCGAAGCGCCCGACGCCCGCCGCTTCTTCCCGGGCTGGGACGAGCCCCAGTATCGCACTCCCTACAATCTCAACGTCACCGTTCCGGCCGATCAGGACGTGGTCGGCAACATGCCCCAGGCGGGAGTCAAGACCAACGCCGACGGCACCAGGACCGTCACCTTCCAGACCACTCCGGCGATGTCGAGCTACCTGCTCTTCCTCGCCGTCGGCGAGTTCGACCGGATCACGACGACGTCGGCCAATACCGAGGTGGGAGTTGTCACCAAGCGCGGCGACGGCGAGAAGGGCCGCTGGGCGCTCGAGAGCTCGGCGAAGATCCTGCCCTGGTACAACAGATATTTCGGCACCCCCTACCCATTGCCCAAGCTCGACAACGTCGCCGGCCCGGGCAGCAGCCAGTTCTTCGGAGCGATGGAGAATTGGGGGGCGATCTTCTCGTTCGAATCGATCCTCCTCGTCGACCCCGCCATCACCACCGAGGCGACCCGCCAGCGCATCTTCGAGGTCGCGGCGCACGAGATGGCGCACCAATGGTTCGGCGACCTCGTCACCATGGCCTGGTGGGACGATCTCTGGCTGAACGAGGGCTTCGCCTCGTGGATGGCGACCAAGGCGACCACCGCCCTCCATCCGGAATGGGATCCCGAGCTCGGCACCGTCTCCGGCCGGGAGGCCGCGATCAACCTCGATTCCGTCTCGAGCACCCACCCGGTCGTCCAGCGAATCAGCACGGTCGAGCAGATCAGCCAGGCCTTCGACGCGATCACCTACCAGAAAGGCGAGGCGGTGATCACCATGCTCGAGGATTATGTCGGCGAGGATGCCTGGCGGCGCGGCGTGCAGGATTATATCCGCATCCACCGGCTCGGCAACACGCAGACCGACGACCTTTGGCAGGCGGTCGAGAAGGCGGCCGGCAAGCCGGTCACCGCCATCGCCCACGATTTCACGCTCAAGCCCGGAGTGCCTCTGATCCGTGTCGAGGAGGCGACCTGCCGAGGCGGCAGGACCGAAGTCGCCCTCCGCCAGGCGCAGTTCAGCCGCGACCGCCAGGACCAGGCGGCGACGGCGTGGCGAGTTCCGGTGATCGCCTCGACAATGGGCGGCGCCGAGACCCGCACCCTCGTCGAAGGCGGTGCCGCCAGCCTCAGCGTCCCCGGCTGCAACCCGGTCGTCGTCAACAGCGGCCAGACCGGCTATTACCGCACCCTCTACACGCCGGCCCTGCTCGACCGGCTGACCGCCAGCTTCGCGCGCCTGAAGCCGATCGACCAGATCGGCCTGCTCGCCGACAATTGGGGCCTCGGCCTCGCCGGCTACCAGTCTGCCGCCGAAGCGCTCGACATGGTCGACGCCGTCCCGGCCAACGCCAATCCGCAGGTGTGGAGCCGGGCCGCCACGATCCTGAGCAGCATCCACGAAATGTATGAAAGCGATCCCGCGCACCGCGCCATGCTCGCGCGCCACGCTTCGGCGAGGCTTTCGCCGGTGCTCGCCCGGATCGGCTGGGCTCCGAAGGCCGGCGAGGCTCCGACCGTGCCGGTGCTTCGCGCGGACCTGATCAAGACCCTCGGCGAGATGGGCGAGACCGGGGTCGTCGGCGAAGCCAACCGGCGGCTCGCCGGCGGCGACCCGCTGGCGACCGGCGGCCCGCTCAGGAGCACCATCCTCGCCGTCACCGCCCGCAACGTCGATGCCGCCGGCTGGGAGCGCCTCCGGGCCCAGGCGCGCGCCGAGCGAAGCCCGCTGGTCAAGGCCCAGCTCTACCGGCTGCTCGGAAGCGCAGCCGATCCGGCCCTCGCCCGGCGCGCCCTCGACCTCGCCTTGACCGACGAGCCGGGCGCCACCACCAGCTCGAGCATCATCTCCGCGGTGGCGGACGAGCATCCGGACCTCGCCTACGATTTCGCGATCCGCAACCGCGAGAAGGTGGAGGGGCTGGTCGACATCTCGTCGCGCTCGCGCTTCCTCGCCGGCCTGGGTGGCGGCTCCGCCGACCCCGCGATGGTCGCCAAGCTCGAGGATTTCGCGACCCGCTACATGACCCCCCAGTCGCGCGGCCGGGTCGACGTCGCCATCGCCTCGATCCGCGACCGGGTGCGGGTGCGGACGACGAGGCTTCCGGACATCACGAGGTGGCTGGAGGCAAAGAGCTGATTTGCCTCCCCATGGCAAAGCCAGGGGGAGGGGGACCACCCGAAGGGTGGTGGAGGGGTAGCTGACGGGGACTCAGCGGTTCAGGCACGAGACGGCGAAGTCCTGCGCCTTCTACCCCTCCACCATGCTTCGCATGGTCCCCCTCCCCATCTACGATGGGGAGGCAGAAAGCCGCATCGTCCTCCGGTACATCCACGCCGCCAGCAGGACGAACAGCGCCGTCCCACCGATCAGAGCCACGGTCTCGAACCCCTCGCCGACCAGCGCCAGCGGCGCATCCTTGCCCGACCCGGCCACGATCCCCGCGAAGACCACCCCCCAGAGGCTCTCGCCGACGATCAGGCCGGTGGCGGTGAGCACGCCCATGCGGCGGGCGAATTCGGGCCGGGGCCGGCCGTCCGCCCAGCGGTCGTAGTAGAAGCCGATCACCGAGCCGATCACGACCGGAAGGATCGCCGCCATCGGCAGATAGATGCCGATGCCGACGGCGAGCGGCGGCAGGCGCAGCTTCCTTGCCCGCCCGAGCGCCTCGTCGAGCAGGATCAGGCCTAGTCCGGTGAGAGCGCCGTAGCCGATCATCGTCCAGTTGAGATCGCCGCCGAGCACGCCTTTGGCGAGCGCGGAGATGAGCGCGGCCTGCGGCGCGGGCAGAGCGTTCGGTCCGGCCCCGGGCATGCCGGCGAAGCCGATGCCTTCGTAGAGCAATTGCAGCACCGGCGGCACCACCAGCGAGCCGAAGATCACCCCGAAGATCAGTGCGACCTGCTGCCGCCACGGAGTCGCGCCGACCAGCTGGCCGGTCTTCAGGTCCTGGAGGTTGTCGTTGGAGATGGTGGCGATCCCGAAGACGATCCCGGTGACGATCAGCGCATAGGCGACCAGGGCCTCCGACGTCCCCGGCGGAGTCTCGCGGCCGAACAGCCCGACCAGCATCAGCGACGCGGCGACGACGGAGAGGATGCCGATTCCCGAGACGGGGCTGTTCGAGGCGCCGATCAGGCCGGCCATGTAGCCGCAGACCGCGGCGATCATCAGTCCGATGACGAGGACGAAGACGAGGGCGCCTGAAATCAGCAAGGCGGCCGAGCCCGCGAGGGGTCCGCCGGCGATCACGCTCCACAGCAGCCACGCGATCGGCAGCAGCATGAGGAGCGAGCCGAAGCCGACGATCGCGATCGGAAGGTCGCGCTCCTCGAGCGCCAGCGCCTTGCCGCCGCGCCGGGCCGCGCTCGCCGCCATCGCCGAACGAATCCCGCCGAGCACCGGACCGGCGATCTTGAGCAGGGTCCAGACCGCGGCGACCCCGATCACGCCGGCGCCGAAGAAGCGCACATGCTGGGTGAAGATCGCGCCTGCCCAGGCCTCGGGCCCGCCCGGAAGCGGATATTGGGCGGTCAGGATCGGAAGCAGGACCCACCAGCCGATCGCCAGCCCCAGGAACATCGCCATCCCGACCGAGATCCCGACGAGATGGCCGACCCCCATCAAAGCGAAGGAGAGGCTTCCCGAAATGCCCGTCGCCCCCGCACCCGCGCGGAAATAGGCGGCGGCCTCCGCCACCACCGCCTTTGTCTGGGTGAAGATGGCGAAGCCCGCCGAGACGAGGCTGCTCCAGACCAGGACCGAAAGCCCCCTGGCGCTCTCCTCGGCGCCCTCCTCCGTGCGCGAGCCGACTTGAAGCACCTCGGCCGCGGCCCGGCCCTCGGGGAAGGGGAGCGGGCTGTCGACGACGAGGGCACGGCGCAGCGGCACCGAGAAGAGCACGCCCAAAATCCCGCCGAGCATGGTGATCGCGGCCGTGGTGACGAACGGGAAGCCCTGCCAATATCCGATCATCACCAGGCCGGGCAGGACGAAGATGATCGCCGCCAGGGTCCCCGCCGCCGAGGCGACGGTCTGGACGATATTGTTCTCGAGGACGGTTGAGGAGCTGAACCAGCGAAGCACCGCCATCGAGATGACGGCGGCCGGGATCGACGTCGCGAAGGTCAGTCCGACCTTGAGGCCGAGATAGACGTTGGCGGCGGTGAAGACCAAGGTGATGAGCCCGCCGAGCAGGACGGCGCGAACCGTCAGCTCGCGAATTGTGCCTTCAGCCGCCATGCGTTCGTCTCCCCGCTTGCCAGTCGCACACCTTGGCCGACCTGCTACCGGCTCACAACCCGGTTGCGACGAGCCTTTGCCCATCGCCAGATGGGGAGGGGGACCAGGCGGAGCCTGGTGGAGGGGTAGCTTGCGCAAGACTCCGAGGATCAAGTGCACGACGGCATGGGGCGGCGCCTTCTACCCCTCCACCACCCTTCCCATGCTGCGCATGGGGAGGCAAATATGTCACCGCCCCCTGAACAGCCCCCCCAGCAATCCCCTCAGCAACTGGCCGCCCAGCTTCCCCGCCACCTGGCGCCCCACCGAGCTTGCCGCCGAACGCGCGGCCGACTGGACCAGCTTGTCGGTGAAGCTCGGCTTCGCCGCCTCGCGCGCCTGGCGGGCGGCTTCGCGCTCGGCGGCGATCCGGGCCCGCTCCTGCTCCTTGGCGACTCGCGCCGACTCGCGCTCGGCGACCACCCTGTCCTTCTCCGCCTGCTTCGCCTCGGCGGCGTCGAGCTTCGCTTCCTCCTCCTTCGCCTTCGCCTCGGCGGCCGCGGCCTGCGCCTCGCTGGACTTGGCGGCGAGCAGCTCCTCCGCCGACTCGCGATCGATCGCCTCGTCATATTTGGACCCGATCGAATCGGTCTCGACGAGCACGGCGCGCTCCTGCGCAGTCACCGGGCCGACCCGCGAGCCGGGCACCCGGATCAGGGTCCGCTCGACCATCGAGGGCGATCCGTCCGGCTGGAGCAGCGACACCAAAGCCTCACCGACCTTGAGCTCGGTGATCGCGGTCGCGACGTCGAGGCTCGGATTGGCCCGGAAGGTCTCCGCGGCTGAGCGGACCGCCTTCTCGTCGCGAGGCGTGAAGGCGCGAAGCGCATGCTGGATGCGGTTGCCGAGCTGGCCGGCGACCGCATCGGGGATGTCGATCGGGTTCTGGGTGATGAAATAGACGCCCACCCCCTTGGAGCGGATCAGCCGGACGACCTGCTCGATCTTCTCGAGCAAGGCCGGCGGTGCGCTGGTGAAGAGCAGATGGGCTTCGTCGAAGAAGAAGACCAGCTTGGGCTTGTCGGGATCGCCGACCTCGGGGAGCTGCTCGAACAGCTCCGAGAGGAGCCAGAGCAGGAAGGTCGAGTAGAGCTTGGGGGAGGCCATCAGCCTGTCGGCGGCGAGGATGTTGACGACGCCCCGGCCGCTCTCGTCGAGACGCAGGAAATCGTCGATGTCGAGCGCGGGCTCGCCGAAGAACATGTCGCCGCCCTGCGAGCGCAGCTGGAGAAGCGAGCGCTGGATGGTTCCGACGCTGGCCTTGGAGACGTTGCCGTAGGTCACGGTCAGCTCGTCGGCGCGGTTGGCGCAGTCGGCGAGCATCGCCTGGAGGTCGTCGAGGTCGAGGAGCAGCAGCCCGTCCTTGTCGGCGACGTGGAAGACGATGGTCAGGACGCCTTCCTGGACCTCGTTCAAATCCATCAGCCGGGCCAGCATGAGCGGCCCCATTTCGGAGGCGGTGGTCCGCACCGGATGGCCCTGCTGGCCAAGCAGGTCCCAGAACTGGACCGGATTGTCGCCATAGGCCCAGCCCGAATCGCCGATCTCGGCGGCGCGGGCGGCGAAGGCGTCGTGGAGCTTGCCCATCGGCGACCCCGCCATGGCGATCCCTCCGAGATCGCCCTTCACGTCGGCGACGAAGACCGGCACTCCGACCTTCGAGAAGCCCTCGACGAGCCCCTGCAGGGTCACCGTCTTGCCGGTGCCGGTGGCGCCGGCGATCAGTCCGTGGCGATTGGCGCGCTTGAGCATGAGCCGCTGCGGCTGCCCGCCGCCGAGGCCGATGAAGATTCCGTCGTCGTCCATGGCTCACGCTCCTTGGCTGGGCTGCCGCCCTAACCGATGTGGAGCTGGACACAAAATCCTCCCCAGGCGCAGCCTGGGGAGGGGGAGATTTGGATTTACCGCCCCGCCAGCGCGATTCCGTAATAAGCCGGCGGGGTGTTGGCGCGGCGGACCAGCAGGAGCACGGTCTTGCGGCCGGCCGAGCGCGCCGCGGCGACGGCGGCGGCGGCCTCTTCCGGGGTGCGGGTGGCGCGCTGGTTGATCGACAGGATGATGTCGCCGGGCTGGATGCCCTTGGCGGCGGCGTCGCTGCCCGGGCTGACCGAGGCGATGACGACTCCGCGCGTGTTGATGTCGTTCAGCCGAAGAGTTCGGGCGATCTCGGGAGTCAGGGTCTGGACCGTAACCCCGAGGCTCTCGCGGGCGGACCTCTGGCTGGTCGACTGCTGCGCCTCGGCGGGCTCGCGCACCGGGGTCTCCTCCTCGATGCCGTTGAGCCGCGCCAGCTCCTCCTCGGTCGGACGCTCGCCGACGGCGACGTTGACCGTCTGCCGCCGCCCGTCGCGGACGATCTCGATCGGCACCCGCGAGCCGATCGGCTGCCTCGAGACCAGATAAGCGAGCGATTCGTCGGGAGTCACCGGCCGTCCGCCGACGCTGACGACGACGTCGCCCTGCTGGATTCCGGCGCGCGCCGCCGGGCCGGCGGCGGTGACTCCGCGGATCAGCTCGCCCTGGTTCTTGGGGATTCCGAGCGAGGCGGCGATATCCTCGTCGAGCGCCTGGAGGCTGACCCCGATATAGCCGCGCTGCGGCCGCTGCCCCTTGCGCAGCGAGTCGATGATCGGTGAGACCTGCTCGGCGGGAATGGCGAAGCCGATTCCGACATTGCCGCCGGTGGGCGAGATCAGAGCGGTATTGATGCCGACGACGTTGCCGTTGAGATCGAACATCGGGCCGCCCGAATTGCCCATGTTGATGGAGGCGTCGGTCTGGATGTAGCGGTCGTACGTGCCGGCGCCGATATTGCGGTGGAGCGCTGAGACGATTCCGGCGGTGACGGTGCCGCCGAGGCCGAACGGATTGCCGATCGCGACGACCCAGTCGCCCACCCGGACCTGCTTGGAATCGCCGAAGCGGACGAAGGGCAGGTCGTTGCCCTTGATCTTGAGCAAAGCGAGATCGGAGGCGGTGTCGCGGCCGACCAGGGTCGCCTCGAACTCGCGGCGATCCGAGAGGGTCACGGTGATCTGCTCGACGGTGGCGCCGGTGCGCGCCGGCGAGACGACGTGGTTGTTGGTGACGACATAGCCGTCGGCCGAGATGATGAAGCCGGAGCCGAGCGAGCCTCCGCGCTGGGTGATCGGGGCATCGTCGCCGCCGTCGGGGACGGGAACGCCGAACTGGCGGAAGAAATCCTCGAAGCCCGGGGGCACCTGGCGGCTTCGGTTGACCTGGAGCGACTGCTTGGTCGAGATGTTGACCACCGCCGGCTGAAGCCGGGCGGCGAGGTCGGCGAAGCTCATCGGCGCTCCGGCGCGCGGAGCGGCCGAGGCGATGGCGCCGGGATCGTTCTGAGCGGTCTGGGCACCGACGGGGCCCACCGTCAGCGTGGCGGCGGCGCCGCCCAGAAGAATGGCGGCCGAGATGCCATAGACGTAACGCACGATTGCAATCTCCTCATTTGCTTCGACCCGGGCGGGCAGATCCGGACCTGTCTTGATCGATTACACTTGTATTTGGTGCCGCTGAACCGAATTTGAATAGGGCTTATGCCAAGAGTCCACCTTGCATAAACGAAACCTGCTCCCCGGCGAAGGCCGGGGTCGAGTCACTTCTTCGGTGCCACTGGATCCCGGCCTTCGCCGGGAAGCCACCGCCTTCGGCCTCGCCACTATCGGTTCTTGCCCTTGAATTCCTGCAGATATTGGTTGTCCGGCGACAGGATGATGCTCGAGCGGCCCCGATCCTCGCCCGGGGCGAAGGTCGTCTCGTAGCTCTGCATCGCCCGGTAGAAAGCGTAGAAGTCCGGATCCTTGCCATAGGCTTCGGCATAGGTGCTCGCCGCTTCCGCATCCGCCTCGGCCCTGATGATCTGGGCCTGCTTGTAGCCCTGAGCCCGGATCGCGCCGGCCTCCTGCTGGCGGGCGGTGCGCATCCGCTCATAGGCCGAATCGAGCGGGGTGCCTTCGGGAAGGTCGGCGCGCTTGATGCGGACGTCGACGATCTCGGCGCCGTACTGGCGGGCGACCCGATCGAGCGCGCGCTTGATGTTGGCCATGAGCTGGCCGCGCTCCGGGCTCAGCAGCTTGGCGAATTCGCGCTTGCCGAGCTCGTTGCGGATCGCCGAGCCGAGGATCGGCTTCAGCTGGTCGCTGACCCGCTCCTCGGTTCGGGCCGAGACGTACATCTGCAGCGGATCGACGATCCGGTAGCGGGCGAAAGCGTCGACCTGGAGCCGGAGCTGGTCGGTCGAGAGGACCTGCTGCCGGTCCATCTTGATGCTGAGGATCCTTTTGTCGATCCAGACGACCTGCTCCATGAACGGCCAGCGCGCGATCAGGCCGGCCCCGGTCCGGCCGAAATCCACGCCCGGATGATAAGCGTTGATCACCCTCTTGGGCTGGCCGAAGCGGACGACCACCGCCTGCTTCGTCTCCGGCACCGTCGCGAAGGTGCTTCCGGCGAGGACGAGGAGGGCGATCGCGATGAAGGCGATGGCGATGGGGTTGCGAAGCGCCGGGCTCATCGCGCGGCTCCTTCCTGGGCCTGGCGCTGGACCTGGGGCAGCGGGAGATAGGGAGTCACTCCGGGGGTCTCGACCACGGTCTTGTCGACCTTGGAGAGGACCCTCTCCATCGTCTCGTAATACATGCGCCGCCGGGTCACTTCGGGGGCCAGCTTGTACTGGGCGTAGACCTTGTCGAACGAGGCGGCGTCGCCCTGCGCCCGGGCGGTCTGCTGCTGCGCATAGGCGCGGGCCTGGTTGATGTAGGACTGCGCTTCCTGCTGGGCCGCGGACACTTCCTTGAAGGCGTTGTTGACCGTTGCCGGCGGATCCGACTGCTTGATTGCAATGCCCTCGATCCTGACTCCGGCGCCGTAGCGGTCGAGCACCTCCTGCATGACCAGCGAGACTCGCGATTCGATGTCGCTCCGGCCGGCGCCGATCGCATCGTCCAGGGAGACGGTGGCGAGCACCGCCCGCATCGCGCTCTCGGCCACTTCGCCGATCGTCGATTCCGGATCGTTGATCTGGAAGAGGTAGAGGTGCGGATCGCGGATCGTCCAGCGCACGGAATAGGCGACGTCGATGATGTTCTGATCGCCGGTGAGGATGAGATTCTCCTGCGAGGCGTCGGGGGAACCGATGTCGCGGGTTCGGATCTGGCCGACATCGACCTTCTGAAGCCGCTCCAGCGGCAGCGGCAGGGTCATGGCGATTCCCGAATTCACCGTCCGGCTGTACTTGCCGAACAGGGTGACGACTCCGCGCTCCTGGGGCCCGACGAGGTGGAAGCAGGTGAAGAGCAGCCACAGCAGGACGAACACGCCGAGGCCGTAAAGCCAGTAGGGCCGCCCCTCCTGGTGCGGGAAGCGGCCGCCGAACTTCTCGCGGCTGCGCCTCAGGAAGTCGTCGATCGAGCCGACATTGGGGCCAACTCCGGGAGTCCGGCGCTTGCGCGGCGGCTGTCCCCAGGGATTGCGCGGTCCGCCGCCGCCGCCGTCGCCGGAACCGCCGTCGCCCGAGGGGCCCCAGGGCCCGCCGCGATTTTCATTCAACACGGCGCCGAGACGCGCGCCCCACCCGAAAAATCTTGCCATACGCCTTTATAGGTAGCGCCCGGGCGGAAAAACAGTGGCAAGCCGTCCTCCACCCCCTATCTGCGGCGGATGAGCGCCGAGACCGACGTCCTTTCCGCAGCCTTGGCCTCCGTCACCGAGGCTGGCGGCCGAATCGCAGCGCCGCGGCTGAAGGACGGAATCGCCAGCCTCGTGCTCGACGTCGGCGGCCTCGCCGCCGAGCAGCGCGCCGCCCTGGAGCGCCGGATCCGGGCCGCCCTGGTCGGCGTGCCCGGGGTCCGCGACGTCCGGATCGCGATGACGGCCGACAAGGTCAGTCGCAATATCATCGCGGTCGGCAGCGGCAAGGGCGGAGTCGGCAAGTCGACGGTGGCGGCCAACCTCGCCGTCGCGCTCGCCCGCGCCGGCCGCAGGGTCGGCCTGGTGGATGCCGACATTTACGGGCCGTCCTTGCCCCGGATCATGGGCAATTCGCAGCGCCCCGAGCTCAACGAGAAAAGGATCGTCCCGGTCGACGCTTACGGGGTGAAGATGTTGTCGATCGGCCAGCTCGTCGAGCCCGGCACGGCTCTCGCCTGGCGCGGCCCGATGATCGCCAGCGCGCTCGGCCAGCTGATGGATGGCGATTGGGACGATCGCGAGCTGATGATCGTCGACCTTCCGCCGGGCACGGGCGACATCCAGATGTCGCTGATCCAGAAGTGGAAGCCGGCCGGAGCGGTGATCGTCTCGACCCCGCAGGACCTCGCCCTGATCGACGCGACCCGGGCCATCGACCTGTTCCGCAAGATGGACGTGCCTCTGCTCGGCCTCGTCGAGAACATGTCCGGCTATGCCTGCCCGCATTGCGGCGAGGTCTCCGACCCGTTCGGCGCGGGCGGCGCCGAGGCGGCGGCGAAGGTGATGTCGATCCCGTTTTTGGGGAGGATTCCGCTGACCCTGTCGATCCGGCGCGATTCGGATGCCGGCGTACCGCCGGCTGCTGGCGAAGGACCCGAGGCCACCGCCTTCGCGGCGATCGCGAAACGGCTGACGGAGACTTTATTCGGCGGTTAGCGCTGATTGGCTTAAGCGGTTTTCATCTGTTATGATGACTGATGGAATGCTGCTGGTTCATTCTCCATGTGGCGTGACAGGACTGACCTACGGCGTGCTGACCCTCCGAGGCTACGAGCGGTACAGCCGAGCTGATCCGGAGGGAGCGGATCGCGACGACGCGAGTTGACTCGTCGCCCCAGCGAAGGCTGGGGCCCCGGCGGGTGAAGAACGCCGGTCCTTTCACTCCCTGGGACCCCAGCCTTCGCTGGGGTGACGGAACACGCCAATGCCCCTCACCCGCGACGAAGACCTCTATGACCTCCTCGCCTCCACCCGAACGATCGCCCTGATCGGCGCCTCCGACCGGCCCGACCGGCCGAGCTACGGCGTGATGAAGTTCCTCCAGGACTGGGGCTATCGGGTGCGCCCGGTGAACCCGCAGATCACCGGCGAGCATGTCCATGGCGAATATGTCTGGCGCGAGCTCGCCCAGATCGGCGAGCCGATCGACATGGTTGACATCTTCCGCCGCCCCCAGGCCGCCGGCGAGGCGGTCGACGAAGCGATCGCGGCCGGCGCCAAGTCGGTCTGGCTCCAGATAGGCGTGATCAACGAGGAGGCCGCCGCCCGGGCCGAGGCCGCCGGCCTCAAGGTGGTGATGAATCGCTGCCCCAAGATCGACATCCCGCGCCTCGGGGTGCCGCGCGTGAGCGGCTAAAGCCGCGCGCCCCGACCCGCGGCGGCGAACCGGGTCCCCTGAAGCTGAGACCTCGATCCACCCAGCAGGCGGACTCGGCGGTTGGGGAAGTCGACCGAGACCCGGTCGAACAGGCGCAGGGCGTCCATGCCGAGCAGGATCGCGGGCCGATCGGTCAGGCCGAGCTTGGCGAAGGGGTGAACGTCGGCGAAGGCAACGGGCATGTCGTTGATGTCGATGCCTCCGAGGCGGATCGTCTTCACGATCGTCTGGTCGGCCAGCATCTGACCGCCGGTGACGCTCTGCAGCATGATGGGGCGGGTCGTCTTCAGCCGGCCCTTGCGCTCGAGCTTACGCCTGAGCACGTTGTTGGCGACCGTAGTCTGGGCGCCCGTATCCAGGATCACCCAGACCTTCTGGCCCTCGACCGACGCGTCCACGAGCACGAGATGGCCGAGCCGGTTGCGGGCGGTGACGACGATCGTATCGGCGGGCCAGGATTCCTCCCGCCTGTGGCTGTTCGTGACCGTCATCTGCTGGCGGACGAAATCGAAGGAGACTCGCTGCGACTGAAGCGAATCGACTCCCAATATCCCCTCGGCGCCGATGTAGCGCCGCTGGAGGGCCGGGGCATGGATGTCGCGGACGCTCCTGCCGCCCACCTGCAGCGCCGGGATGAGCACGGTCTGGATCTGGCTGACCTCGGTCATGCTGTGCAGCCGGGCGCGGTTGCCGAGGCCGAGCCGGAGATCGCGCGCCAGCTCCTGGGCGATCGACGTCCGCTCGGCGCCGGTGTCGACGACGAAGGCGTAGGGGCCGCTCTTGCCGATGGTGACCGGCACCGTCATCCGCGCCCAGCGGTCCTTCTCGGTGCCGAGAACAATTCCGCCTTCGTCCCGCAAGGACGGCACCGCCGGCGGCGGTTCCTGGCCGCTGAGCGGCGCGATCCCGGCGGCTGCGGCGGCGGCGGCGGCGGCGGGCAAAACGAGCAGCCGAAGCTTCATGAACATTCTCCCTCGCGCCTTCATAGCAGGTGCGCGGTCCGAACAGAAACGGCCGCTGCAAAAGGACCGGACGCTGCGACGAAGCCGTCATTCCGGCGAAAGCCGGAATCCATGAACGCGGCCGCGCCAGGCAATCCTTCGGCCGTGTTCATGGATCCCGGATCAAGTCCGGGATAACGGTCAGACCAGATCCATCGCCCGTTCGCGAAGCCTGTCGACGGCGGCGGCGTGGATTGCGGGCGTCGCGACGAGGACTCCGAACGCCTCCCCGCGGGCGCTGTTGAAGGCGAGCGGCTGACCGAGCGCTCCGCTCACCGTCGCGCCGGCTTCGGCGGCGATCAAGGCGGCGGCCGCGATGTCCCACTCGAAGCCCCATCTGAGAGTGGCGAGGAGGTCTGCCTCGCCCGCCGCGACGAGGGCGATCCGGAGCGCGATCGAATTGGGCTTGGCGATTGCGACGAGGTCCCGGTCGGGCTCGGACAGCTGGTCCGCCGGCACCCGCGCCCCGGCCAGGTCGCGCCGGCCGCTGACCCGCAGCTGCTCGCCGTTCCGCCGGGCGCCGCCGCCCTTCTCCGCCGTCCAATGCTCACCCCGCGCCGGAGCGTCGAGGACCCCGATCAGCGGAGTCCGCTCCTCGACCAGGGCCACCGATACGCACCAGCCCGGGCGGCCGCGCAGATAGTCGCGGGTGCCGTCGATCGGGTCGACCACCCAGAGCCGCTTCCGCTCCATCCGGTCGGAGACGTCGAGACTCTCCTCCGACAGCCAGCCCGCTTCCGGATCGAGCTCGGTCAGACGCTCGCGAAGAAAGGCGTCGACCTCCAGGTCGATGGCGCAGACGGGATTGCCCGGCGCCTTCTCCCACCGCTCGAACCCGGTGCCGCAGCGGGCGGCGGCGATCGCTCCGGCCTCGCGCACGATCGCGGAAACGGCCTCAAGCACCGGCCACCGTCATTCCGTCGATGCGAAGGGTCGGCACGTTGGCGGTGTAGCGGAATTGGAGGTCGTCGGCGGGGACGAGCCTCGCGAACATGTCGAGCAGGTTTCCGGCGATGGTGATCTCGGCGACCGGCGGGCCCAGCCCGCCCTGCTCGATGATGAAACCGACCGCGCCCCGGCTATAGTCGCCGGTGACCGGATTGACCCCCTGGCCGATCAGCTGGGTGACATAGACCCCGCGCTCAACCTCGCCGATCAGCTGCTCGGCCGTCAGCCGGCCAGGCTCCATGTGGACGTTGGTGGAGCCCACGCCCGGCGCTCCGCCGGAGCTGCGCACGGCGTGGCCGGTCGGAGCCCGCCCCAGCTGGCGGGCCGAAGCGCTGTCGAGCAGCCAGCCGGTGAGCCGCCCCGAATCGATGATGTCGGTCGGCCGGGTCGGCAGCCCTTCTCCGTCGAACGGTTTCGAGCGCAGGCCGCGCGGCCGGTGCGGATCGTCTCGGATCGTGACCTCCTCGCCGAACAGCCGCTCCCCCTCCTTGTCGAGCAGGAAGCTGGTCCGGCGGGTGATCGAAGGGCCGCCGATCGCGCTCAGCAAATGCCCCAGCAGGGTGTTGCCGACCCGCGGATCGAACAGCACCGGCATCGTCCCGCTGGGCAGCTTGGCCGGCCGCAGCCGGGCGACGGCACGCTCGCCGGCGCGGCGGCCGAGAGTCTCCGGATCGTCGAGCTCGGCATAATGGCGGACGCTGTGATAGGAATAATCGCGCTGCATCTCGCTGCCCTCGCCGGCGATCAGGCTGGCGGAGGACGAATAGCCACTGGCCGAATAGCCGCGGCAGAAGCCGTGGCTGGTGGCGAGGGCGAAAAGGCTTCGGCCCGCACTCATACCCGCGCCTTCACTGTTGGTGACCCCGGCCACGCTTCGCCCGGCCTCCTCGATCTCGAGCGAGCGGCGCTTGAGCTCGAGCGGCGCGGGATCGCCGCCGTCGTCGGAGTCGAGGTCGGGGCCTTGCTCCCGCATCAGCCTGTCCTCGGGGGCGAGGCCGGACCAGGGATCCTCCGGCGCCTCGCGGGCCATGGCGGCCGCTCGCTCGACCAGGGCGGTGAGGGCGTCGTCGGACAGATCGGAAGAGGAAACGCTCGCCGAGCGGCTTCCGACGAAGAAGCGCAGCGAGACGCTTTCCGCCTCGCTTCGGGCCACATCCTCGAGCTCGCCGAGCCTCACCTGCACCGACGTGGAAGCGTTGGCGCTGTAAAGGGCATCGGATGCGTCGGCGCCGGCTCGCGCGGCACGCTCGACCAGCGCGGCGGCGCGCGCCTCGGCTTCGGTGATAGTCAGCATCCCAACCACCTAGGGAGGATGGGCCCCAAAATCTAGGAGGTGCCGACGACCAGGCAGGCGAGGAAGAGGATGAAGCCGGCCATCCGGTTCGAGCGGAACTTGCCGAGCGCGTCGTCGCCGTCGTCCGGACGGAGCCCGGCCACCTGCCAGGCGAGATGCACGACCATAGGCAGAAGGGCGACAAGGGCGAGCCCGTCCGGCCGCACCCGCCACAGGGCCGCCGCCCACAGCGCCAGGGCGATCGCGTAGCAGACCGCGACCCCCGCACGAGCGTGCCGGCCAAGCGCGAGCGCCGAGGATTTGACCCCGGCCAAAGCATCGTCCTCGCGATCCTGAAGAGCGTAGATCGTGTCGTAGCCGACCACCCAGAAGATCGAGCCGGCCCAGAGGATGAAGGCGGCGGGATCGAGTTCGCCGCGCACCGCCGGCCAGCCGACCAGCGCGCCCCAGGAGAAGACCAGGCCGAGCCAGGCCTGGGGCCACCAGGTGATCCGCTTCATGAACGGATAGGCGGCCACCGGCGCCAGGCTGGCGAGCGCCACCAGCTGCGCCGTCCGTCCGAGCTGGAGCAGCACGACGAGGCCGATCAGGCAGAGCGAAGCGAGCAGGACCCAGGCGCCCGCCAGGCTCGCCCGCTTGCTCGCCAGCGGCCGAAGCCGGGTGCGCTCGACCCTGGAGTCGAGGTCGCGGTCGACGATGTCGTTCCAGACGCAGCCGGCGCTCCGCATCGCCCAGGCGCCGAGCCCGAGCCACAGGATCAGCTGGATGCCGTCCGGTCCCAATCCGGCCAGCGCCACGCTCCACGCACAGGGCCAGAACAGCAGCCACGCCCCGATCGGCCGGTCGAGCCGCATCAGCGAGGCATAAGGCAGAAGCGGATGCGGCAGCGCGCCGATCAGCCCGCGGCGCTCGCTGTCCGGGACGATATCGCTGTCGGGCGTTGCTGCCATGGCAGACGTCATACCGTTCGGCCCGAGCTTGTCGAAGGCCATTCTTTTCTTGCCCCGGACGAAGGAACGGGCTTCGACAGGCTCAGCCCGAACGGATTGGATGATCAGCGCGTGCCCGCAACCCCCGCCTGGCCGCCGGCGAGCCTGCCGCGCCTCTACGTGAACCAGCAGCTTGCCTCGGGTGCCGCCCTCACGCTCGACGGCCCCCCCGCCAATTATCTCGTCAACGTCCTCCGCCTCGGCCCCGGCGCCCAGGTCAAGCTGTTCGACGACCGCACCGGCGAATGGCTCGCCGAGATCGCCGAAGCCGGCAGGAAGCGAGTCGCCCTCACCGTCGCTCGGCAGCTGCGCGAGCGCGAGCCGGTGCCGGACCTCTGGCTCCTCTTCGCCCCGATCAAGCGCGGCCGCATCGACTGGCTGGTCGAGAAGGCGACCGAATTGGGAGTCGCCCGACTTGTCCCAATCCTCACCCGCCGGACGATCGTCGAGCGCCTCAACCTCGACCGGCTTCGCGCCCATATCGTCGAGGCCGCCGAGCAGTGCGAGCGGACCGCTCTCGCCGAGCTCGCCGAGCCGCGGAAGCTCGGCGCTCTGCTCGCCGACTGGCCGGCGGAGCGGATCTTGTACTTCGCCGACGAATCGGGGGGCGGGCCGCTGACCGCCGAGCCGGGCCCCGCCGCCATCCTCATCGGGCCCGAAGGCGGCTTCACCGACGAGGAACGGGCGGCGATCCGCGCCCTGCCCCAGGCCCGCCCGATCGGCCTCGGCCCACGCATCCTGCGCGCCGACACCGCCGCGCTGGCCGCCGTGGCTTTGTGGATGGGCTCGGCGGGCGACTGGAATTCGTCATCCCGGGCTTGACCCGGGATCCATGAACACGGTGATGCCTTTTAGCCAAGGACCGTGTTCCTGGATTCCCGCTTTCGCCGGAATGACGATTTCGTCCATTCCGGTTTCGTTCGGCAACGGGAAGAGGCTGGCGGGACTTGGCGACCGGAGCTAGAGGGCGGCGATGACGACCCGGACCGAAACCGCGCGAGCGGACCCGCCGATCGAGAGCCGGGACGACCTGCTCGCCCCGTTCGTGCGCGGCGAAAAGCCGGCAAGCGCCTGGCGGATCGGCACCGAGCACGAGAAATTCGTCTACCGCCGGGACGACCACCGGGCGCCTTCCTACGAGGAGCCCGGCGGCATCCGCGACCTGCTCGCCGCCCTCACCGAATATGGCTGGGAGCCGGTCGAGGAAGGCGGCAACGTCATCGCCTTGTCGGGCAAGGACGGCAATGTCAGCCTCGAGCCGGCCGGGCAGCTCGAGCTTTCCGGGGCCGCGCTGGAGACTCTCCACCAGACCTGCGCCGAGGCGGGCCGCCACCTCGACCAGGTCAAGCAGGTCGGCGAGAAGCTCGGGCTCGGCTTCCTCGGCCTCGGCATGTGGCCCGACAAGAGCCGCGCCGAGCTGCCCCGGATGCCGAAGGGCCGCTACGAGATCATGCTCCGCCACATGCCGCGGGTCGGCGGGCTCGGCCTCGACATGATGCTTCGCACCTGTACCATACAGGTTAATCTCGACTATAGCTCGGAAGCCGACATGGCTCAGAAATTCCGGGTCGGCCTCGCTCTCCAGCCGCTCGCCACGGCCCTCTTCGCCAACTCGCCCTTCACCGAAGGCAAGCCCAACGGCTTCCTCTCGTTCCGAAGCCACATCTGGTCCGATACCGACCCGCACCGCACCGGAATGCTGCCCTTCGTCTTCGAGGACGGCTTCGGCTACGAGCGCTATCTCGACTATGCGCTCGATGTGCCGATGTACTTCGTCTATCGCGACGGCCGCTACATCGACGCCGCCGGCCTCAGCTTCCGCGACTTCCTCAGGGGCGAGCTCTCGGTCCTTCCCGGCGAGAAGCCGCGTCTCTCCGACTGGACCGACCACCTCTCCACCGCTTTTCCCGAGGTCCGGCTCAAGAGCTTCCTCGAGATGCGCGGCGCCGACGGCGGCCGCTGGAGCAAGATCTGCGCCCTCCCCGCTCTGTGGGTCGGATTGCTCTACGACCAGGCGGCCCTCGACGCCGCCTGGGACGAGGTCAAGCACTGGTCGCTGGACGAGCGCCAGCGCCTCCGCGACGAGGTTCCCAGGCTCGGCCTCGCCGCACGCACGCCCGCCGGCGAGAGCCTTCGCGACCTCGGCGAGCGGGTGCTCGCCATCGCCGAGGGCGGGCTCAAGGCCCGCGCCAGGCTCAACGGCGCGGGCGACAGCGAGAGCGGTTTTCTCGATCCCCTGCGCGAAATCGTCGCGCGCGGCACGACGCCGGCCGAAATGCTGCTCGAACGCTATCACGGCGAGTGGCAGGGCGACGTGAGCCGCATCTATGACGAGATGAGCTTCTAGGTTTCGTCATGCCGGACTTGATCCGGTATCCATGAACACGGAAGGGTCCAATCTCGTGCGGCAGCGTTCATGGACCCCGGATCAAGTCTGGGGCGACGGAGAAGCGAAGATGACGGAGCTACGCACCCTCTATCCCCCGATCGAACCCTATGAGAGCGGCCGCCTCGACGTCGGCGACGGCCACAGCCTCTATTGGGAGCGCTGCGGCACTCCGGGCGCCAAGCCCGTCGTCTTCCTCCATGGCGGCCCCGGTGCCGGCTGCGGCCCCGATCATCGACGCCAGTTCGACCCGGCGCGCTACGACATATTGCTGTTCGACCAGCGCGGCTGCGGCCGCTCCACGCCGCACGCCTCGCTCGAGGCCAACACGACCTGGCATCTGGTCGAGGATATCGAGCGGCTGCGCGAGCAGGCCGGGCATGAAAGCTGGATGGTGTTCGGCGGCTCCTGGGGCTCGACCCTCGCCCTGGCCTATGCCGAAACCCATCCCGAACGGGTGACCGAGCTGGTCCTGCGCGGCATCTTCGCCTTCCGGCGAAGCGAGCTGGACTGGCTCTACCGCTACGGCGCTTCCGAGGTCTATCCGGACAAGTGGCGGGACTTCCTCGCGCCGATACCCGAGGCCGAGCAGGGCGACCTCGTCGCCGCCTATCAGCGCCGCCTGACCGACCCCGACCCGGCGACCCGGCTCGCCGCCGCCAAGGCCTGGAGCCGGTGGGAGGGCGAGACCGTCACCCTCCTGCCCAGCCCGGCGACGATCGAGCATTTCACGAGCGACGACATCGCGATCGCCGTCTCCCGGATCGAGAATCATTACATGATCAACCGAGGCTGGCTGGAGGAGGGCCAGCTGATCGCGGGCGCCGATCGGCTGAAGGGCATCCCGGCGGTGATCGTGCAGGGCCGCTACGACATGTGCACCCCGCCCGCCGCGGCCTGGGCCCTTCACGAGGCGTGGCCGGAGGCGAGGCTGGAGATCGTCCATGGCGGGCATCTGTTCAACGAGCCGGAGGTTCTGGACGGGCTGATCCGGGCCTCGGACGAGTTCGCTTCCTGATCCTCCCTGCCGCGAAGCGGTGGGGAGGATGATCACTTCCCCGGCCGGTACACCCGCTCGGTATGCCCCTCGAGCTGCTCGGGATAGAAATAGACTTCGCGCAAATTCCCCGTCGCGTAGCGTCCCGCCTGGTCGTTGAAATGTGGCGACCGCGGGTTCCCGCTCTCGCCGCCCGCCGTCACCGCCAACGCCCGCACCTTCGGGCCGAACTCGACCACGGCGACGAAGCTGTTGCCGCTCGTCCCGTACCAGCGCTTCGAGCCGTTCCGGGGCGCCGCTCCGAACGAGGCGAGCGAGCCCCAGCGGCCCGAGGTGAAGGCCACGGGGATGCTGGGCCCGGCGTCTGAAAACGGATGGGCAATGTCCCCCGTCAGGCGCTGGAAGCGGTTCACTTCGCCCCAGGGCGTGTTCCACCGGCCGAACTCCCGTTCCAACCGTTCGGACACCGATGCCAGCGCCTGCAGCTTGCGATTCGCCGGAAGCGCTTCGATGAGGTCGATCGGCACCATCGGCGCCTGCCCGTCCTTGCGCACCTCGGCCCACAAATGCTCGCCCCAGAACATGGCGAGCGTGGTCGGCACCGATTCGGCGCTCCACCGGTAATCCCATCCTCTCAGTGCCGCGATCTGGCTTTCGAGCCGGCGCTTGAGCGGGTCTGAGGAGGGAGCCTTGTCCCAGGCGGCGACGAGCCCCGGAATCAGCCGGGCGAAGGCGGTCTGGTAGGGGTCGTAGGCGGCCTCGCGCAGCTCCTCGAGGGTGAACTGCCTTTTCCGCTGAAGCACCCGAACCGCCTGCAGCCCGCGCGGAGTCTCGCCGAACGAGTCCATGTAGCGCGGGAAGTCGCCTTGCCTCGGGCTGTTCGGCCCGGCCGCCGAATAGGGCCAGTTGTTGGTGTTCTGGATCCAGCCGTTCGGCGGATTGAGCACCCGCGGCGAATCCGCCAGCGCGTGCAGCCCGCGCCAGTCGGTGCGGGGATCGCTGCCGTCCACCGGCCTGGTGTAATCGAAGCGGTCGTCGCGCACCGGGATGAAGTGCGGATGGTGATAGGCGATGTTGCCCTCGGCATCGGCGAAGACGGTGTTGTTCGACGAATTGGCCTTCAGCTCCGCCACCTTCAGGAAGCCGGCATGGTCGCGCGCCTTGGTTCGAAGGAAGCTCTGCTCAAGCGCCTCGACCGGCTTGTGCATCATCGCGAAGGCGACCCATTTCCCGCCGGCCTCGCGGACGACCGGGCCGTGGTGGGTTCGGTAGGTTTCGAACCAGCGGCTGGCCATGCTTCCGTCGGCGGCGCGGTAGGCGATCGTGACCGTCCGCGTCTCGACCGGCCGCAGCTCGTTGCCGTAGCGGTAGAAGAGCTTGCCGTCCTTCTGCTCCACCGTCTCGAGGAACTCGTCGACCACGTCGACCCCGCTCGACATGTGCATCCAGCCGGCGCGCTCGTTGAAGCCCTGGTAGACGAAGAACTGCCCCCAGGTCGCCGCGCCGTAGGCGTTGAGGCCCTCATCGCTCGCCACCTGAAGCTCGGAGCGGAAGAAGAAGCTGGTGTGCGGGTTGATCAGGAGCAGCGCATGCCCGTCCGCGCCGTTCGAAGGCGCGATCGCGAAGCCGTTCGAGCCGCGGGGCTCGTTGTCGCGCGCGTCGCCCCAGCGCAGGCTGGGGCCCCGGGGAGCGAAGACCGCCGCGCCTTTCACCCCCTGGGATCCCAGCCTTCGCTGGGATGACGGGCGGGTGTAAAACGCCGCCAGCGCCTCCAGGTCGATCCGCTCGATGTCGCCGCCGATGCTGCCCTCGGTGAAGCTCAGCGCCATCCACGGCTCGAAGCGCGTTATCGCGCGCGGACGGACCTCCGGATGGTTCGCCAGATAATAGTTCAGCCCGTCCGCCCAGGAGTCCATCAGCCGCTTCAGCCAGTCCGGGCTCGCCGCATAGCGGGCGCGCAGATCGTCCGGGTCCATGTAAAGCCTGGCGCGCAGGTCCGCCCAGATCGCTTTCTCCCCTTCCGCCTCGGCGGTTCGGCCGAGCGCGGTGAGGTAGTTGCTCTCGACCCGGTTGAAGTCGTCCTCCGCCTGGGCATAGATCATCCCGAACACGGCGTCCGCGTCGCTCTTCCCCCGGACATGGGCGATCCCCCAATCGTCGCGAGTGATCGTCACCCGCTCGGCCTGCGCCCGCCAGCGGGCCCGCTCCGGGTCGTCTCGAGGGGTAGTGGCGCAGGCGCCGGCGAAGAGCGAAGCGGCGAGGAGGAGGAAGCGCATGGTCCGCCGCTACGCCCGGCTTTCCCGCCCCGCAAGCTCTGGCTAAAGCGGCTCGGGCGAGGAGGCGATATGGCGGGACAGCAGGATCGGAAGGAATGGAAGCCGGGAAGGCTTCGCCGGGTGGTCGCGGCGAGCATGATCGGGACCACCATCGAATGGTATGATTTCTTCCTCTACGGCTCCGCCGCCGCGCTCGTTTTCAACAAGCTCTTCTTCCCCTCCTTCGATCCGTTCGTCGGCACCCTGCTTGCCTTCGCGACCTATGCCGTCGGCTTCGTCGCCCGGCCGCTCGGCGGGATCGTCTTCGGTCATTATGGCGACCGGATCGGCCGCAAGCGGCTGCTCATGCTGAGCCTGATCCTGATGGGCGTCGCCACGGTCCTGATCGGGCTCCTGCCGACCTACGCCCGGATCGGGATCTGGGCGCCCGCCGGCCTCATCCTGCTCAGGCTCGTCCAGGGCTTCGCCGTCGGCGGCGAATGGGGCGGAGCGGTGCTGATGGCGGCGGAGCATGGCGACAGCGCCCGGCGCGGCTTCTGGGCGAGCTGGCCGCAGGCCGGCGTCGCCGCGGGAAGCCTGCTTTCGGCCGGAGTGCTGGCGCTGATCGCCGGCCTGCAGAGCGAGGCCGAATTCCTCGCCTGGGGCTGGCGGATCCCCTTCCTCCTCTCCGCCTTGCTGGTTGCCGTCGGCTGGTACATCCGCCACCGGGTCGAGGAGAGCCCGATGTTCGAGAAGGCGCTCGCGGAGGCCGAAGCGCCGCCCCGGCTGCCGGCGATGGACGTCCTTCGCCAGCGGCCCCGGGCGATCGTGCTCGGCGCCGGCCTCCGGGTCGGCGAGAACATCTCCTACTACATCCTCACCGTCTTCTCGCTGACCTTCCTCGTCGACGTCGCCGCGGAGAGCCGCGCCCTCGCGCTCGAAGCCCTGCTGATCGGCGCCGCCGTCCAGTTCTTCGCCATTCCCCTGTTCGGCCGGCTGTCGGACCGGATCGGCCGGCGCCCGGTATACGCCTTCGGCGGGCTCGGCCTGGCCGGTTTCGTCTTCGCCTTCTTCCCGATGCTCGCCAGCGGCGATTCGCTGCTGATCGTCCTCGCCCTCGTCACCGGCCTCGTCCTCCACAGCGCCATGTACGGGCCGCAGGCCGCGTTCATCACCGAGCTCTTCCCGACCCGGATCCGCTATTCGGGGGTCTCCATCGCCTACCAGCTCACCTCGATCCTCGCCGGCTCCCTCGCCCCGATCGTCGCCTTGTGGCTGTACCGCGAATATGATTCCGCGGTCCCGGTGGCGGTTTATGTGGGCGTGGCGTGCCTGGTCAGCGGGGTCAGCGCTCTGCTGGCGCGCGAGACCAAGGGCATCGAGCTGAGCGCGATCCGATAAGTCGCATCGACTGTCCGGAATCGGACGAAGTGGACGAAGTGGACGGGACGGGGGGCCTCATCCCGAACTTGATCCGGGTGCGACGGCCGGGAAACGGGGGGAAGGAAACGGCCGGTGCGTCCCAGCCATCTGCATCCGGGGCAGGACGACTTTTTGCCGCTTTCGTCTTCACTCGAAAGCGTCGAGGCTTTTCGAAGAGCCATCAGGTCCCGTACCTTCGCTTGGAAAGGCTTTGCGCGAGCCGACTCGGCAGGGTTCCTACATAACGCGTCAATGAGAACAAGTCAAGAACATTTATGTTGGATGGGGTCGTCCGCCGTCGCGAAGCCGCAGGCGCCGCGCCTTCAATTTTCAACGCAACGACGCAAAGACGCAACGATGCCTCGGCGGTCTCGGGCTCGGCACTTGCTGTCCCGAATCGGAAGAGTCGTAAGGCCTCAGAGGGGCACAGCATCGTTGCGTCTTTGCGTCGTTGCGTTGAAAATTGATTGGCCTGCGGCTGAGGCGGACTTGCGCGGGATGCGGGAACTTTGCCTTGAAGGCAATGAAGCGGGCGCCACGCGGCCACCGATCCGGCACGTCGATGAGCCGCCCAACGAAGCTCGACCATGTGCTGAGGGCTAGGTCGGGCCTTCGATGGGCAGGATTCAGGCGGCGATGTAGCGGTCGATCACTGTCTCCAGAAGGGTCAGCGGAACGTTGCCGCCCAGCACCAGCGCATCGTCGAACGTCCTGAGGTCGAACCGCCCGCCCAGCGCCGCCCTCGCCTTCTCCCTCAGCCTCACGATCTCGCTGTGCCCGACCTTGTAGCCGCACGCCTGGCCGGGCCAGGCGCAATAGCGGTCGACCTCGCCCTGCACTTCCTCGACGGTGGAGCCGTTGGTCTCGGCGAACCACCGGATCGCCTTCGCCCGGGTCCAGCGCTGGGCGTGGAGGCCGGAATCGACGACGAGGCGGCAGGCGCGGAAGGACAGGGACTGGAGGTAGCCGAGCTGACCCAAGGGATCGCCTTCATAGGCGCCGAGCTCGTCGGCGAGCTGCTCGGCGTAGAGCGCCCAGCCTTCGGAATAAGCGTTGAAGGCGAGCAGGGAGCGGATCAGCGGCAGCTTGTAGGTATATTCGCCCTGCCAGATATGGCCCGGTATGCCCTCGTGATAGGTGAGGGTGGCGAGGCTGAAGCGCGGCCACATCGCGGTGTCGCGAAGGTTGATGTAATAATTGCCCGGCACCGAGCCGTCGATCGTCCCCGCCGCGGCATAGCCGCCCGGAGCGCCCGCCTCGATCTCCGGCGGGACCCGCTTGATGATCAGATTGCCTTTGACCAGGGTCGCGAACGCGCGCGGCAGCCGGGTGCGGATGTCGGCGACCCGGCCGTTCAGATAGTCGAGGATCTGGGCGCGGCCGGCGTCGGTGTTCGGGAAAAGCTGCTTCGGATCGTTGCCGAGCGCCGTCATCCGCTCGCCGACCGTGCCCCGGGTCAGCCCCTGCGCCCTCAGCAGGGGCTCCATCCGCCCCTGAAGCTCGGCAAGCTGGTCGAGACCCATCTGATGCACTTCGGCCGGCGAGAGGCTGCTCGTCGTCGCGGCCCTCAGCGCCCAGGCGTAATAAGCCTCGCCGTCAGGCAGCTTCCACGCGCCCGCGCGGCTGTCGGCGCGGGCGCGGTGGCGGGCGAGCTCGGCGATCTGGCGGTCCATGGCCGGGGCGACCTTGTCGCGGGCAATCTGCTCCGCTCTTCGGCCATAGCCCTCCGGGATGGCCGGGGAGCGTCGGTCGAGCGACTTCACCAGGCCCCATTGTTCCACCGGCTGGGCCCGGGCCGATTTCATCTGCTTGAGGGTCTTGTCGAGCAGGAAGTCCGGAGCCACCACGCCGATCGCGCGATCATGCGCAAGCCGCCCGGTCTCTCCGTCGAGCGCCTCGGCATAGGCTTCGACTCGCGCCAGATAGGCGTCGGCGTCGGCCGGGCTCGCGATCGAGTGATTGCTGTCGAGGAAGTCGGGCACCTCGACGAACGCGCCGGTATTCTGGGCGACCACGTAGGGCGCGTTGCGGTAGGAGAAATTCTGGTTGAGCGTGACGACGTCGCCATAAGGGAAGCGGAAGCCCTCGACGGCGAGGCGGTGAGCGGTCTCGGCCACGCCGAGATGGATCTGCTCGGCCGGATCGAGGCCGGCCCGATCCACCGACTGAAGCCGCCGCAGCCGGTCCGCCGCCGCGCCCGCGAGCCGCGCCCGCCCATGCAGCGACCGGTCGGTCAGCCGCGACTTGAGCCCCGCCCGGGCATCCTTGTCGAGGCCGAGCGAGGTCGCATTCTCCGGATATTCGGCGAGCAATTGCTCGGCCATCTGCGCGAGCAGCGCCTCCGTCGAGCCGCCGGTCGCTGCGCTGGGCCTGGTGGCGCAGCCGGGCAGCAGCTGAAGCGCGGCGACCGCGCCGGCAGAGCCGAGGAAATGGCGGCGGGTCCAGGGCTGCATCGGCATTCCTCCAGATTGGGGACAGTCACTTGGGACAGTCACTAGTGACTGTCCCAATCGAGTTTTGTTATTCGAGCAGGACCCAGGTCGGCGCGTGGTCCGAGGCTTTCTCGCGGCCGCGATGGTCCTTGTCCACGCCGGCGTCGAGGAGGCGGTCGGCGGCCTGCGGGCTGAGCAGGAGATGGTCGATGCGGAAGCCGGCGTCGCGCTGCCAGCAGCCCGCCGTATAGTCCCAGAAAGTATAGACCGGGCCGTCCGGATGGCGGGCCCGGATCGCGTCGGTCCAGCCGGCATGGAGGATGCGGCGGAAGGCGGCCCGGCTCTCGGGCTGCATCAGCGCATCGTGCTGCATGGCGCGGACCGAGAAGACGTCGTCATGGCTGTCGGTCGGGATGACGTTCCAGTCGCCCGCCAGCACCACCGGCCTCTCCTCGGCGAGCAGGGCCTGCGAATGCTCGCGAAGCCGCTCCATCCAGGCGAGGTTGTAGGCGAATTTCTCGGTTCCGACCGGGTTGCCGTTGGGCAGATAGATGGAGCCGATCACAACCCCGCCGACCTCGGCTTCGATGTAGCGGCTGTGGGTGTCGTCGGGATCGCCGGGCAGCCCGGTCCGCCGAAGCTTGGGAGGCCCGGCCGCGACCGGGGTCAGGACGGCGACCCCGTTGAAGCCTTTCTGCCCATGCCAAACCCCGTCATAGCCCGCCGCCCGAACGTCCTCGATCGGAAAGGCCTCGTCGGCGCATTTGATCTCCTGGAGGCAGAGCGCGTCGGGCTTCTCCTCCTGCAGATATTCGACCAGCCGCGGCAGCCGCGCCCGGATGCCGTTCAGATTGTAGGTGACGATCTTCATGGCGACGCGGCTTAGCGGCTCGCATGAGGATCGTCATCCCGGACTTGATCCGGGATCCATGAACAGGGATTTTTCCGAATGGGCCTGGTGTTCACGGATTCCGGCTTTCGCCGGAATCACGACTAAATCGAAAAGCTCGATCCGCAGCCGCAGCCCGAGGCGGCGTTGGGATTCCTCACCTGGAAGGCCGCGCCGCCGAGCGACTCGACGTAATCGACGGCGCCGCCCTTCACGAGGTCGTGGGTCATCGGATCGACCACCAGGGTGACTCCGCCCTCGCCCGCGACGAGGTCGTCCACCTCCACCTCGTCGGCGAGTCCGAAGCGGTAGCTGAAGCCGGCGCAGCCGCCGCCCTCGACGCTGAGCCGGAGGATGGCCGGCTTGCCCTGCCGCTCCGCGATCGCGGCGACCCGCGCCGCCGCGGCGGGGGTGAGGGCGATTTCGGAGGGTTCGGCCATGAGTGGAAGATAGGGCCTGGGCGGGTCCGCCACAAGCCGAGCCCCCTCCCCGTTCGGCGCCGAGCCTCGTACCGCAGACGAACGCTTGTGCCCGTGCCCGCTTTGGCGGCATAGGGCGGCCATGAAGACCCGCGTCTACGTCACCTTGAAGAACGGCGTGCTCGACCCTCAGGGCAAGGCCATCCACCACGCGCTCGAAGGGCTCGGCTTCGCCGGAGTCAACGACGTCCGCGCCGGCAAGCTGATCGAGCTCGACCTGGCCGAGAGCGTCGGCGACGAGGACGTCGAGGCGATGTGCCGAAAGCTGCTCGCCAACACCGTCATCGAGAATTTCAGGATCGAGCGCGAGGCGGCGGAAGGGACGGCGGCGTGAAGAGCGCCGTCATCGTCTTCCCCGGCTCCAATTGCGATCGCGACATGGCCGTCGCGCTCGAGCAGGTGACGGGCGAGAGGCCGGCGATGGTCTGGCACCGCGAAACCGGGCTGCCCGACGGCCTCGACCTGGTCGCGATCCCCGGCGGCTTCTCCTACGGCGACTATCTGCGCTCCGGAGCGATGGCCGCGCGCTCGCCGGTGATGCGGGCGGTCGCCGACGCGGCCGGGCGCGGCGTCGCCGTCCTCGGCGTGTGCAACGGCTTCCAGATCCTGACCGAGGCCGGGCTCCTCCCCGGCGCGCTGATGCGCAACGCCAACCTCCACTTCGTCTGCCGCGACGTGGCCCTGAAGGTCGAGAACAGCCAGACCGCCTTCACCAGCCGCTACGAGTCGGGCGAGGACATCTTCATCCCGGTCGCCCATCACGACGGCAATTACCAGGCCGATGCCGAGACCCTCGACCGCCTCGAAGGCGAAGGCCGGATCGCCTTCCGCTATGCCGGCGACTGCAACGGCTCGGCCCGCGACATCGCCGGAATCGTCAGCGAGGCCGGCAACGTGCTGGGGATGATGCCCCACCCGGAGCGGATGGTCGAGCCGGCCCACGGCCGCAGCGACGGACGGCGGCTGTTCGAGGGGCTGCTGGAGGCGATCGGCTAGGCGCCTGCTCCCCGGCGAAGGCCGGGGCCCAGTGATACCGGCGGTGCGGCTGGATCCCGGCCTCCGCCGGGAAACAAGCCGCGTCGGCCGCACCCTCAAAAGCAAAAGGCCGCCCCCTTTCGGGAGCGGCCTTCGCTTTTGCCGTAACGCTCGATCAGGCGATCGGGGCGTCCGTCACCAGCATCTCCTGAATCGCGGGGAAGCTTGCGAAAGCGTCGTCGGCGATGTGCGACAGGCCGCCGACGGGGAGGAAAGCCGACATGATCGACTGGTCTCCCGACATCGCCATGGACGCGCCGCCGCCCTCGCCGCCGGTGATCGTGACGGTGACGGTCGCCGTGTCGGACGAGCCCCAGCCGTCGGTGACGGTGTAGCTGAACGTGTCGGTGCGGGTCTCGCCCGGCGCGAGGTCGATGCCCGCGGCGGAATAGGTCAGGGTCCGGGTGAAGGCGTCCATGACCACAATGCCGTCGGTGCCGTTCGTGTCGACCGAGGTGATCCGGCGGCTGGCGACCGAGCTGTCCGGGTCGATCTCGTTCGAGATGAGGCTGGTCCACAGATTGCCGGTGGTCGCGCCCTCGCCGACCGCGACGACATCGCCGACGGCGACGATCTGGTCGTTCTGGCCGTCGATGACCATCCCGATCAGCTTCTTCTCGCCGTCTTCGCCGACGATCGTGAAATAGCTGTGCATCCTCGAGTCCGGGAGAAGGCGATCGAAGCTGTCATGGTCGGCGGCGAAGGAGAGGATGCCGTTCAGGTCGTCGAAAACGACCGTTCCGCCCATGCGCGGCTGCTCGACGCTCTCGATGTTCATGTCGAAATAGTCCTGAAGGATCGGCATCATCCCCGTCTCCACGCCATCCTCGGGAACGTAGAAGATGAAGTCCGGAGCCTGGGTGACGCCGCTGATCTTGACGGTCGCCGTCGCGGTCGAGGTGGCGCCGGCGGCGTCGGTCACCGTGTAGGTGAATGAGTCCGTGGCGGTCTGCCCGTCCTTCAGGTTCGAGAAGATCGCCCCGGCGTCGTAGAGGGCCTTGCCGGCCGCGTCGACGGTGACGGCCGCGCCCCGGGCGGAGACCGCCTGGACGGAAGCCACGGTCAGCGCATCGCCGTCGGCATCGCTGTCGTTGGCGAGGATGAGGGCGGTGAGGTCGGTCTTCCCGGCATCCTCGGCAAGCGCGAGCAGGTCGTTGACCGCGACCGGCGCGCTGTTCTGCGGCGACACGCCGGAGACGATCACGGTCGCCGTCGCGGTGGCGGTGAGGCCCTTGGAGTCGGTGATCGTGTAAGTGAAGCTGTCGGTCGCCTTCTCGCCATCCTCGAGGTCGGCGAAGATCTGGCCGGCGTCGTAGCTGACCTTGCCGTCCGGGCCGAGGGTGACGATCGCGCCCTTCTCGGAGACCCCTCGAACGGCGGTGACCTGGAAGGCGTCGCCGTCCGGATCGCTGTCATTGGCGAGCAGCGAGGCGGTGACGTCGGTGGCGCCCCAATCCTCGTTGATGCCGAAGGTGTCGTCGGCCGCGACCGGAGCCTGGTTCTGGGTGACGCCGGTGATCGTCACCGTCGCCGTCGCCGTCGAGACGTGACCGGCGCCGTCGGTGATCGTGTAGGTGAAGCTGTCGGTGGCGGTCTCGCCGTTGTCGAGGTCGGCGAAGATCGAGCCGGCGTCGTAGCTGACCTTGCCGTCGGGGCCGATGCTGACCGCGGCGCCCTTGGCCGACACGGCCTGGACCGAGCTGATCTGGAGCGCGTCGCCGTCGGCGTCCTTGTCGTTGGCGAGCAGGATCGAGGTGATCTCGGTCTTGCCGGCGGTCTCGGAGAGGGTCAGGGCGTCGTTCTGGGCGACCGGCGCGACATTGGTCTGGATGAGGTCGTCGAGCTTGAAGGTACCGTCGGAAAACTGGACCCGCTCGACGCTGAACAGCCGGTCCTCGCCGTCGGGGCGGCCGGTGCGAAGATCGCGGACGATGACCGCGCCATTGAGGCCTTCGAGGATCCGATAGTCGGAGCGCTTGCCGGCGAGGACGACGGTGTCCTGGCCGTTGCCGCCGTCGATGACGTCGTTGCCGGCGCCGCCGATGAGGGTGTCGCTGCCGTTGCCGCCGTCGATATGGTCGTCGCCGGCGCCGCCGTTGATGATGTCGTTGCCGTTGTCGCCGAAGATGCTGTCGTTCTGGGCGGTGCCGTTGAGGGTGTCGGC
>Ga0190273_10000038_pt1 | contig 88626 bp, 75 predicted proteins | sample Popmic504IS_FD_134513 | JGI IMG/M metagenome (GOLD analysis project Ga0190273, IMG submission 134513) | Populus adjacent soil microbial communities from riparian zone of Shoshone River, Wyoming, USA - 504 IS | ecosystem: Environmental > Terrestrial > Soil > Riparian zone > Trees stand | place...
CAAGGCGCGAATCGGCGCCGGGGCGGATGCGGTGAAGGTGGGGAGCGGGCCGGGATCGATCTGCACGACGCGGATCGTGGCCGGCGTCGGCGTGCCGCAATTGACCGCGATCATGGATGCGGCGGAGGAAGCGGAGAAATCGGGGGTGCCGATCATCGGCGACGGCGGGCTTCGGACCAGCGGGGATATCGCCAAGGCGCTCGCCGGCGGGGCTTCGGCGGTGATGGTGGGATCGCTTCTCGCCGGCACGCAGGAAGCGCCGGGCGAGACGTTTTTGTACCAGGGGCGGGCGTTCAAATCCTATCGCGGCATGGGGTCGGTCGGGGCGATGGCGCGGGGTTCGGCGGACCGCTATTTCCAGCAGGACATCAAGGATCAGTTGAAGCTGGTGCCGGAAGGGATCGAGGGGCAGGTCGCCTTCAAGGGGCCGGCGCGCGATATCATTCATCAACTGGTTGGAGGCGTGAAGGCGGCGATGGGCTATACCGGATCGGAGACTTTGGGGGATTTGCGGGAGCGGGCGCGCTTCGTGCAGATCACCAATGCCGGCCTTCGCGAGAGCCACGTCCACGACGTGTCGATCACCCGTGAGGCCCCCAATTATCCGACGCGCGGATGACTCCTTCGGCACGGGTGCAGGCGGCGATCGAGCTGCTCGACGAGATCACCGAGGCCGCTAAGGCGAGCGGCGCGGCGGCGGACACTTTGATCGCGCGCTGGTTCAAGACCCGGCGGTTTGCGGGGTCGGGGGACCGTCGGGCGGTTCGCGAGCTTGTTTATCGCGCGATCCGGCGGACGGGCGAGCGGCCGGAGAGCGGGCGGGCGGCGATGCTTGGACTTGCGCAGGAGGATGCGGAGCTGTTGCCGCTGTTCGACGGGTCGGCCCACGGGCCGGCGCCGGTGGCCGAGGGCGAGAAGGCGGCGCCCTGGGGGCCCGCGCCGAAGTGGCTGAGGAGCCGGTTCGATCCGTTGCTGGATCAGGCGGAAGTCGAGGCGCTGCTTGGGCGGGCGCCGCTGGATCTGCGGGTGAACTTGCTCAAGGGGACGCGGGAGGAGGCCTTGGCCGCGATCCCGGAGGCGGTACCGTCGCCTTTGTCGCCGCTCGGGCTTCGCTTGCCGGAAGGGTATCGGGTGGAGGAGACCGAGGCGTGGCTTTCCGGGCTGGTCGAGATCCAGGATGAGGGCAGCCAGTTGCTTGCGCTTGCCTGCGGGGCGGAAGCGGATCTGACGGTGATCGACCTGTGCGCGGGGGCGGGGGGAAAGACCCTCGCTCTGGCGGCGCAGATGGGCAACCGGGGCACGATCATCGCCTGCGATACCGACAAGAGGCGGCTGTCGCAGATGCCGCCGCGGCTGGAGCGGGCGGGGGTGCGGATCGTGGAGCCGCGGCTGCTCGATCCCAACCGCGAGCTCTATGCGTTGGCCGATGTCGGCGAGAAAGCGGACATCGTGCTGGTCGACGCGCCTTGCTCGGGCGCGGGGACGTGGCGGCGCAACCCGGAAACGCGCTGGCGGCTGACGCCCGAGCGCTTGTCGCGGCTTCTCAAGTTGCAGGCGCATCTGCTTGATGTCGCGGCGGAACTGGTCAAGCCGGGCGGCATTGTGGTCTATGCCGTCTGTTCGGTGCTGGCCGAGGAAGGCCGGGGCCAGGCGGAGGCGCTTGCCAAGCGTTCACCTCTGGTTCCGGAAGCCCTTGGCATCGAGGCGGGACGGGCCGCGGGGCCGGGGCGTTTGCTGACCCCGGCGCACGACGGCACGGACGGCTTTTTCGTCGCACGGTGGCGGGCGCCATGCTAGCCTGCCGTTCGGCATGCTTATGGAGATGTTGATGCGCCTTACCCCCATCGCCCTTTCGCTGGGCATCGCGCTCGGGACCATGGCAAGCGCCGGTTACGGGCAGAAGCCCGACGACGTGATCGACCCGCGCTCGGTTGCGGTTGCGGCCGAGGCGCAGACGGCGCTGGGCGCGGCGAGGTTCGGGGACGCGATCGACCTGTACGAGACGGCGCTGGCGGTCGATCCGCGCAACCGCCAGGCCTATGTGGGGCTGGCGCGGGTGGCGCAGGCGCAGAAGCTGCCGGGCAAGGCGATCCGCTTCTACACCGAGGCGCTGAAGCTCGAGCCGAACGACGTGGGCGCGATCGCCGGCCAGGGCGAAGCCTATGTGCAGCGCGGCGCGGTGGAACGGGCGCGGCGCAATCTTGAGAAATTGAAGACGCTGTGCGCGGCTCCGTGCACGCAGGCGAATACGCTTGCGGCGGCGATCGCCAAGGGGCCGCCGGCGGAAGTGCTGACCGCCCAGGCACCGGTGACGAAGGTGCCGCCGGCTCCCGAGCCGCCCAAGGCGAATTGAGGCTCGTTTCTCGACTTCGCTCGTTTCTCGACTTCGCTCGAAATGAACGGGGCTTGGTGACCGGATCAAGTCCGGGGTGACGGTCTTCTCCTAGGCAAGCCCTTCAGTCATCAGTTGAGCCACCGCGACGAACTCCTCCACCGTCAGCGTTTCCGCGCGGCGGGTGGATTCTATGCCGGCGGCTTCCAGGGCTTCGAGGGCGCCGGGCAGTCCCTTGAGGCTCTGCCGCAGCATCTTCCTTCGTTGGCCGAAGGCGGCGGCGGTCAGGGACTCGAGGGTCGCGGGGCGGACGCCGGCGGGGGCTTCCTTGGGGACGATGTGGACGACCGCCGACATCACCTTGGGGGGCGGGACGAAGGCGGAGCGGTGGACCTTCATCGCGATGCGGGCGTCGGCGCGCCACTGGGCGAGGACGGCGAGGCGGCCGTAGGCGGAGGTGTCGGGCCTGGCGGCGATGCGTTCGGCGACTTCGAGCTGGAACATCAGGGTGAGCGAGGCCCACCAGGGCGGCCAGCGCTCGCCCCCTAACCAGCGGACGAGCAAGGCGGTGCCGATGTTGTAGGGGAGGTTGGAGGCGATGTGGGCGCCGGGGCCGGCTTCGGCTTCCTCGTCGATGGCGAGGGCGTCGGCTTCGAGGATCCGGAGGCGGCCCTCGGAGGCGTCGTTTACTTCGGCGAGAGCGGGGAGGCAGCGGCGGTCGCGTTCGACGGCGACGACGTTGGCGCCGGCGCGGAGCAAGGCGCGGGTGAGGCCGCCGGGGCCGGGGCCGACTTCGTAGACGGTTTCGCCGAGGATGTCGCCGGGGACCCGGGCGATGCGGTCGAGGAGCTGCTCGTCGAGGAGGAAATTCTGGCCGAGCGCCTTCGACGCGGTGAGGCCGTGGGCGCGGATCACTTCGCGAAGAGGTGGGAGGGGCTTCACGCCGAGTGAAGGCGGCGGGCGCAGTCCGACGCGAGGCGCAGGGCGGCGATCATCGCGCCAGGCTCGGCCATGTTCTTGCCGGCGATGGCGAAGGCGGTGCCGTGATCGGGCGAGGTGCGGACGATGGGCAGGCCCAGCGTGATGTTCACGCCTTCGTCGAAGTGGAGGGTCTTCAAGGGCACCAAAGCCTGATCGTGGTAGAGGCAGAGCGCCGCGTCATAGGTGGCGCGCATCCGGGCGTGGAACATGGTGTCGGCGGCGAGCGGGCCGATGATGTCGGCCTCTTCCTCGCGCAGGCGCTCGATGGCGGGGGCGATGATGTCGATCTCCTCGCGGCCCAGGGCGCCGTTCTCGCCGGCGTGGGGGTTGAGGCCGGCGACCGCGATGCGCGGGCGGGCGATTCCGAACAGGCGCCGGAGGCCGCGGATGGTGGTTCGGCCCCGCTGGACGACCAATTCGGTGGTGACGGCGGTGGGGACGTCTTTCAGCGCGATGTGGGTGGTGACCGGGACGGTGCGCAGCGTCGGGCCGGCGAGCATCATCGCCACCATGTCGGCGGCAATCCCGCAGCGTTCGGCGACGAACTCGGTCTGGCCGGGGTGGGTGAAGCCGATCGCGTAGAGCTGCGCCTTGGAGACCGGACCGGTGACGATCGCCGACGCGGCTCCGGAGCGGGTGAGGCCGACGGCGAGCTCGAGCGCGTCGAGGGCGTTGCGGGCGCCCTCCAGGGTCGGCGTGCCGGGCGTGCACTCGGCGGTGCCGTCGATGCGGATCAGCGGGAGTGCGCTTCGGAAGACCTGGCGCGCTTCCTCCGGGCCTTCGACCACTGCCACAGGGCCGTTCCAGACGGCGGCGAGCGATTCCGGCGTGCCGACGGCGAAGAAAGGCGCCAGGCCCTCGGCCTCGCGCGCTTCCCATGCCCGGGCGGCGATTTCCGGGCCGATGCCCGCCGGATCGCCGAGCGCAAGCGCAAGCGGCGGCGCGGCGGGCGCGTCGGCGTCAGCGATAATCGACAACTGCGTCGCGGCGAAGATCGCGCAGGTAGCGGCGGGCGCGCAGGTTGACGCGGTTCTCGGAGAGCTGGTTCTGGATCTCGTCGAAAGACACCTCGGCGACGGCGGCGGGATCGTCGCGGCCGCAGAGGACGAGGACGCTGATCCGTTGCTCGGTGCCGAACGGCGCCGTCGGCTGACCGATCGCCAGGTTCAGCAAGGTCGGCTGAAGCGGGACGGGAAGGTCGCGGACCTTGACCTGATCGTTGGTGACGACTTCGGCCCCGATGCCGGCGGCGGCTTCCTCGGCGCGGCCGCAGCCGCCCATCGACTGGCTGGTCCGGACGAGGTCCTGAATCCGGGTCTGGATCTGCGGGCGCGGCGTTCCGGCGGCGAAGGTGATCGACAGCTGCTTGAGGCTGAGCAGCGCGTCGCGCGGATCGGCGGTGAGCACCTGGCGCGTGTCGGTGACCGAAACGATGGAAAACCCGCCCGGCACCGCGATCGGGTTCGACACGGCGCCGACCGGCATTTCCTGAACGGCGGCGGCAAGCGGTTCCGGGAGCTGCTCGGCACGGACGAAATCAAGGTCTCCGCCGACGGCCGCGGTGGAGGCTTCGGAGAATTGGCGGGCATAGGCCATGAAGGACGCGCCGCCGCGAAGCTGCTGAACGATGCGTTCGGCATTGGCGCGGGCTTCGTTGGCAGTTTCCGGCGTCGCGGAAATGAAGATCTCGGAGACCTTATATTCCTTGGAGCCGCGGGCGGCGTTGAGGCGGGCGATCACCGCCTGCACTTCTTCCTCGGACACGTTGACGAACGGCTCGATCTGGCGCCGCTGGAGGCGGCTCCAGGCGAGCTCGCCCTGGATCTGGCGCTTGATCGAGGTGTCCGACGAGCCGGCGGAGCGAAGGTAGGCGGCGAACTGCACCGGGCTCTGCTGGAAATTCTGGGCGTAGCGGGCGAAATATTGATCGAGCTCCTTGGGCTCGATCTTGATGTCCTCGGTCGCGGCGGCCTGGATCTGCAGGGTCTCGTCGACGAGGTTGCGAAGCACCTGCTGGCGCAGGCGGGGCAGTTCCTCGTCGGGGATGTTGCCGCCGTTGGCGAGGCGGATGAGGGCGACGCGGTGGTCGATGTCGGTGCCGGTGATCACCGTGCCGTTGACGATCGCGGTCGCCTTGCGGACGCCGGGATTCTCGGGCGCCAGGAAGCGGGCATTTTCAGGAATGTCGAGGCCCGACTGGGGCCCGGTGGGACTGCCAGTCTGCGCAACGGCGGCCGCGGTCGCCAATGTGCCGGCGAGCACGAGCGCCGCCCTGTGAATAGTCCCGAGCTTCATCATTCCTCCAGTAAAAGCAGGCTCATGGCGCATGCCCCACGCTTGCTGAACCCCAGCTTAGCGTGCCTTTTAGCGCCCCAGGTTCTTGAGCGCCACCCGGAACAGGAAGGTGTTGCCGCGGCGGATGTCGCCGGTGGAGTCGTAATCGCGCCGCCAGGTGACTCCGATTTCGATGCAATCGTCGTCATAGGCGATGCCCAGGCGGTGGCGGATCGGCTCGTAGCCGTCGGCTTCGCTTAACGGATCCTCCACCCGATCGGTCAAATCGACGATCGCCGAGCCGAACACCGACCAGTAGCGGGCGAATTTGACGCGGCCGCCGAGACGGATCTCCTCGCGGTCGCGAAGATCCTCGATAGCGGGATCGATGTCGCGGTTGAGGCGCAGGTAGCCGATCGTGGCGTAAGTCTGGTGGCCGCCGATCACCGCGTCCAGCTCGTTGCGGCGGACTTCGAGGCCGTCCTTGTCGAGGCGGAAGCGGTGGACGAGGCTGAGCGTGTGGCCGACCTTGACGGTGGTCCGGCCGACGATGTCGGAGAAACGCTCCGACAGGCCGGTGCCGGGCGGGAAGATGACCGGCTTTTCGCTCAGGCGGTAGCTTTGGCCGACGGTGGTGCGGGCCGAGACGCCCGGGAAATCGAACGCCCAATCGACGCCGTAAGTGACGCGGACGCCGTCTTCCCAGCGGTCGTAGCCGGGGAAGCGGTTGAGCGCGAAGAGGTTGGAATCCTCGAGGTCCACCGAGCGGGCGTCTTCGTTGGGGATGGCCAGGTTGCGGGTCGGCGGGGAGGCGACGAACTGCAGCCGCGGCGTGAGGCGCTGGGCTCCGCCCAGGAAGGGGCCGACAAACGGCCAGCGCATCTCGGCGGCGGCGGCGGCGATACCGCGCGCGTGCCAGCCGCTTTCACCGCGATAGATGAGGGTGGAGGTGAGTTCGTTGTCGCCGCTGTGGTAGACGTCGCCGCGGGCGAAACCGGTCAGGATCAGCTCCTGGCCCCAGGGCGTAATGCTGCGCCGGTCCCAGCGGGCGGAGGTAAAGGCGCGCTGGGAGTCCTGGCCCTCCGTGCGCAGGATGGCGAGGCTGTTGGCCTGAAGCTCGACACGGCCGCCGAGGATCGGATCGCCCAGCCGCCACCGCGCGTCGATGGCGGGCAGGGCTATCGGCTGCTGTCCGGCGATGTCGGTGGTGCGCAGGCCCTGGAACGCCCAGCCGGCGATCGAGATGTAGCTGTTGCGGTCGATCCGCTCGGCATTGACCACCGAGCGGAGCCGGGTGTCGCGGGAGATGTCGTAGCGGCGCAGAAACGTGCGGTCGGTGACGTAGCGGCCCGACGCGGTGACGCTCCACGCCGGGGTGAGCTGGAAGCGGCCATTGCCTTCGAGGTAGCCGCGGATGCCGCGGTCGCGCAGGCCGAGCGCTTCCTGATCGATCGGGATCCGCGACCCGTAGGTGAGGTAGCCCGCGACCTGGAAGGCGCCGATCGGGGTGAGCTGGCGGTAGCGGCCTTCGATCATCGGCAGCACATCGCTGTAGATGTGCGGCGTGATGGTGGCATCGCGATTGGGCGCGAGCTTGAAATAATATGGGGCGGAGATTTCGAGGCCGTTGGACTGGCTGAGGCGCACGTCGGGGACGAGCAAGCCAGGGCCGCCGCCTTGCGACCCGTCGGGGTGGGAAAGGCCCGGCAGAGCGATGATCCGCGCGCCGAACAGGCTGAGGCCGGCGCCTTCGTAGCGGATGCGGTGTTTGAACGGGTCGTGGACGACCTTCACCGCGGTGATCTTCCAGGTCGGCGCCTTGGGGCAGCCATTCTCGTCGACCACGGCGCAGGGGCTGTAGGCGGCGCGATAAAGGGTGGTGTAGCCGTCCTTGCGCTCCGCCTTCGTGGCGGCGAGGCGGCCGCCGTCTTCGAGCACCAGGAGGAGATTGTCGGCAACGGCGTCGCGCATCGAATCGGTGAGAACGACGCTGTCGCCGTAGACGACGTCGCCTTGCGGATTGACCAGGCGGACATTGCCCTCGGCGCGGATCTCGTCGGCGGTGCGGTTCCAGATCACGCGGTCGGCGCGCAGGTTGTTGCCTTCGCTGTTCATCCGGACGTCGCCCGACGCGGTGACGACTTCCGAATCCCGGTCGTATTCGAGGCGCAGCGAACTGAAGCGGACCTCGCGCGTGTCCGCGCCGGGCTCCGCGGGCGCGGCGGCGGCGGGAGGGGCGGCGGTTGCCGGCGCGTCGGCAGTCTCCTGCGCCCAGGCCGCGCCGGGCGCGCACAGGGACAGCGGCAGCGCCGTTAAACAGATGAACCTGAGCTTCTTCACATTCCCCGCCGCGACGTGACCGGAGGCGACACGCTTGTTTTTCCGCCTATTGCATCGCAGCGGCGGCGGGGCAATGCCGCACGAAGGCGCAGTGGACGCGCCAAGGCGGGCCGTGGGGCGGCGGTGGGGGCGCATCCTTGAGGAGGGCTTGCGCGTTTGCGCCCGAGCCGTAGAGGTTGCGGCACGCCGTCCGGATATTCAGGAGTTCCCCCCCTTGCAGATCAGCTTCGCCAGCCAGCGCCCGTCGGGTTCCTTCGCCTTAGCAATCCCCGTGTGGAGCGAGGACCTGCTGAACGACCGGCTGGGGACTCTTCCGGAAGGTGCCCGCGGCCTCGCCGCCCGCGCCGCGGAGGCGCAGCGCTTTGAGCGCGAGGCGGCAAGCGTGGCGGAAGTCTATATCGAGGATTCGGGGATCGTTCGGCGCGTGTTGCTGCTCGGGCTTGGCGCCCAGCGTTCGGATGAGGCCCTGTTCGAGAAAGCGGGCGGGGCGCTGACCGCCAAGCTGCTAACCTCGGGCGAGAAGAGATTGGTGATCGACCTGAGCGGGGTGGGCCTGGATGGCGAGGCGGCGGCGCGGATGGCATTCGGCGCGGCGGCGCGCGGCTGGCGGTTCGACCAGTACCGCACCAAGCTTGCGTCCAAGCAGAAGCCGACTTTGGAAGAGGTGGTGATCGTCGGCGCGGCTGGGGGCGAAGAGGCGTGGGCGCGCCGCTCGGCCCTGATCGACGGCATGGCGTTCACCCGCGAGCTGGTCGCCGAGCCGGCCAACATCCTGTATCCCGAAAGCTTCGTGGAACGCTGCCGTGCGCGGGTCGCGCCGCTCGGCGTCGAGATCGAGGTGCTGGACGAGACGCAGATGGCGGAGCTTGGCATGGGCGCCCTGCTCGGCGTCGGCCAGGGCAGCGTCAAGCCGCCGCGGCTGCTTGCCATGCGCTGGAACGGCGGCGAGGCGGGCGCCAAGCCGCTGGTGCTGGTCGGCAAGGGCATCACCTTCGACACCGGCGGCATCTCGATCAAGCCGGCGGCCGGCATGGAAGGCATGAAGTGGGACATGGGCGGCGCCGGCGCGGTTGCCGGCACCATGATGGCGCTCGCCGGGCGCAAGGCCAAGGCCAACGTGGTCGGCGTCTGCGTGCTTGCCGAGAATATGCCGGACGGCAATGCCCAGCGGCCGGGCGACGTGGTGACCAGCATGTCTGGGCAGACCATCGAGGTGATCAACACCGACGCCGAAGGGCGCCTCGTGCTTGCCGACGCGATCACCTGGGCGCAGCGCCAGTACCGGCCGGAGACCCTGGTCGATCTCGCCACGCTGACGGGGGCGATGATCATTTCGCTCGGCCATGAATTCGGCGGCCTGTTCTCGAACGACGACGGGCTCGCCACGCGGCTGAGCGCGGCGGGGACGGCGAGCGGCGACCGGCTGTGGCGGATGCCGCTTGCGCCGGCGTTCGACAAGCTGATCGAATCGCCGATCGCCGACATGAAGAATGTCGGGCCGCGCGAGGGCGGATCGATCACCGCGGCGGCCTTTATCCAGCGCTTTGTCGATCCGGGCGTGAAGTGGGCGCATCTCGACATTGCCGGCATGGTCTGGGCGGACAAGCCGGGGCATCTGTACGACAAGGGCGCGACCGGGTTCGGCGTGGCGTTGCTCGACCGCTTCGTGTCCGACAATTACGAGGGGTGATCGTCAACTTCTACCACCTGGCGTCCACTCCGCTCGAGCGGGTCCTGCCCCTCGTCTGCCAGGGGCTGCTCGGGCAGGGGGAGCGGATGCTGGTGGTCGGCGACGAGGCGCTGATCGCGCGTCTCGACGAGCAGCTTTGGACCTTCGCTCCGGACAGCTTCGTGCCGCACGGGCGGGAGCGGGCCGAGGCGCAGCCGGTGCTGCTGTCGACGGAGCCGGTGGCGGCGAACGGGGCGCGGGCGATCGCCTTGGCGGACGGGGAGTGGCGCGAGGAGGCTTTGGGCTTCGACAAGGCCTATCTTTTCTTCGGCGACGAGGGGCTGGACGCGGCGCGGGGGCTTTGGCGGACGCTGAAAGGGAATGAGGCGGTGGAGCCGCGCTACTGGAAGCAGGTGGACGGCAAGTGGGTGCAGGGGCCGTAAGTCTTGCCTCCCTGCGGCCGCTCCCCTAGAGGGCCGCGCAATCCTTTCCCCATCTGGAGCTTGAACGGCCATGGCGACCGAACGCACTTTCTCGATCATCAAACCCGACGCCACGCGGCGCAACCTGACCGGCGCGATCACCGCCAAGCTCGAGGAAGCCGGCCTCCGCGTCGTCGCGTCCAAGCGCATCCAGATGAGCCGCGAGCAGGCCGAGGGCTTCTACGGCGTCCACCGCGAGCGGCCGTTCTTCAACGACCTGGTTGAGTTCATGGTCTCCGGCCCGGTGGTTGTGCAGGTTCTGGAAGGCGAAAACGCCGTCTTGGCCAACCGCGACGTGATGGGCGCGACCAACCCGGCCAACGCGGATGCCGGCACGATCCGCAAGGAATTCGCCGAGTCGATCGAAGCGAACTCGGTGCACGGTTCCGACAGCGCCGAAAATGCGGCGATCGAGATCGCGTTCTTCTTCAAGCCCGAAGAGATTGTGGGGTAAGTAAATCCTCCCCCAGCATGCTGGGGGAGGGGGACCAGCCGCAGGCTGGTGGAGGGGCGGCGGAGGCGAAGCCGGAGCCGTATTCCTCGCTTCGCTCGGCCCCTCCACCATGCTTCGCATGGTCCCCCTCCCCTGCAAGAACAGGGGAGGATTGAGAAATCTCCTTATCGCGCAGGCAGCACATCCACGTGACCCGGCCTTAGCCTTGCGCAAAAGGCGTCGAGGGCGGCGGGGTAGAGTTTGTGCTCCTCCTCGAGCACGCGGGCGGCGAGGCTCTCCGCTGTGTCCCGCTCCCGGATTCGAACCTTGGCTTGCGCAAGCACCCGCCCGTCGTCGAGCTCCTCCGTCACCAGATGCACCGAGCAGCCGCCGAACATGTCGCCTGCCAAGATCGCGCGGTTGTGGGTGTCGAGGCCCTTGTAGAGCGGCAGGAGCGAGGGGTGGATGTTGAGGATGCGGCCCTCCCAGGCGCGGATGAACTCCGGCGAGAGGAGGCGCATGTAGCCGGCCAGCGCCACCACTTCGACGCCGTGGCGGCGGAGTTCGGCGTCCACACGCATGTCGAACTCGGCGCGGCCCAGGCCCTTGTGGCTTTCCGTCCACGTCGGCACGCCGAGGCGCTTGGCGACGACCAGGCCGCGGGCTTCGGGGACGTTGGAGGCGACCAGGGCGAGATCGTAGCTGCGGGCTTCGCGGCGTTTGTATTCGGAGAGCGCAACCATGTTGGTGCCGCGCCCGGAGAGGAGCACGCCGACATGCACGCGCTCAGCCATTGTGGGTGGCGGTCCAGTCTGCACGCGCGGACCAGGTGCCGGCGGAGCCGGTGACGGTGCAGCCTTTCTCGCCAGCGTCGATGCGGCCGATATGGAAGACGGTTTCGCCGGCTTGCTCCGCCGCCTCGGTGACGGCGGCGGCATCGGCTTCGCGGACGACAAGGGCCATGCCGATGCCGCAGTTGAAGGTGCGCGCCATTTCCTCGGGCTCGATATTCCCCTGCGCCTGGAGGAAAGCCATCAGCCGCGGCTGGGTCCAGGCGTCGGCGTCGACGTGGGCGTGGACGCCTTCGGGGAGCACGCGCGGAATGTTCTCGAGCAGGCCGCCGCCGGTGATGTGGGCAAGCGCCGCGATCCGGCCGCCGCGGACCAGCGGCAGGAGCGACTTCACGTAAATGCGGGTCGGGGCGAGGAGCGCGTCGATCAGCACCACGTCCTGGTCGAACAAGGCCGGGCGGTCGAGCCTCCAGCCCCGGTCGGCGGCAAGGCGGCGGACGAGGGAGAAGCCGTTGGAGTGCACGCCCGAGGAGGCGAGGCCGAGGATCACGTCGCCAGCTTCCACCCGCGAGCCGGTGAGGGCTTCGTCGCGCTCCACCGCGCCGACGCAGAAGCCGGCGAGGTCGTAGTCGCCGGGCGCGTACATGCCGGGCATTTCCGCGGTTTCGCCGCCGATCAGGGCGCAGCCGGCCTGGCGGCAGCCGTCGGCGATGGACGCGATGACCGCTTCGGCGACGCCGCTTTCCAGTTTGCCGGTGGCGAAATAGTCGAGAAAGAAGAGCGGCTCGGCGCCCTGGACGATGAGATCGTTGACGCACATCGCGACGAGATCGATACCGACGCCTTCATGGCGGCCGGCATCGATGGCGAGCTTGAGCTTGGTGCCGACGCCGTCGTTGGCCGCGACGAGAAGCGGATCGCGATAGCCCGCCGCCTTCAAGTCAAAGAACCCGCCGAAGCCGCCGAGCGACGCGTCGGCGCCGGGGCGGGCGGTGGATTTGGCGAGCGGCGCGATCGCCTTCACCAGCGCGTTGCCCGCGGCGATCGAAACGCCTGCCTTGGCGTAGGTATAGGGTTCGTCGCTGGTCAATTCTTTCGCCCCGGTCCCGACCCCGCTCATCCTGAAGAGCGGTGAGCCTGTCGAACCGCGTCTCGAAGGACAGGCACCGTGCGTCCTTCGAGACGGGCCTTCGACAAGCTCAGTCCCTCCTCAGGATGAGCGGGGGGTGGTGTTTCAGTCTTCTCCCTTGCGGGCCTAACCACATCGCGCTTGGATTTCCACGCTCAACTCGCCAAAAGGCGCTCGTGAAGCTTACACGCCGCCTTCTTCTCCCGTCCGCCCTGCTCGCCACCGCTCTTGCCGGCGGGGTGGTCTATGCGCAGCTCGAGGGCGCCGACCGGGGGGTGCCGCCGATCGACAGCGCGAGCACCTTTGAGATCACCGGCGTCGAGGTCGATACGAACGGCAAGACCGCCGAGGAAGCCCGCGAGGCGGGCTGGCGGGCGGCGCAGCTCAAGGGCTGGAAGGCGCTTTGGGCCAAAACCAACGGGCGGCCGATTAGCGAAGCGCCGGACCTGCCCGAATCGACCCTGAACGGCATGGTCTCCGGCATCATTGTCGAGAACGAACAGATCGGGCCGACGCGCTATATAGCGACGCTAGGCGTGTTGTTCGACCGGGCGCGGACCGGGCAATTGCTTGGGGTGAGCGGGCCGGTGCAGCGTTCGGCGCCGATGCTGGTCATTCCGGTGATGCTGACCGGATCGGCGTTCCAGACATTCGAATCGCGCAACGAATGGCAAAAAGCCTGGGCGCGGTTCCGGACGGTGAACAGCCCGATCGATTATGTGCGGACCTCGGGCTCGGGCATCGATCCGCTGCTCCTCAACGTCACCCAAACCAAGCGGCCGGGGCGGGGCTGGTGGCGCCTGCTGCTCGATCAATATGGCGCCGCCGACGTGGTGGTGCCCGAAGTGCATCTGCGGCGCACCTATCCGGGCGGGCCGGCGACGGCGACGTTCATCGCGCGCTATGGGCCGGACAACCAGATCCTGGGCCGGCTGACCCTGCGCGCGTCGAACAGCGCAACGATCCCGCGGATGATGGACGAGGGGGTTCGCCGCCTGGACGCGATCTACGCCGAAGCGCTTGCCGCGGGTGCGCTTCATCCCGATCCAAGCCTGATCATCCCGGAGCCGCCGCCGATCGAGGAGTTCGTCGAGGAGGACGCCCCGGTGACCACCCGGGCGCCCACGTCGGTGCAGCCGACCGGGCCGATGCCGACCGGCGATGCGCCCACCGGCGCGGTGCAGAGCTTCACCATCCAGGTTCCGACCGCGGATGCGGCGGCGGTTGCGCAGGCGGAGATCGCGGTCAGCCGGGTGCGCGGCGTGACGTCGGCGATCACCACCAGCCAGGCGCTTGGCGGCACTTCGACGATGCGGGTGACCTATACGGGCGACGGCGCAGCCCTTTCCGCCGCGCTCGAGGCGCAAGGGTGGAGCGTCTCCGGCTCCGGCACGTCCCTGCGCATCTCGCGAAACTGACATGGCGCAGATCGCGCTGCCGCTCGACTGGCCGGTGGCGGACCGTGACGAGGATTTCCTGCTGTCGCCGGCGAACAATCACGTTTTCGATCACCTGACGCGCTGGACGACCTGGCCGGTAATGGCGAGCCTCGTCACCGGGCCGCGCAAGTCCGGGCGGAGCCTGCTCGGGCGCATCTTCGTGCGCAAGACCGGCGGACGGCTGTTCGACGATGCCGAGCGGCACGAGGAGGAAGCGATCTTCCACGCCTGGAACGACGCGCAGGAGCGGCGGCGGCCCTTGCTGATCATCGCCGACGCGCCGCCACCCGCATGGCGGGTCGGGCTTGCGGATTTGCGCTCGCGGCTTGCGGCCACTCCGCAGCTCGCAATTGCCGATCCCGACGACCGGCTGATCGGCGACCTGATCGTGAAACTCCTCGCCGACCGCGGCATCTTCGCGCCGCCCGAAGTGGCCGAATATCTCGTGCCACGGATCGAAAGAAGCTACCTTGCGGTTCAAATGGTGGTGGACGGCCTCGACAGAGCTCTTTTCTCGCACGGCCGGCGCCTGACCGTGCCGATGGCCAAGCGCGCATTGGGCGAGGCCGGGATCATCCGCCGCGCGCGGGCGCCCGAATGAAGAACCGGCCATCGTTCTCCGGCGTGGCGGCGAGCGCGGACCGGCCGCCGGCCGCGGCGCGCACCGCCCAAGACCTGTATTTCAACCGGGAGCTGTCCTGGCTCGCCTTCAACCGGCGGGTGCTGGAGGAGGCATCCAATCCGGCCCACCCGCTGCTTGAGCGGCTTCGCTTCCTGTCGATCTGCGGCAACAATCTCGACGAATTCTTCATGGTGCGGGTTGCCGGACTCAAGGGCCAGCAATTGCTCGGCGTCGAGGAAGCGTCGGCCGATGGGCTGACTCCGGGTCAGCAGCTCCAGGCGATCGCCGAGGCGAGCGAAGAGCTGGCCGACGCGCAGCAGGCGGCGTGGCGGGAATTGCGGCATCTGCTCGGCGAGCAGGGGCTAAAAGTGATCCGCGCCGACGAGCTCGACCCGGAATGCGCCGCCTGGGTCGACCAGCATTTTCGCGAGCAGATCTTTCCGATCCTCACCCCCCAGGCGATCGATCCTGCGCACCCGTTTCCGTTCATTCCGAACAAGGGTTTCTCGCTGATCTTCGATCTGAAGCGAATTGCCGACGGGCAGCCGATCCGCGAGCTGCTGATGGTCCCAGCCACCCTGCCGCGCTTCCTGCGCCTGGCCGGCAGGCAAGCGCGCTACATCGCCATCGAATCGCTGATCCGGCGGCATATCGGCACGATCTTTCCGGGCTACGAGCATCTCGGCGGCGGCGCGTTCCGGATCATCCGCGACAGCGACATCGAGGTCGAGGAAGAGGCCGAGGACCTGGTCCGCTACTTCCGAAGCGCGATCAAGCGGCGGCGGCGCGGGCGGGTGATCCGCCTAAAGTTCGAAGCCGACATGTCCGAGGAGTTGCAGGCGCTGGTTCGCGAGGGCGTCGATGCAAGCGCGGCGCTGGTCTCTGCCTCGGCCGGGTTCCTCGGCATCGCCGATCTCGGCACGCTGGTCGAGGAGGACCGCGCCGACCTCAAGTTCCCGCCCTACGATCCGCGCTTTCCCGAGCGGATTCGGGAGCATGGCGGCGATTGTTTTGCAGCAATCCGGTCCAAGGACATCGTCATCCACCACCCCTACGAAACCTTCGAGGTGGTGGTCGAATTCCTCAAGCAGGCCGCGGCCGATCCCGACGTGGTGGCGATCAAGCAGACGCTGTACCGCGCGGGCGATCAGTCGCCGGTGATCCGCGCGCTGATCGATGCGGCGGAAGCGGGCAAGTCGGTCACCGCCGTGGTGGAATTGAAGGCGCGGTTCGACGAGGAGCAGAACCTGCTTTGGGCGACCGCGCTTGAGCGGGCGGGGGTGCAGGTCGTCTACGGCTTCATCGACTGGAAGACCCACGCCAAGGTATCGATGGTCGTGCGCCGCGAGGAGAAGGGCTACCGGACTTACTGCCATTTCGGCACCGGCAATTACCACCCGGTGACCGCGCGCATCTATACGGACCTCAGTTTCTTCACCGCCGATCCGCGGCTCGGGCGCGATGCGACGCAGTTGTTCAACTACATCACCGGCTATGTCGAGCCGCGCGACCTGGAGCTGCTGACCATGTCGCCGCATGGGCTTCGCGACGAGCTCAGCCGCCTGATCGATGCCGAGATCGCCAATGTGCGCGGCGGCGGGCATGGCGCGATCTGGGCGAAGATGAACTCGCTGGTCGATCCGGCGATCATCGACCGGCTCTACGAGGCGAGCGCGGCGGGGGTGGACATCGAGCTGATCGTGCGCGGCATCTGCTGCCTTCGCCCCGGTGTGCCGGGATTGTCGGAGAACATCCGGGTCAAATCGATCATCGGGCGCTTTTTGGAGCATAGCCGGATCTGGTGTTTCGGGAACGGCGATGCGCTGCCCAACCGAAAGGCGACGATGTTCATCAGCTCGGCCGACTGGATGCCGCGCAATTTCGACCGGCGGGTGGAATATATGCTGCGCGTGGAGAATCCGACGGTGCACGCCCAGGTGCTCGATCAGGTGCTGGTCGCCAACCTCATCGACAACGAGCAGAGCTGGCGGCTCCACCCGGACGGCAGCTACGAGCGGCTTGGGCCGGACGGGGAGCCGCCGTTCAACCTCCACCGTTATTTCATGACCAACCCGAGCCTTTCGGGGCGCGGCGGGGCGCTGCGCAGCGGGGCGGTGCCCAAGCTGCGGCTGAGGCGGGATCACTGATGCCCGACAGCGAGCCGCTTGCGATCGTCGACATCGGGTCGAACTCGGTTCGCCTGGTCGTCTATGCCGGGACGCGGCGCATTCCCTCGGTGGCGTTCAACGAGAAGGTGCTTGCCGGTTTGGGCGCCGGGCTGGCGGAGACGGGGCGATTGTCGGACGCCTCGCAGAAGCGGGCGCTTGCCGCGTTGCGCCGGTTCAAATTGCTGATCGAGCAGATGGGGGTGGCGCGCACCCGGGTGGTCGCCACCGCGGCGGCGCGCGATGCGGAGAACGGGCCGGCTTTCCTCGACGCTATCCGGGCGATCGGCTTCGAGCCGGAGGTGATTTCCGGCGAAATGGAAGGCGTGCTTGCCGGGGAGGGGGTGCTGTCCGGCATCCCCGACGCGGAAGGGGTCGTGGGCGATCTCGGCGGCGGCAGCCTAGAGCTTGCCGAAGTGGGCGGCGGCAAGGTGTCGCACAGCGTGTCGCTTCCCCTGGGCGTGCTGCGCATCGGCGAGCCCGACAAGAAGGCCGAGGACAAGGTGCGGCGCACGCTCCGGGCGGCGCTCAAGAAGCGGGGCTTGCTGGAGGCCGGGCGGGGCAAGCCTTTCTATCTGGTCGGCGGTTCGTGGCGGGCGCTGGCGCGGCTCGACATCATCACAACGGGGCATCCGCTGCCCATCACCCACCAATATTGCATGGCGAGCGGGCGGCCGGCGGAGCTTCGGCAGATATTGAAGGAGCTGGAGCGGACCGATCCCAAGAGCATTCCGACCCTGACGGCGACCCGCATCCCGACGCTGCCGGCGGCGAAGCTGATCCTGAACGTGCTGGCCGAGGAGCTGCAGCCGAGCCGGCTTGTGGTCTCCAGCTTCGGCATTCGCGAGGGGCTGTTGTACCATGATCTGACCGACAAGGAGCGGGCGCGGGATCCACTGCTCGAGGCGGCGCGGGACGCGGGCAGGGGGCTCAGCCGGTTCGGGGAGCATGGCGATTTGCTCGACGCCTGGATCGCGCCGGTGTTCGACGATCCGCCGGAAGTTGCACGGCTGCGCCGCGCGGCGTGTTTGCTGGCCGACGTGGCGTGGCAGGCGCACCCCGATTTCCGCGCCGAACGCGGGCTCGAAATGGCGCTGCACGGCAATTGGGTGGGGGTGGATTCGTGCCAGCGGGTGATGATCGCGCAGGCGCTCTGGGCCAATTTCGGCGGCGGCAAGGGTTTGCCCGATCCCGCGGTGAGTGCACTTTGCCAGCCGGAGCGGCTCGAGCGCGCGAATCTGTGGGGGCTGGCGATGCGCCTCGGCCAGCGGCTGAGCGGGGGGCTTGCAGTGAGTTTGGAGCGGAGCAGCCTGCGGCGTGCAAGCGGCGTGCTGACCCTGACGCTGCCGAAGGGCGAGGAAGCGCTGTACGGCGAAACAGTGGACCGGCGGTTCCGGCGGTTGGCGGCGGCGCTCAAGTGCAAGCCCGAGCTGGCGAGCGGGTAATCGTCATGCCGGACTTGATCCGGCATCCACCTTCTCTTCGCCCTCGACCTTAGAAGGAAAAAGGTGGACCCCGGATCGGGTCCGGGGTGACGGTGGCCCTACCCGCCGATTTCCGTCCTCGTCATGATCAGCTTGCCGCCTTTCACCGCGAACGCGACGCGGCCTTCGACCAGGTCCAGCGCTTCCTTGCCGAACTGGTCGAAGCGCCAGCCCTTGAGGATGGAGAGGCCGTCGCGTTTGCCGGCGGCGAGCATTTCCAGTTCCTCGGTGCGGGCGATGAGCTTGGAGGCGACGTTGCTTTCGCGGGAGCGGATCTTGAGGAGGAGCTTCAAGAGGTCGGCGACGAGCGCGCCTTCCTTGCCGAGGCCGGGGCCGCGATCCTCGCGGGTGGGCATTTCCTCGTCGGAAAGGGGCTCGGCGTTCTGCAGCGCCGCCATCAGCCGGCCGCCGATGTCGTTGCCGGCCCAGGCGGGGGAAAGGCCGCGGACCCGGGCGAGCGCGTCCTGCGAGGTCGGCGGGTGGGCGGCGACGTCGGCAAGCGTCTCGTCCTTCATGATCCGGCCGCGCGGCAGGTTCTTGCCGCGCGCCTCGATTTCGCGCCAGGCGGCGGCGGCCTTGAGACGGCCGAGCACGTCCGCCTTGCGGCTCGCGACGCGCACCCGCTTCCAGGCGAGGTCTGGATTGTTCTCGTAATTGGACGGGTCGGCGATCCGCTCCATCTCCTCGTCGAGCCAATCGCCGCGCGAGGTCTTGCGCAGCCGCTGCAGCATCTTGGGGAACAAGGTAGCGAGATAGGTGACGTCGCCGATCGCATAATCGATCTGGCGCTTGTCCAAGGGTCGCCGCGCCCAATCGGTGAAACGCGCGCCCTTGTCGAGCGCGGTGCCGAGTAGGCTCTCGACCAGGTTCGAATAGCCGACCTGCTCGCCGAGCCCGAGCGCCATCGCCGCGATCTGGGTGTCGAACAAGGGATGCGGTGTCTTGCCGGTCAGGTTGTAGATGATCTCGATATCCTGCCCGCCGGCGTGGAAGACCTTCAAGACCTCCTGATTGTCGGTGAGCAGCTCCAGCATCGGCGTGAGATCGATGCCCGGCGCCTTGGGATCGATCGCCGCGGCCTCGTTCTCGTCGCCGATCTGGATCAGACAGAGTTCGGGCCAATAGCTGTTCTCGCGCATGAACTCGGTGTCCACGGCGATGAAGGGCGATTGGGAAAGGCGTTCGCACAAGGACTTGAGCGACTCGCTGTCGGTGATCAGGGGATGGATATGCATTGGCCGCCCTCATAGCGAGGGCGTCGGCGCTTGACAAAGGCAGGCTTCACTGGGAAGCGCGCGGCTTCAATTCACCTCGATGAAGACACGGAAAGCGGCCCTCAATGCACGCCTATCGCACCCACACTTGCGGCCAGCTTCGCGCCTCCAACGTCGGCGAGCAGGTGCGGCTTTCGGGCTGGATCCACCGCAAGCGCGACCATGGCGGGGTGCTGTTCATCGACCTTCGCGACCATTACGGCATCACCCAGATCGTCGCCAAGGCGAACAGCGAGCCCTTGAGGGTGCTGGAGCATCTGCGCGCGGAATCGGTGGTGACGATCACCGGCGAAGTGGTGGCGCGCGGGGCGGAGGCGTCGAACGCCAACCTTGCCACGGGCGAGATCGAGCTGGTGGCCGCCGAGGTCGTGGTGCAGTCCGCCGCCGAGGAACTGCCGCTGCCGGTTGCGGGCGAGGCGGATTATCCGGAGGATATCCGGCTTCGCTATCGCTACCTCGACCTTCGCCGCGAGCGCATCCACGCCAACATCGTGCTGCGTTCGAACGTCATTTCCTCGATCCGCAACCGGATGGTGGCGCAGGGCTTTACCGAGTTCCAGACGCCGATCCTCACCGCCTCCTCGCCGGAGGGGGCACGCGATTACCTGGTGCCGAGCCGGGTGCATCCGGGCAAGTTCTACGCGCTTCCCCAGGCGCCGCAGATGTTCAAGCAGCTCCTGATGGTGGCCGGCTTCGATCGGTATTTCCAGATCGCGCCCTGCTTCCGCGACGAGGACGCGCGCGCCGACCGCTCGCCCGGCGAATTCTACCAGCTCGATTTCGAGATGAGCTATGTGACTCAGGAAGACGTGTTCCAGGCGATCGAGCCGGTGCTTGCCGGCGTGTTCGCCGAGTTCGCCAACGGCCGCAGCGTGACGGCGGCAGGCAGCTTTCCGCGCATTCCATTCCGGGAATCGATGCTGAAATACGGTTCGGACAAGCCGGACCTTCGCAACCCGATCCTGATCAGCGACGTCACCGATCACTTCCGCGGTTCGGGCTTCGGCCTGTTCGCTAAAATGGTGGAAAGCGGCAATGTCGTGCGCGCCATTCCGGCGCCCGCCACGGCGGAGAAGAGCCGCAAGTTCTTCGACGAAATGAACGAGTGGGCGCGCTCGGAAGGCCATGCGGGCCTTGGCTACATCACGCAGAAGAATGGCGAACTTGGCGGGCCGATCGCCAAGAACCATGGCGAGGAAGCGACGCGGAAGCTGATTGCCGAACTCGGCCTTGGGCCGGACGACGGCATCTTCTTCGCGGCGGGCAAGGAGCTTCAAGCGGCCAAGCTTGCGGGCGCGGCGCGGACGCGGGTCGGCGAGACGCTCGGGTTAATCGACCAGAACCGCTTCGATTTCTGCTGGATCGTCGATTTCCCGATGTTCGAATATGACGAGGACGCCAAGAAGGTCGATTTCAGCCACAACCCCTTCTCGATGCCGCAGGGCGAGCTGGAGGCGCTGGAAGGCAAGGACCCGCTCGACATCCTGGCGTACCAGTACGACATCGTCTGCAACGGCGTGGAACTGTCGTCCGGTGCGATCCGGAACCACCGTCCCGACATCATGTACAAGGCGTTCGAGATCGCCGGCTATTCCAAGGAAGACGTCGACACCAACTTCTCCGGAATGATAAACGCCTTCAAGTTCGGCGCGCCGCCGCACGGCGGTTCGGCGCCGGGCATCGACCGCATCGTGATGCTGCTGGCCGGCGAGCCCAACATCCGCGAGGTGGTGCTGTTCCCGATGAACCAGCGCGCCGAGGATTTGATGATGGGCGCGCCTTCCGAGGTAAGCGCCAGGCAGCTTCGCGAGCTGAACATCCGCTTGGTGGAGCCCACGGGCGCCGCGAAGAAAGAGCCTGCGAAAGTGGTGGCGCCGGAGTAAGCGCCAGGCCCGTTGCTCCGGAGCGGGGGTGTCTCGACTTCGCTCGACACGAACGGGTAATGTAGCGGGATGACCATCACCCTTTCCGACTACGAAGCCGGCGCCAAGTACCCGGGCGATTACGAGCACGACCTCGAGGCCCTGCAGGAGCGCCTGTCGCGCATCCTGGTTTCCCACATCGTCCACAAGCAGCGCACCGCGATCGTGTTCGAAGGCTGGGACGCGGCGGGGAAGGGTGGGGCGATCCAGCGGCTGACCTCCGGCTGGGACCCGCGGGCGTTCAAGGTCTGGCCGATCGCCGCGCCCACGGCGGAGGAGAAAGCGCGGCACTTCCTGTGGCGCTTCTGGAACCGGCTGCCGGGCAAGGGCGAAGTCGCGATCTTCGATCGGAGCTGGTACGGGCGCGTGCTGGTCGAGCGGGTCGAGGAGTTGGCGAGCGAGGCCGAATGGCGGCGCGGCTATGACGAGATCAACGAGTTCGAAGCCCAGCAAAGCTTCGATGGCACCCAGATCGTCAAAATCTTCCTCCACGTCAGCGCCGAGACGCAGGACGAGCGGCTGAAGGCGCGGATCGAGGACCCCTGGAAGCGCTGGAAGGTGACGGCGGACGATTTCCGCAACCGTTCGAAGCGTGCCGCCTATACGCAGGCGATCGAGGACATGCTGGAGCGCACCTCCACCCGCTGGGCGCCGTGGACGGTAGTGGACGGCAACACCAAGAAAGCGGCGCGGATCGCGGCGCTGACCGCGGTCGCCGAAGCGCTGGAAGGCACCTGCCCGCCCAAGCCGCCCAAGGCCGACGGGCAAGTGGAGGCGCTTGCCCGTCAGGCGTTCGGGTAGGCGATCGCCGCCACTTCCCATTCCTTCTCGCCGCCGGGGAGGGTGATCCGGCGGATGTCGCCGACACCGGCCCCCTTGATCGCCCGGCCGATCGGCGAGGTCCAGGCGATGCGGCCGTTTGCGGCATCGGTCTCGTCCTCGCCGACCAAGGTAACGACCCGCCGGTTGTCGTCCTCGTCGACCAGGGTGACGGTGGCGCCGAAATAGACCTTGCCACGCTCCGGCTGCTTCGAGGGGTCGACCACCACGGCATTCTTCATCCGCTTGGACAGCCAGCCGATCCGCCGGTCGATTTCGCGCAGACGCTTGCGGCCGTAGATATAGTCGCCGTTTTCGGAGCGGTCGCCGTTCCCCGCGGCCCAGCTGATCGTTTCCACCACTTGGGGGCGTTCGACGCCGAACAGCGCTTCATATTCCTCGCGCAACGCGCGGTAGCCGGCGGGGGTGATGTGGTTCGGACGGTCGATCATGGGGCGGACTGTACCAACCCGTCATTCCCGCGAAAGCGGGAATCCCGCTTCTTGTTCTTGCTGGGGTTGAAGAAGAAGCGGGACCCCCGCTTTCGCGGGGGTGACGGTTGGTCGGATCCCGCGTCGAAGTACCACTTCGACGCGAAGCGTTTAGCCCGGCCCTGCCTTGCCCAGGTAGAAGCTCAGCCGGTTGCCGCCCATTTGCCCCGACTTCTGCGCCCGCATGGCGTCGTAGACCACGGCGTTCTCTAGCACGCGCTGCACGTAGTTGCGGGTTTCGGAGAAGGGGATGTCCTCGATCCAGCGGACGATGTCGGCGCCGGCGCGCGGGTCGCCATTGTCGCGCACCCATTTGCGGACGTTGCCGGCGCCGGCATTGTAGCTTGCAATGGCGAGCGGAGCGCTTCCGCCCCATTGGTCGAGCAGCCGCTGGAAATAAGCGCTGCCGAGCATGACGTTGTACGACGGATCGGAGGTCAGGCGGCCAAGATCGTAGGGCAGGCCCGATTTCCCGGCCTGCTCGCGCGCGGTGGCGGGCATGAGCTGCATCAGGCCGCGGGCGCCGACCTGGCTCATCGCCGCGCGGTCGAACGAGCTTTCCTGACGGGTGATGCCGTGGGCGAGGGCGTAGTTCTGCTGGTAGGAGGCCGGGAGCTGCACCTCCGGAAACGCCAGCGGCTGGTAGAAGGTCGCGCCCTGGTTGCGCGCCTCGCGGGCCACCCAGACACCGAGATCGGGCCGGCCGGCGGTGCGGCCGAGTTCGGCGGCAAGCAGCCGCTCGCGGTCGCTTTTCACCGACTCCGCCACGGCGCGGACGAACAGCGACTGATCGCTCCACCGTCCCATGTCGCCAAGCGCACGCATCGCTTCGACGAGGGAGCGGGCGTTGAAGGCGGAGCGCTCGGCCGGGCTGATCGAGAGGGTGGTCGCCATGGGCGCGATCACTCGCCGGTTGAGGCGCTCGAGCGAAAGCTGGCCGTAAAACTGGTCCGGGCTCGCCGCCGCCTGCTCGAGCCAGCTATTGGACTGTGCAACCTGCCCCGCGCCGTGCGCCGCTCGGGCGGCCCAGTAGAAGCCCTTGGCGCGGGTCTGCGGCGACTTGGCGGCGCGGGCGTAGCGGTCGTACATCCGCGCCGCGTCCGCCGGGCGGCCGAGCTTGGTCGCGGCATTGCCGCCGAGCCAGGCGAGGCTGGTATATTCGTCACGCTCGCCATAGCTCTGGTTCGAGACATCGGTGCCCGGCGCGTAGGCTTCGTCGATCTGCGAGGCGATCTGGTAGGCGGTCGTCCACTGGCCGTCGGCGGCGGCGGCGCGGGCCGTGGCCAGCATGGCCTCGTAGAATTTCTCGACGTTGCCGGGTTTCACGCTGAGCCGGTACGGCAAAGCCAGGAGCTGGCGTGCGGAGGCGCTGTCGCCGCGGGAGCGCAGGTAAGTGGCGCGGTCGATCAGCAGGCCGCCATTGCCCTGCACCCCGGAAACCTGGGTGAAGAGCTCCTCGGCATTGCCGGCGCGGGTCTGCATGGCGAGGCGGGCTTCGAAGACCGGGCGATTGGCCGCCGAGGCGAAGGGCAGCAGGCGGGCGGCGCTTTGCGTGTCGCCGTTGCCGAGCAGGGCTTCCATGCGGGCGTCGTGCTCGACCGGTCCGAAGGCGGTGCCGAAGGCGCCGAGCAAGCGGGTTTCGTCGGCCTGGTTGAGCGCGCCACCGGTCCAGGCGGCACGGGCGGCGGTGCGCGCCTCGTCGGTGCGGCCGCTGGCGAGCAGAGCAGCGGCGTGCTTGGCGTGGCCGGTCGGGGTCAGCGGCGGGAAGCTGTTGAAGAAGGAGACCACCTCGGTGGGGCGGTCCATATCCGGCTGGATCGCGCGCTCGGCGCTGCGCCGCATCGCCGCTTCGCCCGGCCAGCCGCGATAGCTCAGCAGAAAGGACGCGTAAGCGGAGAAGGGCTGGTTGTCGCTTTGGCGAAGACTGTTCCAGCGGGCGATGGCGCTGCTCAGCGCCGGCGAGACGCTGTAGGCCGGCGCGCGCATCGGCGGCTGGGTCTGGACGATCGGCGCGGGCAGGCGGGGCGCCATCACCGACTGCATCGCGGCGGGCAAAACGCGCACCGCCTTCTTCACCGGAACGACGCCGGAGACCATTGCGCCGGCCGACGCCGTGGACGCAACCAACAGGCTTAGAACCAAAGCTTTTTTCTGCATGCTGGACAGAGTGCCTGACCCCTCCTTATCAGGCCCTGAACGGGCGCTGCCTGGCTTTCGATCCATGTCGAAGTCGCGCAACCGTGTGAAGGAGTAATTTGATGTTCCGCGGGTCGATCCCTGCCCTTGTGACCCCGTTTCGCGACGAAGCGTTCGACGAAGAGGCTTTCAAGGCCTTCGTCGAGTGGCAGATCGGGCAAGGAAGCCACGGCCTCGTGCCGGTCGGCACCACCGGCGAATCGGCGACGTTGAGCGCGGCGGAGCATCGCGCGGTGGTTTCCGCCTGCGTCGAGCAGGCGGCGGGCAGGGTGAAGGTGATCGCGGGCTGCGGCTCCAACAGCACCGCCGGGGTGATCGCGTACATGCGCGCGGCCGAGGAGGTGGGCGCCGATGCCGCTTTGGTCGTGCTGCCTTATTACAACCGGCCCAATCAGGAGGGCATTTTCCGGCATTTCGAGGCGATTAGGGCGGCTTCCTCACTTCCTGTCTTGGTTTATAACGTGCCCGGGCGAACCGTGACCGACATTCTTCCGGAGACGCTTGGTCGCGTTGCCGAGCTTCCGAACGTGGTCGGGATCAAGGATGCGAGCGGCGATCTCGGCCGGGTTACCGCTCACCGCGCGCTGTGCGGCCACGGCTTTGCCCAGCTCTCCGGCAACGACGAAATGAGCCTCGGCTTTCTCGCCATGGGCGGGGTGGGGACGATCTCCGTCACGGCAAATGTCGCCCCGCGCCTGTTCGCGGCCTTTCACGATGCCTATCTGTCGGGGGACCATGCAACCGCACTCGACATCCAGGACCGGCTTTACCCGCTCCACAAGGCGCTCTTCTCCGACGCCTCGCCCGGCCCGGCCAAATATGCGCTGGGCCGGGTGCGCCCCGGCTTCCCCGCCGCGCTGCGCCTGCCGATGACCCCGCCCTCCGACGCAAGCCGCCGCGCGGTAGACGCGGCCCTCGACCATGCGGGTCTCGTCTGATGGTACGTCCTCGCCCCGCCACTTTCGAGAAGGTGAAGGTCGTCGCCGAGAACCGGCGCGCGCGGTTCGATTATGCGATCGACACCACCTACGAGGCGGGCATCGCCTTGACCGGCACGGAGGTGAAGTCGCTTCGCTTCGGCGAGGGCTCGATTGCGGAAAGCTATGCCGAGGTGCGCGACGAGCAGGTCTGGCTGATCAACGCCAACATTCCCGAATTCAGCCACGGCAACCGCAACAACCATGAGCCCAAACGGCCGCGAATCCTGCTCCTGCACGAGCGGGAGATCGCCAAGCTGCACGGCGCCGTCGCGCGCCAGGGGATGACGCTTGTGCCGCTGTCCATTTACTTCAACAGCCGCGGCCGCGCCAAGGTCGAGCTTGCGCTGGCCAAGGGCCGCAAGGCGCCCGACAAGCGGGAGTATGAAAAGGAAAAGGACTGGAAGCGCGAGCAGGGCCGCCTGATGCGCAACCATGGCTGAGGAGAAAGGCCGCCTCGTGCGCTGGGTGTCGCGCAACATGCCGCGCCGCGAGGATTTCGCGGAAAGCCGCTGGCTGAAGCCGCTCGGCAGCCGGGTGCTGCACTCGGAGTTCTGGCGCTTCACCCGCCGCTCCGTGCCGCGCGGAGTCGGCGTCGGCCTGGTGGTCGGCATCTTCCTGATGATTCCAGGGCTGCAGATCGTCGGCGCGGCGCTCTTGTGCGTGCCGGTGCGCGGCAACATACCGGTCGCGGCGCTGATGACCTTCCTGTCCAACCCGGCGACGACGCCCTTCATCCTGCTCGCCTCGCTGGAGGTCGGCAGCATGCTCGGCTTTCGAACGGACGTCGCCTCCTTTTACGCGCTGCGCGACAGCGGCGCTTCGGCAGGGCAGTGGGCGAGCTGGCTGTTTTCGGACGCGGCGCCTGCTCTGGTCACCGGACTGTTCATTATCGCCGTCGTTTCCGGGGTGGTCGGATATCTCCTTTCCATCCTCGTCTGGCGCTGGTGGCAGGGCAAGAAGTGGCGGCGGCGCGCCCGGCGGCAGCGCGGCGCAATTTGATCGCGGGCCCGCGCCTGCTATCCCCCCTTTCATGGCATCCTCCGCATCCGGCCGTTCGTCCCCGGTTCTTTCCCTGATTCTGATCCTCGCCGCAGCCGCCCTGTCGGCGGCGCTGCTGCTCTGGCTGGTCGGCAACGTCGTCTTCGCCGGCGCTTTTTTCGCGGGCGCGATCGCCTTTGGAACGCCGTTCCTGCTCAGCCGCCGCGCCGCCGCCAACGCGGCCCCGGCCGCCCCGCCGCAGGCCCGCACCGACGCCGCCTTGCTCCGCGCAGTGCTCGATTCGAGCGCGGGAGCCGGTGCGGTCACCGACGCCGCGGGCCGGCTGATCGCCGCCAACCGGATCTGGGAAGACTGGTTCGGTTCGGCCGGTCCGCTTGAACTCGACGCCGGCGCCGATCTCGGCGAAACGCTCGCTGCGGCCCGCCGCGACGGCGAAGCGGAGACCGGCGGGCTCCTCTCGGGCAAGCGCCGCCTCACCGCCTCGGCGCGAGTCGCGGGCACCGGCGATCGCCACCTCCTTTGGACGGTCGAACGCGCCGCCGAGAGCGACCTGATCGGCGAAACCCGCCGCCTGGTGGGCTCCGAATTCGGGGCGCGGATGGGCGAGGGCGGAGTGATGGCGGTGCTCGCCGACGGTGAAGGCAACCTCGTCGCCGCCAACCGCGCGTTCCTCGGCCGCGCCGCGGGGGAGGGGGAAGCAGGCTCGGGAACCCCCTTGGTCGATCTCCTCACCGTCGGCGCCAAGGGCGAGTTCCTGTTCGCCCGCGAAGGCGAGGCCGCCGCACCGCTGCGCATCCTCCAGGTGCCGCTCGCCCCCGACGGGGAGGCCGGCCCGAGCCTGTTCCTGCTGCTCGACGACATCGGTGGCGGCCTCGCGGAGGGCAGCGCCAACATCAACGCGTTGCTGGAAATTCTGCCGCTCGGCCTTGCGCTCGCCGACCGCGACGGGCGGTTCGTGTATCTGAACTCCGCTTTCCGCCGCGCCGCCGGCCTGTCCCGCGCCGCCGAGCCGACCTGGCCGGGCGACCTCGTCGTCGACGAGGACAAGGCCGTGGTCTCCGATTCGGTGCGCCGCTTCGCCCGCGGCGGCGGCGCGATGTCCGGTGACATCTCGATCCGGCTCAAGGCCAAGCCCGAGGAGCCGATCGCGCTCACCGTCGCCGCCGCGCGCGGGCTCGGCGAAGCGGCGGTGCTGCTCAGTCTCAAGGACAATACGGAAGAAGACCGCCTCAAGCGCCAGGTCGCGCAGGCCACCAAGATGCAGGCGGTTGGGCAATTGGCGGGCGGCGTCGCCCACGATTTCAACAACATCCTGACCGCGATCATCGGCCATTGCGACCTCATGCTGATGCGCCACACGCCCGGCGACAGCGATTACGACGACATCCAGCAGATCCGCTCCAACTCCAATCGGGCCGCGGGCCTGACCCGCCAGCTCCTCGCTTTCTCGCGCCAGCAGACGCTTCGGCCGCAGGTGCTCCAGCTTCCCGATGTGATCGCCGAAGTCTCTACCCTGCTGCGCCGCCTGCTCGGTGAAAAGGTGAAGCTTCAGGTCAAGCACGGCCGAAGCCTTGGCAGCGTCCGCGCCGATCCGGGGCAGTTGGAACAGGTCATCGTCAACCTCGCCGTCAACGCGCGCGATGCGATGCTGTCCAAGGACGCGAATGTCGGCGGCACGCTCGACATCCAGTCCTACGCAGTGTCGGCCGACGACGTGCGGCGGATGGGCAGCGAAATCCTGCCCATCGGCGACTATACCGCGCTCCGCGTGTCCGACACCGGCACAGGCATCCCGCCCCAGCTCCTGCCCAAGATCTTCGAGCCTTTCTTCACCACCAAGGAAGTCGGCAAGGGGACGGGCCTCGGCCTCTCCACCGTCTACGGCATCGTCAAACAATCGGGCGGCTTCATCTTCGCCGAAAGCGAGCCGGGGCAGGGGACGAGCTTCACCATCTACCTCCCCGTCCACCGTGCCGAAGCGGCCAAGCCCGCGCCGCGCAAGAAGGAGCCGGCCGGCGAGCTTTGGGGCACCGGCACCGTCCTCCTGGTCGAGGATGAAGCCACCGTCCGCGCCGTCGCCGAACGCGCGCTGACCCGCCATGGCTACACCGTGCTGCTCGCCGAAAACGGCGAAGCGGCGATCGAGATCCTCCTGCGTGAAAAGCGGGTGGACCTGATGATCTCCGACGTGGTCATGCCGACCATGGACGGCCCGACCACCGCGCGGGAGGCGCGCAAGCTGCAGCCCGATCTGCCGATCCTGTTCATTTCGGGCTATGCCGAAGAGCAGCTCCGCCAGAACATCGATCTGCCCAGAGTCGCGTTCCTGGCCAAGCCTTTCACCGTCCAGAAACTGGCCGAAGCGGCGCGTGATACGCTGGCCGCGAAATAAGTGTTTCGATTCCGCATCGAAGCCGATAAGCGCCACCCCGTGACCGCGTCCCGAACCATTTTGATCGTCGAAGACGAGCCCCTCATTTCCATGATGCTCGAGGATTTCCTCGATTCACTGGGCCACACCATTGTCGGCATTTGCGAAAGCGTCGGCGACGCCATGGCGCGGGTAAACGAAGGCGGCTTTGAAGTCGCGATCCTCGACGTCAACCTGAAGGGTGAGCGGATCTGGCCCGTCGCCGACCGCCTGATCGAGATGGGCGTGCCCTATGTGCTCGCCACCGGCGGGCATATCGAGCCGCCGCCCGCTGCCCACGCCTCGGCGCCGGTGCTGTCCAAGCCCTTCACCATCGACGCGATCGAACCGGCGCTGACCCAAGCCTGCGACGCGTGATCGCCAAGCGGGGAGGGAAGCGGATCTTGCTCGCCCTCCTGCTTCTTCCGGTCTTCCTCTACCTCGTCGTGCTGCTCCTCCTGTTCGCCTTCCAGACCCGGATGGTGTTCCCGGCAAGCGCCGCCGCGGGGGGCGCGCTGCCCATGCCGCCCGGCACCGAACGGCTGACGCTCGGCACCGGCGGCGGCGACACCCTGCACGGCAGCCGCATTTCGCCCGCGAGCCCGGGCGCGGACCCACCGCTGATCCTCGGCTTCGGCGGCAACGCCTGGAACGCCGACGCCACCGCGCTCACCCTCCACCGCCTTTATCCCGAAGCGGAAATCGTCGCCTTCCACTATCGCGGCTACCCACCCAGCACCGGCGCGCCGAGCGCCAAGGCGCTGACGGGCGACGCGATCCTCATCCACGACGAGGTGGTGCGCCGCTTCCCCGGCCGGCGGATCGTCGCCGTCGGCTTCAGCGTGGGCACCGGCATTGCCGCCCACCTCGCCGCCCACCGCCCGATCGCCGGCGCGATCCTGGTCACCCCGTTCGACGATCTCGCCCGCGTCGCCGCCGACCATTATCGCTGGCTGCCGATCCGCTTGCTGTTCCGCCACCCGATGGATTCGGCCGCGCGCCTGCGGGAAAGCAAGGTGCCGGTCGCGCTCCTCGCCGGCGGCCGCGACACCCTGATCCTGCCCCGCCGCACGGAGGCGCTTCGCCGCGCCGCCGCCCACCTAGTCTATGACAAGACCATCCACACCGCCGGCCACAACGACATATACGAGCATCCCCGCTTCGCCCGCGAGATGCGCGCGGCGATGGACGCCTTGCCCTAGGTGCCCTTCGCCGGCTCGGCCTGGCCGAGGCACCGGCCGCGCATGTTGTCCTCGGCAAGCGCGCAGGCCTTGGCCCGCTTCGCCTCGCCGTCGGGAAGCACCATCGCCTGATAGCCGATAAAGGCATAGCACTCGCCTTTCCCGTCCGCCTCCGGCACCGCCTTGCAATAGGGAATGCCCGCCGACGGATCGGCATCCATGTTGACGATGGAGCCGGCCACGCCGCGATGGCAGACCGGGCGGAACGCGGGATCGGCAAGCGCGCAGAGGCGCACCTCCTCCGCCTCCACGCCCGGCGCGATGGTGCTGATGTCGCGGCCGAGGCTCAAAAAGCAGGTCGCCCGCGCTTTTTCCGGCGCCCGCAGGCACTCGCCGGCCACCCGCCCGACATTGCGCTGCGTGTGGTGGAGCATTGCCGAGGTCTGGATGGTGTAGCAGCCGATCATGTAGCGCTCGCCGACCACCGAGCAGGGATAATGGAGATCGTTCGGATCGAGCGCGCGGAACGGCGCTGCGCCGCCCGTCGCCGCGTCCATGCTCATCGCGCCGTGGCCGGCATGCGCACCATTATGGCCGGCATGGGGATCCGCTCCCGCCGTCGCCTGCGCCGCCGGGGCGATGCTGTGCGGGTGGGTGGCGTTGACCACATTCTCCATAAAGGCGCCGGCATGGCACAGCTCCTGCTCGGACGGTCGGCTGAGCAGGTCGCAGCCGGTCAGCGCCCTCGGCAGATCGTAACGGTAGAGCATCACCAGCCCGTGGCCCATTCCGTGGGTGCACTGGAACAGCAGGTCGGCGCGCTCCTCACGATAGTCGCCGCACAAGGCGTCGACGCTTGCCGCGTCGATCACCCCGCCCGCTTTCTCGGTGAGCAGGAAATAAGATTGGATGACGCCGTGGTAGCAGCCCGATTGCCACGACGGCGTGCAGCTTGCGAACACCTTCCCCATGTCGGCCGTCGCCGAGAGCGCGGCGATGCCGATCCGGTGCGCGTACATATGGCCGTCGCGCCGCACATCGCCGTCGAGCGCCGCGATCTGCCCGAGCAGCTCAAGGGCCGGCGCGGGGCCGTTCTCCAGCCGTTGTTCGAAGGACAGGGCATAGCAGGCCCGCTTCTTGGCCTGGTTCGGCGAGCCGCAGCGCTTCACCACGGCTGCGGCCGGCTCCGCAGCCGGGGCCGCGGCCGCGGGGGACGCGGCGGCAAAAGCGGCAGCGAAAAGGAGCAGGGGGCGCAACAGGCTGAGCATCGTCATGGTCGGGCGGGCCTCCATTCGAGGATGCGCTCATGCTGGCATCGAAGCGCCGCGCGGGCAAGCCGCCGAACTGCATGTTTCCCTATTGTTCTCATGGAACATCGGTGGTACATGGCCACTCACGCGTTGAATGGGCGGCGCAGGTCGAATAGGGAAGGGTTTCGCAATGGCGGCATCTCTCAAAGTAGTCGGAACCTCGGACAATATGGATAAGCAAAAAGCCCTCGACGCCGCTTTGGCGCAGATCGACCGCGCCTTCGGCAAGGGCAGCGCGATGCGCCTGGGCTCGCGCGAGGCGATCGCGATCGAGGCGATCTCGACCGGCTCGCTCGGCCTCGACATCGCGCTCGGCATCGGCGGCCTGCCGCGCGGCCGCGTGGTCGAAGTCTACGGGCCGGAAAGCTCGGGCAAGACCACGCTCGCCCTCCACGTCATTGCCGAAGCGCAGCGCAACGGCGGCACCGCGGCGTTCGTCGATGCCGAGCACGCGCTCGATCCGGTCTACGCCAAGAAGCTCGGCGTCGACGTCGACAACCTCATTGTCTCGCAGCCCGACACCGGCGAGCAGGCGCTCGAGATCGTCGACACGCTGGTCCGCTCCAACGCGATCGACGTTCTGGTGGTCGATTCGGTCGCCGCGCTCGTGCCCCGGGCGGAGATCGAGGGCGAGATGGGCGACAGCCATGTCGGCCTTCAGGCGCGCCTGATGTCGCAGTCGCTGAGGAAGCTCACCGGCTCGATCTCCAAGTCGAAGTGCATCGTTATCTTCATCAACCAGCTCCGCATGAAGATCGGCGTGATGTACGGCAATCCGGAGACCACGACCGGCGGCAACGCACTGAAATTCTACGCGTCGGTGCGCCTCGACATCCGCCGCACCGGCCAGATCAAGGACCGGGACGATATCGTCGGCAACACCACCCGGGTGAAGGTCGTCAAGAACAAGGTCGCGCCGCCGTTCAAGCAGGTCGAATTCGACATCATGTACGGTGAGGGCATTTCCAAGATCGGCGAAATCCTCGATCTCGGCGTCAAGGCCGGCATCGTCGAAAAGTCCGGCGCCTGGTTCAGCTACGATTCGATCCGCATCGGCCAGGGCCGCGAGAACTCCAAGACCTACCTCAAGGAGAATCCGGAGCTCGCCGACAAGCTCGAGCGTGCCATCCGCGGCAAGACCGACGAAGTCGCCGACGCTCTGATGGTCGGCCCGGGCCCGGAAGACGATCTTTGATCGGATAAGCCGGGAAGGAGACGGGGAACATGCTCCCCGGCGGTCTCGCAGCCTCTAAGGCTTTCGAAAGGACCCGGCCGCAGCGATGCGGCCGGGTCTTCCCGCGTCTGGAGGGGAGGCGGGCATTTTGCGCGACACCGTGAACTTCATGAACTTCGCCCCGCCGCCCTCAAGCTCCACTCGGCAGGAGATCGGTTTGGCTGGGGCCGCCGCGCAAAAGCCCTCCCCTTGGGTTCTCACGAAAGTAGTACTTTCGTGGGGGCCCCTTCAGGGGAGGGGTTGGGGAGGGGCAGGTGGTCTCTCGCCACGCAGCGACCAAGCCACGCGCAACCCTCAACTTCCTCAACTTATTTGCGCGCCCAGCCCTCACGCAGGCCGGCTCGCAATCTCCTGCACATCCACATCCATCTCGTCATGGCTGTCGCGCGAGGGCAGCCGGTTGGCCCAGGCCGAGACGATCAGCGCCGCACTTCCGCAGGAGGTGAAGCCGATCAGGAACGGAATGGTCGATCCGTTGAAGCTCTGCCCCGTGGCAAAGCCGATCAGCGCGCCGCCGACGGTGGTGATCACGCCCTGCAGCGACGATGCGGTGCCGGCGATATGACCCAAGGGCTCCATCGCAAGCGCGCCGGCATTGGCGCCGATCAGCCCGAAACAGGCCATGGTCATCGCCTGCAGAAGCACGAACAGCCAGATGTTCTCACCGAAGGTCGAAGCGACAAGGAGGTGGAACGCCGCCATGCCGGTGAAGACGCTCAGCGCCATCAGCAGGATCTTGCGCGACCCGAGCCGCATCACCAGCCGCGAGTTGGCGTAGGAGCTGAACGCCATCGGCCCCGCGATCATCGCGAACACGAGCGCCATCAATTCTGGCCGGTGGAACACGTCGAACACGATCTGCTGCACCGAATTGATGAACGAGAACAGCGCGCCCATCAGCAATGTCTGGGCGAGCGTGTTGCCGATCGACTGGCGGTTGCGAAGCGTCGTCCAGAACGCCTCGCCGATCCGGCCGATCGACAGCGGGCGGCGATTCTCCTCGGTCAGCGTCTCGGGCAGGCGCAGCAGCATCCAGACGGCAAGCACCGCGCCATAGACGCCAAGGCCGATGAAGATGTGCCGCCACTTGCCGATCGCAAGCACGCCCTGTCCAAAGGCGGGGGCGAGCACCGGCACGATCATGAACACGATCATGACCAGCGACATCACCCGCGCCATCGCGGGGCCGTGATAACGGTCGCGGACGATGGCGACGACCAGCACCCGCGAGGCGGCCGCGGCCACGCCCTGCAAGGCGCGGGCGGCGAGCAGCAGGGTGAAGCTCGACGCGAGGCCAGCCACCAGCCCGAAGCAGCCGTAGAGGATCAAGGCGGTGGCGAGCAGCTTCTTGCGCCCATAACGGTCGGCAAGCGGACCCCAGAAGAGCTGCGCCACGCCGAAGCCGAGCAGATAGGCGGTGATCACGAGCTGGCGCTTGTTGTCGTCGGCGACGCCAAGCGATTCGCCGATCGACGGCAAGGCCGGCAGCATGGCGTCGATGGCGAGCGCGTTCGACGCCATCAAAGCCGCCATCAGCGCGATGAATTCCGCCATTCCGGGGCCGCGCTTCGTCTGCGCCGCCAATTTCGTCTCAGTCATTATCGTCCTGCTTTCGCCGCTCACGTGGGGGACGCCGAAGCGCGCGGCAAGTTCCGTTGCCGCTTGCAACCTTCACGCGGAACCGAAAGGGAGGGGCGATGAACCGACCCGTCCGCCTCATGGGCCTGCCCACCGACAGCCACAGCTCCTTCCTGCGCGGCGCCGCATCCGCCCCCGCCGCGATTCGCGCCGCTCTGGCGTCCGACCACGGTAACAGCACCGCGGAGAACGGCCTCGAACTCGGCACCGACATCTGCCTTGAGGATATCGGCGACCTGCCGCTCATCGAAGGGGAGGGCGACTTCGCCCTGATCCGCGCCGCCTTCGCCGCCGCGGCACGGGACGGCGCGGTGCCGATCGGCCTCGGCGGCGATCACATGGTGAGCTTCCCCGCCGTTGCCGGCCTCGCCGAGGTCCACGGCCCGCTCGAAATCCTCCACTTCGACGCGCACACCGACCTTTACCACGATTTCCAAGGCGATCCGCTCTCCCACGCCTCGCCCTTCGCCCGGATCATGGAGGCGGGGCTCGCGCGCCGCCTCGTGCAGGTCGGCATCCGCACCCTCAACCGCCACACGCGCGAGCAGGCCGAGCGCTTCGGCGTGGAAGTGGTGGAAATGCGCCACTTCGCCGCCGGCACGGTGCCGATCCCGGGCGCGCCGCTCTACATCAGCATCGACCTCGACGGCTTCGACCCAGCCTTCGCGCCCGGCGTGTCGCACCACGAGCCGGGCGGGCTGTCGGTCCGCGATGTGCTGAACGTTCTCGCCCGCGTTCGCACGCCGATCGTCGGCGCGGACGTTGTCGAACTCAACCCGTCGCGCGACCTGAACGGAGTCACCGCCACGCTTGCCGCCAAGCTGGTGAAAGAGCTAGCAGCCCTGAGCGCGGAGGCAGGCTCATGATCATCGTCCACCATCTCGAAAATTCGCGCTCTCAGCGCATCCTCTGGCTGCTCGAGGAGCTCGGCTTCGAGTACGAGGTCCGCCGCTACAAGCGCGATCCAAAGACCATGCTTGCGCCTCGCGAGCTTCGCCGGGTTCACCCGCTCGGCAAGTCGCCGGTGATCGAGGACGACGGTGCGGCCATCGCCGAAACCGGTGCGATCGTCGAATATCTTGTCGAGAAAGCCGACGGCCGCCTCGGCCCGCCGAACCGGCGCGAGGACGTGCTGCGCTACCGCCAGTTTCTTCACTACGCCGAAGGCTCGATGATGCCGCCCTTGCTCGCCATCCTGGTGGTGAACCGGCTCGGCATCCTTGGCCGCCCGGCGCGGGCGCCGCTCCAGAAGATGCTTGGCGTGCACCTCGACTGGCTCGAAACCGAGCTTGCCAACCGCCCCTGGTTTGCTGGCGACAATTTCACCGCCGCCGACGTGATGATGAGCTTCCCGCTGGAAGCCTCCCGCCAGCGGGGCGGCCTTGCCGGACGCGCTAATCTGGAAGACTGGCTCGAACGAATCCACGCGCGCCCGGCCTACGGCGCGGCGCTGCAGAAGGGAGGCCCTTATGCTTACGCTTGACCGCCGCGTGTTCCTGGCGGGCGGCGCGCTTGCCGCCGGCGCCATGGCCTCGCCCGGCCCGCTGTTCGCCGCCGACAAGGACGACTTGAAGCCGATCACCGGCGACGTTCAGCCGATCACGCCGGCCGAGCGCCTTTCCCGGATCGCCAAGGCGCAGCGGCTGATGCGCCAGCACGGCCTCGGCGCGATCCTGATCGAGCCGGGCGCTTCGCTGATCTATTTCACCGGCGTGCGCTGGAGCCGGAGCGAGCGGCTCACCGCTGCGCTGATCCCGGTGGAAGGCGACACGATCGTCTTCACGCCGTTCTTCGAGGAACCGTCCGTCCGTGAAAGCCTGGCGATCCCGGCCACCGTCCGCACCTGGATGGAGCATGAGGATCCGCTCAAGCTGGTCGCCGGCGCGCTCAAGGATCTGAAGCTGCAGGCCAAGCCGATCGGCGTCGAGGAGACGGTACGCTTCTTCGCCGTGGATGGCCTGCGCAAGGCACTCCCCCGCGCCGACATCCGCAACGCCGCGCCGGTCGTGCGCGGCTGCCGGATGATCAAGTCGCCGGCCGAGATCGCGCTGATGCAAAAGGCCGCCGACGTCACGCTCGCCGCCTATCGCTACACCTATCCGCGCGTGGACAAGGGCATGACGCCTGCGGACATCGGTGCGATCATGAACACCGCCACCCGCGCGCTTGGCGGAAGTCCGGAATTCGCCCTCGTCCTCCTCGGCGAGGCGAGCGCCTACCCGCACGGCAGCGGCAAGCCGCAGGAGGTTAAGAAGGGCGAAGTGGTGCTGATGGACTGCGGCTGCACCGTCCACGGCTACCAGTCCGACATCTCCCGAACCTGGGTGAATGGCGACGCCAACGCCGAGCAGCGCAAGGTCTGGCTCCAGATGCGCAAGGGCCAGGACATCGCCTTTGCCGCCGCCCGCCTCGGCGCCCCCGCCGGCGCCGTCGATGACGCCGTCCGCGCGCAATATACCGCGTGGGGCTACGGCCCAGGCTACAAGCTCCCCGGCCTTTCCCACCGCACCGGCCACGGCATCGGCATGGAAGGCCACGAACCGGTCAATTTCGTTCACGGCGAAAAGACGCCGCTCGCCGCCGGCATGTGCCTGTCCAACGAGCCTGGAATCTACATCCCCGGCAAGTTCGGCATCCGCCTTGAAGACTGCCTCTACATGACGCCTGGCGGCCCCCGCTGGTTCTCTCAGCCCCCCGCGTCGATCGACCGGCCTGTAGATTGAAGAAGAAGAGTCGGTCCGCGCGGAGGCGCAGAGAGGCTGGTGCTGCACACGGCGAAGCCGAAACACTGAAACGTTTCGCGCAAAGGGCAAAGCCAGCCCAGCGGCACGGCCCCTCCGCGACTCTGCGCCTCCGCGCGAGAAACCCTTCTAAAAGGCCTCGTCGCCGGGGCGGGGTGGGGCGACGTGGGCGGGGGCGTGGGGCGGCTCGATGTCCGCTGGCTCGACGGGATCGAGGGTGCCTTCCCACTTGGCGACCACCACGCTGGCCACCGCATTGCCCACCACATTGGTTGCCGATCGGCCCATGTCGAGGAAATGGTCCACCGCAAGGATCAGCAGCAGCCCGGCCTCCGGGATGTTGAACTGGGCAAGGGTGGCGGTGATCACCACCAGGCTGGCGCGGGGCACCCCGGCGACGCCCTTCGACGTGATCATCAAGGTCAGCAGCATCAGCACCTGGGTGCCGAAGCTCAGATCGATGCCATAAGCCTGGGCGATGAAGATCGACGCGAACGTCATGTACATCATCGAACCGTCGAGATTGAACGAATAGCCCAGCGGCAGGACGAAGCTTGCGATGCGCGGCGGCACCCCGAAGCGGTCGAGCGCCTCGAGCGTCCGCGGGTAGGCTGCTTCGGAAGAGGCGGTGGAGAAAGCGAGCACGATCGGATCGCGGATGTAGCGGACCAGCAATCCGGTGCGGCGGCCAACGATCAGGAAGCAGATGCCGATCAGCAGCGACCAGAGCAGGATCAGGCCGATATAGAACGTACCCATGAAATAGCCGAGATCGCCGAGCACGCCGAGGCCGCGCTGGGCGACGGTGGCGGTTACCGCCGCGAACACCGCCACGGGGGCGAAGCGCATCACGTAATCGGTGATCTGCAGCATCACCTTGACCAAAGCCTCGATGCCGCGGACCAGCGGCTTGGCGGGCTCGCCCACCGCCATGATCGCCACGCCGACGAACAGCGAGAAGACCACGATCTGGAGGATGTCGTTGGACGCCATCGCGCCGATCATCGATTCAGGGAAAATATGGGCGACGAACTTGGCGAAATCGAACGCCGAGCGATCGACCCCGGCGGAAGCCGTAGCGGGCGGCAGCGCCAGTTCGAGGCCGGTGCCGGGCTTGAAGATCGTGACGAGCAGCAGGCCGAGGCTCAGCGACGCGAGGCTTGCGCAGACGAACCAGCCGACCGCCTTGGCGCCGACCCGGCCAAGCGCCGCGGTGTCGCCCATATGCGCGATGCCGACCACCAGGGTCGAGAAAACGAGCGGCGCGATGATCATCTTGATCAGATGGAGGAAGATGGTCGTCAGGATCGCGATGTAGCCGGCGATCGTCTTCAATTGCGCATCGCCTTCCGGCGTGCCGCCGCCCAGGCCCTGGTTCAAGCCCCAGCCAACGAGGATGCCGAGCACCAGGCCGGCGAGAATCCAGTAGGTAAGACGTTTGGCCACGTGGCGCTCCCGGCTGATCAGTTGCGCCTAGGAAGGCGATTGCGGCGCTCCGGTCAAGCGCGGGATCGCGATGCGGCTACACGGCGCCTGGTGCGAGAGTGTGGCAGACCAGCCTCGACAGCGACAAATCGTACGGACGCGGAACGACGTGTGCCTCTTGCGGGTTTATGACGCGGTAGCGAGGGAACGCTGCCCTGTGCTTTGGTGGAGTGCTTGCGATGAAGCGGTTCAATCGGACCTTGCCGTTGTTGAGCGGCCTCGCTCTGGCCGGAGCGGTCGCCGGGGTTTCCTTGGGCTATTCCGCCGTCTCCGAAATCAACCCGCTTTATTACACCGCCGCAGCCGACCGCTTTCATGGCGATCTTGGCGCGCAGCGGCCCAACTGGAGCCCGCCACAGCAGGCGGCGCTGACGGTTCCGACAGCGGCGGACGGCCTCGGCAACGGGTGCTTCGGCTGCGGCGGCAAAGCGGACTATTATGCCGCGCCGGCCATCGTCACCTATACGGATAGCTGGGCCGCCGACGCGGAGCGCGCCGCTGCTCCGGCGGAGGACATCTATGTGCAGGAGACCGCGCCCGATCCGGAGCGCGAGCGGGTGATCCGCTACTCGAGTTATCAGGTCAGCGCTTCCGAAGCGCCGTCCGAGCCGCAGACTGGCGAAGCGCAAGCCGAGCCGGCGACGGAAGCCCCGGCAAGCGCAGACGTCACGGCCTTATAACCGAGCCAAGCACCGCTTGCCCGCCTGAGCGGCCTCCCTTACATCGCGGCGCATGACCTCGACCAACGACATCCGCCGCTCCTTTCTGGACTATTTCGGCCGCGCCGGTCACCAGATGGTGCAAAGCGCGCCGCTGGTGCCGCAGAACGACCCGACCTTGATGTTCGTCAACGCGGGCATGGTGCCGTTCAAGAATGTCTTCACCGGGCTGGAGAGCAGGCCGTATTCGACCGCGACGTCGTCCCAGAAATGCGTGCGCGCCGGCGGCAAGCACAACGATCTCGACAATGTCGGCTACACCGCGCGCCACCACACCTTCTTCGAGATGCTCGGCAATTTCTCGTTCGGCGATTATTTCAAGGAACAGGCGATCACCCACGCCTGGACGCTGCTCACCAAGGAGTGGGGCGTCCCCGCCGACCGGCTGACCGCCACCGTCTACCACACGGACGACGAAGCATTCGAGCTGTGGAAGAAGATCGCCGGCCTGCCCGAGCACCGCATCATTCGAATCCCGACCAAGGACAATTTCTGGGCGATGGGTGACAGCGGACCGTGCGGGCCCTGCTCCGAGATATTCTACGACCATGGCGATCACATCCCCGGAGGGCCGCCGGGCAGCCCGGATGAGGATGGCGACCGTTTCGTTGAGATCTGGAACCTGGTGTTCATGCAATATGAGCAGGAGGACAACCAGATCGTCCGCGATCTGCCGCGTCCGTCGATCGACACCGGCATGGGACTGGAGCGGATCGCCGCCGTGCTGCAGGGCGTCCACGACAATTACGACACGGACACGTTCAAGGCGTTGATCGCCGGTTCGTGCGAGCTGACGAGGACCACGGCCGAGGGCGAGCGCCAGGCCAGTCACCGGGTCATCGCCGATCACCTGCGCGCGTCCGGCTTCCTGATTGCGGATGGGGTGCTGCCGGCCAACGAGGGCAGGGGCTATGTGCTTCGCCGGATCATGCGCCGCGCCATGCGCCACGCCCATATCCTGGGCGCTGCGGAGCCGCTGATGCATCGCCTCGTGCCGGCGCTCACCGCGGAGATGGGGGCGGCTTATCCCGAGCTGATCCGCGCCCAGCCGCTGATCGAGGAAACGCTGAAGCTGGAAGAAACCCGTTTCCGTCAGACCCTCGCGAACGGCCTGCGCCTGCTCGACGAGGCCACCGCCTCGATGAACGAGGGCGACACGCTTGCCGGGCAGGTCGCCTTCAAGCTCTACGACACGTTCGGCTTTCCTTACGATCTTACCGAGGACGCGCTTCGGGCGCAGGGGCTGGCGGTCGACCGCGCCGGCTTCGACGCCGCCATGGCCGAGCAGAAGGCCGCCGCCCGCGCCGCCTGGAAGGGCTCGGGCCAGAAAGCGTCGGAAGACGTCTGGTTCGACATCGCGGAGGAGCATGGCTCGACCGAATTCACGGGCTATGCGGGCCATGAGGGCGAAGGCGTGGTGGTGGCCTTGGTCAGGGACGGCGTCCGCGTGGAACGCGCAGCGCCGGGTGATGACGTGGTCATCCTCACCAACCAGACGCCGTTCTACGGCGAAAGCGGCGGGCAGCAGGGCGACACCGGAAAAGTAACGTCCGACAAGGGTTTGCAGGCCGATGTTGCCGACACGTCGAAGCCGCTGGGACGGCTGCACGCGCATCAGGCGAAGATCGTCGCGGGTGAAGTTTCGGTGGGCGATGCCGTCCATCTCGCGGTCGATGTCGAGCGCCGCGGGCGGGTGCGGGCGAACCACTCGGCGACGCACCTGCTGCACGCCGCTTTGCGCAATCGCCTTGGCGGTCATGTGACGCAGAAGGGCAGCCTCGTCGGCGCCGACTATTTCCGCTTCGATTTCTCGCACGGGAAGGCGCTGACCCGCGACGACATCGCCGCCGTGGAGGCGGAAGTGAACCGCCACATTCGCGAGAACGATGCCGTCACCACCCGGCTGATGAGTCCGGACGAGGCGATCGAGGCGGGCGCCATGGCGCTGTTCGGCGAGAAATATGGGGATGAGGTGCGCGTTCTCTCGATGGGCCGGGGTTCGGACAAGAGCTATTCGGTGGAGCTGTGCGGCGGCACCCACGTCAGCGCGCTTGGCGACATCCAGCTCTTCAAGATCGTCTCGGAAAGCGCCGTGGCGTCCGGCATCCGCCGCATCGAGGCGCTGACCGGGGAGGCGGCGCGGCAATGGCTGCTCGCCCGCGACGAACGGCTTCGGGAGATCGCGGCTGCGCTCAAGACCTCGCCGGAGGATGTGCCGGCGCGGGTCGCCGTCTTGATCGAAGAGCGGCGCAGGCTCGAGCGTGAGCTTGCCGACGCCAAGAAGGCGCTTGCGCTTGGCGGCGGCGGCAAGGCCGAAGCGGCCGGGCCGGAGCAGGTCGGCGGCGTCGGCTTCATCGGCCAGGTGATCGACGGCATGGACCCCAAGGCGCTGCGCGGCCTGGTGGACGAAGCCAAGGGCCGCGTCGGCTCGGGCGTGGTGGCTTTGGTGACGGTGAGCGACGGCCGCGGCACGGTTGCGGTTGGTGTCACGGACGATCTCGTCGGTACGCGTAGCGCGGTGGAGCTGGTGCGCCTGGCGGTGGCGGCGCTCGGCGGCCAGGGCGGCGGGGGACGGCCCGACATGGCGCAGGGCGGAGGGCCGGATGGCACGAAGGCAGCGGAGGCGGTGCAGGCGGTACGCGAGGCGCTGGAGAGCGTCACCGCCTGACGATACCGGTTCCAGGAACTCAGCTTCCTTCATTGCCAGGAACCCAGATCCGTTCGTCTCTCGACTACGCTCGAGACGAACGGGTTTTCCGTTCCGCACCTTTGATCAAATCTGAGGCGGGTGCTGCCGGTGGCAAAGCGCGGCCAAACACGCTCATTCCGCCATATTCGTGACTTCGCGCCCGTTCTTCGGCCAGGTGTGCATCGAGCGATGGCCCGGTCGCGTGCCGCTCCAGCCGCCGTGCCTGCTCGTCCAGACGTCGGATCGCGGCGAGCTTCTCATCATTGCCAAGGCTGGCCTGCTCGACCGCGTGTTTGAGGATGCCGATGGTCTTGTCGTAGACGTTTAGGGGCACGGGGAAGGGGTGGCCGTCCTTGCCGCCGTGGGCGAGCGAGTGGCGGGCGGGGTCGGCGAAGCGACAGGGCGCGCCGTGAATCACTTCGGCAACCATCGCCAGCGAGCGCACCGTGCGGGCGCCGACGCCGGGCACGAGGAGCAATTCGGGGAAGTCCTTCGGCCCGGCCTCCGCCGCGGCGGCAAGGGTGCCGTGGAGGCGGCGGAGGATGACGTCGCTGCCGCGCACGTCGTGGTGATCGGGGAGGTTCAGGTGCGGGAGGAGGGGCTCTGGCGCGGCGCAAGGTTGCCGCTCCACGGCGGCGGCCTCCCGGGCGAGCTTGTCGGGGCCGAGTTCGCGGAGCAGTTCGAGCTGGGCGTTCCGGGAGGCGGCGGCGCGGCGATCCGTGAGGTTGAGGATGTCGCTCTGGCGGCGGCCTTCAATCGCGCTGTGCGGCGCATCGACGAAGCTTTCCAGCCCTTCCGACAGCCAGTGGTAGCGGCGGGCGGTCCGGCTCGTGCCGTTCATGCCTTGCTGGATCACCGCCCATTTACCGTCGTCGGCGACGATGAAGCCGTGAAGGTAGAGGTCGAAGCCGTCCTGGACCGCGGCGCTATCGACCTTGGCGACGAGCCGGCTCGCCTGGGCCATCGCACCGCCGTCGAAGCCGGCCCGTGCGCCGGCGTCGGCCAGCTCGCCCGGCGTCTTGCGCGACTGCTTGCCGCGGCCACCGCAAACGTGGAGGCCAAGCTCGCCGGCGATCGGGTTGAGGCCGCGCTTGAGCGCGCCGATGACGCTGGTGGTGATCCCGGACGAATGCCAGTCCATGCCCATCACCGCGCCGAAGGACTGGAACCAGAAGGGGTGGGCGAGGCGCCGGAGAAGCTCGTCGCGGCCATAATGGTGGACAATGGCCTGGCTCATCACGGTGCCGAGCCGGGTCATCCTCTCGCCGAGCCAGGCGGGCACGCGGCCGCCGTGGAGGGGGAGGTCCGCGCTGCCGGATCGTTTCGCCACTTGCCTCTTCCTCACGCGAACAGAGGAGGAACGTTAGCAGTGGCGGCGTGCGTCCGCCAGACCCAGGCTATTGGACGCGCGCCGAATCCCGAAGGCGACGGCGTTTAAGCGGCGGCTCCGCATCCATCTCGCCAAGCTCCATGATCTCCTTGCGAAGCTCGGCACGCTTTTCGTGGATGGAGGCGATCACCGGACCCATGGCGATGCCGAGATCGACCAGCACCGCCTCGGAAAGCTGGAGTGAGGATTCGAGCGTCTCGGGCACCGCATCGGTGACTCCGGCGCGGTAGAGCTCGGCGGCGTGAGTGGCGTCGCGGGCGCGGGCGACGATGGTGAGGCCGGGGCACCAGCTGCGCACCTTTTTGGTCAGGCGAACGGTGAGCACCGGATCGTCCATGGTGAGGACCAAGGCGGCGGCGTGGCCGAGATTGAGCCGGTCGACCAGCTCGTGGCGGGCGACGTCGCCAAAGACGATCGGAACGCCCTCACGGCGGCAGGTGGCGACGGTATCGACGCTGGAATCGACCGCCACATAGTCGCGGCCGTGGGTGGTGAGCATTTCTGCGACCAGGCGGCCGACTCGGCCGAAGCCGATGATCACCACCTTCTGGCTGTCGCCGTCGACTATGATCTCGCCGTGCGCCTGCACGTCCACGCGGCGGGCGGCGTCGCGGCCGAGGCGGGCGAGGAGCGGAGTGAGAGTGAGGCCGAGCGCGGTGACGATGGTCCAGAAGGCGGCGGTCTCAGCCGAGATCAGCCCGGCGGTGGCGGCGGTGCCCAGCACGATCAGGGTGGTCTCGGACGGCGATGCCATCAGCAGGCCCGTTTCGGCGGCGACGCTCTTGCGGGCGCCGGACATGCGGAGCAGGCCGAAGGTGACCGCCGCCTTGACCAGCACGACTGCGAGCAGAGCGAGCAGGATGCGCTGCCAGTCGCCGGCGATGGCGCCGAGGTTCAGGCTCATGCCGACGGTGATCAGGAACACGCCGAGTGCGAGGCCGCGGAAGGGGGCGGTGATCACCTCCACTTCGCTGGAATAATCGGTCTCGGCGATCAGAATGCCGGCGATGATCGCGCCGACGATCGGGGACAGGCCCGCGGCGGTGGTGGCGAGGCTTGCGGCGATGACGACCAGAAGGCTGGCGGAGAGGAACAGCTCCGGGCTCTTGGTGCGGGCTGCCTGGGCGAAGAGGCGGGGGAGGAGAAAACGGCCGAGGATCAGCATGCCGGCGATCACCGCGGCGCCGACCAGCAGGGTGTTGCCGACCGCTCCCCAGCCGCCCTGGTCCCCGTGGGGGGCAAGCGCGCCGAGCAGGAAGATGATCGGCACGATCGCAAGGTCCTCGAACAACAGCATGCCGAAGGCGGAGCGGCCGACCGGGCTGGTGGTGCCGACCAGCGGCAGCACGAGAGCTGTGGAGGAGAGGGCAAGGGCGAGGCCGAGCGCCGCCGCGCCCGACGGTCCTTCGCCGAGCAGGCTGAGCGAGAAGCCGATGATCAGGGCGGACCCGAGCAGCTCCGCGGCACCGAGCCCGAACACCAGGCGGCGCATGTTCCACAGGCGGCGAAAGGAAAGGTGGAGGCCGATCGCGAAGAGGAGGAGGGTGATGCCAAACTCGGCGAACGGTTCGATCCCGTGGGGATTGGAGATGGTGACGTAGCCGAGCCAGGGCTGGCGGGCGACCAGGCTGCCGAGGCCGGAGGGGCCGACCAGCACGCCGACCAGGATGAAGCCGATCACGGGGCTCACCCGGAAGCGGGCGAAAGCGGGGATGACGATCCCCGCCGCGCCGAGAATAACGAGCGCGTCGCTGAGAGCGGAGTGGGTTTCAAAACCGGGTGCCATGCTTGCCTTATGCCGGTTTCGGGCGGAATGTCAGCGGCCGTGGGAGAGAAAAAGGACATAATCGTCGCCGGCGGAGGGCCGGCCGGCATGGTGACGGCGCTGCTGTTTGCGCGCGCGGGGCTCACCGTAACGGTGCTTGAGAAGCACGCCGACTTCCTTCGGGATTTCCGCGGCGACACGGTGCACCCATCGACCTTGCGGATCTTCGCCGATCTGGGGCTGACGGAAAAGCTGCTTTCCCGGCCGCACGACAAGGTGCGCAGCCTCGGCGCGATCGTCGGCGGCCGGCATTACGAGATCGGCGATTTCTCCCGCTTCGACCGGCGCTGGAACTTCGTTGCGATGATGCCGCAATGGCACTTCCTCGACTTCGTGGCGGAGGAAGCGGGGCGTTACGCCGGGTTCGAGCTGGTGATGGAGGCGGAGGCGCTTGGGCTTGTGGAGGGGGAAGGGCGCGTGTCGGGCGTCCGGTACCGCCATGGCGGCGCAGCGAAGGTACTGGAGGCGCGGCTGGTGATCGCGTCGGACGGGCGCCGCTCGGTGCTGCGCGACGCTTCCGCTTTGCCGCTGCGCGACCTGGGCGCGCCGATGGACGTGTTCTGGTTCCGGCTGCCCAAGCAGCGCGCCGCGGAGAACCAGACCACGGGTGTGTTCGAGAGCGGCCGGATCACCGCGCTGATCGACCGCGGCGACTATTGGCAATGCGCCTGGGTATTCGCGAAGGGCGAGGCGGAGCGGGTGCGCGAGCAGGGACTTGAAGCCTTCCGCACTGACGTAGCGCGGGTGGCGCCGATGTTGGCGGGGTCTGTGTCCCACCTCGCTAGCTGGGACGACGTCAAACTGCTCACCGTCGCGCTGGACCGGCTGGAGCGCTGGCACCGCCCGGGCCTGCTGGTGATTGGCGACGCCGCCCACGCCATGTCGCCGATCGGCGGAGTCGGAATCAACGTGGCGGTACAGGATGCTGTTGCCGCGGCGAACATCCTTGCCGGGCCGATGGCGCGGGGCGAGGATCCCGATCCGCTGCTCGCCCGCGTGCAGAAGCGGCGGCTGCCGGCGGTGAAGCTGGTCCAGGGTTTCCAGGCCGCGGCGCAAAGACGCATCATCGCGCCCCTACTTCAACGCAATACGGGAGAGGCGAGGGCACCTCTCCCGCTTCGTCTGTTGAACCGTTTCCGCTGGCTGCGGCAATTTCCCGCCGCGTTTATCGGCTTCGGCTACCGGGCCGAGCGCGTGCGCTCCTTCGAGACGCCGCTTCGAGACGGCTTCGCCTCCTCAGCGGCTCCTCAGGATGAGCGGTAAGGGGGGCTTACTCCAGAACAATCCCGCTCATCCTGAGGAGGGACTGAGCAGGGACCCATCAAAGTACCACTTTTATGGGCCCCTCGTCGAAGGCCCGTCTCGAAGGACAGCACGTTCAGGCGGCGCTGACGCCCATCTTCTTTTCGAGGTTGGAGCGGATCGCTTCAAAGAACTGCTCGGTGGTCATCCAGCCCTGTTCGGGGCCGATGAGCAAAGCCAGGTCCTTGGTCATCTGGCCGCTCTCGACGGTTTCGATGCAGACCTGCTCCAGCGTTTCGGCGAACTGCGTTACTTCCGGCGTATCGTCGAACTTGCCGCGGTACTTGAGGCCGCCGGTCCAGGCGAAGATCGACGCCAGCGGGTTGGTGGAGGTCGCCTTACCCTGCTGGTGCATTCGGAAGTGGCGGGTGACGGTGCCGTGCGCGGCTTCGGCCTCCACCGTTTTGCCGTCCGGCGTCATCAGGATGGAGGTCATCAGGCCGAGGCTGCCGAAGCCCTGCGCGACCATGTCCGACTGCACGTCGCCGTCGTAATTCTTGCAGGCCCAAACGAACTTGCCGCTCCACTTCAGAGCGGAGGCGACGAGGTCGTCGATCAGTCGATGCTCATAAACGGTGCCAGCTGCATCGAACTGCGCCTTGAATTCGCTTTCGAAAATTTCCTGGAAGATGTCCTTGAAGCGGCCATCATAGGCTTTCAGGATGGTGTTCTTGGTCGACAGGTAGACCGGCCAGCCGCGGCCGAGGCCGAAGGTGAAGCAGGCGCGGGCGAACTCGCGGATCGACTCGTCGAGATTGTACATGCCCATCGCGACGCCCGAGGTCGGATAGTCGAACACTTCGTGCTCAATGACCTGGCCGTCCGTGCCTTCCCACTTCATGGTCAGCTTGCCGGGGCCGGGCACCAGGAAGTCGGTGGCCTTGTACTGGTCGCCGAATGCGTGGCGGCCGACGACGATCGGGTCGGTCCAGCCGGGGATCAGGCGAGGGACGTTCTGGATCACGATCGGCTCGCGGAAAACGACGCCGCCAAGGATGTTGCGGATGGTGCCGTTGGGCGACTTCCACATCTTCTTGAGCCCGAATTCCTCCACCCGCGCTTCGTCGGGGGTGATGGTGGCGCATTTGACGCCGACGCCGTGCTTCTTGATCGCCTCGGCGGATTCGATCGTCACCTTGTCGTCGGTGGCGTCGCGATTCTCCATGCCGAGATCGAAGTAGAGCAGCTCCACGTCGAGATAAGGGAGGATCAGCCGTTCGCGGATCCATTGCCAGATGATGCGGGTCATCTCGTCGCCGTCGAGTTCGACGACCGGGTTCTTCACTTTGATCTTGGGCATGGGACGCGCGCTTCCTCGTCTCGTGTTCTGGTGCTGGCGCGGCGTGTAGGGAAAGGCGCGCCGGTTGTCACCACCGGCGCGCCCGCCTAAGGATCGGGGCATGACATCTCTCAAGAAGCCGGACCTCGTCACCACAAACGTCCGCTACCGGATGCCCAACGTTCACCCGGAAGGGCGCAAGTTCGTGGTCATCGCAGCGGCCATTGCGCTGGTCTTCTTCTGGCTAATCAATTGGGACGCGATGGGCTGGATCATGGCCGGCATCACGCTGTGGGTTGCCGCCTTCTTCCGCGATCCGATCCGCACCACCCCCAAGGGAGACGATCTGATCGTCGCGCCGGCCGACGGGCTGGTCACCATGATCGCCAACGTTTCGCCGCCGCCCGAACTGGTCGGCGATGACGGCCTGCCGCCGGGGCCGTGCAGCCGGGTCTCGATTTTCATGAGCGTGTTCGATGTCCACATCAACCGGGCGCCGATCGCCGGCACGGTGACGAAGGTGGTCTACATCGCCGGCAAATTCCTCAACGCCGACCTCGACAAGGCCAGCGAGGACAATGAGCGCAACCACTTCCTGATCGAGGCCCATGACGGCAGCCGCATCGCCTTCACCCAGATCGCCGGGCTGATCGCGCGGCGCATCGTGCCCTGGTCGAGGGTCGGCGACCGGGTGACGGCCGGCCAGCGCGTCGGCCTGATCCGCTTCGGCAGCCGGGTCGACGTCTACCTGCCTGCCGGCACCTCGTCGCAAGTGCTGCTCGGCCAGCGCACGATCGCCGGGGAGACGATCATCGCCAGGCTCGGCGTCGCCCAGGCACTGGAGGGCGTTGCGCAATGATCCGGCCGGTGCGCGAGCGGCGCGGGATCCCGCTGCGGGCGGTTGTGCCCAACGCGGTGACCGCGCTTGCGCTTTGCTCGGGGCTGTCGGGCGTTCGGTTCGCGATCGCCGGGGACTGGGAGAAAGCGGTTGCCGCGATCGCCATCGCGGCGGTGCTCGATGGCCTCGATGGCCGCATTGCCCGGATGCTCAAGGGCCAGAGCCGGTTCGGCGCCGAACTCGATTCGCTGTCGGACGTGATCGCCTTTGGGGTTTCCCCGGCGATCATCATGCACCTTTGGGCGCTGCAATATCTGCCGCGCTTCGGCTGGCTGTTCGCCTTGGCCTATGCGGTCTGCGCGGCGCTTCGCCTCGCCCGCTTCAACGCAGCCATCGATGTTGAGGAGCAGCCGCACAAGTCGGCGGGCTTCCTGACCGGCGTTCCGGCACCGGCGGGGGCAGGGATGATGCTTCTGCCGTTGCTGCTGTGGATCGCAAGCGGTGGCGCCTGGACGTGGCTGCACACGCCTCTGGCGGTTGCCGCCTGGTCGGCGCTGAGCGCATTTCTGATGATTTCCAGCCTTGCGACCTTTTCCTGGACGTCGATCCGACTCAGGCGAAACGTCCGGTTCACGGCTATCGTGGTGATCGCCTTGGTGGCGGGGGCGCTGGTTTCAGCGCCATGGGAAACACTCAGCGTACTGACGATCGTCTACGCGGCGACGATCCCGTTCAGCATGTTGGCTTATCGGAGGGTCAAGCGGCAGCGCCATGCCGCGGGGCATAGGCCGGAGCCGACCGCGCCGGGCGCGTAGATTCGAGGCCGAGTTCGCCGCGCAGCGCGAGGACGATCTTGGTCCAGTAGAGGCGAATGGTCATGTGAATGGCGACGGTCGCCGCCAGCAGCATGAGCGTGAAGAAAATCGCGGCAGCCAGGTGAGTCACAGGCTTATCCCCTTATTTATCCACATCTAAACGACCGATGCGGGAGTTTGATCCATAGCAAGTTGAAATAGCAGTATGTTCACGCTTCGTTCTGGTGTCAAGCCAGATTCGTTTCGCGGGCGGCGCGACCGCGGCCGACCCGCTGTTTCCCGCTTCTCGCGAGGCATATTCCGCCAAGGTGCCAACTCGATGTCTTGCCGGCCATTATGATGTTTCAGTTGTTGCAGGGGCTTGGCGGATCTAGCGCGGCGGGCCCTTCGGTGGGCGAAGGAGGCTTGATTCCGAAGGCCTTCGCCGTTAAATGCGCGCCCATTCCACATGCGGAGCCATCATAACCGGTGGCTGGGCTCGCCCAGTCTCTCGGCTTCGCAGAGGTATAACCGGAAGGAGACTACAACATGGCGTCAACTGACGTTTCCATGCAGCAATTGCTTGAAGCCGGGGCCCATTTCGGCCACCAGACCCACCGCTGGAACCCGAAAATGAAGCCGTATATTTTCGGCGATCGTAACGGCGTTCACATCATCGATCTGTCGCAGACCGTGCCTTTGTTCGCGCGCGCCCTCGATTTCGTTCGCGGCAGCGTCGCCTCGGGCGGCAAGGTTCTGTTCGTCGGCACCAAGCGCCAGGCGCAGGATCCGATCGCCGAAGCCGCTCGCCGCTCGGGCCAGCATTTCGTCAACCACCGCTGGCTGGGCGGCATGCTCACCAACTGGAAGACGATCTCGGGCTCGATCAAGCGCTTCAAGAGCCTCGAGGAGCAGCTGTCGGGTGAAACCGCCGGCCTCACCAAGAAGGAAGTGCTTCAGCTCACCCGCGAGCGCGACAAGTTCGAGCTCTCGCTCGGCGGCATCCGCGACATGGGCGGCATTCCCGACGTGATGTTCGTGATCGACGCCAACAAGGAAGAGCTGGCGATCAAAGAAGCCAACGTCCTCGGCATTCCCGTGGTCGCGATCCTCGATTCCAACGCCAGCCCGCAGGGCATCTCGTTCCCGGTTCCGGGCAATGACGACGCCAGCCGCGCCATCCGCTTGTATTGCGACGCAATCGCCGACGCGGTTCTCGCCGGCAAGTCGGGCGGCGCCGCCAACCGCGGCGAGGACATCGGATCGATGGAAGCGCCGCCGCAGGAAGCCGCGCTCGCCGAGGCGTAAGTGATTTTGGAGGAGGGATAAGCTCCCTCCTCCGTTCGTCCCGAGCGGGGGACCCCATCGAAATGCCATTTCGATGGGACCCATGTCGAGGGGCGCTGCACAGACGCATCTCGACTTCGCTCGATGTGAACGGGTGTGCGTTTATTCAATCTGGGAGAATGAGACATGGCTGAGATCACGGCCGCTTCCGTCAAGGAACTGCGCGAGCGCACCGGCGCCGGAATGATGGACTGCAAGAAAGCGCTGAACGAGAATAGCGGCGACATGGAAGCCTCCATCGACTGGCTGCGCACCAAGGGCCTGGCCGCCGCCGCCAAGAAGGCCGGCCGCACCGCCGCCGAAGGCCTGGTCGGCGTCGCCGTCCGCGGCACCAGGGGCGCGGTCGTCGAGGTCAACTCCGAGACCGACTTCGTCGCCAAGAACGAGCAGTTCCAGGAATTCGTCCGCACCGCGTCCGAACTGGTGCTCGACACCGGCAGCGACATCGACGCGCTTGGCGCGGCCGCTTATCCGAGCGGCGGCACGGTTGCCGAGAAGCTGACCCACAACATCGCCACCATCGGCGAGAACCAGTCGCTGCGCCGCGCGGCCGTGCTGGAAGTCGGCGACGGCGTCGTCGTGTCCTACGTCCACAACGCCGCCGCTACCGGCCTCGGCAAGATCGGCGTTCTGGTTGCGCTGGAAAGCAGCGGCGACAAGGTCGCTCTGAACGCGCTTGGCAAGTCGCTCGCCATGCACATCGCGGCGGCCAACCCGCTTGCGCTGCGCGGCGAGGATCTCGATCCGGCCCTGCTCGACCGCGAGCGTGCGATCGCGGCCGAAAAGGCCAAGGAAAGCGGCAAGCCCGACAACATCGTCGAGAAGATGGTGGAAGGGGCGATCGCCAAGTTCCGCAAGGAAATGGCGTTCCTCAGCCAGCTCTTCGTCATGGACAACAAGACCAAGATCGAAGACGTCGTCGCCGCCGAAGCCAAAAAGGTCGGTGCACCGGTGCAGGTTGCGGGTTTCGTCCGTTTCCAGCTCGGCGAAGGCATCGAGAAAGCGACCAGCGACTTCGCCGCCGAAGTCGCCGCAGCCTCGGGCGTCGGCCAGAAGGCCGAGCCGGTCGCGTAAGCGCGTAAAGGATCCTCCGCCGGCGCGATCAGTCGCGACGGTGGAGCTTCAGGGGCGGGCGGAAGGTCAGAGCGGTGCTCGGCTTCCTGCCCGCCCTTTTTCATTTGTACGCACTGGCGGCTAAGCCAATCCGTCACCCCGGACTTGATCCGGGGTCCACCTTCTTCTTGCCCAGCAGAGGAAGAGGAAGAGAAGGTGGATGCCGGATCAAGTTTCCCATCAAAGTACCACTTTGATGGGGTCCCTCCGTCCGGCATGACGGCGAATGTTCGAGGGCTACGGCAGACTTCGATCCGCGCCCTGCATCCCGCCTGCACCGAATGGGCACACGGGAACGTGCTTGGCAGCGCCGCCACCCCGGCTTAGTAAGGCGGACGTTCCTGCCTTTATCCGATCGGACCCGACGCCCCCATGACGCGCCCGCGCTTCAACCGCATCCTCCTCAAGCTGTCCGGTGAAGTGCTGATGGGGGAGGGCCAGTTCGGCATCGATCCCGAGACCACCAGCCGAATGGCCCACCAGATCGCCGACGCCAAGGCGGCGGGCTACGAGCTGTGCATCGTCGTGGGCGGCGGTAACATTTTCCGCGGGCTTGCCGGCGCCGCCAAGGGCTTCGACCGGGCGAGCGCCGATTATATGGGCATGTTGGCCACCGTGATGAATGCGCTCGCCATGCAGAATGCGCTGGAAAAGATCGGCGTCGACACCCGCGTCCAGTCGGCGATCCCCATGGCCAGCATCTCCGAGCCCTATATTCGCCGCAAGGCGGTTCGGCACATGGAGAAGGGCCGGGTGGTGATCTTCGCCGCCGGCACCGGCAATCCCTATTTCACCACCGACACCGCCGCCGCCTTGCGCGCTGCGGAGATGAACTGCGACGCCTTGTTCAAGGGCACCAGCGTCGACGGGATCTACGATGCGGACCCGAAGAAGAATAAAGAGGCCAAGCGCTACGAAAGCGTCACTTTCAGCCGCGTGCTTGCGGACGATTTAAAGGTGATGGATGCAAGCGCCGTGGCCCTGTGCCGCGACAACAATATTCCGATCGTCGTCTTCAACATCCGCGAGCAGGGCAATCTGGCCCGGGTGCTTGGCGGCGAAGGCACCGCGACGATGGTTCAGAACGAGGAGTAGATACATGCCCGCTTACGACAAAACGGATGTCCAGCGCCGCATGACCGGCGCCGTCGAATCCCTGAGGCACGATCTCGGCGGCCTCCGCACCGGCCGCGCCTCCACCAGCCTGCTCGAGCCGGTGACGGTGGAAGTCTACGGCGCGCACATGCCGCTGCTTCAGGTCGCGACCATCTCGGTGCCGGAGCCGCGGATGCTGTCGGTGCAGGTGTGGGACCGTTCCAACGTCGGGGCAGTGGAAAAGGCAATCCGGTCGGCCGGTCTGGGTTTGAACCCGATCTCCGACGGCCAGACCTTGCGCCTGCCGATCCCCGATCTGACCGAGGAGCGGCGCAAGGAGCTTGCCAAGCTCGCCGGCCAATATGCCGAAAAAGCGCGTATCGCCGCGCGCAACGTCCGCCGCGACTCGATGGACAGTCTCAAGACCGACGAGAAGAAGAACGAGATCAGCGAGGATGAGCGCAAGCGCCTCGAGACCGAGGTCCAGAAGCTGACCGACGACACGATCAAGGAAATCGACGCGGTGACGGCGGCCAAGGAAAAGGAAATCATGACCCGGTGATCGGCAAAGCGGCCAAAATGACCGCGGGCGCCGAGCAGACCGGCGCGCCGACCGGTGATATCCCGCGCCACGTCGATGGCGAAGTGGCAAGCCACCCCGTGGCTCGCCACGTCGCCATAATCATGGACGGCAATGGGCGCTGGGCGAAGGCGAGGGGCATTCCGCGCGCCGCCGGCCATCGCCAGGGCGCCGAAGCCGCGCGCCGCACCATCCGAGCGGCTGGCGAGGCCGGGGTGCAGTGCCTGACGCTTTACGCTTTCTCGTCGGAGAATTGGCGGCGGCCGGAGACGGAGATCAGCGACCTGATGGGGCTGCTCAGCTTCTACATCGGGGCCGAGCTCAACGCCCTCCACAAGGAGGGCATCCGGCTGGTAATATTGGGCGATCACAAGGCCTTTCCGGCCGACGTTGCCAAATTGGTGGATCAAGCGGTGGAGCGCACCGCGAACAACAGCCGGATGACGCTTGCGATCGCGCTCAACTACGGCTCGCGCAACGAGCTGGTGAACGCCGCGCGCGCCGTCGCGCAGCGGGTTGCCTCGGGCGAGCTCAAGGCTGAAGACATCGACGAAGCGGCGATCGAAGCCAATCTCGACACGGCCGGTCTGCCGCCGCTCGACCTCGTCATCCGAACCTCGGGCGAGCATCGCTTGTCCAACTTCCTCCTCTGGCAAGCCGCCTATGCCGAGCTGGTCTTCGTCGATGCGCTGTGGCCGGACTTTGACGCCGATGCGCTGAGCGGCGCGCTTGCCGATTTCGCGGGGCGCGAGCGCCGCTTCGGTGGCCGATGAACGCGCCCGCCGCCAAGAAGACCTCCGATCTTCCCACCCGCTTCGTCGCGGCGGTGGCGATGATCGCCATTGCCTGCGCCGCAATCTACGTCGGCGGCTGGGTGTTCCGGCTGCTGGTTGCAGCGGGCGCGGCGTTGATGCTGATCGAATGGGGCGACATGCACCGCACCGGCCGCACCCGCAGCTATGCCGGCGCGGCCATTCTCGCGGTGGCGCTGCTTGCGGTGACGCAGTATCTTTTCCCGGCCGGCGAAATCGATGTCGTCGACGGCATCGAGGGCATCTTCCCCGACAGCTTCGATGAAGCCTGGATGGGGTTCGCGGCGCTCGCGGCGCTGGCGCTGCTCTTTGGCCTGGTCAGCCGCCGCCTGTCCGCGGCTTGGGGCTTCTTCTACGTGGGCGCCCCCGCCTTCGCACTGATGGTGCTGGAGTGGGGGCTCTTCGACCTCGTATTCTGGGCGATGCTGGTCACTTGGTCGACCGACATCTTCGCCTATTTCGCCGGCCGCTCGATCGGCGGGCCCAAACTGGCTCCGAAGATCAGCCCGAACAAGACCTGGGCCGGCCTGATCGGCGGCATGGCGGGCGCGGCCGTGGTTGGCGGGTTGGCGGCATGGCTGTTCGGCACCTCCGAGGATTTGCCGATCTTCCTGTGGCTCGGCGCGCCGATGGCGCTGCTTGCCCAGCTTGGCGACTTGTACGAGAGCAAAGTGAAGCGGCGGATTGGGGTAAAGGACAGCGGTTCGATCATTCCCGGCCATGGCGGCATTCTCGATCGGGTCGATGGACTGCTGCCGGTCGCGCTGGCGACGCTGGGCGTGCTGATCCTGGTGCTGCGCAGCGCGTGACCGAAAAACGGACTGTCACTATCCTCGGGGCAACCGGCTCGGTCGGCGGCTCCACCCTCGATCTCATCGCCCGCGCACCCGAGCGGTATGACGTGCTGGCGCTTACGGCCCACCGCGATGTGGAGGGCCTTGCAAAGGCGGCGCGGCAGGTCGGCGCCCGCCGCGCGGTGATCGCGGACGAAAGCTGCCACGCGGCGCTCGCCGAAGCGCTTTCGGGCAGCGGGATCGAAGCCGCGGCGGGGGAGGGGGCGATCCTCGAAGCGGCCGCCGCAGGCGCGGACTGGACCATGGCGGCGATCGTCGGCTGCGCCGGCCTTGCACCCACCATGGAAGCGATCCGCGGCGGCAAGACCGTAGCTTTCGCGAACAAGGAAGCGTTGGTCTCGGCGGGAACGCTGATGACCGGCGCCGCGCGGGCAAGCGGTGCCACCATATTGCCGGTGGATTCCGAGCATAATGCCATCTTTCAATGTTTCGACGCCGAGCGGCCCGCTGGCGTTCGCCGAATCATCCTCACCGCCAGCGGCGGCCCTTTCCGGGACAAGAGCCTGGCGGAGATGCGGGGCATGACTCCGGCGCAGGCGGTGGCGCACCCCAATTGGTCGATGGGCGCCAAGATCTCCGTCGATTCCGCGACCTTGATGAACAAGGGGCTGGAGCTGATCGAGGCCTTTCACCTCTTTCCGCTCCCCGCCGATGCCTTCAACGTGGTGATCCACCCCCAATCGGTGATCCACAGCCTGGTCGAATATGTCGACGGCTCCTTCCTCGCCCAGCTCGGCGCGCCCGACATGCGAATCCCGATTGCGTATACGCTGGCCTATCCGGAGCGGATGGAGACCCCGTGCGAGCGGTTGGATCTGGTCAAGATCGGCAGCCTCGATTTCCACGCGCCCGACCTGGAGCGCTTCCCGGCTCTCGCACTCGCGCAGGAGGCGCTGCGGGCCGGTGGCGCGCGCCCGGCGATCCTCAACGCGGCGAACGAAATCGCCGTGGAAGCGTTCTTGTCCAATGAGATAGGCTTTCTCGATATCGCCACAATTTCGGCCGAAACCCTGCAATGCTGCGATCCGCCGTCGCCCGGCTCGGTTGTGGAGGTGCTCGAGGTCGATCGCCAGGCACGCGGTGCGGCGCAAGCAATCAAGCGAAGGTTCGTGAATTGACAGGCAGTCCCGGAATAATTTGGACGATCTTGAGCTTCCTGCTCGTGATCGGTCCGTTGATCTTCGTTCACGAGCTCGGCCATTATTTCGTCGGGCGCTGGTTCGGGGTGAAGGCGGAGACCTTCTCGATCGGCTTCGGCCATGAGATCGCCGGCTGGACCGACAAGCGCGGCACCCGCTGGAAACTGTCCTGGCTGCCGCTCGGCGGTTATGTGAAGTTCGCCGGCGACATGAACCCGGCCAGCCAGCCGAGCAACGAGTGGCTGTCGCTGCCCGCCGAGGAGCGCAACAAGACCTTCCAGGCCAAGCCGGTGTGGCAGCGCTTCCTGATCGTCGCCGCCGGTCCGGTGACCAACTTCATCCTCGCCGTCCTGGTGATCGCCGGCTTCTTCATGGCGATCGGCGAACCGCGCACGCCCCCGGTGATCGCCACGGTGGCGCCCGGAACCGCCGCCGCGGAGGCAGGCCTCAAGCCCGGCGACCGGATCGTCGCGATCGATGGCGGCTCGGTTAGCCGCTTTGAGGATATTTCCCGCCGCGTCGTTCTGCATCCGGGCAAGCAGGTCAGCGTACGATTCGAACGGGACGGGCGGCCTGGGGAAGTTCAGGCGCGGCTCAAGCTCGACGTCAAGCGCGACCGCTTCGGCAACGAATTCCGCTCCGGCCAGCTTGGCGTCTCCGGTACGCCTGTGATTGAAGCCGTGTCGCCGGTTCAGGCGCTCGGAGCGTCCGTGCGGACAACCTGGTTCGTTGTTACCACCACGGTTGAAGGCATCGGCCAGATCGTCACCGGCAAGCGTTCGGTGAAGGAGCTTGGCGGGCCCTTGAAGATCGCCAAATTCTCGGGCGAGCAGGCCAGCCTCGGCATTCTAGCCTTTCTGTGGTTCGTTGCGGTGATCTCCATTAATCTGGGCTTCATCAACCTCTTGCCAATCCCCATGCTCGACGGCGGGCACCTCCTTCTTTATCTGATCGAGGGGGTGCGCCGGAAACCGCTGAGGCCGGAAGCGCAGGAATGGGCCTTCCGTACCGGCCTTGCGGCGCTTCTGGCGCTTATGGTGTTCGTCACCTTCAACGATCTGGCGTCTTTTGGACTGTGGTCGAAGCTTGGCGGGTTGATCGACTGAGCCGGATCGGGCAGGGCTAGGGACGACAGGGAAACGCGAAGGCGCTTAAGAGCGCCTGGCATAATTTTAGGGCGGGGACCCCGTGACAGCGAACAACAAGAACCTTCGGCGCCGGCGGCTGTGCTCGGCTCTTCTGGTGGGCACCATCCTCGGCGGCATCGCCGCGCCCGCTTACGCCCAGGATCAGCAGGCGCCGGGTCAGGCGCCGCCGCTTCCCTCGGTCGCTTCGGTTCCGCAGCAGGAGGTTCTGGTGATCCGCTCGATCGCGGTTACCGGCAACCAGCGGCTCGAGCCGGAAACCGTGGTTTCCTACATGAAGCTGCGCACCGGCGAGAATTACACGCGCGAGCGGCTCGATGAGGCGTTGCGCGATCTTTACGCCACCGAGCTTTTCGCCGACGTCCAGATCCTCGGCGGCGACACCGGCAACCTGGTCATCCAGGTACGCGAAAATCCGGTGATCAACCGCATCATCCTTGAAGGCAACAAGCGCATCAAGGACGAGAAGATCAATCCCGAGATCAAGCTCGCCCCGCGCCAGATCTTCACGCGCTCCAAGGCCCGCGCCGACGTCGCCCGGATCATCGAACTCTACCGCCGCCAGGGCCGCTTCGCCGCCCAGGTCGAGCCCAAGATCGTCCAGCTCGAACAGAACCGCGTCGATGTGGTGTTCGAGGTCAATGAAGGCGCCAAGTCCAAGATCCGGCAGATCAACATCCTCGGCAACGAGAAGTTTTCGGACGGCGACCTGCGCGGCGAAATGGTCACCAAGCGCACCGGCCTGTTGAGCTTTCTCGGCTCGGGCGCCGTTTACGATCCCGATCGCCTCGCCTTCGATCAGCAGAAGCTCCGCCAATTCTACCTCACGGAAGGCTATGCCGACTTCCGCGTCGTCTCGGCGGTCGCGGAACTCACCTCCGACAAGCAGGACTTCATCATCACCTACGTGGTGGAGGAAGGCGAGCGCTACAAATTCGGCGACGTGAAGGTTGAAAGCGCGATCCGCGACTTCAAGGGCGACGACCTGCGCCGCCTGGTGCCGATGAAGGCCGGCGACTGGTACGATGCCAAGCAGATCGAGGACACGGTCACCGGCCTCAACGAGAGCCTGGGCCTGTTCGGCTACGCCTTTGCCGACGTGCAGCCGAACTTCACCCGCGATAAAGAAACCAAGACGATGGGGGTCACCTTCGAGGTGGCGGAAACCCCGCGCGTCTACGTCGAGCGGATCGACATCAACGGCAACACCGTTACCCACGACAAGGTGATCCGCCGCGAATTCCGCGTCGCGGAGGGAGATCCGTTCAACTCCGTGGGCGTCAAGCGCTCGCGCGACCGCATCCAGTCGCTCGGGTTCTTCCAGGAAGATCTCGAGGTCACCCAGACCCAGGGTTCGGGCCCGGACCGGGTGGTTCTCGGCGTCGACGTCGAGGAAAAAGCGACCGGCGAGCTTCAGCTTTCCGCCGGCTTCTCCAGCCTTGAGCGCTTCCTGATCAACCTGTCGATTCGCCAGCGTAACTTCATGGGCAAGGGCCAGGAGCTGCGCGCCTCGGTCAATTATTCGAGCTATTCGAAGTCGGTGGAGCTGGGCTTCACCGAGCCCTATCTCTTCGACCGCAACATCGCGCTCGGCGGCGACATCTTCCGCCGCGATTTCTCCAGCTTCAACCTGATCAACGGCGGCAACAACCGGCAGACCACCTACAAGCAGGTCTCAACCGGCCTGCAGATCCGCACGGGCGTGCCGATCACCGAATTTCTGTCGGTCGCTGCCCGCTACGGCTTGAGCCAGGACGAGGTGAATCTCGACGGTTCCTACTTCACCGATCCCGATGGCACCGGACCGCTGCCCGCGGTCTGCAACCCGGCGGTTGCCGGCCGCTATCTATGCGAAGCGATCGGAACCCGGATAACCTCTTCGATCGGCTACTCGCTGGCCTATGATTCGACCAACAATCGCCTTCGGCCGACTCGCGGCGAGCGCTTCATTATCAACCAGGATTTTGCCGGCCTTGGCGGCAGCGTCCGCTACCTGCGCTCCCGGATCAATGCGTCCAAATACTTCCAGCCGGTGGGCAGCCTGGTCCTCGCCCTTTCGGCCGAGGGCGGTTACATCCACAGCTTGGAGGATCCGCGCACCCCGACGTCCGATCCGGTACGGATCATCGACCGCTTCTTCCTCGGCGAGCCGCAAATCCACGGCTTCGACATTCGCGGCGTCGGCCCGCGCGTGCAGCGCTTCGGCTTCGCGCCCGGCACGCCGGTCGATTTCAACAACCGCGAGACGCTGGTGCAAGACGATGCGCTGGGCGGCCGCGCTTATTACCTGGCACGCGCAGAAGTCGAAATTCCCCTGAGCAGCGGCCTTCGCGAAATGGGTATCCGGCCCTCCGTGTTCATCGATGCGGGCGCCGTCTTTGGGCTTCGCAACCCGACCCTGACCAGCCTGCAGAGCTGCACCGGAACGCCTGCCCAGGAAGCGACGCCGACGTCGCCGGCGGTGCCCGCCGTGCCATCGACCACCGTGACCGTGGGCACAAACTGTCCGACCGGAACGACCAACGCAGGCGGTTTCGTCGAGCGCTTCGTCGGCGATACGCCCAAGCCGCGCGTCTCGGTCGGCTTCGGCATAAACTGGAACTCGCCGTTCGGGCCGTTCAGGATCGATATAGCCAAGGCGCTTACAAAGGCCGAAGGCGACGACACCAAGCTCATCACATTCAACGTAGGGACCGCATTCTAATGAAGAAAATCGTTCTTGGTGCGGCCGCAGCCGCACTTTCGCTCGGCATGTCCGGCGCCGCTCTCGCCCAGAAAAACAACAGCAGTGGCGCGCAAATTCTGGTCGTCGACATCGCCCGGGTTTCCGGCGAGTGCAATGCGTGCCGCGCCGCGGCCCAGCAGCTGCAGACCCAGGCGACCACCTTTCAGCAGCGCCAGCAGCAGCTCGCCGCCCAGCTTCAGAGCGCCAGCACGCCGCTCGAGACGGCGCTGACCGCGCTCAACGGCAAACAGCCCGACGCGGCGCTGCAGGGCCGCATCACCACGTTCGAAACCCAGCGCAACACCGCCGCGCAGGAAATCCAGCGCACCGGCAACACGCTCCAGTCCACCGAAGCGCACGTCAACCAGCAGATTGCGGCGCGGCTGCGCACCGTGCTTGAGCAGATCCGCGCCAAGCGGGGTGCCACCGCGGTTGTCGCGGCCGGCGCGACCTGGGCGTTCAACCCGGCGGCCGACGTGACGAACGAGGCGCTCACCACACTCAACGCGCAGCTTCCCAGCGTCAGCGTGACGCCGCTGCCGCAGGCGGCGCAGCCGGCGCAGCAGCCCACGGGCCGGTGAGCTCCGAAGCCGACCAGGCAAAAACCGCCATCGGCCCGCTGGATATCCGGCGGGTGATGGCGGCGCTGCCGCATCGTTACCCGATGCTGCTCATCGACCGGGTCGAGGAGCTGGAGCCCAAGAAGCGAATCGTCGCGATCAAGGCGGTGACGATCAACGAGCCTTTCTTCCAAGGCCATTTCCCGTCGCGTCCGATCATGCCCGGCGTGCTCCTCATCGAAGCGATGGCGCAGGCGGCGGGCGTGCTTGCGGTTGAGTCCCTCGGCCTCGCCGGTTCGGGCAAGCTCGTCTATTTCATGGCCGTGGATGGCGCCAAGTTCCGCCGGCCGGTGGAGCCGGGCGTGCTTCTGCGCATCGAAGTCGAGCTGGTCCAGGGCCGCGGCGCGATCTGCAAGTTCGCCGGCAAGGTGATCATGGACGGCAAGGTTGCCGCCGAGAGCAATTTCACCGCGATGATCTCGGATCCGCCCGCCGACTGACCGGCCCAAGGCCCGTGCTTACACCGGCTGCCAGCCGTCTTTGCCCATTTGAATGCCGAATACGGAGCGGATCGCATCGCCTTCGATCAGCGCGCGCGGCTCTCCGTCCGCGACTATGCGCCTGGCGTTCATCACGATCAGCCGGTCGGCGTAGCGCGCGGCAAGGTCGAGGTCGTGGAGTGCGATCAGCACCGTCTGCCCCGCCGCCACCGTGCGTTTCAGGAGGTCCATCAGCCTGAGCTGCCAAAGCGGATCAAGGTTGGCGACCGGCTCGTCGAGCAGCAGCAGGCGGGGCTTGGGTGCAAGCGCGCGGGCGATCAGCGCCCGGCTTCGCTCGCCGGTGGAAAGCTGGTCGATACGGCGGTTGGCGAATTCCTCGAGCGCAAGCGCGGCGATCGCCCAGTCCGCTTCGGCCGCCGCCGCTCCGGCGGGCAGACCCAGGGCAACCAGATCACGAACCGTGACCGGCCACGCCGCCTCGCGGGAGGCGGGAAGAAAGGCGAGCAGGCGGCGGCGCTCCGCGGGCGCCGCTCCGCCGCAGTCGACCCCGCCGATCCGGACGGTGCTCGATGGCGCCCCAATCCCCGCCAGAGCGTGAAGCAGGCTTGTCTTACCGCTGCCGTTCGGTCCCACCAGGCAGACGAGGGAGGGCGCGTCCACAAGGAGGTCGGTGGGTTCTAGACGCCCCGGCAAAGCGAGGCCGGTGGCGGCGAGCGGGGCCGTCATCGCTCGAACCTCCAGCGCATATGGGCGACCAGCCACAGGAAGAATGGCGCGCCGAGCAGTGCGGTGACCACGCCGATCGGCAGGGTGCGGCCGAGCGGTGCGGCGCGGACGGCAAGGTCGGCGGCGAGAAGCAGCGCGCCGCCTAAAGCCGCCGCGGGGAGGATCGCCCGGCCCGGATGGCCGCCGGTCAGTCTTCGCGCAAAGATGGGCGCGACCAGGCCGATGAAGCCGATCGCGCCGCAGATCGCGACGCAGGCGCCGACGCCCAACGCAGTGAGGCTGACGATCTCGATCCGGAGGCGGCGAACGTCGTACCCGAAGGATATGGCGACATCCTCTCCCAGGGTCAGCGCATCGAGCGGTGCGCGGAGGCGGAGAAGGAGCATGATGGTGAGCAAGGCGGGGATGCCGGCGAACGCCGCCTGCGACAGGCTGCGGTCGATCAGCGAGCCCATCAGCCAGTCATAGGCGTCGTAGAAAGCAAAGGGGGAGGGCGCCAGCGCCAGCGCGAGGGTGGTGAGCGCCCCGGCCAGCGCGCTGATCGCCAGGCCGGCAAGGAGCAGGGTCGCCGTCTCGGCCTTCGGTCCGGCGAGGGCGAGCAACAGCAGAAGGGCGCCGAGCGCTCCCGCCACCGCGCCGGCGGAGAGAGCGAGCGGCGAGGCGAAGCCGAGGAGATAGGCCGTCACCACCGCACCGAGGGCAGCGCCGCTCGTGGTTCCGGTGAGATCCGGCGAGGCGAGTGGGTTCGCGAACAAGGCCTGGATCGCCGCCCCCGCCGCGCCGAGCATCGCGCCGTAGGTGAGTGCAAGCGAAGCGCGGGGCAACCGCAGCTCCTGCAGCACCGCAAGGGCAAGCGCCTGGTCCTGCTGCCAAAGCTGGGCAAAATCACTCCACGGCGTGAGCAATGAGGCGGCGAAGAGCAGCAGCAGGAGCGCGGGGAGGAGAATGCGCGCCTTCAACGGCCAAGCTCCCGACGCAGGCGCAGCACTTCCCCGGCGAGCAGCGGGCCCATGCAGGTCCAGAGGCGCCCGTCGGTGGTGACGGTGCGCGAGCGCACGGCGCCCTTGGCGAGCGGGTGCGAAAGCCACCTTTGCTCGCCGGAATATTGCCCCGCGCGATAGTTGCTGCGCAGCAGGACCGCGGGCGGGCGGACCAGCAGTTGCTCAAGCGTGATTCGGTCGCCGGTAAGTCTGCGTTGCTTTAATCCGGCGAGCGCCATCCACTGCGCGCCAAGGCTCCCCGCGCCGACGCTCCGCCCGCCTCCGCCGAGCCAGACGGCATCGGCGCTTCGCTTTGGTGCCGTCGCGCTGAGCGTAGCAATCCGTGCCAGCACCGGCTGGGCGGCAGTGCTACGTCCCAGTGCAGCCGCGACGGAGGCCACCGCTTTCTCAATGTCGCCGATGGTCTGCGGATACGGCACATCGAGCGTCCGCATGCCGAGGCGAGCGGCGATCCGGCCCCGGTCGCGCGCGCCGCCGCCCATGGTGACGATGAGATCGGGCTTGAGCGGCGCCACCGAAACCAGGCTGCCGTCATTCTTGCGGTACCGCCGCGCCTGCCGCCAAAGCGGCGTCTCGGCCTCCGATTGCGACAGGTGGGTGAGCGACGCGATCTGCTCCGGCGCGGCGAGCAGGAGCAGGAGTTCGTCGGTGCACAGGTTGAGCGACGCCACCCGCCGCGGCGCCGCATCCGCCGCCCCGGCAAAGGCCAGGCTAAGCGCCGAAGCGAAGGCGAAGGCCCGCATGGACGCTCCTTCCCGCCGTCGCGTAGCGGACCGCGTCCTGATAGTGCGCGTCGAACGCATTCTCCGCCCGCGCAAATGCTTCGACGCCTTTCACCACCTCGAATCCGACCCGAAGCGAGGCGAGCAGATACTCGTCCAGGATCACGCGCTTCGCCGGCAATTGGTCGAAATCCACATCGGCTCGCTTGCCTACCCAGGCGCCGCTCGCGCCCCAGGAAAAGCGGCCGTGGGTGCCGGTTGCGAGGAGGTTGGCGCTGTGCCGCGGCCGTCGCACTTCGCGGACCAGCGCCGCGCCCGCCACCTGCCGCTCCTCGCCGTCTAGGAAGGTGTAATTGGCCGACACCAGCACCGCCTCCGACGGCCGCCAGGTGGCGTCCAGCTCGCCGCCGCGGCGGCGGCTCCGTCCGGCGGCGTTGGCGGTGCTGGATGTGAAGGTCGCGGGATCGAACAAGTCGACAATTTCGTCCTTCAGGCGGTTTGAAAAAGCGGTGGCACCAGCAGACCAGGGGCCGCTCTCCCACCGCACGCCAGCTTCGAAGCCGCGCGAACTTTCCGGCTTCAACGCCGGATTGCCGGCGAACGAGCCGGGGAAGAACCCGTACAGATCGTAGAAGGTGGGCTGGGCGATGCCCTCGCCATAAGTCGCGTGCAGGCGCCAGCCTTCCGCAGGCCGCACCAGAACGGAGGCGCGCAACGTCGTGGCATCGGCAAAGGCGCTGAAGCTGTCGTGACGCACTGCGATATCCGTGGTGAAAACGTCGGACCATTCCGCCCGCCATTCCCCCACAAAAGCGGTAAGGCTGCGCTCCCGATCCTGATCGGTGCCGCCGAAGTAGACCTGGTCGCGGGCGCGGAAGTCCTCCGTTTGGCGCTCGACCGCAGCCGTCAGGCGATGGCCGCCGAACACCCGTGACGCCTGCGCGCCCAGCGTTAGCCGCTCGCCGGCGGTGCGGTTAAGCGGCGCGGCGCCCAGCCGGTTGCGGTTGGTGCTCGACAGGTAGCTCGCCTCAGCGCCGAGATCCCATGCCCCAAGCTTCGCATCCGCCCACCCGCGCACAGCACCGAGCCGGTTGCGGGTCGCATCGAGCGTGTCGGCACGAAGGAAGGTGACGGGGTCGTAGCCATCATACTCGCTTTCGCCCTCCAGCCAATGGCCGACCGCGCCGACCTCCACACCGTCCCGCACAGCCGCGACCGCCTTGAGGCTCGCATGCCGGTTCTCGAACCCGTCGCGCTCACCCCCGCCGCCAAGGCTGTCGATGCCGTCGCTGCGAATCCACCCGGCCGAGCCGGACAGGCCGATTGCGCCGCTCCGCCCAGCAAACTGCCCCGAAAGCCGCGCGCTGTCCAAGCCGCCATATTCGCCGAGCGCGCTGATCCCGCGGTCGCGCAGCGGATCGGCGCCCGTCACCGCCACCACGCCGCCCAACGCTTCCGAGCCCCACAAGGCCGATTGCGGCCCGCGCACTACCTCGAGCCGGGACAAGGCGTCGGCGGCGAGCAGCTCGAACCGCGCCTCGTTGCCCGCCGCAGGGTCGTTGAAGCGGATGCCGTCCACGAACAGCAAGGTGTGGTTCGCCTCAGCGCCGCGGATACGAAGCTGCGTTTGGCTCCCCCGCGGCCCGGACTGGGCGACCGACACGCCGGGCGTCAGCCGAAGCACATCGACCGCTAGGGGAAGAGCAAGGGTGTCGAGCGTCTCCCCCCCTATTACCGTGGCCGACACAGGCGCCTCGTCGGCGTCCACCGGCACGCGCGAAGCAGTGACGATGATCGTCTCCTCCGGCGCGGCCAAGGGAGCGGCGGCAGACAGCAAGGACAGAATAAGAAATGACACAGGAGACCTCCTTTGAAACGGCACACACGACATGCCGTCTCGGAGGAATTGCCGGCGCCCGCACAGGAACACCCGCAATGCCACGCACCCCAGGCTGGTCCCGGCCGGATGCGGACGACAAGCGAGGGCAGGTCTCCTGGCTTCGCGGGTCGCTGGCCGGTCCCCTCCTTAAGAAGGGCGGCCTCGCCGCTTACAGTTGCGGGCACAGCGCCGGATTCTCGCCGGCTTCCCATTTTCACCCCGGCTCACGGGTCCCCATGAAAGTAGTACTTTCATGGGAGCCCTGCCGGGGCACCTTCGCTGGGTGGAGCGCTATTGCACCGCAGCATGGCTTGTCAATCGCGGCGCCGCCTTGTAGAGCGCGGCCTGACTTTTGGACCTGGCTGGTCGGAAACCAGCCGCACCAGGGAAACCACATCATGAAGACCGATACCCACCCCGATTACCACATGATCAAGGTGCAGATGACCAACGGCGACGTGTTCGAAACCCGCTCCACCTGGGGCAAGGAAGGCGACACGCTGCAGCTCGACATCGATCCCACCGCTCACCCGGCATGGACCGGCGGCACCGGCAAACTGCTGGATCAGGGCGGCCAGGTCGCGCGCTTCAACAAGCGTTTCGGCGGCCTCACCCTCGGCAAGAAGTAAGCGCGAGAGGCAGGTGGTCCCGACCCTCGAGACCGCCCGCCTCCGCCTCCGAGCCCTTCGCGAAGGCGATCTCGACGTCCATGCTGCGTTGCTGGGCGATCCTGAAACCGTGCGCTTCCTCGGCGGCCAGATCGCCACCCGGGAGGAGGCGTGGCGCAAGCTGCTGTCCGGTTGCGGAATGTGGGCGATCCTCGGCTTCGGCTATTGGACGGTCGAGGACAAAGCCGACGGCACCTATCTCGGCCAGCTCGGCTTTGCCGACTTCAAGCGCGGCATGACCCCATCGATCGAGGGCCTGCCGGAGATGGGCTGGATGCTCGCCGCGCACGCGCAGGGCAAAGGCATCGCAACCGAAGCCGCCAGGGGCGCGCTCGCCTGGGCGGACGAGGCTTTGCCGGGCCGTGAGATCGTCGCGATCATCGACGAAGCCAATGTGGCTTCGATCCGTGTCGCCGAGAAAGCCGGCTTCCGCCGGCGCGAACCGGCTACCTATAAAGACGCGCCTATCCTGATCTTCCGCCGCTAGACGCGCTCGCAGACCAGGAGCGGCCGCGGCGGACCCTGGCCGACGAGACCAATTGGCAGACTTTTCAGCCGAAGTGTCGGGGGTAATGGCGGGCAGGCGCCGGCAAGCTCGAACACCGCACGGCCGCCCGGCGCCAGCACTTCTCCAATCCGCACCAGCAGGCTGCACACCATGGGCTCAGCCAGGCCGTGGCGAAGGCAGATGGCGGCGTGAGGCGGAAGATCGTTGGTCACACTGAGGCGCGGGCAGTGCCGGAAGGATGCGGGTGCCGCCTTTTGCGCCGCGAGCGACTGGGCGCGTGCGACGGCATCGGGGCACGTATCGACGCCGTGAACCTGATGCCCCCTTGCGGCCAAGGCGAGCGCAAGCCTCGCGCCACCCGCGGGCAAGATAAGGATTCGGGCTGGCGACTGCAGCCCGAGCATATGTTCGATGAAGTCGGTTTCCGCGTCCGTTTCATGTGGAGCGACGATGCTGTCCCAGAAGCGCTCGAACAGCGGCGCGAAGCCGGCGTGCCGCGGCTCGGGAGGATCGTCCTGGAAATTCTCGGGCCCGGTGGTCACCGTTTGCCTTCCTCGGCCGGCATTGGGACGGCCTTATGCCGCGCGCCCTGTTCCGGAATGATGTCGAAGCCCCCGATGCTCTGTTTCAACTGTGTCAGCGCCGCCGCTGGCGTCCATTTACAAGAGCGGGTAAAAGGGTGCGGGGCCCTTCGACAGGGCGGCGGTGGGGGCTGCGAGTGACTGATCCGATTGTCTCCGAAAGCAGTGGCACGGCGCTCGACGAGGCCGGGCTTCGCCTGCTGGTCGAGCAATTACCGGCACCGTGCTGGTTTGCCGGACCCGATGGCGATCTGCGCTGGACCAACTGGCGACTCGCCGAGCTTGCCGGGGACGACCTGTCGGCGTTGGGCGACGCCCTGGAAACCGGCCTGTGCGCTTGTGAAAGCCGCGTATCCGCCTCCTTCGGCTTTACCTTGCCCAGCCTGGGCAGCGCGCCTCGGCGCTTCCGCTGCGAAGCGCAGGTCTGGCACGATCCGTCCGGGCAACTGATCGGCTGGCTGGGTTCGGCAAGCGAGGCGTTCAGCGCGCCCGAGCCGTATCAGGCCTTTCTGCTCCGCCTGGGCGACCGCATCCGCGAAGAAAGCGATGCCGAGAAGATCCTCGCCTTCGCTTCGGCGGCCGTGGGAATCGAACTCGGCGTCGATCGCGTCGTATACGCCAATGTCGACATGGACGAAGGCACCATGCACGTCAGCCGCGACTGGCGCTCGGACGGCACCACTGTGCCGGCCCATCACTTCCCGATGTCGGTTTATTCCAACGATTATGTGGAGCGCCATTCGCGCGGTGAGCCAATCTTTTCGTGCGACGTGTGCAACGATCCCGAAGTTGAAGGAGAATTGAGCGAACGATTTATTTCTGCGGGGGTGCACGCTTTCTTGAGCATGCCATTGGTCAAGAACGGCACTCTGCGCGCAGTGATGGCGGTGCAGCAATTTCAATCGCGGCTGTGGACCGAAAGCGAGATGCGGCTCCTCGATGAAGTGGCGGACCGGACATGGACCAGCGTCGAGCGGGCCCGCGCCCAGCAGGAATTGGCCGAGGCCGAGCATCGCCAGCGCTTCCTGCTGACGATCAGCGACCGCCTCCGCGGGGAGGCCGATCCGGCCCGTATCCTGTCGCTCACCGCCCAGGCACTCGGCGAATATCTCGGCACGCGCGACGTGATCTTCCGAGAAGTGGGGGAGGGCGACTGCCAGATCGGCGTTTCTGCCGGCTGGTCTCGCGAGCCGGAGCGCCTTCGCGAGGAGCCTTGGCCGATCTCCGAAGTGGGGGCCGAGATACTCGCCACTTACCGGGCCGGCGGCACCATGGTGTACCGCGATGCGCGCACCGATCCAGGTATATCCGATGTCTTCCGCGAGCGTTTCGTGGCCATGGAAGTTGCTTCGTGCGTAACCGTGCCGGTAATCAGCGGCGAGCGTCTCTCCGCTTTGCTCTCCGTCCGCTCGCCTGAGCCGCGGCAATGGGCGGAAGCGGAGATACACCTCGTCGAAGCGGTGGCGGAGCGAAGCTGGGAAGCGCTACAACGCGCCCGCGCCAGCGCAGAACTCGCCCGTTCGCGCGAAGCGCTCAATCAGGCCGAGAAGCTGAGCGCTCTGGGCAGCCTCCTTGCGGGGGTCAGCCACGAGCTCAACAATCCGCTGACCATCGTCACGACCCAGTCGTTGCTGCTTGAGGAGGAGACCGAAGGAACGCCGGTGGCCGCCCGCGCCGAAAAGGTGCGCCGCGCCGCCGAACGCTGCTCGCGTATCGTTCAGACATTCCTGGCCATGGCGCGGCAGAAGCGGCCCGAACGCCGCTCGGTGGACGCCGCGGAAGTCGCGCGCGCCGCGATTGAGCTTACCGATTATTCTCTGCGCACCGCCGGCATCGAACTCAGCTTCGAAGCGGCGTCGGACTTGCCTAGCCTCAGCGCGGATCCGGATCAGCTCCACCAGGTGCTGGTCAACCTGATCGTCAACGCTCAGCACGCGTTGCAGGACCACAATGGTCCACGGAAGCTTGCCGTCCGCGTTGGCGGCGGCGACGTCCGGGGCGAAGTGCGAATGGAAGTGGCCGACAGCGGCCCGGGCATCCCCGAAGATCTTCGCCGCAGAATCTTCGAACCCTTTTTCACCACCAAGCCACAGGGCGTCGGGACCGGTGTCGGCCTGTCCTTTTCGCTGGGCCTGATCGAAGCGCATGGCGGCCGGCTCGAGCTGATCGACGCGCCCGAGGGAGGCGCCTGCTTCCGGATCACGCTCAACGCCGCCCCGGCCGCCGAGGAACCTCCTCCCGAGCCGGTGCCGATCCGGATCATCACGGCGACTGCTGGAAGCGCCCTGGTCGTCGACGACGAGCCGGAAGTCGCCGAAGTGCTCGGCCTTTTCGCATCGCGCGCCGGTTACCAGGTAGAGACGGCCGGCAATGGCGCCGAAGCCTTGGCCTTCCTGCGCGAAAGGGACTTCGACGTGATCCTTTCCGACCTGCGCATGCCGCAGCTCGACGGCCCCGCGCTCCACGACTGGATCGCCGCGGAAAAGCCGCATCTCCTTGGCCGGATCGGCTTCGTCACCGGCGACACTTTGGGTCAGACGGCAGCCGGCTTCATCGCCCGCACCGGCTGCCCGGTTCTGGAAAAACCGTTCACCGGCAAGGCGGTACGGGGGCTTCTGGAATTGCTGTCGAACGCCGAAGCGAAGCCGGCACTCTCCGCAGAGGGCTAGCGTCCGGAGGCGTCAGCTGACCGGCGCCGCCTTTGCGGCGGGGGTATCTGCGATATCGATCGAATCGGCTTTGCCGGGGCTGTGGCGGACAATCGCCCGGGTGCGCGTCGCCTCATTGTCCGCGCCGGAGAGCCAATTTGCAATCTGCGCGTCGGATGGAACGCCATCCCAACCCGACAGAAGGGCCGTGCCGCCAATGTCGTGGTGGAGAAGCAAATACCGCTTGAAATTCGTCAGATAGACGAGCTCCAGCATGCTGCCGGAATCGCTCAAGATAACGATCAGGCGGGTTCGGCCGTCGACCGCTTCCGGCGCCGCATCCGCCGAACGCAAAACCGGAATATGCGCGTCGCCGACGACGACTTCGTTGCTGCGGCAGAACGCGGTTGGAACCCGCGACGGCAGAACGGTCGTCTTCTGGGTCCCGGCCACTTTCGCCTCAATGCCGGCACCGTCGAACGTGCCCAGGAATGCCTGGGCCAGCTTTTCGCCGGTTGCAGGATCGGCAAGCATCCGGGCGCCGCTGCTTCCTTCGCCTTTCGGGCAGGGGGTGATGGAGAGCGGTCTCGCGGGATAGACGGTGGTGCCTTTGGGCACCCGGATGCCGGCAAGAAGGGCAGCCATTGCGCTTTCCACTTCCTGTTTGCGCGCCTCCGGCCCGCTGACCCGCAGCTTCACCAGCCAGCGCCCGGCCTTGATGAAGGCGGCGCTGCTTGCTTGCCCATTCCTGTAATTGGAATAATCCGCCTGGATGGCGCCTTCGCTGACGCCGGCCGCGTTCGCAATGCGCATCTCGCCGCCGCCAACAAGGCTCGGGCTGCCTGTACGAATGGCGTTGTCGGTGGCCCAGGCGGCCAGCCCAGGGTGAGCGAGGCCAGGGAAGAAGAGATAGGCGGTGGCGTACACCTGCTCGTCCGGAGAGGAGTATTGCACGGCAGCATCCAGCCCTTCGCCGGCGTGGCTGAACTCCTTTGTCCCGGAGATCGAGAGATCGCCCAGCTTGCTCGGAAAGGCGATGCCCGCCTTCTTGAGGAGAATGGACTCGCCTGTCTGGACCCACAGCTTGTTTTGCTGCGCATCGGCGGCCGAAGGGGCGGGTTTTGCCACCGCGGCGGCGGGCATCATCGCGAGCACAAGCAGGAAAGGCAGGCAGCGCATGGATAAACCCCTTCGACGGCAACGAAGCGCGAAGGCTAACCCGCTGCTCCCGCTAGGGCAACGCCCGAGCTTCAGCTCCCGCGGCGAGCCATGAAGGCGAGGCGTTCGAACAGCATGATGTCCTGCTCGTTCTTGAGCAGCGCGCCGTGTAGCGGCGGGATCGCCTTGGTCGGATCCTTCGACTGGAGCACTTCCAGCGGCATGTCTTCGTGCAGCAGCAGCTTCAGCCAATCGAGCAGTTCGCTGGTCGACGGCTTCTTCTTCAGCCCCGGCACTTCGCGCACCTGGTAGAACATATCGAGCGCCTTTCCGACCAGCATCTTCTGGATGCCCGGGAAGTGGACGTCGATGATCGCCTGCATGGTGGGGCGGTCGGGGAATTTTATGTAGTGGAAGAAGCAGCGGCGGAGGAAGGCGTCGGGGAGTTCCTTCTCGTTGTTCGAAGTGATGATGACGATCGGGCGCTCGACGGCGCGGACGGTTTCGCCGGTTTCGTAGACGTGGAACTCCATCCGGTCGAGCTCCTGGAGGAGATCGTTGGGGAACTCGATGTCGGCCTTGTCGATCTCGTCGATCAGCAGCACCGGAAGCTGGGGCGCGGTGAAGGCGTCCCAAAGCTTGCCGCGGCGGATGTAGTTCGAGATGTCGTGGACCCGCTCGTCGCCGAGCTGGCCGTCGCGAAGCCGCGCAACCGCGTCATATTCGTAGAGGCCCTGGTGGGCCTTGGTGGTCGACTTGACGTGCCATTCGATCAGCGGCGCCCCAACCGCGGCGGCAATTTCGTGGGCAAGGACGGTCTTGCCCGTCCCCGGCTCGCCCTTGACCAGCAACGGCCGGCGAAGCGTGACCGCGGCGTTGACCGCGACCTTGAGGTCATCGGTGGCGACGTAGCTGGAGGTTCCCTGGAAGCGCATGGGGGCGGAATAGAGGAGGGGCCGCAACGGGGCAAGTTGCCTAACCCTTGGCGGCCGCCGAAACCCGCGCGATGCACAAGGCAAGCTCGGTCAGCGCATCGGTGCCGGGGCCTCTCAGCTCCGCATCGGCCTTGGCAGCGGCCGCGACCTGGTCGGCGGTGAAGCGCTCGCCGGAAATCCCGTCTTTTCGCGCCCTTTCGGAGGCCGCCATGCCCCAAAAGACCGCCGCGTCGTAAGCAGCGCCGCCTGCGGCCGCGCCGCCCGGCTCGAGCTTCGCCGCGGCTTCGGCGAGGCCGGCGCAGCGGATCGATTCGCGGTACGGCGGCAAGGTGGTGGGCGGTGCCGCGGCGAGGAGGAGGAGAAGGCTCAGCATGGGCGCAGGAGACGCTCGGGCGTGCGCGCTGTCAAGCGCGCCGGAACCGCCATGCCCAAGGTCCGTTCCGGTCTCTCGACTTCGCTCGAGATGAGCGGGTGGGGGATCTCGAGACGAGCGGGTCTCTCGACTTCGCTCGAGACGAACGGAGTGTGGGGTTCGGTCTCTCGACTTCGCTCGAGATGAGCGGACCAGTTTTTTTGGAGGTTCGATGAGCAGCGAAGCACCGGCGCCTATTCCGGCCGCAAGCGGCGACGGGCCGCATGCGCTTGCGGCCTGGGCGGTGCATGCTTTCACCTTTTCGGGCGCGGTGATCGCGTTTCTGGCGGTGATGGCGATCGAGTCGGGGGATTACCGGCTGTGCCTGCTGTGGCTGCTGATCGGCCTCGCGGTCGACGGGGTGGACGGCACGCTGGCGCGCTGGGCGCACGTCAAGACCAAGGCGCCGCGCATCGACGGCGACACCGCCGATTTGGTCATCGATTACCTGACCTACGTGTTCGTGCCGACGATCCTGATCTGGCGCGCGGGGCTGGTGCCGGAGGGGTGGATCGTGCCGCTCGCCGCGCTGATCCAGCTTTCCTCGCTCTACCTGTTCACCCGCCGCGACATGAAGACCGACGACAATTACTTCCGCGGTTTTCCGTCCCTTTGGAACGTGATCGCCTTCTACCTCTACGTCGGTCAGCCGGGGGAGATGGTGGGGGCTGCGGTGGTGGTCTTCTTCACCCTGTTCACCTTTGCGCCGGTGCACTTCGTCCACCCCTTTCGGGTGACCGACTATGGCCGCTGGCCGCCGCTGCTCGCCCTGTTCTGGGCGCTGACCACGGTGGCTTTGCTCTGGCCGGGCTGGAGCGAGGAAGTGGCGCGGGCGCTGATCTGGGCATCACTGGGCAGCGGCGCGATCATGCTGGCGATGGGCTTTTTACGAACGCTTCGAGGTGCCCGGTCACGCGCGGTGCGCGGCCCCGCTTAAGCGTGGGCTGCGGCGCGGGCGCCGTGGCGGGTCTCGAGCAGCTCCCAAAGCCCGCGATGCTGGAGCAGGATCTGCTCGGCGCCGAACAACAAAGCGCGCTGGGCGGACGGCGCGGCGGCAAGCTGCTCGGCAAGGGGGGTAATCGCGGCCGGATCGGCGGCCTGGTACGGCGGCGGCTCCACTCCGAAGCGGCGCGCGGCGGCATCAAGCGCTACCCGCACATCCGCCCAATCCAGCACCACCGCCATCGCCGCGCCAACCGCGCAGCCGCCGCGTTCCGACCGGGCGAGCATCTCGATGGCGTGGCGCTGGGTGTGAACCGCCGAATCGCTGGCCGCGGCGCCGGGCGTGCTCGGCACCGGGCCGGCGGCAACGGCCAAGCGGGCGAGGTAGGCGCGCTCGCCGGCAAAGGCGTAGGTCGCCTGCGCGATCCAGGCGCGGCCGGCGGGCTCGGTGATCCGGGAAGCGGCATGATCGATGACGCCGGGATAGCGGCCGTGGAGGGTGCACAGGTAATGCACGGCATCGGTCAGCGCCCGCGCGCCCTGCTCCCCGCCGAGCGCCGCGGCGCCGCGCGCCCAGCCCTGGCTCGCCGATCCGTGGGCCTCGACAAAGGCGAGCAAAAGCTGCCCCGGCTGGGCCGTTCCGCGTTCCGCGAGCCCGAACGATGCTGACCCCATGTGCTTTTCCACTCCCAAGCGTGCCCTACTTGAAGCCGCTCTAAGGGCTTGACCTATATCAACCGCGTAAAAACGAGGTTTATGCGCTGTTAGCGTTGCATAAACCTCGTTGGGAGGCGTCGGGAGGAGAGAAGAAGAAGCGGGATTCCCGCTTTCGCGGGAATGACGCGGGGGGCGACTACCGCCCGGCCCCTCTCCCCGCTCGCGCTGCCGCGCGAGTCGCCCTCTCCCCAGTGGCGAGAGGGAGGCGTTCTTCCCTCGCCCCTTTGGGGAGAGGGCGACTCGCGAAGCGAGCGGGGAGAGGGGGAGGAACGCTTTTCCGTCACCCCCGCGAAAGCGGGGGTCCCGCTTCTTGCTTAGGCGGCGAGGGGGAGTTCGACTTGTTCCTCCGGTGCGGGGGCGGGAGCGGATGCTTCGGCCGCTTTGGCTTTGCGAGCGCGGGGGCGGGGGAAGAGGAGGCGGGAGGCGAGCACCACGGCGCCGAGGGCGAAGTAGCCGGCGATCACCGCCTGCGGGTTCCACAGCAGCAAGGTGGCGGCGAGGACGCGCAGCCACACCGGGCTGATCCCGAAATCCTCGCCCAGCGCCTGGCAGACGCCGAGCACCGTGTCGTCGCGGAGGATGAGGTTGGCGTGATCGTTGCTCATGATGTTCTGTCCCTTGGCATCGGGCGTTCGCCCCGTTGATGCGGGGTGCTGAGCATAAGCCGTGCCAGTTTGGCGGAAGCGTGGTTTTGCAGGGGGTTGGGGGCGTGGGGGTGCGGTGAGGCGGGTGGCGGGTTGTGGAGGTGCGCCAAGTGTTGGGAGGAATGTTGGTGGATTGCGCCACGGTTCTGCCCCTCTCCCCGCTCGCGCTGCCGCGCGAGTCGCCCTCTCCCCAATAGGGAGAGGGAGGAGGTTGGCTGCACTTACCCCTCTCCCCTTCCCCTCTCCCCTTCCGCGGGAGAGGGCGACTCGCGAAGCGAGCGGGGGGAGGGGTGTGCGTATCCCGGGCGGCCGGGAGAGAAGAGGAGAGGGCGTGTAGTAGGAGCCTCCCGGAATCCTCGTAAAGGCTCTCCGATTGGAGAACTGGGACCGTCGGCTAGTGACTGAGTCTCAGATGGGGCCGTGAGCAACACGGCTGTCGACCGGAGCGATCTTGAACCCCAGAAGTTAGCGGAACGTCGTGCTTCCTACAGTGTCGGCGCCATCACAGCAGCGTACTACGATGATATGAACGGTATAAATTCAATAAAAATTGGATCGTGGCCGTTATAATGGTAGAGCCGCAGTTTGACCAAGCCCGTGAGGGACCGCGGTCGACACTGTGGGAGATGGATCTGTGTCAAAGAAGGTCCGAGATATCGTACATAACTACATCTATCTTACACCTACCGAGGAGTTGATCACGGAAAATCCGTTGTTCCTCCGCCTCCATTATATCCATCAAAACAGCTTTACGTATCTGACATACCCATCGGCTCACAATACGCGTTTTTCCCATTCGTTGGGCGTGATGCACGTGGCGGGAGTAATCTTCCAATCAGCGTTTGCCCGCACGCACGCGACCCAGCTTCAGACTTTCCTGCAAAGTGTCCGCACGGAATTTGGGCGACTTCGAGTTACGCGCGGCAACGATCAGACCAGCACCCCCCTCTCCCTTTCCGCAGTTCTTGAGGAGATGACCAACCCGGAGACCGCTCGCTTTTTCGACAATGCAGTATACAACTCGTTCCTGCGGGTTACTGCGCTTGGAACGCTGCGGGAAACCCAGCGGGAAAGGGCAGCGCTGGCGATCATTCTTCTCCAATCGCTACGCATGGCAGCGATGCTACACGACGTGGGCCACCCTCCGTTCAGTCATATCGTTGAGTACGCGCTGCTCGAGGGTTTAACGCAGCGTCAGATTGCGAGAAGCATGGGCTCCGGGGAGAGTGTGAAGTACCAAGGACATGAACCTGCTAGCGAAAAGATCGCCACAGAAATATTAAGTGGGGAGAGTTTCGAGGGGCATCGCTATGCAAGGAGAACGCCAAACTTTGTAGCTGCTTGCGCAGCAATGACGAAAGCAATGTTTTCTTCCGAGAGCCAGCTATCCGGCTTGAAACGAACTCTTCTTTCGGGCGACGTAGACGCCGATCGGTTGGACTACGTCCTGCGTGACAGCAAGTCGGCTGGACTCCAGCTATATTACGATCTTGAACGACTACAAGATGCCGCATTTTTGTGTAGTCGTGAAGGAAAGCCTTTCGAGATCTCCTACAATCTGAGCGCTCTACCCTCCATAGAGAACTTCTTCAACGCGCGTTACGATCTCTATAGATGGATGATTTATCATCACGACACGACGCGCAGAAATCTAGTAGTCCAGAGGTTTATAATACTATTACTGGAATCAAAAAAGCTTGATGGCAGGATACTTGCAATAGCAAAATCCCTATGCATCGATGCGTCAGGTGGCCCAAATGGGGATTATACAAACTACCGGAGATTCCTTGATGGATCATTGGTCGACCTAATGTGGAACGTTCTAGAAATTATTGAAGGAAAGAAGGCGCCCTCCGAAGATGAGTTAGACTTGAGGTTTTATCTTGAAGTAGTATTGAGTCGGAGCAATTTCGTATTCCCGTCTCTTTGTAAGACTCCCGGCGACTATGCTCACTTGGCGAACAAGGCTCTGGAGCAGCGTGAGTGCCTTAACGGCAGCCTCCTATTGAACGGAGAACAATCCATACCGGGAAACAGAATCGAGGAACTAAACAGATTAGTACGTGAGCGTTTCCTGAAACTGACAGACGAGTTGACAAAGGAATTCGGGCGGACCTCAGGCGATGCACGCAAGGATGCAGAAGGTATTGCGAAATACCGTCTTTCGCAAGAGATTGAGCCTATCCTAAGAACTGCCTTGGACGAGAAGTTTGGAGGAGGCGAATACAGAGTCTATGTATACTATCTGGGGTCGTTTAAAGCGTCCTTTGGCCAACCTTTCGATCTGCACCCTCCTGCAGGTGGTGGCAATCCTCTCCCTATCCGTGATCTCTCCCCGACGATTGGCATGCTTGAGACGGCTTGGTCTAAGTCACCACAGGTGATGCTGTATCTCCGTATCTCGGAGAATAAGGCACTGGAGCTGGCTGAAGAGGGGGGTGAAACTCGAGAAGCCATATTCAGGCAACTTCGAGATGTTGTGGGCACCGCACTCGGCGAATACCTGGTTTCCACCCAAGGAAATTGAACTGAGGTGGGGCGCGAGTTCGCTGACGCGAGCCGCTGGCCGGCTTTCCCAGGTCTTCGCGCTTCTTCGGCGGCTGCGGCGCAGCCGGCGGCGCTGCGCTCGGCCGCTTCAGCGTAGGACTTTGTTCGAGTCGAATAGGACAATTCGGCTCTTTTCCTATTGCGACTCAGACGCTTACGCGCGCGCGCAGAAAACACTTTCCTACACCGTACTCCTTATGTTCTACTTATGCAAGTGGGAGCAAAAGGAGGAAAAATCGTGGCGGGTGAGCGAAAGAACAAGCGGTCGGAGGGGCCGGCGGGAACGGTGGTGCGGGCCGGGGGGGCGCATGGGCCTCATATCCGGCAATCGTCCGGGGTGCGGTGGAACGATGCGGTGCAGGAGCTGTTTCTCGACGCCCTGGCGACGGGGGCGAGCTATGCGGCGGCGGCGGCGGCGGCCGGGTTTTCGCCGCAGGCGGTGTTCAACCGGCGGCGCCGGAACCCGCAGTTCGAGGCGGAGTGCGACGCGGCGCGGGCGCAGGGGGTGGCTCGGCTCGACCAGTTGCTGATCGCGCAAGCCGAGGCGGCGCTGGAAGGGCGCAAGCCGCCCGACGGCGCGTTGCTGCCGCCGATGACGGTGCAGAACGCGATCGATGTGGTGAAGATGTACCGGCAGACGCCGGCGTCGGAGAAGGAAGGGCACCGGCGGCGCGGGGGCTGGCAGCCGCGGCCGCGCAAGCTCGACGAAGTGCGAAGCTCCATTCTTGCCAAGCTTTCGGCGATGGCGCGGTCCCGTGGCGAAATTTAACCGCTGCTTGCCCGCCGACACGGATATCTCCGGGTACCTGGTGGGGCTGCCGGAGGAGGCGCGGATCAAGTCCGTTCACATGCTCGGGCTGGAGGAGGCCGATGCCTACGATCGCGATTGGGGATCGTGGGTGCATGACGGCCAGTCCGCGCCGCTGGGCGACTGGTCGACCTGGGTGGTGATGGGCGGGCGCGGCTTCGGCAAGACCCGGGCCGGTTCGGAGTGGGTGACGAGCCTGGTTGCCGATGCGCAGGGCAAGGCGCCGATCCGCATCGCTTTGGTCGCGGCGACTCTGGCCGAGGGGCGCAGCGTGATGGTGGAGGGGAAGAGCGGGCTTCTCGCCGTCGCCGAGCCCTATGTGGACGAGTGGTTTCCGGCGCGCGGCCTGCTGCGCTTCAAGGGCGGAAGCGAGGCGCGGCTGTTTTCGGGCGCGACGCCGGGCATGCTGCGCGGGCCGGAGCACAATTATGCCTGGTGCGACGAGCTGGCCAAGTGGCGCGAAGCGCAGGAATGCTGGGACATGCTCCGGCTTGGGCTTCGGCTGGGCGAGTTGCCGCGGGCGCTGATCACGACGACGCCGCTGCCGGGGCCGGTGCTGCGGGGGATATTGGCGGGGCCGGGGACGATCCTCACGGGCGGGCCGACGTCGCGCAATCCGCACAATGCGCGAGCTTTTACCGAGCATGTCTATGCGCGGTACGCGGGGACAAGGTTGGCGCTGCAGGAGCTGGAGGGACAGTTGCTGACCGATGCGCCGGGGGCGTTGTGGTCGGTGGAGTTGTTGGAGCGGTGCCGCCTCTCTTCACCCTCTCCCTCCAGGGGAGAGGGTCGACTCGCCGAAGGCGAGCGGGGTGAGGGCGGTGCGGATGGCCAACAGGCCCTCACCCTCCCACCCGGCTGCGCCGGGCGGGCCCCTCCCTCTCCCCAAGTGGGAGAGGGGCTTGCGTTCACCCGCATCGTCGTCGCCGTCGACCCGCCCTCCGGCGACGGCACCTGCGGCATCGTCGCCTGCGCCAAGGACGGGGCGGGCAGGGGGCACGTCCTTGCCGATCATTCGGTCACCAACCGGAGCCCCGAAGGCTGGGCGCGCGTCGTGGCGGAGGCGGCGCGGGCATGGGCGGCGGCATACCCGAACGTGCCGGTGGCGGTGGTCGCCGAGTCCAACCAGGGCGGAAACATGGTGGAATCGGTGATCCGCGGGGCGGACGCAGGGCTCAGGATCAAGCTGGTGCCGGCGGTGGCCGGCAAGGCCGAACGCGCCACGCCGGTGGCGATGCGCTTCGAGACGGGGGAGGTGAGCTTGCACGGCCGCTTTCCGGAGCTGGAAGCCGAGCTGATGGGGATGATCGCGGGGGGCGGCTACGAGGGGCCGGGGAAGAGCCCGGACCGGGCCGACGCGATGGTGTGGGGGCTGACGGAGCTGCTGCTCACGACGGAACGGGGGCCGCCGCGGGTGCGGGCGCTTTGACCCTCGCCCCTCCGGGGAGAGGGCGACTCGCGAAGCGAGCGGGGAGAGGGGAGTGCAAGCCGCGACCATCCAGGCCTGTGTGAAGGCACTGCCCCTCTCCCCGACCCTCTCCCCGGAGGGGAGAGGGGGAAGAGAAGGTTATTGATCGAGGAAGCTGCGCATCTTGCGTGACCGGCTCGGGTGCTTGAGCTTGCGGAGCGCCTTGGCTTCGATCTGGCGGATGCGTTCACGGGTGACGCTGAATTGCTGGCCGACTTCCTCCAGCGTGTGGTCGGTGTTCATGCCGATGCCGAAACGCATGCGCAGCACGCGTTCTTCGCGCGGCGTGAGGCTGGCGAGGACTCGGGTGACGGTTTCCTTGAGGTTGGCCTGGATGGCGGCGTCGACCGGGATCACCGCGTTCTTGTCTTCGATGAAGTCGCCGAGGTGGCTGTCTTCCTCGTCGCCGATCGGCGTTTCGAGGGAGATCGGTTCCTTGGCGATCTTCATCACCTTGCGGACCTTTTCCAAGGGCATGGAGAGGCGCTCGGCGAGTTCTTCGGGAGTGGGTTCGCGGCCGATTTCGTGGAGGATCTGGCGGGAGGTCCGCACCAGCTTGTTGATCGTTTCGATCATGTGGACGGGGATGCGGATGGTGCGGGCCTGGTCGGCGATCGAGCGCGTGATCGCCTGGCGGATCCACCAGGTGGCGTAGGTGCTGAACTTGTAGCCGCGGCGATATTCGAACTTATCGACCGCCTTCATCAGGCCGATATTGCCTTCCTGGATCAAGTCCAGGAACTGCAGGCCGCGGTTGGTGTATTTCTTGGCGATGGAGATGACCAAGCGGAGGTTCGCTTCGACCATTTCCTTCTTGGCAATGCGCGCCTCGCGCTCGCCCTTTTGCACCTGGTTCACGATTCGGCGGAATTCGGCGAGGCTCATGCCGGTCAAGGCGGCGATGTCGGCGATTTCAGCGCGGACGCGCTCGATCGCCGTGCGCTCGGTGGTGCAAAAGGCGCCCCACTTCTTGTCGATGCCGCAGACCCGCTCGGACCAGCCTTCGTCCAGTTCATGGCCCATATAGGCGTCGAGGAAAGCCTTGCGCGGCACCTTGTGGCGCTCGGCGAGGCGCAGCATCTGGCCGCCAAGCGCCGTCAGCCGGCGGTTGTAGCTGTAGAGCTGATCGACCAGGTTTTCGATCTTCTGGTTGTGGAACTGAACGCTTTCGACCTCGGCGGTGAGCTGGTCGCGCAAGTCCTGATATTGCTGCTCCTTGGCCGGGGCAAAGGCGCGGCCGCCGCTCATCGCGTCCATGCGGGCGCCCTGGAGCTTGGAGAATTGCTTGTATAGGTCGGTGATCTTGGCGAAGCGCTCGAGCGCCTGCGGCTTCAAGGTCTCCTCCATCTGGGCGAGGGAGAGGGTGTTGTCCTCTTCCTCTTCCTCGAAGGCGGGGCGGGCGGGGCGCTGGACGATGTTGCCGTCCTCGTCCTCCTCCTCGGTGACCTCCTCGACTTCTTCCTCTTCCTTGAAGGCGGGGCCGGCGGTGGCTTCGGTGATTTCGCCGTTTTCGCCCTCCTCGGAGGCGGCGACCTGCTCGGGCGTCGGGCCCTTGGAGAGCATGGCGTCGAGATCGAGGATCTCGCGCAGCTGCATGTCGCCGCGGTTGAGGTTCTCGGACCATTCAATGATCGCGTTGAAGGTGATGGGCGATTCGCACAGCCCCCAGATCATCGTGTCGCGGCCGGCCTCGATGCGCTTGGCGATGGCGATCTCGCCCTCGCGGCTCAAGAGTTCCACCGCGCCCATTTCGCGCAGGTACATGCGCACCGGATCGTCGGTGCGGTCGACGGTTTCTTTCTTCTTTTCGACAATGAAGCGTTCGTTCTCGCCGCTGGTGCCGTCGTCCTCGGCGTCCGCGTCGGGCTCGTCCTTGGCGCTCGAATCCTCGTCGTCGCCTTCATCGGCCTCGACGATGTTGACGCCCATGTCGTTCAAGGCGCTCATCACGTCCTCGATCTGCTCCGAGTTCATCTGATCCTGGGGCAGAGCCTCGTTGAGCTCGTCATAGGTGATGACGCCGCGCTTCTTGGCGCGGGCGAGCAGCTTCTTGATCGAGGCTTCGTTGAGGTCGATCAGCGGGGCGTCGCCACCATCCTGCTTGTCTTCGCCGTCGCCGCCATTGGGAGTCTTCGCCATTTAAAAGCCTTGTTCCTTTTACCCCGCATCGCCTTCGACCAGCGCCGCGAGTTGCCGTTCCGCCTCATCCCGCGCCTCCCGGAGCCGTTGCTGCTCCACGAAGGCGGCTTCATCGCCACTCTCCTTCAAACGCTCGGTGGCGGCATCCAGCGCGGACATCAGTCCCGGCCGGGCCGCCAACGTGTCGATCACCAGAACAAGATCGCGAAGGGCGCGTTCCGGATCGGCATCACGGCGGGTGAAGGAAAAAGCGAGTCCTCGTTCCTGGCGCAGCTCCTCGGCGAGAGGGGCGGCACCAACGTCGATCAATATGGTATTAAGCCCGTCCGGATCAAGCGCACCGTGGAGGAAGGCGGCGGAGACGAGCGCGTCGCGCAGCTTCTCGGCGCCGCGGTCGATGAAGGGGAGGGCCTGGACGGCGTCGGAATGGTCGGCAACGACTTGCGGGTAGCGCAGCAGGCCGGCGAGGACGGCGCGCAGCCAGCGCGGGTCGAGGCCGGCGATGGCGAGGGCCTTGGCCTGTTCGGAGACGGGGCGGTAGGGCTCGAAGCGGCCCTTGTTTCCTTTGCCCTTTTGCCAGTCGCGGCGGGGCTGGAAGGGCTGGAACGGGGCGCGGGGCGGCGGGCGGTTGAGTTCGCCGAAGCGGCGGAGGAGCTCCATTCGGTATTGGTCGCGGACGTCGGCGTCGGTGATGGCGGATGCGTGGTCGGTGAGGCGGCGGCGAAGGCCGGCGCGCTGTTCGGGCGTGTCGAGCGGCTCCGCGGCGAGTTCGTGGTGCCAGATGCGGTCGACGAGCGGCTCCGCCTTTTCGAACAGCTCCTCGAGCGCGGAGCGGCCCTTGGCGCGGACGAGGTCGTCGGGGTCCTGGCCGGCGGGGAGGGTGACGAAGGAGAGCGAGCGGCCGGGGCCGACATGGGGGAGGGCGCGCAGGGCGGCGCGGAAGGCGGCTTTCTGGCCGGCCGAATCGCCGTCGAAGCAGAGCAAGGGGGCAGGCGCGAGCTTCCAGAGCAGTTCGAGCTGCATCTCGGTGAGCGCGGTGCCGAGCGGGGCGACGGCTTCGGCGATGCCCGCCTGGTCGAGCGCGATGACGTCCATCTGGCCTTCGACGATGACCACCCGGTTCGACTGGCGGCTGGCGGGCCCGGCCTTATCGATGTTGAACAGGCTTCGGCCCTTGTCGAACAGCGGCGTGTCGGGGGAGTTGAGGTATTTGGGCTCGCCGGCGCCGAGGATGCGGGCGGAAAAGGCGATGACTCGGCCGCGGCGGTCGCGGATCGGGTAGGTGAGGCGGCCGCGGAAGCGGTCGTAAGGCTCGCGCTCGGAATCGTCGGGCTGGATGAGGAGGCCGGCTTCGATGAGCTTGTCGTTGCCGAACTCCTTGAGCGCGGTGCGCAGCTTGCCGCGGGTGTCGGGCGCGAAGCCGAAGCCGAACTTGCGGCGGGTGGCGTCGGTGATCCCGCGCTTTTCGAGATAATCACGCGCTTCCCCGCCTTCCAGGCCGCCGAGCTGGTCTTCGAACCAGCTCTGCGCGGCTTCGACCACGTCGTAAAGGCCGGTTGCCCGTTCCGCTTTGGCCTGGGCGCGGGGGTCGGCGGCCGGGACTTCGATGCCGGCGGCGTCCGCAAGCTCCTTCACCGCGTCCATGAAGGGCAGGCCGCGCTGGTCGGTGAGCCAGCGGATCGCATCGCCGTGCACCGAGCAGCCGAAGCAATGGTAGAAGCCCTTCTCATCATTGACGTAGAAGCTGGGGGTCTTTTCCTTGTGGAACGGACAGGGAGCTTTGTATTCGCGGCCTGCCTTTTGGAGCTTCACCGTCTTGCCGACGAGGGTGGAGAGGGTAGTGCGGGCGCGGAGCTCGTCGAGGAATTGGGGGGTTAGGCTCATTGTGTGGTGGCCGGGGGGATGGGCTTCTCGACTTCGCTCGAAGCAAGCGGGTTTGGTGTGGGGCTGTTCGGCTTCTCGACTTCGCGTTTCTCGACTTCGCTCGAAATGAGCGGGTTTGGTGTGGGCGTACGATCACGTTTCGCGACTTCGGCTTTCTCGACTTCGCTCGAAACGAGCGGGTGGAGGTGTTCGCTCAAGGCGAGTGGGAGGCGGTGCTCGGTCGAAGCGGAGGGAGGGCATTCGCTGCCACCAAAACCGTTCGTTTCGAGCGAAGTCGAGAAACGCGTCACGCGGTCCCTGGGCGGGCAGGAAAGGTAGCTCACCAGTTTCCAATCACCCCTGATCAGGCCCTCCTTCTTGGCACGCGACCAGCCGCCAACCATCCGTTCGGCGACAAGCGCTTCGTCCCGGGTCGGGAGTGTTTCGGACCAGACGAGTTCGAGCGGGCGGCGCGTGTAGGTCCAGCAGTTCGGGGAGAAACCTTGCTGGTGCTGGGCAAGGCGCACTTCCAGATCCTCCGTGTGACCGGTGTAGTAGCGGCCGTCCGAGCAGCGGAGGAGGTAGACCCAGAACGACATGAAACGATCAGTGCCCGGTTCGGGTGATTCAGTCGAGGTTTTCTCGGACCCGTTTCCCGGTTTCCGGTTTCTCGACTTCGCTCGAAACGAGCGGGGTGGGGTTACCGAACTCCTCCGTTTGCTTCGAGCGAAGTCGAGAAGCGAGCGAAGTCGAGAAGCGAGCGAAGTCGAGAAGCGAGCGAAGTCGAGAAGCTCTACCCCAAACGCGCCTTCACCATGCCACTTGCCTTGGACATGTCGATCTCGCTCGAATGGCGTTCCTTGAGCGCCGCCATCACGCGGCCCATGTCCTTGACCGAGCTTGCGCCGAGTTCCGTGACGATCGCGTCGATCGCGGCGGCGGCTTCCGCCTCGCTCATCTGGCGGGGGAGGAAGGCTTCGATCACGGCGACTTCGGATTTCTCCTGGTCGGCGAGCTCCTGGCGGTTGCCTTGTTCGTACAGGGTGATCGATTCGCGGCGCTGCTTGACCATCTTCTGGAGGACCTCGACGACCATCGCATCGTCGTCGGCGGGCGCGGTGGCGGTGCGCAGTTCGATGTCGCGGTTCTTTACGGCCGACTGGATCAGGCGGATGGTGGCGGTGCGCGCCTTGTCGCCGCCTTTCATGGCGGTCACCAGCGCAGCCTTGAGGTCATCGCGAATCATGTCGGTCCCAATCAGTGGAAAGGCGGGAGGATAGCGGGGCCGGCAAAGATATAACAGGATTGACGCTGCGGCGGCACGGCCCTAGCCGGTGAGCCTTAGCGACATCGCCGTTTTTCCGTTGAAGGAGTGCCCGCCTGATGGCCGACGCCACGCAATCGCCTGCGCCTAAAGGGGCCACCGGCGTATTGGTGTTAGCGGACGGAACCGTGATCTGGGGCAAGGGCTTCGGTGCGGAGGGCGATGCGGTCGGCGAGGTGTGCTTCAACACGGCGATGACCGGTTACCAGGAGGTGATGACCGATCCCTCCTATGCGCGGCAGATCATCGCTTTCACGTTCCCGCACATCGGCAATGTGGGGGCGAATTATGAGGATCTGGAGGCGGACAATCCGTGGGCCTTGGGCTGCGTGGTTCGGCAGGATGTGACGGCGCCGTCCAACTTCCGGGCGGTGCAGGGGTTCGATGCGTGGATGAAGTCGAACGGGCGGATCGGACTTTCCGGCGTGGATACGCGGGCTTTGACCCGGCGCATTCGCGAGGGCGGGGCGCCTAACGGGGTGATCGCGCATCGGGCGGATGGGGTGTTCGACCTCGAGGCTTTGCTGGCGCAGGCGCGGGAATGGCCGGGGCTCGAGGGGATGGACCTCGCCAAGGAGGTTTCGTGTTTGCAGATGTACCGGTGGGAGGGGGGGCTTTGGCGGCTTGGCCGGGGGTATGGAGAGGGTGTCTCGACTTCGCCCCGTTTCTCGACTTCGCCCCGTTTCTCGACTTCGCTCGAGATGAGTGGGGAGGGGGGTGTCTCGACTTCGCTCGACACAAGCGGAGTGGGGTTGGGCACGAGCGGGGAGGGGGGTATCTCGACTTCGCTCGATACGAGCGGGGGGAGAGAGGCCGAACAAACTCCGTTTGTTTCGAGCGAAGTCGAGAAACCCGGCACCGCCGCTCGCCCCCACGTCGTCGCGATCGATTATGGATCGAAGCGCAATATCTTCCGCAACCTCGCGGACGCCGGCGCGCGGGTGACGGTGCTCCCGGCCACCGCCACCTTTGACGAGGTGATGGCGCACAAGCCGGACGGCATTTTCCTCTCTAACGGCCCCGGCGATCCGGCGGCCACCGGCGAATATGCGGTGCCGGTGATCCGCCAGCTTCTCGAAACGAACAAGCCGCTGTTCGGCATCTGCCTCGGCCACCAGCTCCTCGGGCTGGCGGTGGGCGCGAAGACGGTGAAGATGCACCAGGGCCACCGCGGCGCCAACCATCCGGTCAAGCGGCTGGCCGACGGCCGGGTGGAGATCACCAGCATGAACCACGGCTTCGCGGTCGAGGCGGAAACGCTGCCGGCGAATGCGAAGGCGACGCACATCTCGCTGTTCGACGGAAGCTTGGCGGGGCTGGAGCTGACAGACCGGCCGGCATTTTCGGTGCAGTACCACCCGGAGGCCAGCCCGGGGCCGCAGGATAGCGTGTATTTGTTTGGGAAGTTTGTGGGGACGCTCAGCTGATGGAAATCTACGCATTCGCATCGCGCACCCGAACAAATATCTGGGCAGGTATCGGCCGTGGATTATGGGCCGTCAGCCACTCTGCCCACTCAGGAACGAACAAGGGTCGGGCGACAAAAGCGGCGAAGATGCCAGTCGGAGCTTTTGGTGTTCTCTACTGCAGCGAGGATCAAACTTATAGCACCCCATTCGTGGTTCTTAGCCGCCCGGACCCGACGTTGGTGGTGACCGATGTATGGCCGGAACACTGGATTCTGCCGTTTGAGATTCGTGCTTTGGGAACACCACTTCGGTCGGTGCCACGCGCACTGATGTGCGGCTTACTCCCAACGCTCCAAATGAATACTTCAATGAGCGTTGACGACCTGCTGGAGATAAAGGGCGTCCAAGCGTTCAACGCCTCGACCATCACTGAGCGTGACTGGGCCGCACTCTTCAACGCGTTAGTTATCTAATGCCGCGCCGCACAGACATCTCCTCCATTCTCATCATCGGCGCGGGCCCGATCGTTATCGGGCAGGCGGCGGAGTTCGATTATTCGGGGACTCAGGCCGCGAAGGCGCTTCGGGCGGAGGGGTATCGGATCATCCTGGTCAACTCCAATCCGGCAACGATCATGACCGATCCGGAGCTGGCGGACGCGACTTATGTGGAGCCGATCACGCCGGAGTTCGTGACTAAGATCATTGAAAAGGAGCGGCCGGACGCGGTGCTGCCGACCATGGGCGGGCAGACGGCGCTGAATACGGCGCTGGCGCTGTATAAGGACGGGACGCTGGACCGGCTTGGCGTCACCATGATCGGCGCCGACGCGGACGCGATCGAGATGGCGGAGGACCGCTTGAAGTTCCGCGATGCGATGGACCGGATCGGGCTGGAGAGCCCGAAGTCGCGGATCGCGCATAGCCTGGAGGAGGCGATTGCGGGGCTGGAGGAGGTCGGGCTGCCGGCGATCATCCGGCCGTCTTTCACCTTGGGCGGGACCGGCGGCGGGATTGCGTACAACCGCGAGGAATTCGTCGCCATCGTCTCGGGCGGGCTCGAGGCCTCGCCGACCAGTGAAGTGCTGATCGAGGAATCGGTGCTTGGCTGGAAAGAGTTTGAGATGGAGGTGGTGCGCGACAAAAACGACAACGCGATCATCATCTGCTCGATCGAGAATATTGATCCGATGGGCATCCACACCGGAGATTCGATCACAGTTGCGCCGGCTATGACGTTGAGCGACAAGGAATATCAGATCATGCGCAACGCCTCGATCGCGGTGCTGCGCGAGATCGGGGTGGAGACGGGCGGGTCCAACGTCCAGTTCGCGGTGAACCCCGCGGACGGGCGGCTGGTGGTGATCGAGATGAACCCACGGGTGTCGCGATCATCGGCGTTAGCATCCAAGGCGACGGGCTTTCCGATCGCCAAGGTCGCGGCGAAGCTGGCGGTGGGCTATACGCTGGACGAGATCCAGAACGACATTACGGGTGCGACGCCGGCCAGTTTCGAGCCGACGATCGATTATATCGTGACCAAGATCCCGCGGTTTACGTTCGAGAAGTTCAAGGGGTCTGATCCGCTGCTGTCGACGGCGATGAAGTCGGTCGGCGAGGCGATGGCGATCGGGCGGTCGATGCATGAAAGCCTGCAGAAGGCGCTTCGGAGCATGGAAACGGGGCTGATCGGGCTCGACGGGGTCAAGCCGCTGTACGGGGCGCCGCGGGCGGAGATCGAGGCGGCGCTTGCCCGGCCGACGCCCGAGCGGCTGCTTGTCGCGGCGCAGGCGCTGCGCGAGGGGTTCAGCGTGGCGGAGATCCACGCGATCACCAAGTTCGATCCGTGGTTCCTGGAGCGGCTGGACGAGATTGTCGTGGCGGAGCGCGGGGTTGAGCGGGACGGCCTGCCGCAGGATGCCGAGGGCATGCGCGGCCTCAAGGCGATGGGCTTTTCGGACAAAAGGCTGGCCGAGCTTGCGGTGCGGTCCGCGCATCTGC
>Ga0190273_10000039_pt1 | contig 88561 bp, 80 predicted proteins | sample Popmic504IS_FD_134513 | JGI IMG/M metagenome (GOLD analysis project Ga0190273, IMG submission 134513) | Populus adjacent soil microbial communities from riparian zone of Shoshone River, Wyoming, USA - 504 IS | ecosystem: Environmental > Terrestrial > Soil > Riparian zone > Trees stand | place...
GCGCAAGGCGATCCTGCTGGCCAAGGTGCAGGACGAGGCCGGCCACGGCCTCTACCTCTACGCGGCGGCCGAGACGCTCGGCACCTCGCGCGACCAGCTGTACGAGGCGCTGCACTCGGGCAAGGCCAAGTACAGCACCATCTTCAACTACCCGACGCTGACCTGGGCCGACATGGGCGCGATCGGCTGGCTGGTCGACGGCGCCGCGATCATGAACCAGGTGCCGCTGCAGCGCACCAGCTACGGCCCCTACGCCCGCGCAATGGTCCGCGTCTGCAAGGAGGAAAGCTTCCACCAGCGCCAGGGCTATGAAATCGCAATGGCGATGATGGCCGGCTCGCCCGCGCAGCAGCGCATGATGCAGGACGCCTTCAACCGCTGGTGGTGGCCGAGCCTGATGATGTTCGGCCCGCCCGACGAGAATTCGCCCAACACCGCCCAGTCGATGCGCTGGCGGATCAAGCGCGAAACCAATGACGAGCTCCGCCAGAAGTTCGTCGACATCACCGTCCCTCAGGCCGAAGCGATCGGGCTTACCGTCCCCGACTCCGACCTCAAGTGGAACGAGGAGCGCGGCGCCTACGATTACGGCGCGATCGACTGGGAGGAATTCTACGCCGTCGTCCGCGGCGAGGGCCCCGTCGCCAAGGAACGCCTCACCGCCCGCCGCGCTGCCTGGGAAGACAATGCCTGGGTCCGCGAAGCCGCCGACGCCTACGCGGCCAAGCGCGTGCAGAAAAGGGAGGCGGCGTGAGCAAGTGGAGTGCCACACCGAGCCCGCTCATGCTGAGTAGGGACCGAGCTTGGCGAGGGCCCGTATCGAAGCACGCACCGGTCCTTCGATACGCCGGTTCGACAGGCTCACCGGCTACTCAGGATGAGTGGAAATGAGCCACGATTGGCCCCTCTGGGAAGTGTTCGTGCGCTCGAAAGGCGGCATGTCCCATCGCCACGTCGGCTCGGTCCACGCGCCCGACCCGCAGATCGCGCTCCGCCACGCCCGCGACACCTACACGCGGCGGATGGAAGGCGTCAGCCTCTGGGTCATCCCTTCCGCCGCGATCATTGCCTCCGATCCCGGCGACGACGCCCAGATGTTCGACCCGGCCGCCGACAAGGTCTACCGCCACCCGACCTTCTACAACATCCCCGACGGGATCACCCACATATGAGGGAAGGGCTGTCTCATTCCTCCCCGGAACGGGGAGGGGGACCGCACGTAGTGCGGTGGAGGGGGCCCACCTCTCCATGCTCGCTGCGCTCGCCCCCCTCCACCGCTCTTCGAGCGGTCCCCCTCCCCGCGCCGGGGAGGAGTTAGGTCATGCCCTCACTCCCTCCGATCCGTCCGGAAGATGAAGCCGCTGCCCGAGAGGGACCGCATGGCACCGGCGCGTTCGACGCCGTCGCAGACCTCGAACCCGGCATTCTCTTCAACACGCTCCTCCGCCTCGGCGACGACAGCCTGATCCTCGGCCAGCGCCTGTCCGAATGGACCGGTCACGCGCCATCCGTGGAAGTCGATCTCAGCCTCGCGAACATGGCGCTCGACCTCGTCGGCCAAGCCACCTTCTTCCTCGACGCTGCCGGCAAGGCGGAAGGGGAGGGGCGCGACGGCGACACGCTCGCCTTTCACCGCGACGTGCTCGATTTCACCAATTGCATGCTGGTCGAACAGCCGAACGGCGACTTCGCCCAGACGATGGCGCGGCAGTTCCTGTTCTCGACCTGGCAAAAGCTGCTGTTCGAGCGGCTGGTGAGTTCGTCCGACACCACAATCTCCGCAGTGGCGGAAAAGGCCGTCAAGGAAGTCACCTACCACCAGGAGCTCAGCGCCGAGTGGGTGATCCGCTTGGGCGACGGCACTGAGGAAAGCCGCCGCCGAATGGCGCGCGGCATAGACTGGATGTGGCGCTTCGTGCCCGAACTGTTCGAAATGGACGAAGTCGCCGACGCCGCCCTGCGCCACGGCTTCTTTACCGATCTCACCACCCTCCGCCCGGAGTATGACGGCATTGTCGCCGCGGTGCTGACGGAAGCCACACTCGCCGTGCCCGCCGACCAGCGCCCGATCCTCGGCGGCCGCCGCGGCCACCATTCCGAGCATCTCGGCCACCTCCTGTGCACCATGCAATTTCTCCCCCGCACCTACCCGGGCGCGGTGTGGTGATGGCTGTGGCCGAGGTTGAGCTTGGGGTTGAGGATGAGCCCAAAGAAAACCGTTCGCTTCGAGCGAAGTCGAGAAGCGCTCCACTGCGCAAGCGTGTCTCGACTTCGCTCGACACAAACGGAATTTGGGACGTGTTGACGGAAGTCCTCGACCCGGAAGTCCCCGTAGTCTCGGTAATCGAACTCGGCATCGTCCGCTCCGTCACCGACGAAGCGGTGGTGATCACCCCCACCTACACCGGCTGCCCCGCCACCCAGGCGATCGAACGCGACATCCGCGCCGCGTTGGACGCCGCCGGCTACCGCCACATCCGCATCGAAACGATCCTCTCCCCCGCCTGGACCACCGACTGGATCACCCCCGAAGGCCGCTCCAAGCTCCACGCCTACGGCATCGCCCCCCCGGTCCCCCGCGGTGCCGCAGTCGCCTGCCCGCAATGCGGGTCCACCGACACCGCCGAGATCAGCCGTTTCGGCTCCACCGCCTGTAAGGCGCTGTGGCGGTGCAGCGCCTGCCTCGAGCCGTTCGACCTTTTTAAATGCCATTGAGAACCCGATGAGCGCCGGCTTCCACCGCCTCCGCATCGCCGAGCTCGTCCAGGAAACCGCCGACGCCCGCTCGATCCGCTTCGACCTGCCCGCCGAGCTTGCCGAAACCTTCCGCTTCCGCGCCGGCCAGCACCTCACCCTGCGCGCCGAGATCGGCGGCGAGGACGTGCGGCGCAACTACTCGCTGTGCGTCGCCCCCACCGAAGGCCAGCTCAAGGTCACCGTAAAGCGCATCGCCGGCGGCCGCTTCTCGAACTGGGCCACCGAAGTTCTTAACGTAGGCGACACCCTGGAAGTCATGCCGCCCCACGGCAGCTTCACCCACGAATTCCGCGCCGACGCCGCCAACCATTATGTCGGTTTCGCCGGCGGCTCGGGCATCACGCCTGTCCTGTCGCTGCTCAAAACCGCGCTGATCGAGGAGCCGCAAAGCCGCTTCACCCTCTTCTACGGCAATCGTGACAGCCAGTCGGTGATCTTTCTGGAAGAGCTTTCCGGGCTCAAAAACCGCTTCATGGGGCGTCTCCAGATCCACCATTTCCTTGCCGAGGAGATGGAGGATATCGACCTGTTCAACGGCATGCTCGACCGGGCCAAGTGCGGCGAGATCCTCGGCACCCTGGTCGATCCCGCGGAGGTCGCCGCCTTCTTCATCTGCGGCCCCGGGCCGATGATGGATGCCGCCGAGGAGGCGCTGTGCGACAGCTCCGTGCCGCGCGAGAAGATCCACATCGAGCGCTTCACCGCCGATCGTCCCGCCGAAGCGCTCGCCGCCCAGCTCCAGCAGATGTCGCAGGGCGCCCAAGGCCTGACCATGCTGGTCACCCTCGACGGCCGCAAACGCCGGGTGCCGTTCAGCGCGGCGGCCGGCAACATCCTCGACAGCGCCCGCGAGGCGGGTCTGCCGGCGCCGTTCGCCTGCAAGGCGGGCGTCTGCGCCACCTGTCGGGCGCGCGTGATTTCAGGGGAAGTGGAAATGGCCGCTCGCTACGGCCTCACCGATGAGGAGATCGCGGCGGGCTACGTCCTCACCTGCCAGTCGGTGCCCAAAGGGGCCGACGTCGAGCTGAACTACGACGCTTGAGGGGGAGGGGAGGCGGCCGTTGTGACCGCCTCCACCCGAACGATCAGCGGCTGCCTTGCTGCCCCGTGGCGCCGTAACGCGCCATGTCGTTGCTTTCCACATTGCCGTGGAAGCTGATCACGCTGCGCACGGTGCTTTGCATTACCTGCATCCGCTCGCCGAGCGGCGCGCCGGTGCGGCGGATCATCACCGCCAGCGCGTAGCTGTGCCCGTCGGGCGCGGTGACGATGCCGATGTCGTTGTAGCCGGCCTGCACGCCGCCCAGCACCTGTCCGGTGCCCGTCTTGTGCGCCAGGTGCCAGCCGCCCGAGAGTCCGCCCTTGAGCCGCTGCGGCCCCGTCTTGGTGTTGCTCATGATCCCGAGCAGCTTCTGGGTCGACTGCGGCGACAGCAATTCGCCGCGCTTCAGCTTTGCCAGCGCATCGACGATGCCGAGCGGAGTCGCGCCATCCATCGGGTCCTTGATGTAATTCTCGAAAGCCGCGCGCCGTACGCTGGCCGGAACCGCGTTGCGCGCCGCGTAGAAGCCGCCGCCATAAGCGTAGCTCTGCTTCCACTCCATGCCCGCGATCCGGCTTTGCAGAAGCCGCTCGCCCGGGCCGAAGCGGATGCCGCTGATGCCCTTGTACTGAAGAAAGCTGCGCACTGCTTCCGGCCCGCCAGCACGCCACAGCACCGCGTCGTTGCAAGTGTTGTCGCTCTGCTGAAGCGCCCGCGTCATCAGCGACTCGATGGTGGTGGTGTAGCCGTTGGCGCCGATCTGCGCGGCGATCGGCTGGTGGAACAAGGTGATGTCCGCCTTGGTCAAGGTCACCGGCCGGCTGAGGCTCAGATCGCCGCGGTCGGCCTTGTCGAGCGCAGTCAGGGCGACCCAGAACTTGCTGACGCTCTGCTGCGGGAAGAAGGTGTTGCCGTCGTAGGCGGCGCTCCAGCCGGTCTCCACATCCTTCACGGCGATGCCGATGTCGCCGTTGAAGGCTTCACCCAGTGAACGGATCTGTGCTTCGAGAATGCGGTGCGCCGCAGTCTCCGGCACCCCGGCCTGACGAAACCCCGGCGTGAAGCCGCGCGCCTGGGCGGTACGAACCGGCGTTGGCGTCGCCGCCTTCTGAACCTTTGCAGCGGGGATGCCCCGCGCTTCCTGACGCTCAGCCGCTTGCGCGTGGGTGAACGCCATGGCGAGCAGGGCGATGCCCGGCACGGCGCCGATCAGGTGCCGGCGGAAGTTCTTCTTCTCTTCGCTGGGACGGCGATGAAACTGTGCCACTGGCCCCTCCTAAATGCTTTTGCCCGTACGGAATCATCCTAACAACCGCGGGTGAGCGCTAGGTTAATATTGGAGCGAAGCGACGAATTGTGCCTTGGCTGCGACGGACTCCCGCCGCGGCAGGAACATAGGCTTAGAAGCTGACCCGCGCCGTCACCCGCAGGTCGCGGCCGGCGAGCGGAGCGACATCCTTGAGGAAGCTCGCATGCCGCCGAGCATCAACGTCGAAGATGTTGTTAGCGGCCAGGGTGATGCTGGTGTTCCTCAGCGAGCGCACCGGCTGGAACGAAATTGACGCGTTGACCATCGTAAAGCCCGGCGTCGGTGTTTCGAACACGGCGAGCCGCTTCTGCGCCGTCACCCGCTCCACCTCCAACCGCGCCTGCAACCGCTCGGACTGCGCTTCGAGCCCGCCCATCATCCGCAACGGCGGGATGCGCGGCACCGGACCCTCGCCGTCGATGGTCGCCCGGACGTAATCGCCCACCCCGTCGAGGTTGATCGCAAAGCCGCCAAGCTGCGCGAGGCGGGCCGAAGCCTCGAGTTCGACTCCGAAATAGCGCGCGTCCGCCTGGCTGATCTGGAACACCGGCAGATCGTCCTCGACGGTTCCCGTCGCGCGCTCGAATATGTAGTTCTTGAACCAGCTGTGGAACACCGATCCTGAGATGCTAAAGCGGTCGTTCTCGGCACTGAACGTGCCTTCCAGCCCCCAACTCTTTTCCTTCAGCAGATCGGGATCGCCAATCTCGAACGCCTGGGTGCCGGCATGCGGACCGTTGGCGAACAGCTCCTCGGCCGACGGCGCGCGCTGACTGTGCGAGCCGTTGATGCCGAACTTCACGCCCTTCGCCACGCTGTAACTCGCACCGGCCGAGCCGGACAGAGAACTGTAACGGCGGCGCAGCGCCGGATTGCCGATGTCCGCGTCCGCATCCGCGCTTGCGGTCTGACGCTCGTACCGGGCGCCGATCTCGGCGCGCAGCGGCCCGTGGACATAGTTCTGCACGGTGAACAGGCCGATCTGGCTGGTCTTGCTCGGCGGCAGGAATTTTTCGTCGCCGATCACGTTCAAATCACGCTGGAAATATTGGATGCCCGATCCGCCGCCCCAGCCGCTCTTGGTCGATTGCACCAGCTCCAGCCGCCCTTCGGCGCCTTTCGTGAGAAAGGTGGTGCCGATGTCCCCGGTCGCTTCCAATTCGTTGTGGCGATAGTCCGAATAACCGGCGCGAAACCGCACGCTGTCGATCAGGCCGCTTCCCGTGTCGATCTCGGCGCGGGCATCGTACCGGGTCTGCTTGACGTCGATCCGCGGCGCCTCCGCTTCAGCGCCAGGCTGAACCGAGAAGCGCACCGGAACGCCGTACAAACTGTCGTAACGGTTCACCGACAGCCCGAAATTATTGTCGCCAGAAATATAAGCGGCGCCCAGCGCAACGTCGGACGTCTCGGCCGCCGTGTTGGGAAGCCGGTCGCGGAGCTGCGCCAAGGCGCGCACGCCGGGGTCCGCACTCGCCGCCGCCTGCGCACGCAGGACCGGAGACAGAACGAAGCCGCCGATCTCGAGATCGTTGGTCTTGGTATAATTGCCGTCGAAGTGGACGACGAACTTCTTGCCAACCGGCACATCGACAGTGGCATTGCCGGAGCGTTCGTCCGACGCCGACCCGTAGGTTGATATGCCCTCCACATGCGCCGCTTCGTCGGGGACCCGGCGCGGAATGCGCGCGTCGATGACGTTCACCACGCCGCCGATCGCCGACGAGCCGAAAAGCAGTGCCGCCGGGCCGCGCAGCACTTCGATCCGTTCGGCGGTGAGCGGGTTGATCGCTACCGCATGGTCGGCGCTGGTGTTGGAGGCGTCGAGGCTGCCGATGCCATCGGTCAGCACCCGCACGCGCTCCCCCTGGAAGCCGCGCAGCACCGGGCGGGACGCGTTGGGGCCGAAGGAGGTCGCGGAAACGCCAGGCTGGCGGGCAAGCGTTTCGCCGATCGTGGGGCGCAGCTCGCGGTTCAGCTCCTCGCCGCTGATCACGGACGTGCCCGAAAGCACATCCTCGCGGCGGCGGGCAAAGCCGGTGATCACGATGTCCTGGGTGTGGTCCGCATGCGGGTCCGCTGGCGCAGCCTCGGCTTCGGCCGGAGCTTCCGCCTCTGGAGCCGGGGTCTCAGTCGCAGGATCGGCCGTGGTCTGGGCGGCGGCGGTGCCGGTGAAGTACAAGGCGGCGGCGCTCGCCAGGGCGACATGTTTAAGCAATGAAATGTCCTCGCGGGAACGATGCCCGTTACCAATGTGTAACAATATATCAATGGTGTGCCCGCGCCGTGCCACCGCCAAGCTTGCGGGCAGATGAACAGGCTTAAAGAAACCGTGCCAGCGCCCGCCATTGCTCCAGCTTGGCGGCAAACGGCAAAGTGTAGGCCGGGCTGCTCGACGGGAGTGCGATCAGCTCGAGCTCGTCCCTGCCGGCAAGCTGCGGCCTCCCAATCGCCGCGGACTTGCCGCCGTTGAAGCCGACCGCCTGCAGGTGCGGCAGTGTGTCGGCAAGCCGCACCAGCGCATTGGCTTCCACATCACGGATTGCTCCGTCGAGGCTTCCGCGCCGCCGCGCCGCGCCCACCGTATCCCAAAGGGCAATGCCACCGTCGCGCAATGCTTCCAGCCGTTCTTCGTAGGGGAGGTGCACGAGGTCGCGTGCGATCACGTCGCCGATCAGCCGCCAGAATTGGTTTTGCGGATGGGCGTAATAGCGTGCTTGGGCGAGCGACTCCTCGCCGGGCAGGCTGCCCAGCACGAGCACGCGCGCCCGGGCGTCAGCCACCGGGGGGAAGGATCGCTTGAGTTCGTCCATGGCCGCGCAATCTCCAGGTTTGGGGAGCAGCAACTTTCGTTTGGCGCGGGCGTTGCCCACCCCGCCGCCTTCGTGTCAGGGGGCGCATATCCTGTGTCTGGGGTGGAGAAATCAAGTTGGCTGTTTCGATGCGGGCCGCGGTGCTGGAAGGCCCGGGGCGAATGAGCGTGCAGGCCGTCGCCAGGCCGGAGCCGGGTCCGGGACAGGTTCGGGTAAAGCTGGAGGGATGCGGGGTCTGCGCGTCGAACCTCACGCCTTGGGAAGGCCCGGAATGGCAGCAATTCCCAACCGAACCCGGCTCGCTCGGCCATGAGGGCTGGGGCCTGATCGATGCGGTGGGCGAAGGTGTCGACGGCCTCTCCGCCGGCGATCGCGTGGCGGCGCTCAGCTACAAGAGCTACGCCGAATACGACATCGCGGAAGCCGACGCGGTGGTCCGGCTCCCGGACAGCTTGAACGGCCAGCCCTTCCCCGGCGAGCCGCTCGGCTGCGCGATGAACATCTTCCGCCGCAGCGACATCGAGGCGGGGCAAACCGTGGCCATCGTCGGCATCGGCTTCCTCGGCGCGCTCCTCACTCGCCTAGCCACCGACGCCGGCGCGCGAGTGATCGCCATCTCGCGCCGGCCGTTCTCGCTCGATATCGCCAAACAGTTCGGTGCCGCCGAGGTCATCCCGATGGACGACCACAACGGCATCATCGAACGCGTCAAGGAACTGACCGGGGGCAAGTTCTGCGACCGGGTCATCGAAGCGGTGGGTAAGCAATGGCCGCTCGACCTCGCCTCCGAGCTGGTCAAGGAGCGCGGCAAGCTGATTGTCGCCGGCTACCACCAGGACGGCCCCCGGCAGGTCAATATGTGGCTTTGGAACTGGCGCGGCATCGACGTGATTAACGCCCATGAGCGCGATCCCGCGGCGTATGCGCAGGGCATCCGCGATGCGGTGGAGGCGGTCGCTTCCGGCCGTCTCGACCCATCGCCGCTCTACACCCACAGCTACACGCTCGACCAGCTGGACCAAGCGCTGGACGCCACCCGCGACCGGCCGGACGGCTTCCTTAAAGCGTTGGTGACGCCCTGATGGCCCGGCCGCGCGTGGGCTTCCTCGGCGTCGGCTGGATCGGCCGGCACCGCATGGAGGCGATGCTCGCCACCGGCGCTATCGAGGCCGCAGCGCTCGCCGATCCTTCGGACGAGATGGCCGCTGAGGCGCTGAAGCTTGTCCCCGGCGCGAAGCGCGTCGACGGCTTGGAAGGTCTGATTGCCGAGGGGCTCGACGGCATCGTCATCGCCACGCCCAGCGCGCTCCACGCCGAGCAGTCGATCCAGGCACTCGAGGCCGGCGCCGCCGTGTTCTGCCAGAAGCCGCTCGGTCGCACCGCCGCCGAGGCTTCCGCCGTGGTGGAGGCCGCCCGCAAGGCCGACCGGCTGCTCGCCGTCGACCTTTCCTACCGCTTCACCGAAGGCATGCGCCGCATCCGCGATCTCATCGCGGGCGGCGAGCTCGGCAAGGTGTTCGCTTGCGACCTTGTCTTCCACAACGCCTGGGGTCCGGACAAAGCCTGGTTCTACGATCCGGCGCTGTCCGGCGGCGGCTGCGTCATGGATCTCGGAGTCCACCTCGTCGATCTCGCGCTCTGGGTCCTCGACTTCCCCGAGGTAAAAGGCGCAACCGCCCAGCTCCTCCATAAAGGCGAGCCGCTGTGCGAGGGCGTGGTCGAGGATTACGCCGTCGCCCAGCTCGATCTGGCCACCGGGGCCTCCGTCCGGCTCGCTTGCTCGTGGAACCTGCCCGCCGGCCAGGAAGCGGTGATCTCCGCCTCCTTCTACGGCACCGGCGGAGGCGCCGCGCTAAAGAATGCTGGCGGCTCGTTCTACGATTTCACCGCCGAGCACTACCGCGGCACCGCCACCGAGACCCTGGTGTCGCCGCCGGACGAATGGGGCGGCCGTGCCGGCGCAGACTGGGCGGTTCGGCTCGGCGCGGGCGAACGCTTCGATCCCGAGGCCGAGCGGCTGGTCACCGTGGCGCAGGCGCTCGACCGTATCTACGGCCGCTAAACACTTCTCCTCAGCGCGGCGCGGGTCTAACGCGCGCGCCATGACGACTCGGATCGATTTCGCCGTCGAGGCGGTGGCCGAAGGCGAAGGCACGCACTTCACCGTGAGCCAGCACAGCACCGGCACAGTGCGGCGCTACCACGTTCGAGGCGGCGAGCAGGACGATTACACCAATTTCTTCCGCGAACTCGCCGCCGATTTCGGCCTGCGCGATCCCCACCGTTATGCCGGCCCCCCGGTCGGGGACGGCCCCGAGCCGAACTGGCAGCCTCTGCTCACCGAGAACGCCTCGCCCAAGATCCTCTCGGGCTACGGCGATCCGGCGGTGCTCAAGACCGACGAAGGCTATTTCCTCGTCGCCACCTCGAACGACGCGCCCGACGCGTTCCCGATCCTGCACTCGAACGATCTCACCACCTGGCAGCCGGTCGGCTTCGTCTTCCCCGAAGGCGACACGCCAGCGTGGACCGCCACGGGCCGCCACGTCGCCGACTTCTGGGCACCGGAAATGGCGCGCGTCGGCGGTGAATACTGGCTCTGCTACACTGCCCGCGAAAAGAGCAACGCGCTCGCCATCGGCGTCGCCAAGGCGCCGCACCCGGCCGGCCCGTGGACCGATCTCGGCCATCCACTGATCACCGGCGGCATCCTCCTCTACCCGCCCGAGCCAGGGCAGGGCATGCCCAACCCGGCGATGAGCGGCGGCGTGATCGACTCCCACATCTTCGTCGATTCGGATGGCGCGCCCTATCTGTTCTGGAAGGCCGACACGAACGGCGTCTGGCCGCGCCCGCTCGCCGGCCTGATGCGCCAGCGCCCGGAGCTGATCGACAGCATCTTCGAGGATGAGACCGACCGCCGCACCGCCGCCTTTGCGGCCGCCGTCCAGCCTTGGGCCAACGGACGCCGGCCGATGGAGCGCTTCTTCCTGATGCAGCCGCTGATCGACGCCGCTTTGGGCTCCTGGCCAAGGGTGAAGAGCGTCCTCCAGGAATGCGGTGACGCAGACGCAATCCTGGAAGCGATGCGCACGCCCATCCGCGCCCAGCGCCTCGCCGCCGACGGTCAGTCGCTGCTCGGGGAACCGACAGTGGTGCTCGCCAACGATCTCGACTGGGAAGGACACCTCATCGAAGGTCCGTGGGTCACTCGCCAGGAGGGCCGCTACTGGCTGTTCTACGCGGGCAACGATTTCTGCACGCCCGCGTACGGCATCGGCGTCGCCGTCGCCGACCACCCGCTCGGCCCCTACACGAAGCGTGACGAGCCGCTGCTCAAGACCACGCGGAGCTGGTGGGCGCCCGGCCACGCTTCTGTAGCGCCCGGGCTCGACGGCAATCCCCAGCTCTTCTTCCACGCCTACCACCCCGGCACCGGCGGCTACAACGCCTTCCGGGCGCTGCTCACCACGCGTCTCCGGTTCAGCGACGGTGAAGTCACCTTGCCCTAAGCCGCCGCTTCAACCCGTTTGGTTCGCCGTGCGTCCATGGTAGAAGGGCAGGCCGCAACCGCTTGAAGGAAAGGCGTGAAATGCCCCAGCGCTCCATGCACCGTCGCCTCGCCGCCGCTTTCCTCCTCCTGTCTGTCTCGGCCCCGGCCAGCGCCGCCGAACCGCTCATGGTGCCGGTCTTTGAAACCAACTTCCCCGATCCGCACATCGTTCGAAACGGCGGCGAGTTCATTGCCTTTGCGACCAACGCCGGAGTCAACCTGCCGATGGCCGTGTCGCGCGATCTCGTGACCTGGTCCCATGTCATGGACCCGGCCGATCCAAAGAAGCGCCTCGACGGCATGCCCGTGCTCGCCCCTTGGGTGAAGCCGGGCTTCACCTGGGCCCCCGAAGTGACGCAGGTCGGCGGCCGCTGGCTGCTTTATTACACCGCGAACCACCGCAAAAAGAACGTCCAGTGCATCGGCCTCGCGGTCGCCGACAACCCCAAGGGGCCGTATCGCGACTCCTCCGCCGAGCCGCTCGTCTGCCAGTTCGATCTTGGCGGCACAATCGACGCTAACCCGTTCCGCGATTCGGACGGCAAGATGTATCTCTATTACAAAAGCGACGGTAACCGGGTGGGGAAGGGCACCGCCATCTGGGGCCAGCGCCTGTCGGACGACGGCACCAAAGTGAGCGGCGCGCCGACGGCGCTGATCCGCGACGACCAGGCGTGGGAGATGAAGCTGGTCGAGGCGCCGGCGATGCTGCGCACCGATGCCGGCTACCAGCTCTTTTACTCCGCGGCCTATTTCGGCTGGGACCCGAAGGATCGGCTGTCGCCTTACGCCACTGGTTATGCGGGCTGCTCGGGGCCGCTTGGACCCTGCACCGACGCGCCGGAAAACCCAATCCTGTTCAGCTTCCGCGACAAGGATCTGGGCTGCCTGAGCGGTCCCGGCCACCCCAGCATCTTCCAGGTCGCCGGCCGCAACATCATGGCCTTTCACGCCTGGGCGGCCAACAGCGCCTGCCGCAAGGCCAAAGACGAGCGCTGGCTCTACGTCGCGCCAATGGTCTGGAAAGACGGCAAGCCGCAGATCGGCGCCAGCCTTCGTCCCTCCGCCAAGCCGAAGTGAGGCGCTAGAGGCCCGCGCCGCGCCGGCCTGTTTTTGGCCGGGTACCGGGCCACACCCTGCAAAAAGAAGAGGCTGGAGGAGCAAGCTCCCCCAGCCCCAAACTCTGGCTCCTTCGCGCCCTTAGAAGCGGGCGCGGATGCCGACCGAATAAACGCGCTCTTCGTAGCGCACGTCGCGCGGGAAGATGAAGCCGTCCTCGGTGGTGCGGAAGTTGCGGAACGGCTTGCCGAGGATGTTCGACACGTCGGCCGCAATCGTCAGGTTTTCGCTGATCGTGTAGCCGATCGAACCGTCGAGCCGCGACACGCCGTTGGTGAACTCGCGCTCGATGATCGCATTCGGCGTCGCTTCAAAGATCTGAACGTATTTGGATCGATGATTGTAGGCGAGACGTGCGGTCAGCGGGCCCTTTTCGTAGAAACCGACAAGATTGTAGGACCATTTCGACACGTCGGGAAACTTGATGTCCCCCAGATTGGCACCGATCGGAGCGTCGAGGCGGTTCTTGATGTAGGTGACGTTCACCTCGGTGCCGAAGCCATGCGTCCAGCTCGGCATGAACTCGAAGTCGAAGAAGGTCCGGAACTGCGCTTCGATGCCTTGCAGGCGGCCGCTGCGTGCGTTGACCGGGCCGCTGATCCGCACCGGACCAACGTTCGGGATGTCGCGAACCTCGGTGACGTCGACGATGAAGTCGCTGACATCGCGGCGGAACGCGGCCAAGGCCAGGAAGCCGGTGCGCGCGAAATAATATTCAAGCGACACGTCGTAATTCTTCGACGTGATCGGCCGCAGATTCGGATTGCCGCCGCTGCCCGTCTGCACCTGCCCCGGGCCGGGCGGCGGATCGATCCGCAGGCCCGGGCGGAGCTGACCGAAATCGGGCCGGCGGCGGGTCTCGGTATAGGCCGCGCGCAGCTGCAGTTTGTCGGTGAATTTGGCCCGCACGCTGACGTTGGGCAGATAGTCGGTATAGGCTTGGTTGAACTCGACCGGGAACACCTGGTCGTTGGCGGGTCCGTTGAAGATCTGCTCGCGCGAGCCGTGAAGATCGAATTCCGTCCTGACGGCGCGGAGGCCGATCACGCCGTCGATCGGAATGCTGCCCGCGTCGAAGCCGTAGCGCAGTTGCGCATAGGCCGTGTAGGATTTCTCGTTGGCGGTGAAATCGTCCGCCGGTCCGGTGCGGTCCTGCGTGACTTCTTCCAGGCCCGGCTGCGGAACGCCCGCGGTGAAACCCGCAATCTGCCGCAGTTGGACGATCGCGCCGCGAATGCTGTCGTATGTCGGCAGAAGCAGCGTATCCACGCCGCCATTGCCGTCGCGGAACCGGAAATCGACCGGCTGGAACTGCAGCGGAAAGGCGCTGAACGCACCGCCGGTGCCGTTGCGGGTAAATCGTTCGGCGTTGAAGAAGCTTGCGTCTCGAGTGTTGTAGCGGACGCCAAGGTCGATGGCGCGTGCCCACGGCGTGACGTCACGGATCGAAAGGTCCACACGCGCCTGCCAATCGTCGCCCCTGGCGACGAGGTGCCGGTCGAAAATCCCGAACGAGCGGTAATTGGCGGGATCGGCCGTGTTCGATCCGGTGAAGTTGAACTGCGCGCCACCATCGTCCGGCCCGTCGAACAGGATGTCGATGGTCGGTGAGTTCACGAGCTGATAGTCGACGCTGTTGACCGACAGATCGAACTTGCTGGTTGTTCGCGCCACGTCGGCGGCGAGCCGGATGCGGTCCGTTTCCCAAATCGCCCCACCGGCAAACTGGTAGGTGTCCGTCTTCTCGCGGGTGGCGGCCTGGAAGCCGTCGGGGCGGCAGCAATTGGGGGCGTTCGCGGTCAGGCCGCTCGGATATTTGTAAAGGGCGCCCTGGCCGGCAATGCCGACGTTGGTGTAGTTGCGGAAGGCGAACAGCGGGACGTTGAACGACCGGTCGGAAACCTCGCGGCGGAAGCCCTGATAAAGGCCGTCCACGTAGAATTGCAGGTTCGAATTCACCTTGTACTGGAGCGACCCGTTGGCTGAAGGCCGCTTGCGCGTGCCCGCGTTCATGAACAGCCCGACGACGGCCGGCACGCGCACCGTGACGCCCGGAACGTTGAAGGCCGGCGCCCCGCCAAGGCAGCCGAAATCGAAATTGTCGCAGTAAACGCTCGGGTTCGCCGCGCTCGGGTTGATCCCGAAGAAGTCGCCGCTGTTGAAGCGGATATGGTCCTGGTAGGTGAGTTCGGTGTAGCTGACGTTGAGCAGCGCCCCGATTTCACCGCCGTCGCCGACATCCCAGCGGTTCGACACCAGCACGTTGCCGTTCCAGGCCTTGTCCTTGGCAAGGTCGGCATAGGTGCCGTTGAGCGACCCGGCGAGTTCGAAGCCCTTGAAATCAAAGGGGCGGCGCGAGCGCACGTTGATCGATCCGGCAAGATTGCCTTCGACCTGCTCGGCGGTCAGCGATTTGTAGACTTCAAGCGCAGCGACCCCGCCGGCCGGGAAATCCTGGGGTGCGACGTTGCGCGCTTCGGCGGTGAAGATCTCGCGGCCGTTGTAGGTCGTTGCGGGGTCGCGCAGGCCGCGGACGAACACGTCGCCGGCTTCGGCCTGGGCGCGCTCGACAGACACGCCGGGAACGCGCGCAAGCGCTTCGGAAACCGTCCGGTCCGGGAGTTTGCCGATATCTTCGGCGACGATCACATCCACGATCTGATCGGAATTGCGCTTGATGTTCTGCGAGGTCTGGAGCGAACGGCGAAGGCCAGTGACAACGATCTCTTCGCCTTCCCCTACCTGGTCGCTTCCGTCGGCGCCTTGCACCGCGTCGTCGGTCTGGGGCGAACCTGCATCAGGCGCGGGAGTGGCCTGCGCCTCGACGTCCGGATCGGGCGGTGTGGCTTGGCCGGCTTGCGCGGCCGCGGGCGCGGCGCCCAAAACGAACATGGCAAGACATGTCGACGAGAGAATGATGGATTTCAGGCGCATGTTTCAGCCTCCCCCTGTTTGAGCCGTCCGGCAGCGGCCCTTTCCCGAGGCCGTCTATGTCACGAGGTATGGCAAGGCCCCCGTCGCGTGACAAGCGATTACTCTGGGGATTGGGGAGCGTTTCATTGACTTAGGTTGCGCCTGCGCAACGCTTTTCAGTCGGTTTGGGCGAGCAGTTCGTTGACGCGCCGTTCGGCGTCGGCAAGCGCGCGTTTGGTCGGCTTCTGGCCGTTGAACGCGGCGGCAATTTCCTCGCCGACCAATCCCTCGATGGCGTTCTGGCGCTGCACGCCGCCGGGCAGCGGCCGGCCGGTGGTGGCGACCTTCGCGATGTTGGCGCGGTGCGGCAGCGCGCGGAAGGCGGGGCTGTCGACCACCGCCTGACAGGCGGGCAGGTGCCCGGTGCGCGCCCAGTCGAAATTGTGCGCGGCAATGAAGCGAAAGAAGCGGCCGATCGCGCGGCGCTGCTCGGGCGTGCGCTCGCGCTTGGGTACCACCCAGGCGTGCCCGCTGACATAGCTCACGTCCGCGCCCCACAGCCGCGGATAAGGATAAACGGTGTAGCTCTGATACAGCGGCCGCCCCGCTGTGTTCGCTTCCTTCTCGAACTGGCCGATCATCCAGGTGCCGGTCGGGTAGATGCCGCCTTCGCCCGACATGAAGCTTGCGATCGCCGCCGGCGTATCCTGGTTGCGGGTGCTGACGCCCGACGCGGTGATGCCCCGGAAGAAGTCGACGATCTGCGCCGCTTGCGGCGTCTGCAAGCGGATGTGGTGCGCGTCCGGGAACATCACCGCGTCCTGCGCCAGTAGGTAGGTGTAGAGGTTGCGTGCGGCGTAGGCATTGTCGCCGACCAGGCTCTGGATCAGATACGGCTTGCCGGTGCGCTGGGTGAACTGCCGCGCCTGGGCGGTCATCTCCTCGGGCGAGGTCGGCAGCACCGGCTTGCCGCCGCGCATCAGCCCGGCCTCAGCAAACAGCTTTGTGTTGATGTGGAACAGCCCGCCATGGGTGTCGAACGGCAGGCCGTAAAGCTTGCCGCCGATTGTTACCCCGCTTCGGCTCGCTTCGGTAAGCGCCGACGGCTGGAGCCCCGCTTCGGCAAGGTAGGGCTCGACTGGCTCGAGCAGCCCTTCGGCGGCGTAATCGGAAATCACGCCCGTGTGCATGGTCACCAAATCGGGCGGATCCCCAGCGGCCATTTGCGCGGAAAGCTGCGGGTAACCGGGCCAGGCGACGACGTTGCTGCTGACCTTCACGTCCGGGTTCTGCGCGTTGAACTTGTTGATCATCGCCGTGATGATGCCGCACTCGCCCTCAACCTTCGAGACGTCGGTGGCGCCGCCATATTCGGCCCCGCATTCACCGAAGAAACGCTGCAGGTAGATCTCCGCCCGGTCGTCCTTTGCTGCGCCTTTGCTGCAGCTCCCCGCCAGCAACGCCACTGCCAGGAGAAGGGCGCGCTTCACTTCACCGCCGTCCCGGCCATGGCGCGCACGATTTGCTTCTGGAACAGGATGTAGACGATGAAGATCGGGATGGAGGCGAACACCGCCTGCGCCATCAGGAAGCCGAGCCCGCTGGTCTGCGCATAGTTCATCTGCGCCGCGGCCAGCCCGACGGTGAGCGTATACATGTCGCTGCGCGTCGCCGAGATCAGCGGCCACCAATAGGAATTCCACGTCCCCAAAAAGGTGAACACGCCAAGCGTCGCTTGGGCAGGCAAGGTGAGCGGCAGGATCACCTTCCAGAACAAGGTGAGGCGCGACGCACCGTCGAGCATCGCCGCCTCGTCCAGCTCCTTTGGAATGGCGCGCATATATTGGGTCATGAAGAACACGCCGAACGGCCCCGCCAGCCCCGGCAGGATCAGGCCGGGATAGCTGTTGTGCAGATGAAGCGCGGCGAAGAGCTGGTGCTGCGGCAGGATGACCGCCTGCTCCGGAATGGCGAGGCCAAGGATCACGAAGATGAAGAGGGTGCGGCGGAACGGGAATTCGAGCCGAGCGAAACCGTAGCCGGCAAGGCTGCACAAAGCGAGCACGCCCATCGTGGTCCCAATCGACACGATCGCCGAGTTGATCAGCCAGCGGAACACCTGGTTCCCCTGCAAAATCGAGCGGTAATTCTCGAGCGTGTAGGGAGGAGACAAGGCCGCGCCGCTGTTGCCGATCAGCGCCTCGTTTTCCTTGAGCGAGAGCAGCAGAGTCCACACGAGCGGCGCAAGCATCACGAACGCGGCCAGCAGGATCGCCACCCAGACCAGCGGAGAACGGCCGGTGCGGCTCGGCTCAGCGGCCATTCTTGCCCTCCGAGTCCCGCATGGTGGTGACATATTGGGTGAGCGTCAGAAGCACGATCAGCAGGAACAGGACTTCCGCCGCGGCGGTCGCATAGCCGAGCTCCCAGCGTGCAAAGGCGCTTTCGAAAATGAACAGCACCATCGTCCGCGTCGCGCCGCCCGGCCCGCCGCCGGTGAGCAATTGCGCTTGGCCAAAAATCTGAAGCTGCGCTGCGGTCTGCAGCATGATCACCAGCACCACCGTACGCTTCAGCGCCGGCAGGGTGACTCGCCGCAACGTCGTCCAGCGGCTTGCCCGGTCCAGTGCCGCCGCTTCGTAAACGTCGCCGGGGATCTGCTGCAGCCCGGCCAGGAACAGCATCATCGGCAGCCCGATCGACCACCAGATGGTGGTAATTGCCAGCGCCCACAGCGACCAGGTCGGGTGGCTGAGGAACGGGATCGGCTCCGCGCCAAGCGCCTGAGCGGTCTCGCCGAGCAAGCCCGCATCCGGCGCAAGCACAAAGCGCCAGATCAGGGTAACGATGGTGACCGAGAGAACGGAGGACGAGAAGAACACGCCCCGGAAGAAGGCGGCGCCACGCGTGGCGCGGTTGAGCGCCAGCGCCAGCCCAAGCGCGGCAATCGTCAATATCGGGACGATCATCAGCGCCAGCGCAAAGGTCGCCAGGATCGAGCGCAGGAACGTCTCGTCCTCGAACAGCCGGGCATAATTGTCGAAGCCGATGAAACGCCCGCCGCCGAACAGATCGACGCGCTGGAAGCTCAGCATCATACCGCGCAGCAAAGGGTAGATCAGGATGACCAGATAAGCGGAAAGAAACGGCAGAACGAAGAGCATCCCGCTCCAGTTCTTCCGCTCCGTGCCTGCCGTCATGCCGATGCGTCTTCGGCGTGGTGGCCGTTGCCCTCGGCGTCGAACAGGTGCGCCGCCGCACCGTCGATCCGCAGGCTCACGGTGTCGCCGACCTGCACCGCGCTCGCGCCCGGGCCCTCGCCGGTAACCGCCTGCCCATTCTGAAGGTGCGCGTAGATCAAGGTGCGGTCGCCGAGCCGCTCGACCAGGTCGACCTTGGCGGACGTGCCGCCGTCCGGCGTAGCCTTGACGCTCTCCGGTCGAAGCCCAAGCTGGAGCGCTCCGCCCGGGGGTAACCCGGCGCGCGGCACGCGCGTCTCGACTAAAGTCCCGTCGCCAAGCCGCACCGACGCATAGGCCCCCGCGCCGTCCACCAAAGTCGCCGGCAGCAAGGTCATCGCCGGCGAACCCACGAACCGCGCCACGAACGTATTCGCCGGCCGGCTGTAAATCTCCATCGGCGGGCCGACCTGCTGGATCTTGCGGTCGTTCATCACCACGATCCGGTCGGCAAGCGTCATCGCCTCCGCCTGGTCGTGCGTCACCATGATGAAGGCGGCGTCCACGCGGTTGCGCAATTGCGCCAACTCGATCCGGGTCCGCATCCGCAGCGCCGCGTCGAGGTTGGAAAGCGGCTCATCCAACAGGAACAGCTTCGGCTCCTTGACGATCGCCCGGCCGATCGCGACCCGCTGGCGCTGGCCCCCGGACATCTGCCCCGGCTTTTTGTCGAGATGCTCCTCGATCTCCAGCACCCGCGCCGCCTCGGCGACGCGCCGCTCGATCTCGTCCTTCGCCACCCGCGCGTTCTTGAGGCCGAACGCCATGTTCTCTCGCACCGTCATGTGCGGGTAGAGCGCATAATGCTGGAACACCATCGCCACGCCGCGATCGCCCGGGGCAAGCGTGTCGATGCGCTCTCCGTCCAGCCGCACCTCGCCCTGGTCCAGCGTTTCCAGTCCCGCAATGATGCGCAGCAAAGTCGATTTGCCTGAGCCGGATGGGCCGAGAAAGGCGATGAACTCGCGCCCCTCCATGGTCAGCGAAACCCCGTCCAGGACCGGCGTCGCGCCAAAGGCCTTGCGGATGTCCGTCAGTTCCAGGCTGGGCAATGGCATCCCCTTTTTGCGGCGTCACCTTACAAGAAGATCGGGCGTCCGCAACCGCTTGCGTGCCTAGGGACTTCTGGTTCTGAGCCGCCTCAGCTTGTGCTCCGCGGCTGAGACGAGGCGCGCGCCGGGCCGGTCGAACGGCACCATCAAGGTGACGATCGGCCGCCGCTCCAGCCACAGGGTGTCGAACATCGGATGCCCCGGGCTGGCGCAGGAATCTACCCAGTCGAGTTCCAGGCCGCGCTCCAGAATGTCCATTTGGAGAAGAACGCCCGGCGAGTAGCGGGCATATTCCTCGTCATAGGCGATCTTGAACGACACCGCGGTTCGCCCGGTCTCGACATGGGCGAGCATGCTGATCGCCCGACCGCCTAGATCGAGGCGGCGCATGTCGAGCCGCCCTATCGAATGCGCCTCCGCCAGCAGGTGGCGGACGAAACGCTCGACATGTGGTTCGGACGCAGCGGCGACGCCCTTGCGGCCCTTCCAGCCCCGCGCTTCGAGTTCGATCAGCGTATCGATCCATGGGGCCGGATCGTCACCGGGGGACAGGCGGGAGAATCGAACCTCGCCGATCTCCTCCAGCTTGCGTCGGCGCCGCTTCTGCTCGCGCAGCATCTTGGAGGGGAGGCGTGCGACGTAGTCGGCTCGCGGCACCGGCCCGCGCAGCATGGCGCGCTCGAAGCGCCGCGTCTCGTAGAGGGGGCGTCGGAGGTCCGCCGCCACCTCGCGCAGCGCGACCGTCGAGGCGCTGGCGTCGTCGAGCTGCGCAAGCCGCAGCACGGCGAAGCCGGGGTGCGCGTCAAGCTGGGCAAGCACCGCCGTCCAAAAGGCCCGCTCACGCCCGGCGCGGATCAGCGGCTCGCCGAACGCCCGCAGCCGGTAGTTCCAGCTTTGCACCGCCGAGGGCAGCAGCCGCGAACGGCGCCAAGGCTTGAGCAGCAACATGCCGTCGAGCTGGCTGTGCCCCCCGGCGCCCGCGCCCCACGCCAGCACCGCGAACACGCTGTCGGTGTCCGGATATTCGAGCGCCGGCAGCGCCGCCATCGGCTCCATGAACATGTTCGGCGTACCGGCGGCCGCGGCAAGCGCGCGCCACTCCCCCTCCAGCGCGATCAGCCGCGCGCGGCTTTCAACCGTTTCTAGGCGGAGCGCGGGGCCGTGCATTGGGGTGCCGCCTCCCTGGATGAGGAGGGTACCGCAGCGACCTCGCCGGCGAACAGCGCCATCTGCCGCGCGGCGTTGCGGTTGAGGTCGAAGCGTTGCTCGACCACCGCTCGCCCCGCTTGGCCTAGCGACCGCGCAAGCATCGGGTCGCCATAGATGCGCAGCAGCGCCGCCGCGAGCGCCTCGGCGTCGCCGGGCGGCACGAGGAGACCGCTCACCCCGTCCTCGATCAGCTCGGGAATGCCGGAGATGGGCGTCGAGATCGCCGGCTTGCCGAAGGCGAGCGCCTCGATCATGACGTTGGGAATACCCTCCTGCCGCCCTCCCGGGCCGATCACGCTTGGCGCGACGCAGACGCTGGCGTGGGCGTAGGCGGCGGCGACCGCCTCAAAATCCATCGCGCCGTGGAAGCGCAGGCGGCCGGATATGCCAAGCGCCTCGGCCTGCCGCAGCAATGTCTCGCGGAGCGGGCCGTCGCCTGCCAGCTCGCACTCCCACTCGCCTAGGCGTCGGTCGGCGATGGCCAGCGCCTGAAGCAGGTGTTGGACACCCTTCTTGGCCTCGAGCGCACCGACGAACAGGATCCGGAAGGGGCCTGCCGGTGGATTGTCCCCCACCGGCGCGATGTGCGAGAGGTCGACGCTGGAATGGATGACGTGGATCGGCTTGCCCCGAAGTGCAGGCAGCCGCTCCTCCAGGAAGGATCGCCCGAAGCTGCTCACCGTGCGCACCGCCGCCGCTTCGCCGAGCTTTGCGTCGAGCAGGAACTGGGTCCGGAAGATATCGTGCGCGCGGCAGCTCACCGAGTAGGCCGGGCCGTCGAAGCGGTGCATCAGCCAGGCGACCGTCGCCGGGTGGCCTGCAAATTCGGCATGAACATGGTGAACCCCCGCGCCCCTCGCATGCTCGGCCATGGCGAGCGCCTTGGGCACCAGCGCCAGCGACTTGATGCAGAGCTTCGGCTCACGGGCATAAGCGCGGACGATCTGTGCAACGGCCTTCGCGAGGACGAGCGGCCGGGTGACGAGGGCCCGCAGCGTTGCGCCGATCGCAGCGCCTCCGAGGAACGGCGTGTAGCGCGCCCATCCCCGGGTCGGCTCGGCAAAGCGGTGGAGCGGCTGGCCGGTGCGAAACGGTGCCAGGTGATGAAGCTCGATCTCGGCGCCATCCTCGGCGAACTTCAGCAAGTCCCGGTAGATAAACGTCTCGGTGGCCTTGGGGTATTCGGTGACGATGACGATGAGCTTCATGCCGCTGCCCGCCGTGAGTGCGCCAAGCGCCCGGCCTGGAAGGCCAGGCCGAGCAGCAGCCAAAGGTAGCGCATGTCCTTGTTGGGCATGAAGAAGCTTGCCGCCAGCAGCGCGCCGAGCGCGAGCAACAGGGCCATCGCCTCTGCCCGAAGGGCTCCCCCCGCGAGAAGGGCCCGCCGCGCCTGTGCGACGGCGGCGGCGAGCAGCGTCAGGAACAGCAGCAAACCCACGCTGCCCAGCTCCACCGCAACGTCGAGATAGGTGTTGTGGAGTTCGCGCATCACCGGCGAGCGGCCCGGCAGGAAGCGATACTCCTCGCCGACGAAATAGCTCGGATAGTTTCCCGGGCCGATACCCCACACCGGTGACTGCTGGAACAGGTCGAAGCCGATCGCAAGGTAGGTGGTGCGGCGGAACAGGGTCGGATCCCGGCCCCAGTCGCCGAGCGCCATGACCCGCTCAAGCAGTGCGGGGGAAATCAGCACTGCCGCGAGGAGTAAGGCGGCAAGACCGAGCAGGATCAACGGAAAGGCACGTTCCCGCCGCACGAACCACAAAAACAGGGCAACCGCGGGCACGAGGCCAACCATCGCACTGCGCGCCGCCATCAGCCCGAGCGCACCGAGACAGATGACGAGGCCGACGCCGATAAGGACGCGAATGCGCGGCATCCCCGCGAACAGCCCGAGCAGCAGAGCGGTGCTGACCAGCAGCATGTGGGCGGCGGTGGTCGGATTCTCGTCGCTGCCGCCCGCCGAACGGGCAACGCCTCCATACTGGGCGCTTGCCGCGGCCTCCGAACTGGAAAAGAGCCGCGTTCCGGTGAGGGTGTCGCCGTAGACGATCAGCGCCGAGATGAGGCCGGCGGCAACGATCGCCCACACCGCCAGGCGCAGGCGCTGCGGCGTATCGACCAGCATCGCTGCGAGTAGCAGCAGCCCCGCCGCCTTGGCGAAACCTTGCAGATACTCCCAGCCGGGAACCGCGTTGCGGGACAGGGTCCAGGCGACCACCGACCAGAGCAGCAAAGCGGCGGCCAGCCGTACCCCCGGTGCAGGCGCTCCCGCCAGGCGCGTTCCCCGGTCGCCCGCCAAGGCGCAGGCGCCGAGCAAAGCCGCCACCAGGTAGAAAGCCGAGTAGGTGGACACCGGCAGGATGGGGCCGAGCAAGCGGTTCCCAACCGCATCGATCTGCGCGAACACCAGCAGCCCAAGGAACGCCGCGAAGCCGAGGCCCGAAAAACTGACGGCGCCGAGCGGCGTGCGGGCTGCCGCCGGCCACGCGGTCGCGGCGGAGGACGATGTCACCGCTTTTGCCTCAACGGTCCAGGCGGATCAGGAACGGCTCCGGCCAGCCGGCGTCTTCCAGCCGGCCCTGTAGGGCTTCCAGAACCGCACGGCCGCTGCGTTCGCCCGTGACCAGCACCAGATCCTCGCCGCCGCGCCCGGCCGGCGGGATCTCGCCCGATTCGGCCAGGCCGCCGCAATAGATCAGCGCGCGCGAGCGGGTGCGCACGATCTGGCCTCCATCGGCCTCCTCGCCTTCAACATTCACCGTCTCGCCGCGCGACTTCAAAAAGGCCGCGAGGAGGTTGTAGACGGCGACGGCGTCCGCATCGCGCTCCGCGGCGAGAACGTAGAATGCGCGGCCCGGGTCGGCTAATGGGCCAGCGAGGAGATCGCCAAGGCGGTTGCGGATATCGCGGCTTTCCTCGGCCGTGAAGCTGCGCTGCCCCTTTGGACGCCGCAGCAGGCCGTCATAGCTCCGGCCGGAAAAGGGCAGGGGGCGCGGCGTGCGGGCCGAGCTGGCCACGCGGAGCTCTTCGCGTGGCGCGAGCAGCAGGAACAGGCCCGCCAGCGCGCAGCCGGCGATGAACCCGAGAAAGGTGTTGGCAAGCACGTGCGGGCTGTCGCGGGACAATGGCGGGGACGCCTGCTCGACCACCCGGATCGGCGGCGCCCCGGCCAGGCTGTCCAGCGATACACTGTTGTAGCGCTCGGTCAGAGCCGCCACTTCTCCCTTCAGAGTGTCGATTTCGCGGTCGAGAACGCCGAGCCGGCTTTCCGCCTGCGTCAGCTTCCCAAGCTGGCCGCCGAGCTGGCCGACACGCGCGGCGCGCTGGCGGATTGACTGCTGAAGGCCCGCCACCCGCGGCCGCTCAAGCGCCAGGGCTTGCTCGATTGCCGGCGTGGCGGAGGAAAGGAGACCGTCCGACTGGCGCTGCAGAGAGCCGACCTGGGTTGCGCTCGACGCGACCTGCGCGCGCTCGTTCACCAGCCGCGACTCCTCCGCCAGCCGTTCCTCGATCAGCGTTTCCTTCTGGCGCTGGATGTCAGCGACGCCGAGTGATGCTCGGGTCTGCGCCGCTTCGACCTGTCGCTGGTTGAGCAAGCCGCGCGCTTCGTTAAGGCGGTCCGCAAGGGTCCGGTTGAGCTGCGCGGTCGGCCCGGTGGACCGCTCCGCAGCCTCTGCGATGAGCCGCCTTGCGACCGCATTGGCCATCGCCGCAGCGGTCGCCGGATCGTCCCACGCTACCGCGATGCGCAGCAGGTGGGTCCCCTCTACCGAAGCGACATCGACCGATTTGCGCAGATTGTCGATGAACAGCAGGCGGGGGTCGCGCACCGCCGGGCCGCCTTCGTCCAGCGTGCGTAAGGTCCGGCGGATGCCGAAGCCAGAGCGCTGCTCGAGTGCCCCGGGGTGCGCGGCGAGATACTCGTCGGCTATCCCCTCGATCACCGGCCGCGAGGTCGCATATTCGGCGTAGGTCTGGGTCAGCAAACCGGCGCTCTGCAGCGCATTGCCGCGGGCAAAAGCGGTGCCGAACTCCACCTGTGCCTGGCTGGGCTGGATGTCAAGCGTCGCCGCCGCCTTGAACACTGGCTCGCGGGCAAGCACGAGCTGGCTGTAGAGAAAGGTGCCAAGCGTTGCCGTGAGCACGATGGCGACGACGATCGGCCAGCGCGCCCAGGCGAGCGTAAGCAATGCGGCGGGGCCGAAACGCGGAGGCTCCTCGCCGCTCTCCTCCACCCCGGATGTCCGCGCCAGCATCATTTGATCAGGTCGCGGATCAGAAAGGCGGAGCTGAAGCCCGAAAAGCCCACGATGCTCTGGATCTGGCGCGCGCGGTCGGCGGTGAGGGTGAGGCTGGTCGGCGGAACGATGACGATCGCGCCCGGCGCGAGAACCGGCACGATCCGCCCGTCCGGCCCCGCCCGTCCGCTGAGCATCGCCCGATAATCCACCATCCGGGCGGCAAGCTGGTCGCCTTCCGGCTCCAGCACCACGATCTTGGACAGGTTGGCCGCGCGGTTGGGGCCGCCGGCCCGGGCGAGCGCCTCGATCAAGGTGAGCCCCGGGCGGTATTCCTTCGGCCCCGGTGCCGTCACTTCGCCGAGCACGAAGAATTCGGGCGGCGCCGGTCTGCGGTTATATTCCACCAGGGCGATCGCAACCTGGGGGTGGCGAAGCTTGCTCTTATAGGCCTGCTGGAGCTGCTGCTGGAGCGAGCCGGCACTAAGTCCGCGGGTCTGCACCGGCGCCAGCAAAGGGGGGCTGATGAAGCCCGACGGCTGCACCCTTTGCTCGGCATCGAGCGTCGGCATGTAAGGGAAGGAAATGCGAACCAGGTCGCCCGGTTGGAAGTCGCCGTCCTCGCCAAGCTTTATCTCGAGCCGCTCTGTAGCCGCTTGCGCCGCCGCGCGGCTCGGCTGGTCGATGGGCAGCGCCGCCGGAAGGTTGTAATCGACCTTCGCGCACCCGCCCAGAACGGCGGCGAGAAGGAAAATCAGGAGCAGCCGGCCTAACGCCACTTTCGATTCCCTTGGCTACGCCCGCCCGCGACGCGCGAGCGGCAAGATGTTGAATTCCGCGCTAATCATAAGCGCCGGATCGTTCGAAACCACTTACATGCCTGGTTAACGAAACCGCTGTCCCGGATCGGGATGTTTGCCCCGCCACTCCTTACCGGCTAGGTTTTCGACCAGCTGCTCGAGACGGCGCGTTGCAGGGCCGACGAGGTACCGCTGGGCGGTGTCCGCCGCCGCGTCGCTCACGGCCTCCAGGCTGTCGCGCTTAAGCAGGGCCTCAATGGCGTCAGCCAGCGCGGCGGCATCGCCCGGCGGCACCAGAAAGCCGGTGTGGCCATCCTCGATCAGTCCGGCGGGTCCGGGGCAGGCAGCGGCGAGCACCGGTACTCCCGCCGCCATCGCCTCGACGACGACGTTGCCGAACCCTTCCCGCCGCGATGGCACCACGCAAAGCCGCGCACCGGCAAAGGCGGCGCTGAGATCGCCCGAATAGCCGGGGAGCGACACCGCCGCGGCCAGTCCAGCTTGCTCTACCTTGGCCAGCAGCGCCTGCCGGAGCGGCCCTTCGCCATGAATGACGAGCTCAATCTGAATCCCGCGCCGGAAAAGGATGGCAGCCGCGTCGATCAGCAGGTCGAATCCCTTCGACTCGACAAGCCGGCCTGCGGCAACGATCCGAAGAATTCCCCCTGCCGGTCGGTGGGACGCACCGACCTGCTCCACAACCGGGTTCGGCAATGTAGCGAGTATGAGCGGCCTTCCGATAAGCTGCGTCAGATCACGCCCGATCGCGTCGGTCGGCACCGCAACAGACGGCGCTTTCGGGTAAAGCGCCCGCATCAGCAGACGACGCAGCCTTGGGTACCGAGCCTCTGCCAGCCACTCGCCGGGCGTGGTGTGCACCGACACGATCCGGCGGGTGCCCCGCGCACCCCACCAGCGGCTGACGAGCAGAGCCAGATTGACTGCATCCGTCGCCGAATAAGCCACGTCGATCCCATGCGCATCAAGCGCCGCCGCAATCCGGCGCGGGAGCCGCCGCGCACGACTGCCCCCTAGGTCCACCCGGACCACATCGCCCGGAACAAGGTCGAGGAACGCGCCTTCCGCTTTGCCCAAAAACAAAAAGGGGGCGAACCGCGTGCGGTCGAGCGCGCGCAGGTAGTTCACCACCACCCGCTCCGCGCCGCCCGGGCGCAGGTGGGGAAGGATGAAGGCGAGGCGGATACGCCCGCTCACCCCTTGCCGCGCCTCTTGCGCCAGGCGCGGTAGCCTTGCCGTGCGGTGAAGAAGATGGCGTGGCGAAGCGGCCGCAAGGCCGTGACGTGCGCCGGCAGCAACTCCTCCCGCTCCGGCGCAAAAGCGTGCTTGAACTGATCGCGGCCATTCTCGGCGCCGTCCGCTGACAGGCCGGCAAGGTCGTAGTATGAGAGGCCGAGCGCACGCGCCCGTTTCATTCCTTCCCAAAGCAGGGCGTAGGAACGCGGCGCCTTGGCGTCGTCGTCGCTCACCATCGCCAGCCACAAGGCCGCCGGCCCTTGGCGCACGAAGCTGTGGTAGCCGACGATCCGCCCCGCTTGCTCCGCCACAAGCAAAGCGCCGCCTTCCGCCGCGATCAGGCGCCGATGGCCTTCAAGGGAGAGTTGTCCGCCAACATCGTAGTCAGGGCGGCGGATGTGGAAATCGGCTAGGAGATCGGCGCAGGCGCCCATGTCCGCCTCGCTTGCCTCCCGCACACTCACCCCCGCCGTTTCCACCTTGCGGATCGCGCGCCGGCCGCGCTGCTTGAACCGGCCGAAGATTGCTTCCTCCGGTCCGGCCAGCGGGACCTTGCCGGTGGCGATGTGCAGCGACTGGGCGGAAGGCGGCAACGGCGCGAAACCGCAGCTTCGGAGCGCGTCGGCAAAGGGCAGGCGCATCTCTTCGGCGGCCCGCGGTCCGACAACAAGGCTGGAGAAGCCCTCCTCGCGCAACGCCGCCTTCAGCGCCGTCAGGACCGGCTCGAGATGGCTTGCTTCGGCCACCACCGGCCCGCGCTGAACGGTGGCGAGCGCTGCGCCTGGAGCAAGGCGACTGCGCCTCACCACCGCGGCGCCGATCGTCTCCGCGCCTTCGCGGCACAGGAAGTAGAGATAATCCTGGCGCCCCGTTTGCGGCGCATTCTCGGCCCAGGCGCGGGTCTGCTGACAGGCGGCGAACGGGCTCCGCCGCACAAAGGCCTCGAACGCCTCCGCATCGTCTTTACGCATCCGCTTCGTCAGCACCGTTTTGGGACGATCCCCCATTGCGCCTCTCAACTGTCTTGCCAGCCATAAGCCAGCCTGTCCTTACAGAGGGTGAAGGAACGCTTTGCCAAAGGAGAAACCGTGACCGGGCCGACCCAGCGCCCAAGCCTCCGCCGCCGCCGCGCCGACCGCAAGCGGCGCCTACGGGCGTGGAGCGCGTGCGTCGGGACGGGCGTCGCGGCGGGCGCCCTGCTGTGGCTTGCGCTTGGCGGACCGGCCGGAGCCGCCCTTGCCGCCGCTTTCCTAGTCGGCGGGGCCGCAATCGGCCACCGTTTCATGATCGCGCCGCCGGGCATTCCGATCCTCACCTACCATTCGGTGAGCCCCGACGCTTCGTGGCTGCCCTGGGGCGGAGAGATCAGCGTTCATCCCGAGACCCTGCGCAATCACCTCGATGCGATGCGCGACATGGGGTGCAGCATCGTCTCCATGCGGCAGATGATCGAGGCGCGCGGCAATCGCGAACGCCTTCCGCCCCGCCCGGTGGTGCTTCACTTCGACGACGGCTATCTCGACAATTGGCTCCACGCCGCGCCGCTGCTCCGTGCGGCGGCCGCCCCCGCCACCTTCTACGCCTCGCTCGATTTCGTCAGCCCCGGCGACTCTTGCCGCCCTCCGGACACTGACGACGCGAGAGGCTACATGAACTGGGCGGAGCTCACCGCACTGGATGCGGATCCCCTGTTCGAAGTCGAGCCGCACGGGATCGACCACGGCCGCGTACCCATTTCGAAGCGCACGGTGGCAACGCTCACCCAGGCGAATTGGCGCATGCTTGCCTGGCTGCAATGGGCGCACATGCCGGGACCCAAGCACGATTGGTACCTCCACGATTCGCCGCCCGCACTCCCCCTGGGGTCGCCCGTGCCGGAAAGTGAAGGGGCGCTCGCCGCGCGGGCCTTCGTCGGCGGCAAGCTCGAAAGCGTCGCCGCCTACCACGCGCGTGTGGCCGAGCACCTTGGCCGGTGCATGGACGAATTCAGCCGCCGCCTGGGGCGCCCTCCGGCAAGCTTCTGCTGGCCCGAGAACCGGGTCTCCGCCGCCGGCCGCGAACTCGCCAGCGCCGCGGGCTATCGGGCGACCACCGGCGGCGAGGGCCGTAACACCGCCGCCGAGCCGCCGCACATCCTCTCGCGGATCCACGCCGGAGACCGGGCGCTTGGTTTCCGCTTCGGCCCCGCCGAGCGCCTCCACATCCGCGCCGTCATCGGCCTCTTCCAGGGCAACCATTATTGGTACCTTGTCGCCGCGCCGATGAACCTCGTGCGCAGGCTCGTTATGGCCGTTCGCCGCGCCGGCTGACGCTTCAGCACTGCTGTTCCGCCTGTTCCAATCCGGCACACCTGAAATCGCCGCCCGCCGCCCCCTGTAACGCGCTGAAACCCCGCAATAAACGCGGTGGCCTTGAGGCTGTCTCGAGCCGGCAGGAGGCATGGTTGGCGGACTGGAACGCAACATCCGAATCGATGGATTCGCAGGAGGCATTCGTCTCCGGTTCGGCCGGCACGAACATCTACCCCCTGCGCAAGCCCGCCGCCGAAGCGCCCTATACGGGAGAGGACCGCCGGCAGGATTATGAAGCGCGGGTGCGCTATCAATGCCGAATTGCCGCCGTTCCGCTCCGCATCAGCGAGGAGGGCGACGGCTACTTCCTGCTGATCAAGCCGGCGATCGACGCGATCGCCGCCGGCCTGCTCCTGCTGCTGCTTTCGCCGATCCTGCTTGCCGTGGCGGTGGCGATCAAGCTTCAGGACGGCGGCCCAATCTTGTTCGTGCAAAGCCGCACCGGCTACCTCGGCACGCGTTTTCCGTTGTTCAAGTTTCGCACCATGGTGCCCGATGCCGAGCGCGCCAAGGCAGGCCTCGCCCACCTCAACCTGCACAACGACGGCTCACCCGATTTCAAGGTGGAGAAGGACCCGCGCATCACTCCGGTCGGCCGGCTGCTGCGCGGCTGGAGCCTCGACGAGCTGCCCAACCTGTTCAACGTGCTGCGCGGCGAACTCTCTCTTGTAGGCCCACGGCCGACCTCGTTCGATGTCAGCACCTATGCCTCGAAGCATCTCACCCGGCTCGCGGTGCGGCCCGGCATCACCGGCCTGTGGCAGGTTTCCGGCCGGGCGCTGATCGGCTTCGACCGCCGCTGCGAGATGGACGAGGAGTATATCCGGAGCGCCCGGCTGCGCACCGATCTGCTGCTGCTCGCGCGCACCGCCGGCGCCGTGATCCGCCGCCACGGCGCGCTCTAGCGGGCGCGCCTCACCGACAGCCGGACATTGTCGAAATAAGCGCGGGCGGGCACCGGGTTCGAACTGGCGGTGAGCCCGATCTGCACCCGGTCCGCGCCCGCAGCGGCGCCGCCTACCGGACTCGCGATGGTGTCGCCACGGGCGGCCAGCACCTCCGTCCCATCCAGCCGCACCCGCGCATAACCGGCCTCGGCGAAACCGACGGCCACCTCGAAATCGATGCGGTGCCAGCGACCGGCAACGAGCTGGGGCGCCGCATCATTGGTCCAGGCATTGCGCTCCTCGATCTTCGAGCGGTCGATCCGAAGCCGCCCGTGGCGCAGGTACAAGCGAATGCCGGGATTGCCCGCCTCGCCGCAACTCGCGCATTCGAGGTCGGCGAGGTGGATCGAGTTAAGCGGCGTCCCGTCCGGGATCATCATGTCGAAGCTCATCCGCGCCACCGCGCCGGGCGCGAGCTTGGCAGGGCGGGCGATCAGCGCCGCCTTGGGCACTCGAGCGCCTCGGGCCTGAGTCTGCGCTGCCAGCACATGGCCGCCACGGCCTGGGATCACGGCAAGCGTTCCGTCGATCTGCTGGGAAGAGGCCCAGTTCCACCCGACGCATTCGCCGAGGCAGAGGCCGCGCTCAAAGTCGTCGAAGAAGCCGTCGGGCGCGGCTGTCGGTGCGGCCAACGCTGTGGCGGCCAGCGGCAGCAACAGTGGCAAGAGGAAAGCCGTGCGGATCACCGCTTCTGCGGCGCCCATTGGGTGTAGCGCTTGCCCGAAAGGAACAGCAGCGTGCCGATCGCAAGCCCACCGAGGTGAATGCCGAAATAGGCGGGCAGCCGCAGCAGCCGTGGCACCCGCAGCGGCAGGAGGAGGATCAAGGCGGTGCCGAGCGCCCCTCCGCTGAGGAACACGAAGCCGGCGACATGCGCGGCGCTGCCCCGCTCCACCACCACGGCAAGCGCACAGGCCCACAGCGGCAGCAGCAGCAAGGGCGCAAGCCGCCGCAGCACTTTGTGGAACAGCAGCCCGAACGCGTAGAATCCTGTGCGCAGCGGGTTCAGCAAGGCACGGCGCCGCCACAGGCCGGTAAGGCCACGCACGGTGATCCGGATCCGGCGGCGGAAATGCTGGCGCTGCCCCTCGGGCGCGACTTCGTACACCGCGGCCTCGCTTCGAAAGGCGATCCGCATGCCGCCGGCGACCGCAGCGGTGCTCAGGAAGAAATCGTCGGTGACATCGCCGGGCACCGGCTCGGCCAAGGCCGCGCGCAACGCAAACAGGCCGCCATCGGCGCTGACGCAACCAAACAAGCGGTCCTCGGCGGCGCGGATCGCGCTTTCGTAGCGCCGGAACAAGGCCTCGCCCCCGCGCCAGCCGCCTACGCCCTTGCGCAGGCTGCGCACCTCGCCGGCGACCGCGCCGACGTCCGGGTCGGCGAAACCCGCGAGCAGGGCGCCCAGCGTGTTCTCGTCCCACAGCGGATCGGCATCGCTGAACACGAGGATTTCGCCGTTAGCCGCCGGGATCGCCAGCCGCAGCGCCGCCGCCTTGCCGCCGCGCGCCAGCCGCATCAGCCGGAAGGGCAGGGGCGCATCTGCCGCGACCGCCTCCACGATGTCGGCCGTGCCGTCGCTCGATCCGTCGTCGCAGACCAGCAACTCGATCCGCTCCGGCCGTCCCGCCACCGAAGCGATCACCGAACGCAGCTTGCCGCCGATCGCCTCAGCCTCGTTGTGCGCGCAGACGATGACCGACACCGATTCCGGTGCCCGGCCGCCGGCCCGTGCGCGCCGCGGCCCCGCCAGTGCCGCCGTGACCAGCAGGACCAGCGGATAGCCCGCATAGACCGCCGCAAGGCACGCTAGGATGATGAGAATCGAAACCTCGGCCATGGCGCCCTCGTGCGCCCGGGGGTGTAAAGGAACAATAAGCGTTCACCCGCCGCAGGCCGCGCGTCCCGCATTGGCACAGACACGCCCCCGCACCCCCTTCAAGCCCATCGGGCGGCGTCAAACGCTGGAAAAGGCGTCGTTCTTGGTGTCTGGATTCCGCTCAGGCGCGGCTTCAAGGAACAAACGCATGTCCCAGCCCGAGCGGCAAGGACGATTGGCGATCAGGATCTGGCGGCAGCTCTCGCCGGCCAAGCGCCGCGAGTTCGTCCAGGTGATGGCGCTGATGATCGCCGCCGCGGTGCTCGACGTCTTCTCGCTCGGCGCGGTTCTGCCTTTCCTCGCGCTGCTCGCCGATCCCGACCGGATCCTCGATTACCCGGCCGTTCAGCACTTCCTCGCGGGTATCGGCCTTCAGGAGCGCGGCGAAATCCTGCTCTCTGCCACCCTGCTGTTCGCGGCGCTTGCGCTTGCCTCGGGCGCGGTGCGGGTGCTGCTCAACTGGCACAGCAACCGCTATGCCTACATGGTCGGGAGCGAACTCGGCGTCGCCTATTTCGATCGCATCCTGGCGCGGCCTTATGCCTTTCACGCCCTCAACAACAGCAGCGAGACGGTCGCTTCGATCAAGAAGGTGCAGGCGATCGCCCATCAGATGCTGCTTCCCGCGATGCTGTCGATCGGCTCCCTGATCGGCGCGGCCTTTATCGTCGCCGCCTTGCTAGCCGTCGATTGGGTGACCACCGTGATCGCCTTCATCGGCTTCACTCTGATCTACCTGTTCGCCACCAAGGTGACGAAGCCGCGGCTGCGCAGGAATTCAAAGCTCCTCTCCGCCTTCCACGCCCGCCGCATACAGTCGATCCAGGAAGCGCTGGGCGGCATTCGCGATCTGATCATCGATCGTGCTCAGCCCGGTTTCGTGCGCCGCTTCCGCGACGTCGACGGTGAGATGCAGATGGCGGAAGCGACCACCAGCTTCATCAGCGGCGCCCCGCGCATGCTGATCGAGGCGGTCGGCATGGCGATGATCGCTTTCGTCGCCTGCTTCGCACTGCTGCGCAGCGGCGACCTGTCCGTCGTCCTGCCGGTGCTCGGCGTGCTCGCCTTGGGGGCGCAACGCCTGCTTCCTCTGATGCAAACGCTCTACAAGAGCTGGGCAACGGTGGCCGGCAATTACGCCCTCGCCGAAGACATATTACGCGTGCTCGAAGACGGCGGCGACGCCGCGCCGGCGGCGGCTCCGATCGCCGGCTTTTCGCGCGAAATCCGGCTTCGCGATGTCGGCTTCCAATATTCCGGCGCCAGCCGCCCGGCGCTTCGCGGGCTCGATTTCGTCATCCCCAAGGGCGCCAAGGTCGGCCTGGTGGGCCGCTCGGGCAGCGGCAAGAGCACCGCCATGGACCTGCTGATGGGTCTCCTCCACCCCACGGATGGCAGCATCGAAATCGACGACTGCCGCCTTGAGCCGGGCAACGCCGCCGACTGGCAGCGCCAGATCGCGCACGTTCCGCAGGACCTGTTCCTTGCCGACGCAAGCATCCGCGAGAATATCGCCTTCGGCACCGATCCGGCCGAGATCGACGATGCCCGTGTCCAGGCCGCCGCCGCCGCCGCCGACATCGCGCCGTTCATCGCCGCGCTTCCCCAAGGCTTTGAGACGATCGTCGGGGAGCGCGGCACCCGCCTGTCCGGCGGCCAGCGCCAGCGCCTCGGCATTGCCCGCGCCCTCTACAAGCAGGCCAGAATCATCTTCTTCGACGAAGCGACCAGCGCGCTCGACGGCGAAACCGAAGCGGCGGTGATGGCCGCGATCGAGCGGCTCGGCGGCGAACTGACCATCATCGTCGTCGCCCACCGCACCTCCACCCTGGCGTTCTGCGACCAGATCCTGCGCCTCGACGACGGCCGCCTGGTGGAGGCCGGAAGCTTCCACGACGTGGTCCGCAAGGCGTCCTGATGGCAACCGCGCGTACCCTCATCGCGGAGCCGGCCGCTGCGGCCGCCGGGCCTTTCCATCTCTCCTCCGCATGGGCGCGGTGCTGGGCCGAGGCATATGGGACCGGAACCCCACACGTCGTCGAGCTTGGCGGAGCCCGGCTGCGCATGGAGCTGGGGGAGGGGCGTCTCGGCCCCCTGCGCTTCCCGCTGCTCGCCGGTGCGTCCAACCTGCAGACCTGCTATTTCGACCTGGAAGGCGATGCCTCGCCCGGCGCCCTTGCCACCCTCCCGCCTAGGCTGCTCGACACCGGCGCCGCGCAGGTGCGGATCGACTGGCTGAGCCCGCAGTCGCCGCTGCTCGCCGCCGGTCGCAAGTGGGCCCGCGACCACCTCGTCTGCATCGAACCCTTTGCCGTCTCGCCGCTCGCCGACTGCACCGGCGGCTTTGAAGCCTATCTCGCCCGCACCGGATCTTCGATCGCGAAATACTGGAAGGCATGCCGCCGCCACATCCTGAACGGCCCGATCCACTTCTCGATCGTCGCCGGCGGACCCGGCCTGCCGGCGCTCCTCGACGAGATGTTCGCCTTGGAAGCGAGCGGCTGGAAGGGCCGGGACGGCACCGCGATCCTGTCCAACCTGCAGGATGCGCGTTTCTACCGAAGCCTCGCCTTTGCCGCCGCGGAAGCCGGCGCCCTGCGCATCGCCTTGCTGCGCGAGGAAGGGCGCCTCGTCGCCTACGAATATTGCGTGGTGGGAGGGGACGGCGTTCTGGCCATGAAGGTCGGCTATGACGAGAGCCGCAGCCGCCTCCAGCCCGGCCACCTGCTCGCGCTGATGAACATCCGCGACGCCTGCGCCGATCCGGCAATCGCCTGGTACGACATGCTCGGCAACGGCCTGCGCGTCGCGCCCTACAAGCAGCGTTTCGCCACGGATTACCGCACCTTGCACCGGATTCGCCTCTTCGCCCGAAGCCCCACGGGGCGGCTTCTCCACGCGCTTCACCGGGCCAAGCCGGCGGCCAAGGCGCTACGCGGCCGGCTTCGCGGCTTGGCCGGTAGGAAGCGGGGCTGACCCTTTGCGTGGCCGCGAGGGACGGGCCAGGGTGGCGAACAGGCTGCGCAATGCGGGTAGCGGGTCGGACCAGGCGAAGACGAACGGCCGGGTGCGCGGGTCGACGAAGCCGAGGAGATAGCGGCCAAGATCGCGCCACGGCGTCGGCGTGAAGCAGGGATCGTCGCTCGATCCCGCCCGGAACACCCGCCCGAGCCGCCGGGTCTCCTTGACCAGGTCGCGCGCGCTGAGGTCGCTTCGCGGGAAGGGCGCCTCGCTCCGGTCGTCCAGTACGCGCCGGCGGTAAGCCTCCCAGGCGAATTCGGCCCCGCACGCGCTGCTCAGCGCCAGGCTGCCCCACAGGTGGCCGTTCACCTCCATCAGCACGAACCGGCCGCTTGCCGGATCGTGCCGGTATTCGACCATTGCATAACCCTGCCACCCGATCGCCGCGAGCAGGGCTTCCGACTGCGCCATCTGCTCTTGGTGACGGCTGAGCGGCACCGCCCGGCAGAGGGAGGAGACGCCCCCGGCCGGCGGCCATTCGTGTACACGTTCGTGCTGGAAGCGCAGCGTCGCCCGGCCGTCGTCCATGTACAAGGTCTGCCCAAGGCCGCGGCCCGGACAGAATTCCTGAACCAGCGGATAGCGGCCGATCGGCCGGTAGCGCGCCAGCGCCGACCGAAGGCTCGGGGCGTCCCGGCAATATTCGGTCTTTAGGTCCGGTAGTCCGGCGGCAGCGAGGGCGGCCATCACCGGCAGCGGATCGGCCCATTTCAGCACCACCGGCCAGCCAAGCTCGGGTAGCGGATCGTCGGCGCTCTGCGGCTGCCAGCTTTGCGGCACCGCGATCCCGCAGGCGCGGGCGGCGTCCAGCGTCCGCGCTTTGTCCATCACCACGGCCGCGGGTCCGGCGGGCGCCCCAAGGTTGCGCGCCCCGCCAATCTCGTCCCCGAGCGCGGCCACGTCCAATATGTCGCGGTCGCGAAGCGGCAGCACCGCGCCCGCGCCGAAGCGCCGCACCAGTTCGGGGAGCCAGCGCGACAAGGGCCCTTCCGGCCGCACCAGGAAGTGGCTGAGGTAGCGCGAGCCGCGCCCCACCGCCCGTTGGTGATAGCCGACGCCGATCACCGGTACGCCGCGCCGGCCGAGTTCGCGCATCGCAACCAGCCCGACCGCCGTGTCGAGGCCGAGCAGGATCACCGGCGGCCGAGCGCTCATCCCCCGGCTTTCCGCACGAGGCGGATCACCGTGCCGCGTTTCGCCTTCAGGTCGGTCTGCACCGACAGGTAGATGTTGCCGGCATCGTCGCTGGTGATCCCCTGCACGTTGCCGAGCGCGCCGGCCAGGACGGCGACGGTGGAAAGCCCGTCCTCCGGCGTGTAGCGGTGCAGCTTGCCGTGGCGGCTGTCGGTGATCAGCAGCGCGCCGCCGGAAAGGTGCAAGGTCTCCGGCGAGAAGTCTTCGCGGCCCGAGATCGGGCGGTGCACCTTGCCGTCGCTGGTGACCACATACAGCGCATCTGCCTCATTGTCGGCGATGTAGAGATTGCCGGCGGCGTCGAAGACCATGCTTTCGGGCTTGCCGATCCGAAGCGGCAGTTCGCGCGTGCCGCCGTCCGGCGCAAGCAGGACGATGCGCCCCGCTTCCCCGCCGCCCACCAGCATCGCGCCCGAAGGCGCGACGCCCAGCCCCTCGGTGCTCGCCATCGGGCCGTCGGCGGCAAGCCTGCGCGCCGCTTTCCCGTCTCCGCCGAGGCGCCACAGCCCGCCGGCATCGTCGTCCGTCCAGTACAAGGCGCCGTCGGGGCCGCGGGCGAGGTCCTCGGGCGACTTCAAGCCGTCGGAGGCGCTTGCCAGCGTCTCCATCTTGCCGCCGGCCCTCAGCACCCGCACCGCCGACCCGCCTTCGTCCGCGATGAACAGATTGCCGTTCTCCCAGCGCAGACCATCGGGCGAGACGATGCCGTCGGCGTTGGTGAGCAGGGTTTCGGCTCGGTAGCCGGGATCGAGGACGAGCAGCATGCCGTCGCCGTCGAGCCTGCATCCGCCAAGCGCGAGCAAGGCAGCGGCGGCGAGGAGGCGAGGGGAGCGCATCCTCACAGGCCCACCAGCCTTTCAACGATCTTCTTTGCGGCCCGCGCGACTTCCCGCACATATTCCAGCGTGTTGGCGATTTCGAACAGGACCAGGAACAAGGCGGCCGACGAGGCTGCGGCGTGCCGCTCCGTCCAGGCCGCCACCGCTTCGATCGGCCGCGCCGCCCAGCGTGCGGCAGCAAGGTGGAGCGCGGTCAGAAGCGCACCGCCGACCGCGATTCCCGCGGCGATGTCGAGCGGGCTGTGCGTGCCGGTGATCATCCGGCTGCCGCAGATCACGATCACCGTCCAGCCGATCGCCACCACGCCCGCTCGTCTGCATGCGAAGAAGATGCCCAGCGCAAGCGCGAAGTAGAACGCGGCATGGTCGCTCGGGAAGGAGGCAAGGTCGTTCTCCTCGATCTCGCCCTGGCGGAGCCGCTCGAACCGCCCGCGGCTGAACCCTTCCCCCGGCGCGCGGTAGGCAAGGCGCGGCGTTTCAACCAGGCGATCCCCGTCGAGGTGGTAGCTTTGCTGCGACTGCACGAACGGCCGTGGCAGGAAGATGCTGTCGCCGATCGCCTTGGTGGCGACGAGCACGGCCACCGTCCCGACCAGGGTCACGAGCAGGATTCGCCGCGCCTTCAGCCGCGCATCGCCCGCGCCCGCCATCCAGGCGAAGAAGAAGGCGGCGGCGACCGGGCCGGCCTTGACCAGATTGTTGTCGATGGCGAGCGCAACCAGGCTGTCGAACAGCCACGACCGCCCGGCAAGGCCGTTGAGCAGCAGATAAAGGCGATCGCTCGCCCCCAGCAGCCCTTGAAAGGCCCAATCCACTTCGGTCTATCTCCCTGCCGCGCGCTTCGTCCCCGCTGTCGCAGCAAAGGGTGTAAACCGCGTTAAGCGAGCCGTTCCGGGACCTCGGCCGCTTCGCCGAGCAGGGTGCGGCGGTCCGCCTGCGCTTCCCAGGGGAAAACGAACCATCTCTTGTCCTCGTCGCGATCGATCGTCCTTGACCAGTAATCGACATTGGCGCGGGAGCGCAGGTTGTTGAGCAGCACCGCCACCCGCACCCGCTCGCCGCCGCCGCCCTGCGCCGCAAGCGCGTCCTGCAGCGACGCGATGGTGCCGCCGCTGTCGTTGATGTCGTCGACGATCAGGATGCGCTGCCCGGCATTCATCTTGGCGGCAAGCTTGACCAGAAGCTCGTCGGCAAACCCCGCTTCGCCCGACGAAACGTCCACCGACAGCATCGCGATGTCCAGCCGGTGGGAAAGATAGGCCGCCGGCACCAGCCCCCCGCGGCCAATGCCGACCAGGAAATCGGGCCGCCACGGATCGGCCACGACCTTCTCCGCGACGGCGTCCACATCGGCGAGGAAGTCGCGATAGGGAATATAAGCCAGGACCGGCTCTGCTGCTTGAACGTCCCGCATCTGCTCTCCCGCGCCTGATCAGTCGGGCGTGGTAGCCGCCGCTTCGGGCCGGCACAATGTGCTTGCCGCCGCAGGGCGGGACCGAAAATCCAGTGGCAAGGCGAAAGCGAGATGGGCAAGGGGAACCGCTCCCGCTCAATCCGATTGTGATTTCATGACCTTTCCCCGCCGCGTCGGCGTCCTCACCTTCCACCGCTGCATCAATTACGGTTCCTATTGGCAGGCGCGTTGCCTGGTGGAAGGGCTGCGCGCCCGCGGCTACGATGCCGAGCTGCTCGACCACGAATGCGACGCCGTCACCCGCGCGGAATGGCGCTGTGCCTTTCAGCCCGCTTTGCCCGAGCGCACGCCGCGCTCCGATTTCGCGCACTACAAGGCGAAGGGCCGCAAGTTCGTGCAGGCATTCGAGGAACTGCCGCGCTCGCCCGGCTTCCCGCTCCACGCCCCGGAAGCAGCAGGAGATTACGACGCCATTGTCGTCGGCAGCGACGAAGTGTGGAATTTCCGCCACCCCTGGTACGGCAGCAAGCCGATCTTCTTCGGCTCGGGCCTCAGCACGCCCCGGCTGATTTCCTACGCGGCAAGCTTCGGCAACCACGATGCCGCCGACGGCATCCATCCGGAGTGGGCGGCCGAGCTCCGCCGCTTCTCCCATATCTCCATCCGCGACGAGAATAGCCGCCAACTGATCCGGGGCGCGCTTGGCTGCGATCCGGAGCTGGTGCTCGATCCCTGCCTCCAGTTCCCGGGCGCCATCGTGAGGGAGGCGCCGCCCGGCGAGGCGCCTTACGCTTTGGTCTACGGTCACGGCCTCCCGCGCTGGCTGCAGGAGGCAACGCGGCGTTGGAGCCGCCGCACCGGCATCCGGCTCGTCAGCATCGGCTACGGCAACGATTTCGCCGACGAGCAACGGATCGCCGCGGGCCCGGAAGAGTTCGCCGATGCGGTCGCCGGCGCCTCCGCGGTGATCACCAACTTCTTCCACGGCTGCGTCTTCGCTTTGGTCAACAACAAGCCCTTCGTCAGCGCGCCCAGCGCCTATCGCTTCAACAAGGTGCGCGATCTGGCCGCGTCTCTCGGCGCCGAGCGCCGACTGGTGGAGGAGGGCACGTCGGACGAAAGCTTCGACGCCCTGCTCGCCGAGCCGGCCGGGCCGGGCGTCACCCGCGCGATCGCCGCTTTGCGCGTCCGTTCCGACAGGTATCTCGATGCAGCACTCGCCTGAGCCCCGCGCCGAGGCGCTCCCGCTGGTCAGCCCGCGCGACATCGTCCGCTCCGGCCTGTGCATCGGCTGCGGAAGCTGCGCATCGGCCGAACCGCGCGCCGAGATGCGCTGGGACGGCTACGGCCAGCTCAAGCCCGCCGGCCCCGCCGACTGGTACAACACGCCGAGCGAAGCCTTTTCGCGCACCTGCCCCTTCTCGCCAGCCGCTGCGGACGAGGACGCGATCGCCATCGGCCGCTACCCCGAAGCACCGCAGGACGACCGCGCCATCGGCCGTTTCGAAGACGCCTATGTCGGCCACGCTGCCGAACCGGGCTTCCGTGAGCGCGGCAGCTCGGGGGGAATGGTGAGCTGGGTCGCCGCCGAACTGCTCCGCACCGGCAAGGTCGACGCAGTCGCGCATGTCTCGCCCGCCGATCCGAAAGGGGAGGGGCGCTTCTTCCGCTACCGCATCTCGCGCTCGATGGACGAGATCGGCGGCGGCGCGAAATCGCGTTATTATCCGATCGAGCTGTCCGAAGTGCTGCGCGAGATCCGCGCGACGCCGGGCCGCTACGCCGTGATCGGAATCCCCTGCTTCATCAAGGCGATCAACCTGCTGCGCGAAAACGACCCGCTGATCGCTGAGCGGGTCACCCACACGCTCGGCCTGTTCTGCGGCCACATGAAAAGTGCGCGGATGGTGGAAAGCTTCGCCTGGCAACTCGGCACCGAACTCGAGCAGGTGCGCGCCGTCGATTACCGAATCAAGGACGCAAGCCGCCCCGCCAACTGGTACCGCGCCCACCTCACCCTTCAGAACGGAGAAGCGGCGGCGCAGGACTGGTGGCACCTCGTCGACGGCGACTGGGGCGCCGGCTTCTTCCAGAACAGCGCCTGCAACTTCTGCGACGACGTAGTCGCCGAAACCGCCGACATCGCGTTTGGCGATGCCTGGGTGGAGCCTTATTCGTCCGACGGGCGCGGCACCAACGTGGTCATCGTCCGCTCTCCCGAGTTGAACTCCATGGTGCAGGGCGCCGTCGCCGACGGCCGCCTCGCCCTCGACACGGTGGACGCCGCCTTCGTGGAGCAGACCCAGGCCGCCGGTTTCCGCCATCGCCGCGAGGGTCTCGCCTACCGCCTCACCTGGTGGAGAAACGGCATCCGCCCCCGCAAGCGCGTCGCGCCGAACGCCACCGGCCTGCCGATGCGCCGGCGCTTCGTCTACCGCGCCCGCGCCGCGATCAGCGCCCAAAGCCACCGGGTATTCGCCGCCGCACGGATATTGGGCCTGCCGCGCCTCTACATCGCCTGGGGCAGCCTCGCCCTCAAGGTGTACCAGGGCCTCACTTACTCGCGCGGCCGCCTCGGCGCCCTGTTCGACCGCATCGAAGCTCGGCTCGGGCGTGGCTGAAGGAATCAGGAAATAGCGTGGTGACCCCTACGAGAATCGAACTCGTGTTTTCGCCGTGAGAGGGCGACGTCCTAACCGCTAGACGAAGGGGCCGCTTGCGCAGGCAGGTGGGCCGCATATGAGGGGAGGGGGCATTCTGTCAAGCTGGCGCCCGCGTGAAGCAGCGGTTAGGCACCTCACCTTATGTGCAATGATTATCGCAGCCGCGTCGATCTCGGCACCCTGGGCCAGGAATTCAACGACCTGCGCATTCCCCTGCGCTTTCCCGAGGGCATGCCGAACCTGGAGCCGCGCGAGGACATCCGCATCACCGACCGCGCGCCCATCCTGCGCTGGACGGACGTGGGCGAGGCAGAACTCGTCCAGCGCCGGTGGAGCTGGCCGGGGGCGGGCGGCAAGCCGGTCTATAACTTCCGCTCCGACGGACGTGAGTTCAACAGCGGGCGCTGCCTGATCGTCACCGACGGCTTCTACGAATTCACCACCCCCGCCGAGCCTCGCGCCGACAAGCGCAAGGACAAGTGGCTGTTCACGCTGGCGGGGCACGACTGGTTCTGCATCGCTGGCTTGTGGCGCAACACGGCGGAGGTCGGCGAAGCCTTTACCATGCTGACCACGCCGCCCGGGCCCGACGTCGCGCCCTTTCACAACCGTCAGGTGGCGGTGCTTGCGCGCGAGGCGTGGCGGCCCTGGCTCGACGGCAGCGTGCCCGCTCGAGATCTGCTCGGCCCCTGCGCCGCCGGAATGCTCCAGGTACAGCGCGCCGGCTAGGCGGCCCGGGCGCCGGCGCCGCGCGCCAGCTCGTGCGCCACCAGGGCCGCAACCTCCATTGCCTGGGCCGGGTTGAGCCGCGGGTCGCAATGGGTGTGGTAGCGGTCGCCGAGGTCCGCCTCGCGCACCGGCTCGGCGCCGCCGGTGCATTCGGCGACATCGCGGCCGGTCATCTCGACGTGGATTCCGCCGGGGTGGACTCCCTCGGCGCGGCACAGGGCGAAGAAAGCAGCGAGTTCCTCCAGGATACGCTCCAGCGGCCGCGTCTTGTAGCCGTTCGCCTTGACCGTGTTGCCGTGCATCGGGTCGCATGACCAGAGCACCTGATGCCCCTCACGCGCCACGGCGCGGAGCAAAGGCGGCAGGCGATTCGCGATCAGCGCCGCGCCCATCCGGCTGATCAGGGTGATCCGCCCCGCCTGCCGCCTTGGGTTCAGCCGGTCGAGCAAGGAAAGCAGGAGGTCCGGCTCCAGCCCCGGCCCGCACTTGATTCCGATCGGGTTGGTAAGGCCGCGCAGGAACTCGACATGCGCCGAGCCTTCGAAGCGCGTGCGGTCGCCCACCCACAGGAAAGCGGCCGAGCTGCCATACCATCCGGCGCCATCCCGTCGCGCCAGCGCCTGCTCATAGTGAAGGAGCAAGGCTTCGTGGCAGGTGTGGAAACGCTCATCGCCGGAAAGTTCGCGCAAGTGGCTCAGCGTCGCCGCCGACTGGGCGTAAGCGCGGAACATCCGCTCCGGGTCCGGCCGCCGCGCGGCTGCGTCGAAGGCGATGCCGTTGACGATGTCGCCTTGGTACACCGGCAGCCGGGCGCCCGCTTGCTCCTCGAAGGCGCGGGACCGCGGCTTGGCGAACTGGCCGGCGATCCGCGCGGCCTTGATGACCGGGAGCCCGCTCGCCGCCGCCAGCCGCTCGGCCATCGCGGTGAGAAGGGCATGGAGCGCGCGGATGTTGCTCGGCGAGAATTCCGCGAAGCTTTCCGCACAGTCGCCGCCCTGCAGCAGAAAAGCGCGCCCTGCCTGTGCCTCTGCAATCAGCGCGGTGAGCCGATGAGCGTCCCCGGCGGAGACCAGCGGCGGATAGGCAGCGAGTTCCTGCAACGCGGCTCCTAGCGCGGCCTCATCCGGATAAGCCGGCTGCTGGCGCGCCTCGTGCCCCCGCCAGCTTTCCACTGTCCATTCCGCGCCCATTGCGGCTCTTTGCGCACTCCGCCGCATGCGCGCAAGCGAAGCAATTGACGGACGTGCGCGAGCAGTAGAGGAAGCCTTTGTGAACAAGCTCTTCCCGCATAGCGCAACCACCGACGGGGTCACCGTCCGCGTCGCCGTCAGCTTTCTTCCCGAACAATCGGAGCCCGCCCGCGGCCGCTGGTTCTGGGCCTATCATGTCCGCATCGAGAATGGGCGCCCGGGCGAGGTCCAATTGATCAGCCGCGAATGGACGATCGCCAACGGCCGCGGCAGCGCCCAGGAGGTGCAGGGCGAAGGCGTGGTCGGCGAACAGCCGGTGATCGCGCCCGGCACTGCCTTCGATTACGTCTCCGGCTGCCCGCTCAGTAGCAACAGCGGGTGGATGGAAGGACGCTACCATATGGTCGCCGCCGACGGGCGCGCCTTTACCGTCGAAATCCCCCGCTTTCCGCTTGCCGCACCGGCCGTGGCGAGCGGATCGGAGCTTTGAAAAACCAGCTTTATCTGGCACGGCTCGGGGTATGACCACCAAAACCACCAAGCTCCTCCTCGCGTCCGCCCTTGCGGCACTCACCACGCCGGCCTTGTCGGCGCAAACCGCCGCGCCGGTGAAAAGGGCGATGACCTGCCCGATCGGCGGAGAGAGTTTCGAGTTCGTGTCGCCCGGCTCGATCGTTTCGTGGGGCGAGCGGCCCGACGGTAAGCCTTATGGCAGCTTCCCCACTGAGCTTCCGGAATGCCCCGGCAACGGCCTCGTCCTGTACAAGGATTATTCGCCCGAAGAGGTGGCCAAGCTCGAACCGCTCATCGCTTCCGACGCTTATGGAGCGCTGCGCAAGGCAGACGTTCCTTTTTACCGCGCTTACTGGCTGATGACCCAGCTGGGTGTCCCCGCCGGGGCACGGCTCATCGCCCTGCAGCGTGCGACGTGGTCGGAGTCCAATCCGGAGCTGCGCCCCCGCTACCTTGCCGAATTCGCCGAGGAGACCGCCAAGCTCCCGCGTAAACCGGAGGACGTCAACTGGATCGGCATGGAGGCGCGGGCGGTCAACGCCCTACGCGAGCTTGGCCGGTTCGCGGACGCTCAGGCCCGACTCGACAAGCTTCCGCTCTCCGCCTTGGCGGTGACCGCGCCCAAGCCGGAAGACCGCAGCGAGGCCGCGGGCCGTGCGCGTGCCCGGGCGAACTGGCTGACCTACCTCCAGTCGCTCAAGGCGGTGATCGCCCGCGCCGATTCGTCGCTTGAGCCGTTCGACATGCTTCCGCGCCGCGAATGGGTCGGCCGCTGCCTCGAGGGCAAGGGCCTCAGCGAGGCCCAGCAAGCACATTGCACCGCGCAAACCTCGGTGGTCGAGGAAGCGCGGGCGGCAAGCGCCAAGCGCGATGCGGAACTCAAGGCGCTTGCCGAAAGCCGCGAGAAATCCGGCCGCTGAGGCCGGCGGGGTCCTTCTGAAGGCTGCGCCCGCAAGCCGCCTTGGCACTCAGGCGTCGATTTCTTCCTCGCTCACCTCGGCGGCGTGGTTCTGGATGAACTGGAAGCGGTGCTCCGGATTGCGGCCCATCAGGCGGTCGACGAGGTCCTTGACCCCGCGCTGCGCCTGATATTCCTCGGGCAGGGTGACCCGGATCAGCGAGCGTGAATTGCGGTCCATGGTGGTTTCGCGGAGCTGGTTGGGGTTCATCTCGCCAAGGCCCTTGAACCGCGAAATCTCGACCTTCTTGCCCTTGAACACCGTCTTCTCGAGCAGGCCACGGTGGGCATCGTCACGTGCGTAGGCCACGGTGGGGCCGGCGGTCAGCCGGTAAAGCGGCGGCTGGGCGAGGTAGAGCGCGCCCGCTTCGACGATTTTGGACATCTCGTTGAAGAAGAAGGTCATCAGCAGGGTCGCGATATGGGCGCCGTCGACGTCGGCGTCGGTCATGATGATGATCCGGTCGTAGCGAAGCTGCGTGGGATCGCAGCGCTCGCGGGTGCCGCAGCCGAGCGCCAGCGTCAGGTCCGCAATCTCCTGGTTGCCGCGAATTTTATCGGCACTGGCGGAGGCGACGTTGAGGATCTTGCCGCGGATCGGCAGGATCGCCTGCGTCTTGCGGTCGCGCGCCTGCTTGGCGGAGCCGCCGGCGCTGTCGCCTTCGACGATGAACAGCTCGGTCCCCGCCGGATCGTCGTTGGCGCAGTCGGTGAGCTTGCCCGGCAGGCGGAGCTTGCGGCCCGAGGTCGCGGTTTTGCGCTTCACCTCGCGCTCGGCGCGGCGCTTGAGCCGCTCGTCCATGCGATCGAGAACGAAGCCGAGCAGCGCCTTGCCGCGCTCCATATTGTCGGCGAGATAATGATCGAAATGGTCGCGCACCGCCGCTTCCACCAGCCGCGCCGCGTCCGGGCTGGTCAGGCGGTCCTTGGTCTGGCTCTGGAACTGGGGATCGCGGATGAAGACGGAGAGCAGGATCTCGGCGCCGCCGGTAACGTCCTCGGACTGAATATCCTTGGACTTCTTGAGGCCGACCAGTTCGCCGAAGCCTCTGATGCCGCGGGTCAGCGCCGCGCGCACGCCCTGTTCGTGGGTGCCGCCGTCCGGAGTTGGGATTGTGTTGCAGTAGAAGGAGGAGCCGCCCTCGCTCCACAACGGCCAGGCCACCGCCCATTCGACCATGCCGTGGCTGTTCGGAAAGTCCTGCCGCCCGGAGAAGAAGTCGGTGGTCGCGCAGCCGCGATCGCCGATCTGCTCCCTGAGGTGATCGGAAAGCCCGCCCGGGAACTGGAACACCGCTTCCGCCGGCGTGCCGTCGTCGATCAGCGCGGGATCGCATTTCCAGCGAATCTCCACCCCGGCGAAGAGGTATGCCTTGGAGCGCGCAAGCCGGTAGAGCCGCGCCGGCTTGAACTTTGCCTCCTCGCCGAAAATCTCCGGATCGGGCGTGAAGGCGACGGTGGTGCCGCGCCGGTTCTGGGTGGCCCCAAGCGACTCCAGCCCACCGACCGGCTCGCCGCGGGAGAAGGTCTGGCGGAACAGCTCCTTGTTGCGCGCCACCGTTACCACCGTCTCGGTAGAGAGCGCGTTGACGACGCTGACGCCCACCCCGTGCAGGCCGCCCGAGGTCGCATAAGCCTTGTTGGAGAATTTGCCGCCCGAGTGGAGCATGGTGAGGATCACCTCCAGCGCCGACTTGCCCGGATATTTGGGGTGCGGATCGGTGGGCATGCCGCGGCCATTGTCGATGATGGTCAGCCGGTTGCCCGCCTCTAGAATCACCTCGATCCGGTTGGCGTGGCCGGCCACCGCCTCGTCCATGCTGTTGTCGAGCACTTCGGCGGCGAGGTGGTGAAGCGCCCGCTCGTCCGTGCCGCCGATATACATGCCCGGCCGCCGCCGGACCGGCTCCAGCCCTTCGAGAACCTCGATCGAGCTTGCATCATAGTCTTCGGAAGTGGCGGTGGCGGACGCGAACAGATCGGACATGTGAAGGGTGTAGCGAAGGGGAGGGGAGGTGGAAAGGGTTCGCCTACTGTTCCGCCGCATCGGCCTCCTTGGGCGCCTCAGCTCCAGGTCGCGAGCGGCGGCAGGCTCATCAGGATCGCATCGACATTGCCGCCGGTCTTGAGGCCGAACAACGTGCCCCGGTCGTAGATCAGATTGAACTCGGCATAGCGGCCGCGCCACTCGAGCTGCCGCGCCCGGTCAGCTGTTGTGAATGGCGTGTCCATCCGCCGCCGCACCAGCCGCGGAAACACATCCAGGAACGCCTCGCCGACATCGCGGGTAAAGGCGAAGCTCTCGTCAAACGGCCCTTCCAGATGGTCGTAGAAGATGCCGCCGACCCCGCGGTGGACGCCGCGATGGGGGATGTAGAAATACTCGTCCGCCCATTTCCTGAAGCGCTCATAGAAGGTCTGGTCGTGGGCTGCGCAGGCGGCGCGCAGCCGTGCGTGGAAGTCGGCCGTGTCCTCCTCATACGGCAGAGGAGGATTCAAATCCGCGCCGCCGCCGAACCAGCGCTTTGTGGTGACCAGGAAGCGCATGTTCATGTGCACCGCCGGCACATGCGGGTTGGCCATGTGGGCGACCAGGCTGATCCCCGTCGCGAAGAAGCGCGGATCCTCGCCCGCACCATGGATGGTCTTGGCGAAGTCCGGGTTGAAGGTGCCGCCGACCGTGGAGACGTTGACGCCCACCTTCTCGAACACCCGGCCCTTCATCACGCCGCGCACCCCGCCGCCGCCGGGCGCGCCCGCATCGTCGCTTCTGTTCCAGGGCGTGTAGCCAAAACCAGCCTCGGACCCGGCCTCCCGCTCGATCGCCTCGAATTCGGCGCAGATGCGGTCGCGCAAGCTTTCGAACCAGCTCCGCGCCGCCTGCTGCTGTTCATCCAGTTCGATCATGTTCGGGGCCGATGCCGGAGGGGGGCCGGGGATGCAAGCGGGCAGCGCGTCCGCACGGCTGAGGATATTCCGCGGCTTTGCGCGTTAAGCGCCGGATGTCCGACATTCCGATCCTCTTTCCGCCCGACAAAAAGATCGCTGCCCAGCAGATCGCTGACGCTCTGGCCGCCGCACGCTTCACCGGACGGCTCACGCCGTTGGGCGACGCCTCCGGCGAGGCGGTGCTCGAACCCGCCCGCGGCGCCGGGTCCGCCATCTTCATCTGGTCGCGCGCGCTTGCCGCTTCGGCCGACCTCGAAGGCTGGCTGCGGCCGCTGCGCCAGTTGCCCAACATCATCGAGGTCTCGACGGACGGAATAGCCCCGCTCGGCGGAGACGAAAGCCGAGTCGTGCTCCTGTCCGGCTGGCGGGGACAGCCTTTCCATCTCGGCTGGCAACGCATTCTCACCGATCTCGAGGCGAAGGGCACGCTCCACCGCAGCACCGCGGCGCCGCCGACCTCTGTCCCCGAGTCAAAGGCGCCCGCCGCCGCCGCTCAGCCCGGCGTCACCGTGCAGCCCCACGCCTCCCAGCCGCAGCGCAGGGCGGCGTCCCGCTTCGCCATTCCCGCGATTGCGGCCGCAGCGCTGCTCGGCATCGTCGGCGCGGCGTCGTGGATGGGGGAGGGGCGTTCACCGTCGCGGGAGCCTGTGGTCGAGCCTGGCGCTGCCAGCGCCCCCCCGCCTGCCGCTTCGAAGCCCCCGCTACAGCCCGCCCCACAATCTGCACTCGAGGACCTGCCGCCGGAGAGCGCGGAGGTTGCAAGCTCTCCGGCGCCCGACGGAGAGGCCAGCGTGCCTAGTCAATCCCCAAGCAAAGCGTCGATCCGCAACGCGAGCCGAATCCCTGCCGTCTCACCTGCTCCAGCGAAGCCACGCGCGGCCGCACCCGTGCCGCCGGTGGTGAAGCGCTATTCCAAGAAGCGCTCCAAGGTCATGCGCAAGTTCTGCGAACGCAGCGGCCGTCATACGCTCGAGTGCCGCATCTTCACCCGTTCAACCGCGGCGGCGCGCCGCTAGGCTCCGGCCAGCCGCCGGTTTGCCGCAGCGCCTCTGCAAGCCCGATCCCGGCTGCCACGGCCAGGTTCAACGATCGGGTGCCCGGCGCCTGCGGGATCCGCACCCGAAGCTCGGCGCGGTCGTGCACCGCGTTCGGCGCGCCCGTGCTTTCCGAGCCGAACAGGAGCGTGTCGCCCCGCTCGAACCGCGCATTCGCCAGCGGCAGCGCGCTCCTGGTGGTGAAAAGCACCAGCCGCCCCGGCAGCTTCTCCTCGAACGCGCCCCAACCCGTGTGGCGAGTCACCGCGGCCAGCTCCGCATAATCCATCCCGGCCCGCTTCAGCGCGCGATCCGAGAACGGAAACCCGCACGGCTCGATCACCTCGAGCGGCACGCCCAGGCAGGCAGCGAGCCGGATCACGGTTCCGACATTGCCGGCCTGGTCGGGCTGAAAAAGGGCAAGGCGCATTGCGGCGACTCATGCGGTCCGCACGGCCGGGAGGCAAGCGGTGCGTCTCACAGCCGCTCCACAGCCGCCGAATAGCGCAGCACAATCTGTGCGGCTGCGAAGTTGAACGCAGGTCCGTTTCCGCTAGGGCATCCGGGCCGCTGGCCGCCCCCCACGGCGTCCGGCCGGCACTCCCGGGAGGGGGGTCCGCCGCATCTGGTCCGTGGCGGGCCCTTTTTCCCCGACGCCCTGTCGCCGCATTTGTCGAGTAAGCCTGATTTCCTCTCCACCCGAACATCCGCACAGCGTCAGCGCGCTGAGAATCAGGCGGGGGGAACTGGAGCGGCGGATCGCCGAGCTTACGTCGCGCACGGTTAGGGTGCAGGAACTGCGCGACAGCGGCTTCCATGACGTCACCGAGCAATCGCTCGTTGCCTTGTACCGCGAGCTGGGCGAAGTCGGCGCATTGATCCACAAGGCACTGGCCGATCTTCGGAGCGACGGACGATAGCGCTTTCCCCGCCCGCGCCCGGAGCGGCCACCGTTTACGCTGTACCCATCAAGCCTCCCCAAGCGTTCAACACGGCAAGCAGGACTACCGCAGAGGAGTTCCCGCAATGCCGGTCGTAATCGACGACGTACAGGCGGGCGCCAACAGCCGCCTGGTGGCCATTCGCCTCACCATGCTGACCTTGCGGTGCATGGAGAACTGGCGGCGCAACGTGCGCGACTACGATCAGGCGATGATCCTGGTCGCGATTGTCGCAATCTCCGCCGAGCGGCTGACCAGGACGGAGCTCGATCTGGAGGACCGGAAGCTGGAAACGCCCATCCCCGAGGATGAACTCGCACCCTGCAACGTCAGCTCGATCGCCGCGGCCACCGGCCTCAACCGCGAAACCGCGCGGCGCAAGGTGAACGAATTGGTCAAGGCCGGCTTCCTGTCAAGTCGGAGGCGGGCGTGGTGAATTTCGCGCCCGGCCGGCATCAGCGGGCGGCAACACGCGATTTGATTCGCTCCCAGCTTGAAGCAGTCGCGCGGGTCGCTTCCGAATTCGTACGGGACGGCGTTTTGAAGGTGGTGTGAGCGCACCGTAGCAATACGAGGTGCCGCGCTTTCATATTATCGGCCACAACACGCGCAGCCGGTCCGAATGTCCCCAACAGATCCGCCGGTCAGGGCCGGAGCGCCACCTCCATTGCGCTCCGGCCCGTCCTCCATTTCAAAGTTTCGAACGGTGGCGGCGACGCTGCCCGCTTGCCGCCCTCGACGCGGCGTAGCTTGCCCGAAGCCGATGCGCGCATTTGCGACGTGCCCCGCCGAGCGGCCTTGGGCTCAATCCACCCTTCGGCATTCACAAGGCGTTCAAAATGGCAGTTGGCAAAACCGCGTCCACCCGTCTATCAGGCGCGCCAAGCCGCTAGGGGTGTTCCCCCGACGCGGCGCTGTGCGCGGGCGTATCCCCGGCTTCCCGCCGGCCGCTTCGCATATCCTGGTTCGAACCGGTTGAAGGATGTTATGGCGACCGTTGAACACACAGATGGGACGCTTGGCCCCGCGCCCGAAGGCCACGCGCCTGAAGGCGGCGTGCGGCGGCGCGATTTCATCAATATCGCCGCAGTGAGCTTTGCCGGTGTCGGCGCGGCCGCGACCCTTTATCCCCTGGTCAACCAAATGAACCCGTCGGCGGACGTGCTCGCGCTCGCCTCGATCGAGGTCGACATTTCGGCGATCGAGGCGGGGCAGGCGATCAAGACGATCTTCCGCAAACAGCCCTTGTTCGTGCGCCACCTGACTCCGGCCGAGATGCAGGCCGCCAACGCGGTGCCGATCGGCGATCTGCGCGATCCGCAAACGCTTGCCGAGCGTACCGCCGAAGGCAAGCCGCAGTGGCTGATCACCATGGGCGTTTGCACCCACCTCGGCTGCGTGCCTTTGGGCGCCGCCGAGGGCGAGAATCGCGGCCAGTTCGGCGGCTATTTCTGCCCGTGCCACGGTTCGCATTACGATACCGCCGCCCGCGTCCGCAAAGGGCCGGCTCCCAAGAATCTCGAGGTGCCGGAGTATAAGTTCACTTCCGACACCGTGGTCACCGTCGGCGAGGCAGCATAAGATGAGCTTTCCCTGGGCAAAAGCCTACCAGCCCAAATCGGGCCTGATGCGCTGGATCGACGAGCGGCTGCCCTTGCCGCGGCTCGTTTTCAATTCGATCGGCGGCGGCTACGAAGTGCCGCGCAACCTCAATTACATGTGGAACTTCGCGGTTCTCGCCGGCTTCGCGTTGATGCTGCAGATCGTGACCGGCATCATCCTCGCCATGCATTACGCACCGGCCGGGACGCTCGCCTTCCAGTCGGTCGAACACATCATGCGCGACGTCAACCAGGGCTGGCTGCTGCGCTACGCTCATGCCAACGGCGCAAGCTTCTTCTTCATCGTCACCTACATCCACATCTTCCGCGGCCTCTATTACGGGTCGTACAAGGCGCCGCGCGAGCTCGTCTGGATGCTCGGCGTCGTCATCCTCCTCCTGATGATGGCCACCGCCTTCATGGGCTATGTGCTTCCCTGGGGGCAGATGAGCTTCTGGGGCGCCAAGGTGATCACCGGCCTGTTCGGCGCGATCCCGCTGGTCGGCGAGCCCATTCAACAGTGGCTGCTCGGCGGCTTCGCGCCCGACAACGCCGCGCTCAACCGCTTCTTCTCGCTCCACTATTTGCTGCCGTTCGTGATCGCCGGCGTGGTTATCCTCCACATCTGGGCGCTGCACATTCCGGGTTCGAACAACCCCACCGGCGTCGATATCAAGTCGCCGCGCGACACCCTGCCGTTCCACCCCTATTACACGGCCAAGGACGGCTTCGGCCTGGGCGTGTTCCTGATCATCTACGCGGCCGTCACCTTCTACGCGCCGAACTACCTTGGCCACGCCGACAATTACATTCCGGCCAACCCGCTCTCGACGCCGGCCCACATCGTTCCGGAATGGTATTTCTGGCCCTTCTACGCGATCCTGCGCGCCTTCACCGTGGACTTCATCCTGCCGGCCAAGCTGTGGGGCGTGCTCGCCATGTTTTCGGCGATCCTGCTGCTCTTCTTCCTGCCCTGGATCGATCGTTCGCCAGTGCGCTCGGGCAATTACCGCCCGACCTTTCAGAAGTTCTTCTGGATCCTGGTGGCGGATGTGCTGGTCCTCGGCTGGGTCGGCGGCCTGCCCGCGGAAGAGCCTTATGTGATGATCAGCCAGCTCGCGACGATGTACTATTTCGCGCACTTCCTGATCATCCTGCCGATCCTTTCCGCAACCGAGCGGACGCTGCCGCTGCCGAGCTCGATCGCCGACTCGGTGCTGCACGGGCAGCAAGCTGAATCGCAGCCGGCCGGCACGACGCCGCGGCCCGCCACGGCCGAATAAGGGAAAGAAGCGTCATGGTTCGTTTAATCGCCTTCCTGGTCGGCCTCGGCTTCTGCTTCATTGCGGGCTTCTCGCTGATCACCGGCGCGATCACCTATCTCACGGAGCCCCACGAGGAGTCCGTCGAGCACAAGTTCCACCTTGAAGCGCGGGACCTCGCTTTCTCCTTCGACGGCCCATTCGGGAAATATGACGATCAGCAGCTCCAGCGCGGCTTCCAGGTCTACAAGGAGGTTTGCTCCTCCTGCCACAGCCTGAGCCTGGTCTCCTTCCGCAACCTTTCCGAGATCGGCTATGGGGAACCGGAAGTGAAGGCGATCGCCAACCAGTGGCAGATCGAAGTGCCCAGCATCGATCCGAAGACCGGCGAGGCCTCGTCCCGCAAAGCGATTCCAGCCGACGCCTTCCCGTCGCCTTACCCGAACGAGACGGCGGCCCGGGCCGGCAACAACAATGCGCTTCCGCCCGATCTCTCGCTGATCGCCAAGGCCCGCCACGGCGGCTCGGCCTATGTCGCGTCGCTGCTCACCGGCTATCGCGATCCGGCGACCTACAAGAACGAAAAGGGCGAGGCGCTCCCGGCCGAGATTCGCCCGGGCCAGGGGCTGCACTTCAACCCCTATTTCCCCAACTTGAACATTGCCATGCCGCCGCCGCTCGCCGCCGACGGTCAGGTCACCTACGCCGACGGCACGAACGCGACCCGCGATCAGATGGCGAAGGACGTCTCCGCCTTCCTGGCCTGGACCGCCGAGCCGCGGCTCGAGAACCGTCACCGCACGGGCCTCGCGGTGCTGATCTTCCTGCTGATCGCCACCGCGCTCGCCTACATGGCCTACCAGAACATCTGGGCCGGCGCGAAGCAGCCCCCGGCCCGCGGCGACGGGGACGACGATTTCGCGTCCGGGCACGGCCACCCGCCAACCACCGGCCAGAAGCACCTCTGATCAAAAACCCCTCCGGCCAAACCGGAGGGGTTTTTCGGTGCGGGGGGCACGCTGAACGGCGGCGGCGTGGCGGATAGGCTGCTCTCACGCAAAGGCGCAAAGGCGCGAAGAAGCGATGGCTTTCGGCGCAGCCGAACTTCATGCGCGCTTTGAAGCGGCTCTGCGGAAGGTAGAAATCCACGGCGCTGGAGCAGCACTGCCCCCTTTGTGCCTTCGCGCCTTTGCGTGAACCAATCTTCCTATCTGGAAGAGAGCTTCGCCTTGTCGGGAAGGCTCAATGCCCGGATGGCACCCGTATCAGCGGTCATCGGCTGCACGGCCCGGTAAACTCGGGTGACGCCCTCGCGGCCTTTGTGCCGTAACTCGGCGACGAGGCGGTAGCCTGAGCCGGAACCGGCCAACGCCGCTGCCAGAAGCGGCCGGTGAGCAAATTCTTCAACACCCGGCCGCTCGGCGACCACCACGCCCGAAAGTCCCAGCCTGCGCAGCTCGGCAGCGGCCTGGGCCGGATCCGTAAACCGCAGGCTATAGCGGTTGCCCATGAAATCGCTGTCGGCGAGCAGCTTGTCGGCGCGCACGGTGTAGCCGGTGAGGCCCGGGTCCTTCACCGCCATCGCTGCCACGAATGCGCCCTCCGCCCCGCTGCCGCCGTCGATCAGCCAGGCTTGGCCCGCCCCGCCCCGCGCCGCCAGCGCAGCGGCCTCGTTCATCCGCAAATTGGCCTTCGGCTCCCGCGCGGCAAGGTGCGCCGCGCCAGGCAGAGCGAGGAGCAGCAGCGGCGCGGCCGCCCACCTCCGGTGGCGCACCGCCAACCGCGCGCATTCGATTCCACCCGCAACGGCGAGCACGATCACGGCGGGAAGGGCAGGCGCCATGTAGCGCGGATCTAGATCCACGGGGACAATGGCCTGCAGCGCCAGCGTGGCGAGGATTAGCGCTATGCACACTGCGGCTACGTTCCAGCGCGCACTGTCCTCCGCGCGCCGCGCCCAAGCCCCGGCTGCGCCGACCAGCGCCAGGAGCAGCCCGAGGAGCCCCAAATTGGCGGTGAGCGCCGCGAAGTTGCGGGACAAGGAAAGCGCGGCATAAGCGGGCCCTGGCGCGTAGTTGAAGCCGTCGGCGGCGATACCTGCCGTGGCGAGATACCAGGGCAGCACCGGCACCAGCCCCAATCCCGCGCCGACCCACAACTTCAACGAGCGCAGCAGCGCCCAACGCCCGGTCAGCGCGATGTGAAAGGCCGGCAGCAGGACGAGCAGCCAGCCATTGCCCTTGATCAGGATGGCAAGCGCCGAGAGCCCCGCAAAGAGCAGGATTCGCACCCACGTCTGCCGCTCGGCGAACGCTGCCCAGGCAAGCGCCGCAAAGACGGCGCAGGCGGCGAGCGGCTGATCGAGCATGAAGAATGCCTGCCCCTCCAGAGCCAGCGGGGTAAGCGCCCACAACGCCGCCCCTGCCACCGCCGCGGCACTCCCGTGAAGGCGCAGCAGCAGCGCCGCGACACCCACCGCCGGAAGCGCGGCAACGAACAGGTTCACCGCCATCGCGGTCTGCGGCGTTGAAGGCGCAACCCAGAAAACCGGCGCGACCAGCGCATAATAAGCGGGGGGCCAGTGCCCGATCGAGATTTTCGGATAATGCAGATAGAATTCGGTCGCGAAGGCGAGCGGGTTCTGCCCAAGCGCGCCTTTGACATAAGCGGCGACGAACCAGGAGTTGAGGAAATGCGCCGGCTCGTCCGCCCCCGAAAAACCAGAGCTCCAGGCGCCGGTCACCCACAGCGACAGCACCCCCGCAAGCAGCGCAAGGCCGTACGCGGCGGGGAGGGTGGCGAAACTTCGAGGGCGCGTCATCGGCGGCGCTTTATCCTGCCTGCGCTTGCCATTTCGCTAATGCCGCGCACCGTCGTCGTTGCAGCGGTGGAACCAGAGGCGATGATCCTTCGTTTTCAGACTCTTAGGTTCACCGGTGGTTAGGCTCGGGGCGGAGCCGGGCCTGCCGTCCGTTCCGTGTTTCCTTTACCGGAGAGTAGCTTATGTCCCCCAACCGCCTTCGCACCCTCGCACTTGCGCTCGCCGCCTCCGCCGGCCTTTCCGCCTGCGCCACCTACGATAACGGCTATGGCTATGCCTCGGTCGGCTATGGCGGGGGTTATGGCGGCTATGGCGGCTGCGACTCCTATTATGACGATTGCTACCGCAGCGGCTATTCGTCCGGATACGGCAGCAGCTATTACGGCTGGTACGGCGATTACTATTATCCCGGCATCGGCTTCTACATCTACGATCGCTCGGGCCGCCGCTACCAGTGGGACGACAACCATCGCCGCTATTGGGAAGGCCGCCGCGGCCAATATGGCCAGCGCAACTGGAACGATCGCCGCTACGAAAATTGGGGCAATTACCGCGGCAACCGGCAGGACTATCGCGAGGACCGCCGCGAGGTCCGCGACAACCGTCAGGACTATCGCCAGGATCGCCGCGGCGACCGCCAGGAGTTCCGCCAGGAGCGCCAGACGGATCGCCAGGCCTTGCGCAACGGCACGGTAACCCGCGAGCAGTTCCGTACCGACCGGCAGCAGGACCGGACGGAAAACCGCCAGGAGCGACGCCAGGACCGCCGCGAACTCCGCCGCGAAAACCGTCGCGACCGGCGGAATTGATTGGGAGGGGGGCTATTCGCTGCCCCCTCCGATTCTTCCGCAGAGCTGCGGTCGAAGCTTAGCCCCTTCTCGTCATGCCGGACTTGATCCGGCATCCACCTTCTTCCCCGACTTGTTGAAGAAGAAGATGGACCCCGGATCAAGTCCGGGGTGACGTGGTAAGGGCCAAACGCTTGGCCCGCTCCCCCACGGGAGCGTTTCGCTTACCCCTCCGCAGGTTTCCGCCGCATCAGCACGATGCTGGTGAAGGTCAGCACCGCCACACCATCTTGATTGGTTGCCGTGGTCGCCGAGCGAAAGGAGCCGATCTCCGGCTTGGACCGCGACGGCGTGACGTCGACGATCTTCGACCGCACGTGAAGCGTGTCGCCCGGATAGACCGGCTTCAGCCACCTGAGCTCGTCGATGCCCGGCGACCCTAGCCCAGCCTGCTCGGTGTCCACCACGTGCCGGGCGATCACCCCCATCACCATTGCGCAGGTGTGCCAGCCACTCGCCGCCAGCCGCCCGAAATGGGTCTTCGCCGCTGCCTCGTCGGAGAGGTGGAACGGTTGCGGATCGTAGCGCTGAGCGAAGGCGATCACTTCCTCGCGCGTCACCTCGGTGCTTCCGAAATAGGTCTCGGCGCCGACCTCCAGATCATCGAGCCAGATCATGCCGGCTCAGCCCTCCGCTTCGCGCGTGAAATGCGCTTCGCCGCCGACCCGCGCCGCCGCCTTGCCGAGCATCACCAGCACGGTAACCGCGATCACCGTCGCCAGAATCGCGTAGGTGTACAGCCCCGCGAGGCTGTCGCCGAGGCCCAGCTTGGCGAGCGTTGCCTTGATCGCCTCGTTCCAGGCCAACGCCGCCACCAGGCCCAGCGAGGCCGAGGCAAGCGCGATCATGGTCTGCAGAAACATGCGTGGGTTCATGTGGTCGTCTCCCCTGTGGATGCGCTCGCCCGATCGAGCGCGGCAATCTGTTCGCGGCTGAGCTCGAGCTCCAGGCACCCGAGCAGTTCTTCAAGCTGCTCGGGCGTCCGCGCGCTGGCAAGTGCGGCGGTGACCCCCGGCTGCGCACCCGTCCAGGCGAGCGCGACCTGCGCCGGCGTTGCGCCAACCTCTGCCGCCAGCTGGTCCAGCGCGGCGAGCACGCGCGGCCCGTTGCCCGCGATATACTCCTCCACCCGGTCGGAGCGAACGCTCTGGCCAAGATCCGCGGTGCTGCGATACTTGCCGGTCAGATACCCGTTGGCGAGCGAGAAGAACGCCGCCATGCCAAGCCCGCGGCTCTCGACCATGGCCCGGAGCCCGTCCTCATATTTCGGCCGGTCGACGAGGTTGTACCAGGTCTGCAGCACCGAATAGCCGGTCCAGCCATTCTCCGCCGAAATGTCGAGCGCCCGCTCCAGCCGCTCAGGCTCATATTGGGAGGCGCCGAGCGCACGCACCTTTCCCGCCCGCACCAAGGCGTCGAACGCCTCCATCGTCTCCTCGATCGGCACGTCCGGGGCGTCGCGGTGCGCGTAATAAAGATCGACATAATCGGTGCCGAGCCGCCGCAGCGACCCGTCGATGGCCTTTGCGATATTCTCCGCGCCAAGCCCGCCGGCAAAGCCCACCTTGGTGGCGATCAGCACATCGTCGCGCCGTCCACGCCGCGCCAGCCACTCGCCGATGATCCTCTCGCTCTCCCCGCCCTTGTTGCCCGGCGCCCAGGCGGAATAGGTATCGGCCGTGTCGATCATCGTTCCGCCGGCGGCGACGAAGCGGTCGAGCAAGGCGAAGCTCGTCTTCTTGTCCGCCGTCCAGCCGAACACATTGCCGCCGAAAATCAGGGGAGGGGTCTCAAGCCCGCTTGCCCCCAATGTCCTCATCTGCGGCATATCGGTGCCTCCTTCAGACGTTGAAGCGGAACAGCATGATGTCGCCGTCCTTTGTCACGTAATCCTTGCCTTCGGAGCGCCACTTGCCGGCCTCGCGCGCGCCGGCCTCGCCGCCGTGGGCGAGATAGTCCTCATAGGCCATCGTCTCGGCGCGGATGAAGCCGCGCTCGAAATCGGTGTGGATGGCGCCGGCCGCCTGGGGTGCCTTGGAGCCCTTTTCCACCGTCCAGGCGCGCGCTTCCTTGGGGCCGACGGTGAAGAAAGTGATGAGATCGAGAAGCGCGTAGCCGGCGCGGATGATCTGCGACAGGCCGGTCTCGGCGAGGCCAAGGTCCTTCAGGAACTCGGCGCGATCCTCGGGCGCCATCATCGCGATCTCGGCCTCGATCGCGGCGGAGATCACCACCGCTTTGGCGCCCTCCGCGGCCGCCTTTTCGAAGACGCGCGCGCTGTGCGCATTGCCGGTGGCGGCATCGCCTTCATCGACGTTGCACACGTAGAGCACCGGCTTCGCCGTGAGCAATTGCGCGCGCTCCAGCGCCTTCGCTTCCTCCTCGTCCTTCGGCTCGGTGAGGCGGGCCGGCTTGGATTCGCGCAGCAGTTCCAGCGCCTGGCCAAGCACCGACGCCTGGATCTTGGCTTCCTTGTCGCCCTGGGTCGCCTTCTTGGCCAAGGCCGGGACACGCTTCTCCAGGCTTTCGAGGTCGGACAGCATCAGCTCGGTCTCCACCGTCTCCGCGTCGGCGATAGGATCGACCTTGCCTTCGACGTGGGTCACGTCGCCTTCCTCGAAGCAGCGCAGCACGTGGACGATGGCGTCCACCTCACGGATATTGCCGAGGAACTGATTGCCCAGACCCTCGCCGGTCGAAGCGCCGCGGACCAGGCCGGCGATGTCCACGAACTCGAGCTGCGTTTCGATGATCGTCGCCGACTTGCCGATGCGGGCGATCTCCTGCAGCCGCGGATCAGGAACGGCGACGCGGCCGATATTGGGCTCGATGGTGCAAAAGGGATAATTCGCCGCCTGCGCCGCCGCCGTCTCGGTCAGCGCGTTGAACAAAGTGGATTTCCCGACATTGGGAAGCCCGACGATACCGCAACGAAAACCCATCTCGTTTGAAGCCTTTGCATGCACTCTGGAGGAAAGGCGCTGCCCTAGCCGCTGAGAGGGAGGAGCGCCAGTGCCGCAACCCGGGCTTAGGCGGTCATGAACCGCTCGGCGACTGTCTCGCCCAGGAACAGCCTTGCCCGGCCGCTCGCCCGATATTGCCTATGCCGCCCGCTCGTGAGAGGGAAGGCGCAAAGGAGCGTCTCCATGCGTAAGCGTTTGATCCTGAGCCTCATTGCAACCCTCTGCGCCTCGGCCGCTGTCGCCGCGCCGCCAAGCCCGCCGGTGTTCTGGGCCGGCTGCGCGGGTGCGCTTGTGGTGAAGGCGGAGCGCAGCGGCGCTGCCGCCAACAACCCTTATTCGCCAATGGCCCGCCGCGCCCTGATCCAGGCGCGGCTAGCGGCAAACCCTCAGAAGCTCAGCCCGAAGCAGATCGGCGGCGTCGCCGTCTCCGCCGCCGTCAGCTTCCGCAACCAGCTTCGGCAGAATCCGGGCCGGGCTGCGGATTTCGACAAGGCTGTGAAGCTGTGCTCGAACTCCCTGGCCAAGCTGCCGAGATAAGCGGCCTTAGGGCGCGCCTCGGGGCAGTCAGTTCGGGGTCATCGCCTCGGCCTTGCGGCTGGCGTTGACGCCCTCGATGCGGTTGACCAGCCCGCCAAGGTAATTGCCGAATGTCGCGCCGTTCCCGAACGACACAGGCCGGGCGTTGTTCGCGACCCACCCTGCCGGCAGCGTGATGTCGCCGGCCTCGCGCGGGCGGAAGGTCACCCGCATCGGCGCAACGTCCGGCGATTTGGCGAACGGCCCGGCGAGCGCCATCTTGAACACGTCGCCGACCTTTGGCGGCCTTTGGCCTTCTGCCCAATCCGGCTCGGCACTCACCACCCCGAGGTCGGTCACCGTCCCCGGCGCAAGCTCCAGCGTATAGGAGCCGAGCGAGAAGGAGGTGTTGCCGAAGCCCTGAACGACCCAGGTGCCCGGATCGACCTCGATCAGGAACAAGCGCGTGTCGTCGCCCTTGACAATCGGCTTGTTGCGGAAGCCTTCGGTCGGCAATTGACCGGCGGGCAGCGGATTGGCGACGGCCTTGCCGCGCCCGCGAATGTCGCGCAGCGCCGGATCGTAGCGCCCAAAGGCAAGGCCGCCGGTCAGCGGCATTGTTTTGCGCGAGCCCGGGAATTTAGAATAGGGATTGGCCAGCAGCTTATACTCGACCACCACGTAAGCCTTGGCCGGATTAAGCGCCGGCGGCACCTTCTTCAGCGTCGCCGCAGCAGCGGGCGATGCGGCGACAGCGGCGGCCAGGGCAGCGGCGGCGAGTATCGTCAATCGGGTCATTGCGGCAGCACCTTTCCAGTCGGCTCGGGCGCCGCGGCGAGGGTGAACAACCGCTCGGCGCGCTCGGCCTTGTTCAGTTTCTTGAGCTCTTCCGAGACCGAGTCGTTGGCCTCGACGCGGCGATAGCCTTTGTCGGTCATGCAGGTGCGCAGCACGTTCTTGGTCATGTGACGCTCCTGCTTCGACGCCATGATGCTCGCCAGGAAGGCGCCCGCCGCCGCGGCGTAGGGGCTGGGCGAATAGGGCACATATTGGGTCTGGACGTTGACCCCGCCGGCAAGCTCCACGCATTCGGCGAGGTCCTGCTCGAAGGCTTCGCGCGGCACCTCCGCCTTGTGGAAGTAAACCGGGCCGGCAAACGCCGAGGCCGGCAAGGCGAGCAGCAGCGCCGCGATTATCGATCCTGGTGCATGCCTCACGATTTTTCCTCCCCCCGAAGGCGCTTACGCTAACTCGGCGCGTCGCCTGGAGCAATTGCTTGTTTCTGCTGGGTTAGTTTTGCAGCCGCAACGCGACTTCGCTCATGAACCGCGCGTCGTCGCCCTCGGCCAGCCACTGCGCTTCGGCCGCGATCGCGCCGAGCATGTCAGCGAGATCGTCGGTCTCCACCTTGGCATAATTGCCGAGCACGTGGCCGGTCACCCGGTCCTTGTGGCCGGGATGGCCGATTCCGATCCGCACCCGTCGAAACGCGTTGCCGGCATGCGCTTCGGTGGAGCGCAGGCCGTTATGCCCCGCGGTGCCGCCGCCGGTCTTTACCTTGATCTTGAAGGGGGCGAGGTCGAGTTCGTCGTGGAACACGGTGATGTCGCCGACGTCGCGCTTGAAGAAGTCCATCGCGGCGCGCACCGCGCGGCCGCTGTCGTTCATGAAGGTTTCGGGCTTCAGAAGCAGGATGCGGGTGGTGCCGATCCGGCCTTGCTGAGCCCAGCCGCGGAATGCCTTCTTGGCGGGCTCGAAATTGTGCGTAGCGGCGATGGCGTCCACCGCCATGAAGCCGACATTGTGCCGGTGCATCGCATATTGCGCGCCCGGATTGCCGAGGCCGACCCAGATCTGCACGGGCTCGAACCCTTCGTAATCAGCGTCTGGCGCTTGAAGTGGCTGGCCCGGCACTTCCACCTCCCGAGGGAGGAGGAGAGCGCCGAGCCGCCTGAGTATCGACAAGGATCAGTCCTGCGTCTGCGCGGGGTGATCCTCTGCTTCGTCTCCGGGAGTAGCGTCGGTGGCCGGAACTTCGTCGGCCGCCACTTCGGCTGCCGCTTCCGCTTCGGCTTCCGCTTCCGCCGCATCTTCGGCTTCCATGACGGAGCCCGAGGAGGGGACGATGGTGGCGATGGTGAAATCGCGGTCGGTGATCGCCGGGGTTACGCCCTTGGGCAGCTTAACCGCCGAGATGTGCAGCGAATCGCCGATGTTGAGGCCCTTCAAGGAGATCACGATCTCGTCGGGGATCTCGGCTGCGTCGCACACGAACTCGATTTCGTGGCGGACGGCGTTGAGCGCGCCGCCGCGCTTCAGGCCGCGGCATTCCTCTTCGTCGACGAAGCGGATCGGCACGTTGACCGTGACGCTCGAATGCTCGGAGATGCGCAGGAAATCGACATGCAGCGGCCGGTCGGTGACCGGGTGGAACTGAACGTCCTTGGGAAGGGTGCGCGCGGTGCCGCCACTTGCGACCTCGATCATCACGACCGAGTTCATGAAGTGGCCCTTGGACATCGCCTTGATGAGGGCTTTCTCCTCAAGGTGGATGGCCAGCGGCTCTTCCTTGTTGCCGTATACGACGGCGGGGACGCGGCCTTCACGACGCATTGCACGGGAGGCTCCCTTGCCAGCCCGTTCGCGCGTCTCGGCCGACAGCGTAAGCTGTTCGCTCATATGCATGTCTCCAAAATCTTGGGTTGCTCAAAATGCCCGCGCTCACGCCTCCAGGGATGACCATGAACGGGGAGCGGCGCCTGTAGCCGAGGGCAGGTGCGAAGGCAAGGCGGGGGGAGCCTAGGGCTAAGGCTAAGGCTAAGGCTAAGGCTAAGGCTAAGGCTAAGGGTAGGGCAGGGCTCGCCGGCGCAGCGCCCTCCAGTTCCTCCCTGTCCGCGAAGCGGATGGGGAGGGGAACCACCGGAAGGGTGGTGGAGGGGTAACTGTGCTAACCGCTGAGGACCACGCACTCAACGGCGCAGGCCACTGCCTTCTACCCCTCCACCAGGCTTCGCCTGGTTCCCCTCCCCATCTTCGATGGGGAGGAATAAGTTACTGCACCCGCTTCGCCGTATACCCGCGCTTCTTCAGCAGCGACTGCACCGAGCCCTCGCCCGCCAAATGCCCCGCGCCGACCGCGACAAACGCCGTCCCCGGCCGGTCCATCCGCGCGTCGAGCCATTCCGCCCACTTCGCATTGCGCCGGGTAAGCAGCACCTCGCGCAGTTCCGGCGTCATATTCTGCTCGTCGGCGAACGCCTTCGCCAAGCCCGCCTGATCGCCACGGCCCCACGCGACGATCATCGCGTCGAGCTGCTTCTTCGCTTCCTCAGGCGATTCAAGCACGCCGAGCAGGAAGGTGCGCTGCTGTTCCTCGGGCAAGGTGTCGAAGAAACCGAACTGCTCGTCGAACGTCTCCAGCCCGCGCACCGGCTTGCCGCTCGCCTTGAACGGCTCCGAAAGCGCCTTTTCCACGCCCAGCGCGGGATCGAGGCCCATGCGCTGAAAGCTCACCCCAAGCAGGACCACCGACGCCGCCCAGGTCTCCATCTGGTCGAGCGCCTGCACCGGAACGCCCGCGCCCTTGATCATCTCGTCGAGAGCGGCGCGGCGCGCTTCCGGCACCCGCTCGCGCAGCGGCGGCAGGCCGGCGGTCATCCCAAGCTTTATCATCGCCGCCCCCGCGGCGGCGCCATCCTCGGAATTGGCGATCTCCAGCACCAGTTCGTCGGCGCTGGCCAGCGCCTGCTCGAAGGCGGGGCCGCGCCATGTCTGGCCCTTCGGCAAGGCGTGGATGGTGCCGAATAAATACACCGTCGTGTCCGCATCCGCGACCTTCCACATCGCCGGCAGCGGCGCCCGCGCGGCCCCGGCGCCGCTCTCGGCCCGCGGCTGCGCGGCGCATCCCGCCAGCACGCCAGCCGCGGCCGCGGCGGCCCAGAAGCTTTTCAGTTTGAACGCCATCAATTCACCCTTTTCACTTGGAGCCCGTTCTTGCCGAGCATGGTCTGAACGCTGTCCGGCCCGGCAAGGTGCGCCGCGCCGACCGCGAACAGCACGGTTCCCGGCCTCTTCAGCCGCTCCGCCAGCCACAATGTCCAGGCTGCATTCCGCTTACGCACCAGGCCGTCGAAGAGGACCGGCGGAAAGTCCTTCATGGAGACCTCGTAATCCTCTTCGAAGCGGCCCTTGGCCCACAGATCGTTGCTGAGGACTTCGTCTTCGCCCTCCGCCGTCTCGTCCACGTCGGGCGCGGCGATCGCGTCGAGCAGCATCTCCCGCTGCTCCGGCTCCGGCATGGCGTTAAGCGCATCGAGGGCGGCCGCGGGCGTTTCCACGGACAGGATCGGCTTCTTCGCCGCACGAAACTGCAGCTCCAGCACATCCTCCACGCCTGGCGCGTCGTTCGGATCGTCGATCCCCCAGCTATCCAGCGAGTCGGCGATGCCGAGCATCATCGCCACCAGCCAGGTGGGCATCATCGACAAGCCCTCGATCGGAACTCCGCTCTTCTCGATCGCCGCCTTGAGCGCGGGCCTCTTGTCTTCCGGCACCCGCTCCAGCACCGGCACCGGCTCGTCCAGCATCAGCCCGACGATCATCGACGCGGCATCCTCCGCCCCCGGCTCTTCCGTCGTCTCGACGACAAGCTCGTCCGCGTCCGCCGCGATCTTGTCGAACTCGGGCGAGCGCCATTTGAAACCCGGCGGCAGCATGTGGATGGTGCCGAACAGATAGATTTTGGTGTCTTCGTCCGACAGCAGCCACAAGGCCGGCTTGGGCCGATAGTCCTGCACCACCGGCGTCGGCGCCGGTTTCGCCGTCTCCTTCGCCGCCGGCTGCGCCGCGAACAACGCGGCGGGCGCAAGCCACGCGGCGCCCAGAATAGTCCCCAACCTCAGAAACATAGCCCGCTCGCGTCCATTGGCCACCACATTGAAGCCTCGCGCCGCACCGGTCAATGCGCCCGCCGCACGCCTTGACCCTCGCTGGACCATGCGCCAAGGCGGCGCCTTCCTTTGTGCAGGTGCGAAGCCAACAAACGTGGACGACAAAAGCCCGCTCAGCTTCCAGTCGCTGATCCTCACGCTCCACGATTATTGGAGCCGCCAGGGCTGCGTCATCCTCCAGCCCTACGACATGGAAATGGGCGCCGGCACCTTCCACCCCGCCACCACCCTGCGCGCCCTCGGCCCCAATCCGTGGAAAGCCGCCTTCGTCCAGCCCTGCCGCCGCCCCACCGACGGCCGCTACGGTGAGAACCCCAATCGGCTCGGACATTATTACCAGTACCAGGTGATCCTGAAGCCGAGCCCGCCCGATCTCCAGCAGCTCTACCTCGGCAGCCTCGCCGCGATTGGCATCGATTTCTTGGCACACGACATTCGCTTCGTCGAGGACGATTGGGAAAGCCCGACGCTCGGCGCCTGGGGCCTCGGCTGGGAAGTCTGGTGCGACGGCATGGAAGTCACCCAATTCACCTATTTCCAGCAAATGGGCGGCTTCGACTGCAAGCCGGTCTCGGGCGAGCTCACCTACGGCCTCGAGCGCCTGGCCATGTACATCCAGAACAAGGACAGCGTGTACGACCTCGCCTTCAATGATGAGGGCGTGAGTTACGGCGACGTCTTCCTGGAAAACGAAAAGCAGATGAGCGCCTACAATTTCGAGGTCGCCGACACCGAAATGCTCTTCGACGCCTTCCGCAAGGCCGCCGCGGAGTGCGAAAAGTGCCTCGCCGGCGCGCTCCCGATCCCCGCCTACGAGCAGGCGATCAAGGCCAGCCACATCTTCAACACCCTGCAAGCGCGCGGCGTCATCTCGGTCGCCGAACGCCAGGCCTATATCGGCCGGGTGAGGGATCTGGCCAAAGGCGCCTGCGCCTCCTGGATGGAGAAAAACGGGTGGGCGGCGTGATGGCAGGCAGCATCGGTCAAATCCTCCCTCTCCCCTCCGGGGAGAGGGCCGGGGAGAGGGGGAGTCTCAGGATAAGGCACTGCCCCTCTCCCTTCGCCGCTGCGCGGCTCCTCCCTCTCCCCGGCGGGGAGAGGGCAGAATGACCGATTTCCTCCTCGAACTCCTCTCCGAGGAAATCCCAGCCCGCATGCAGGCCAAGGCCTCGGCCGATCTCGCCCGCCTGTTCACCGAGCAACTCGCCGCCGCCGGCCTCGCTGCGCAAAGCGTGGAAACCCTCGCCACCCCTCGCCGCCTCGCCCTCATCGCCCGCAATCTCCCCACCGAAACCGCCGCGTCACGCGAGGAAACCAAGGGCCCCCGCACCTCCGCCCCGCCCCAGGCGCTGGAAGGCTTCCTGCGCAAGACCGGCCTCAGCCAGGACCAGCTCGTCGACCGCGACGGCATCTGGTTCGCCGTCGTCGACAAGCCCGGCCGCGCCACAAGCGACGTCCTTGCCGAAGCGATCCCGGCGATCGTGCGCACCTTTCCCTGGCCCAAGTCGATGCGCTGGGGCACCGCCTCCGCCTCCACCGAGAGCCCGCGCTGGGTCCGCCCGCTGCAGGGCATCGTCGCCCTTCTTGGCGAGGAGATCGTCGCGTTCGAAATCGCCGGCGTCCGCTCCGGCGCGGCCACGGTCGGCCACCGCTTCCACCACCCCGGCATCATCACCATCGGCAGCGCGTCCGATTACGCCGAGAAACTGCGCGCCTGCCACGTCATCGTGGACGCGCAAGAGCGCCAGCAGATCATCCGCAACGCCGCCGCCCGCGCCGCCGAAGCTCGCGGCCTCCGCCTCGCCGAGGATGAAGGCCTGGTCGCCGAGAATGCCGGCCTCACCGAATGGCCGGTGCCGCTGCTCGGCAGTTTCGATCCCGCCTTCCTGGACGTGCCGCCCGAGGTGATCCAGCTCACCATGCGCACCAACCAGAAATATTTCGCGCTCACGGACGGTGAGGGAGCCCTTGCCCCCAACTTCCTCTGCACCGCCAACATCGACCCCTCCGACAACGGCGCCGCAATCGTCGCCGGCAACGAAAAGGTCCTCGCCGCCCGCCTCTCCGACGCCAAGTTCTTCTGGCAAGGCGACCTCAAGATCCCGCTCGAACAGCAGGCGGAAAAACTCAGCCAGATCGTCTTCCACGAAAAGCTCGGCGCCGTCGCCGACAAGGTGGAGCGGGTGGCGAAACTCGCCCGCTGGCTGGTAGAAGAAGGTATTATCACCCCTGGAACCCTCTCCCCTCTGGGGAGAGGGCAGGGAGAGGGGGAGTCAGTTGAAGCCGCGCAAGAATCCGTTCGTGTCGAGCGAAGTCGAGACACGCCCGCACCAAGCTTCTCGACTTCGCTCGAAGCAAACGGAACGGGCGATCTGGCCGCCCTCGCCGAACGCGCCGCACGCCTCTGCAAGGCCGATCTCGTCACCGGCATGGTCGGCGAATTCCCCGAGCTCCAGGGCCTGATCGGCGGCTACCTCGCCCGCGCCCAGGGCGAAGACCCCGAGGTCGCCGACGCCATCCGCGACCATTACAAACCCGTCGGCCAAGGCGACGAAGTCCCCACCGCCCCCGTTACGGTGGCGGTGAGCTTGGCCGACAAGCTGGATACTCTCTACCTCTTCTTTGCACGCGCGATGAAGCCGACCGGTTCAAAGGACCCCTTTGCACTTCGACGGGCGGCCATTGGATGTTTAGAGCTGATACTCGGCAACAATATTCGAGTTCCGATTAGTCGGATCGTTCGGACGATGACGATCATTCGAGCAGTCCAGCTATTCGAAAGGGCGGAAGAGCGGGATCCTAAGGCGGTTGAGCTCTCTGGAGCTCTCATCGATGCTGACAACTCGGCGGCCTTTGGGGTGGATCTCCTAAATCGGCTGGAGTCGTTAAACGAAGAGGCGGGGGTTCGAGTCAAACCAGATTATGATCGGGAAGCCTTGGGTTGGCTCTTCGAAGGCGCGGTGATGATCCATCGGCGCGAACAACATTCGTCTGAACTCCTCGACTTCTTCGCCGACCGCCTCAAAGTCCAGCAGCGCGAAGCCGGTGTTCGCCACGACCTGATCGACGCCGTCTTCGCCCTCGGCAGTGAGGACGATCTCGTCCGCCTTCTCGCCCGCGTCCGCGCCCTTCAATCCTTCGTCGAAACCCCCGAAGGCCGCGATCTCCTCGCCGGCTACAAGCGCGCCGCCAACATCCTGAAGAAGGAAGGCTGGGCCGGCGCCTCTCGCGCCATGTCCAACCCCGAAGAACAAGGCATTCCCCAAACCGGAGAGGAAGACCCGCTCGTCCTGGTCGACGATCCCCAGCTCGCCGGCGCGGTCGCAGCCTTCAACGAGCGCCACCCGCAGAAACAACTTTCCTACACGCCCGAACCTGAGGAATCTGCCGTCATCGCCGCCCTCGACTCGGCCGAGCCGCGCGCGCGTGCCGCGGTGGAGGCAGAGGATTTCGAAGGCGCGATGGCCGCGCTGGCCAGCCTGCGCGGTCCCGTGGACGCATTCTTCGACAAGGTGACCGTGAATGATCCCGACCCGGCAAAGCGCGAAACGAGGCTCGATCTCCTCGCCCGCATGCGCGACGCGGTCCATGCGGTCGCCGATTTCTCGCGCATCGAGGGCTGACGGGGGAGGGGACCCTCCGCGAAACCATGTGACTCTTGGGACATTCGCGGCTGCGCGGGCAGAAGCGCGGAAAATGTTTACGCGCGGCACCACCCCGCACCGTTCGTCTCGAGCGAAGTCGAGAGACGCTTGCGAGAATGGACACCCGTTTCTCGACTTCGCTCGAAACAAGCGGCTGGGGTTCGATCGTGCGGCCAACTCCTCATGCTGCACCGCGGAAACCTTTCAGCACCGGAATGTTTATCGCTCGGGCCCCCGCCGGAACACTCGTTTGAGGAAGCTGAACTTTATGCATGACCGCGACCTTTGGGACCTTTCAAACGTCCGGTGCAGGGGCCGACGGGCATGAGCCAATACGTGTACCGCTTCGGCGGCGGCGTCTCAGACGGCGGAGATGGCGACAAGAATCTCCTCGGCGGCAAGGGCGCCAACCTCGCCGAGATGGCCTCCATCGGCCTGCCCGTGCCCCCGGGCTTCACCATCTCCACCCCCGTCTGCGCGCTCTATTACGCCGAAGGGGAAAGCTTCCCCGAAAGCCTGCGCGCCGAAGTCGCCACCGGCCTCGCCCACATCGAAGCGGTCACCGGCAAAAGCTTCGGCGACACGTCCGACCCGCTGCTCGTCTCCGTCCGCTCCGGCGCCCGAGTCTCCATGCCCGGTATGATGGACACCGTCCTCAACCTCGGCCTCAACGATCAAACCGTGCAGGGCCTCGCCGCCGTGTCCGGCGATCCGCGCTTCGCCTGGGACAGCTACCGCCGCTTCATCCAGATGTATTCCAACGTCGTCCTCGGCATGCGCCACGACCGGTTCGAGGACGCGCTGGAAATCGCCAAGGAGGACAAAGGCGTCCACCTCGACACCGATCTCGGCGCCGGCGATTGGCGCCGGCTCACCGCGGCCTACAAGGAGATCGTCGCGGAAGAACTCGGCCGCGCCTTCCCGCAGGACGTTCACGAACAGCTTTGGGGCGCGGTTGGCGCGGTGTTCGGCTCCTGGCAGTCGGAGCGCGCCAAGGTCTACCGGCGCTTGAACGCCATCCCGGGAGACTGGGGCACCGCGGTCAACGTCCAGGCGATGGTGTTCGGCAACATGGGCGAAACCTCCGCCACCGGAGTCGCCTTCACCCGCAACCCGTCCACCGGCGAACGCGCTTATTACGGCGAATACCTGATCAACGCCCAGGGCGAGGACGTCGTCGCCGGCATCCGCACCCCGCAATATCTCACCCTCGCGGCGCGCGAAGCCTCCGGCGCCAAAGCCGCGTCGATGGAAGAATCGATGCCCGAGGTGTACGGTGAGCTCGCCCGCGTCTTCGATCTCCTCGAAGGCCATTACCGCGACATGCAGGACATCGAGTTCACCGTGGAACGCGGCAAGCTCTGGATGCTGCAGACGCGCTCGGGCAAGCGCACCGCCAAGGCGGCGCTCCGCATCGCCGTCGACATGGCCGAAGAAGGCCTGATCACCGAGGAAGAAGCGGTTCTGCGGGTTGATCCGTCGGCGCTCGACCAGCTCCTTCACCCGACCCTCGACCCCAAGGCCCCCCGCAACGTCATCGCCAAGGGCCTGCCCGCCTCGCCGGGCGCGGCCTCGGGCGCCGCCGTGTTCGACGCCGACACCGCGGAGAACCGCGCCGCCTTGGGCGAAAAGGTGATCCTCGTCCGCGTCGAGACTTCGCCGGAAGACATTCACGGCATGCACGCCGCCCAGGGCATCCTTACCGCGCGCGGCGGCATGACCAGCCACGCCGCCGTGGTGGCGCGCGGCATGGGCCGGCCCTGCGTCTCCGGCGCAGGCTCCGTCTCGATCGACTACGCGTCGCGGGTGATCCGGGTCGGCGGCAGGCAAGTTGCGGAAGGGGAGACGATCACCATCGACGGCTCCACCGGCGAGGTGATGCTCGGCGAAGTCGCCACGGTTCAGCCCGAGCTGGTCGGGGATTTCGGAACGCTGATGGAATGGGCCGACCGCTCCCGCCGCCTGCGCATCCGCACCAATGCCGAAACCCCCGCCGATTGCCGCACCGCCCGCGAATTCGGCGCTGAGGGCATCGGTTTGTGCCGCACGGAACACATGTTCTTCGATGCCGCCCGGATCACCGCCGTCCGCCAGATGATCCTCGCGGAGGACGAAGCCGGCCGCCGCGCCGCCTTGCTCAAGCTCCTCCCCGAACAGCGCGGCGATTTCGAGGAGATCTTTCGGATCATGGCGGGCCTGCCCGTCACCATCCGCCTGCTCGATCCGCCCCTGCACGAATTCCTGCCCCATTCGGAAGCCGAGTTCGCCGATGTCGCGGTGGCGGCCGGTGTGTCGGTCGAGACGCTGAAGCGCCGGGTGTCGGAGCTTCACGAGTTCAACCCGATGCTCGGCCACCGCGGCTGCCGGCTCGGCATCACCTACCCCGAAATCTACGAAATGCAGGCCCGCGCCATCTTCGAGGCGGCGGTCACCGTCGCCGGCGAGATCGGCGAGGCACCGATCCCCGAAGTCATGGTTCCCCTGGTCGGCACCCGCGCCGAGCTCAGGATCATCCGCGAACTGATCGACCGGGTTGCGCGCGAGGTGTTCGCCGAGGGCGGCGCCTCCGTCCAATATCTCGTCGGCACCATGATCGAACTGCCCCGCGCGGCGCTCATGGCCGGTGAAATCGCCGAGGAAGCGCAATTCTTCAGCTTCGGCACCAACGATCTGACGCAAACCACCCTGGGCGTAAGCCGCGACGACGCCGCCCGCTTCCTCTCCGTCTATGTCGAAAAAGGCATCTACGCCCGCGACCCCTTCGTCTCGATCGACGAAGCCGGCGTCGGCCAGCTCATCACCCTTGCCGCCGAACGGGGCAGGGCGGCCAAGCCGGGCCTGAAGCTCGGCATCTGCGGTGAACATGGCGGCGACCCCACCAGCATCGCCTTTTGCGAAAAAACGGGCTTGGATTACGTCTCGGCCTCGCCCTACCGGGTGCCCATAGCCCGCCTGGCCGCCGCGCAGGCAGCGCTAAGGACAGGGTAGAGGGGCATAAAAGCCCCTCCCCTTCAGGGGAGGGGTTGGGGAGGGGAATGTAAGTTCCAAACGGCCAGGCGTCCCAACACCCACAGGCCCCTCCCCGACCCCTCCCCTGAAGGGGAGGGGCTTAAGAGACCCGCTCTTTGAACTGCTGAAAACCTAAACGGCCCGCTGCGCGTCGCATCCGTTCCCCCCGCGAGCAAAGCTCGGTGGTGGAGAGGTAAATGCAGCAGGCTCAGAGGGCAGGGCGCGAAACAGCAAAGGCCAGCGCCCTTACCTCTCCACCACCTGCGCTGGTTCCCCTCCCCATCTCCGATGGGGAGGAACGAAGTTAAACCGGCCCGCGCTCGTCGTCTGGGTGGCGCCGGGCCTCGTCGCGAGCTGCGGCATGGCGCAGCGAGTCCATCTCGCCGCTCCGGGTGCGCAGGGTCTCATGCTCCTTCTCGAGCACTTCGCGGCGGCGGATTTCCTCCTGCCGAAGCCTATGCTCTTCCTTGTAGCGCCCCTTCCACTTGCCGCCGGCCATCAGCGCCATGCCGATCACCAGGCCGAGCAGGAAGACAAGGATGTAGATCACCAGTTGGTCGTAATTCACGTTGGCCACGGCACCTTGCTCCCAATGCGGTTCGGTACCGAAACAATGGGCGAGGAGGCCGGATGTTCCGGCGCCCTCTTAACCCAGGTTGAGGTTGTCGCTGATGGAGCAGGCCGCGGGGCCAAGGATCACGATGAACAGCACCGGCAGAATGAACAGAATCAGCGGGATGGTCATGATCGCCGGCAGGCGGGCGGCTTTCTCTTCCGCGCGCATCATCCGCTCGTTGCGGAATTCGGCCGAAAGGACGCGCAATGCGCTGGCCAGCGGCGTGCCGTATTTCTCCGTCTGGATCATGGTGGTGACGACACCGCGCAGTGCTTCCAGATCGACGCGGCCGGCAAGGTTCTCGAACGCCGAGCGCCGGTCGGTGAGGAAGCCCAGTTCGATGGAGGTCAAGGCGAACTCGTCGCCCAGCTCCGGATAGGCCTTGCCCAGTTCGCGGGCGACCCGGTTGAAAGCGGCGTCGACGGTCAGGCCGGCCTCCGCGCAGATGACGAGGAGATCGAGCGCGTCCGGCAGGCCCTTGCGGACCGCATGGGTGCGCTTGGTGATCTTGTTCTTCAGCCAGATGTCCGGCGCTTTGTAGAATGTCAGCACGGTGGTCGCGACCATGCCGTAGCGCTTGAGCGAGCCCCATTCCGGGAACCAGTCGAACACGTAGACGCCCAGGATCACGATCGTGCCGAACACCACCGGGAGAACCAGGCGCGCGAAAATGACGACAAAGGCCAGGTCCTTGGAGCGGATCCCCGCCTGCATCAGCTTCTTCTGGGCCTTTTCGACCTGCTCGTCCTGGAGCATCTTCAAGGAGCCGAGCAGGGTGCGGACCCGGTCGCCCATTTCGTTGCGGTTGGTGATGTTGCGGCGCCGCTTGTTGGACGAGGTGACGATGCCGGCCTTGAGCTGCTCGCGCCGCTCGTTCAGCGCTTTGACGCGCTTCGCCATCGGATCCTTGACCGTCGTCGCGGCGTAGATGGCGACGAGCACTGCGAAGGTCGCAATCGCCGCAAGCAGCGTCGCTACCGTCACCACTTCGACTCCCATCACCGTCGGGCCTGCTGCAGGTACCATGTCGCGCGTTGCCCCCTTAAATCTCGAAATCGACCATTCTGGACATGATGAACACACCGATGCCCATCCAGCACAGACCGCCGCCGCCCGCGATCATCAGCCGTTCGTCGGCGAAGAACTTGGACATGTACTCGTTGTTGATAAACCAGATGAGGAAGAAGACGATGAACGGCAGTGCGCCGACGATCCAGGCGGAGGCCTTGGATTCGGACGACATCGCGCGGATCTTGAGCTTCATCTGGGCGCGCTTCCTCAGCACCTCGGACAGATTGCCGAGCGTCTCGGCAAGGTTGCCGCCGGTCTCGCGCTGGATGGCAAGGGTGATGACGAAGAATTGCACTTCAGGCGTGCCGAGCCGGTCGGCGGTGTCCTGCAGCGCCGCATCCATCGTCCGCCCGATCTTCATCTTGTCGCTCACCGCGCGGAATTCATCGGCGATCGGCCCGGGGATTTCCTCGCCCACGACGCCCAGCGTTTCGCTGATCGGAAGGCCGGCGCGCAGGCCGCGGACCATGAGGTCGATTGCGTCGGGAAAACGGGCGGTGAACTTGGCAACCCGGCGCTTGATCATCTTGCCGACCACTTTGTGCGGCAGGCCGACCCCAACGACGACCGCGATCAGGATGCTGAGCAGCGTGGGCGCTCCCTTGAGCACCAGAAAGGTGCCCACCAGCAAAGCGAGACCCATGCAGGTCAGGGCATATTGCGGCAAGGTGATCGAGCGGCCGGTTTGTTGCAGCCGGCGGCTAAGCAGCGCCGGATTGGGAATGAACCTTTCGGCCAAATCCTCCATCTTGGTTTGCTGGCGCGTCTGCAGAATGCGCTTAAGCTGCGCCTGGGTGGCGACCTCGTTCGATCGGCTGTGGCGCTCGCGAACGCTTTCAAGGCGGCGGTTCGACGCTTTAGCCGCGGAGGGGCCCGCAAAGGCGAAGAAGAACATGCCGACCATGGCCAGCACGCCCGCCATCAGCAGCAGCAAGGGGAAGCTCGGCACAATCGTTCCTCGATCCTGGGTTAAACGCGAAGGGGCTTGGTGCCCCTCAGGCGGGCTGCGGCTTGGTAGGCTTGGGCTTCTTGGCGAGCATCGATTTCAAATTGAACTTCTCGAGCAGCGAGCCGCCGCCGCCCGCCGCGCTCGGGACCGCGCCGCCGTCCGCGTCGCCGCCTTCCACCGTCGCCACAGTTGCGGCGACGAGCTGGTTCAGCGGGCCGCTGATCTTGGCGCCGGTCGCGACCTTGGCGAACGGTTGGCCGAGTTTTGCGGCCTGGGCGGCCGCCTTGGGGTCCAGCGGCACGACGATATCGACCTTGCGCTCGATAGAAAGCTCGAAATCCTTGCGGCTGATTTCCTGCGCGCCGGCGGCAACCCGGTTGGCAACCACGATCACCCTGGCCTGCGGCGCGTTCTGCTTGAGCCAGCTCAGGATCCGGATCGCGTCCCGGGTCGAGGCGAGGGTGAATTCCACCACCACGATGGCGGCATGCGCCTCCTGGACGAGGTGCGGATGCTGGACCAGCATAGACCGCGGCAGATCGAGCACCGTCGCCTCGAAGGCGTTGCGGATCTCGTCCTGCAGCTGGAAATAAGCCGTGCCGTCATTCATCAGCGGCTGGTTGAGCGGCGCTTCGGCGGAAAGAACGCACAGCTTCTCGTTGGCGCGAACCATCGCACGCTCGATGAACAGGCCGTCGATGCGGCTTGGGTTCTCGATGGCGTCGGTCAGGCCGCGGCCCGGTTCCAGGTCGAGCGACAGCGCGCCCGTGCCGAAATGCACGTCGAGGTCGAGCAGCGCTGTGGAACGCGCGCCTTTGTCGCCCATCAGCCAGGCAACGGACGTGGCGATCGTCGATGCGCCGACGCCGCCGCGAACGCCGATCACCGCCGCCATGACGTGCGGCTTCTCGGTTGTCTGCTCGCTGACCCGCGGGCCGGAGACGATAAGCTGGGCGTGCGCGAAAGAGTCGCGCAGCTGGTCGGGCGTGAAAGGCTTCAGCAGGTAATCCTGAATGCCGGACGCGATCAGGTCGCGGTACAAGCGAACGTCGTTCACCTGGCCCGCAGCGATGACCACCGTGCCGGGCTCGCACACTTCGGCAAGCGCGTTTATGTCGTTCAGCGGATCGCCCGATTCGGAGAGGTCGACGAAGAGGATTGTCGGGCTTGCCGAGACCGAAAGGGTCTGGATCGCGTTGCGAAGGCCGCCGCGATTGACCTTTTCCGGGGCCCAGCCATGCTCCACCGCGATCGGGCGAAGCAGCTCGGCCGTGGATTCGTCGCAGACGAATGCGGCGAACGGATCGCGCAGCGCAGCGGCGCGGCTTGCGTTAAATGGCGCGTTCATCAGTTCCCGCCCTTCGCTGATTCGGATTTCACAGTACCGCTGGCGCCGCTCGGTGCGCGGCCGCGATAGGCGTTCACCGCCTTTGTAGCGGTATCGGTGTCGGAAACGGCGACAGCCGATTGGCCGAGCACCAGATCGTTGGCGTCCGCGACCATAGCGGCGAGGTTCGAATTCATCGCGCAGCCGTAGTTCGGCGAGGTGGAGCCCGGGCCGGACTTGCCCTTCCAATCCGGGCAGCCGGGTACGGAAGCGGTTGCGCGGCTAACGATTACCCGGATCATTCCGGGCTGAACCTGGCCGGCGGTCACCGGATGGCTATCGCTGAGCAGGAGGCCGTAGCGCGATGCGGCACGAGCCACGCCTTCGCGGCCTTCATCGCCTTCCACGTAGACCCGGTCGCCATAGCCGACCTGCAGCGACTGGAACCAGCCGTCGAGCCGGCCTTCCTCATAAGGCTCAAGGCCCCCGCTTTGTACCCGAAGGTCAATGGCATAATCGGAATGCCGCACAACCGGCTGGTTGACCGAGTAGAGGCTCTTGTTGAGCTCCTCGGCATGGCCCGCTGCGCCGGCTGTCAGGGCGGCAGCGAGTGCTATGATGCGAACGGGGCGGTACATGCTCAACCTGTCCTTTCGGTCGATCTGCGACATTAGAAGCTGAAACCCGGCGCCGGGGCGCTGGACTTTGGCTTGACGGCGGCCTGCTGGATTTCACGCCGAGCGGCCGGAGCGGGGGCAGGCGAAGAGGCCGGCGAGAGGGAGGCAAGGGAAGGGTCGGCGCTCGGCTCGGCAAGAACCGGTCCGGGCCGCTTTTCGCTATTGCGGCCCCTTTCCTGCTTATCGAGAAGCACACGCTCCATCGTGCCCGTGCCCCGGAAACCGTCGGTGGGAAGCGCGATTTCCCCCGCGCTCACCGGCCGCACGAGATAGGGCGTGATCACGATCATCAGCTCGGTTTCGTTGCGCTGGAAGCTGTTCGAGCGGAACAGCGCGCCGAGGATCGGCAGGTTGCCCAGGAACGGCGCCTTGTCGACCGAGACATTGCTCGTGTTTCGCAGAAGGCCGGCAATCATGAAGCTCTGGCCGGAGCCGAGCTCGACGGTGGTCTCCGTCCGGCGCGTCGTCAGCGACGGAATGGAGAAACCGTTGATCTGGATCGCGCCTTCCTTGGATAGCTCCGACACTTCCGGGCGCACGCGCATCGAGATGCGCCCACCCTCCAGCACCGTCGGGGTGAAGGCCAGGCTGACGCCATATTCCTTGAACTCCACCGAAGTGCCGCTGAGGCCCGAGGCCGTTGGGATCGGGAACTCGCCGCCGGCCAGGAAGCTGGCGGTCTCACCCGAAAGGGCGGTCAGGTTCGGCTCGGCGAGAGTGCGGACGCGTCCGTCATTTTCGGCGAGATCAAGGGTCGAGAGGATGTCGAGGCCGAGCGCGTGGCCCGCCGCGCTCAGGGTCGTGGCCCCCGCTTTGTTCAGCGGGGAAAAGATTGTCTGGCCGCTGCTGGCGCCCGAGGCCGGATCGATCTTGTCGCCGTCGTAAGTTCTGATGGTGCCGGCGTTGCCGCGGCCTACGCCGAACAGAATGCCGCTGCCTGACGTGTCGCGGGTGAGCAGGTTGACGCCGATGTCGCGGATCAAGGAGCGGCTGACCTCGGCGATCCTGACCTGCAGCATCACCTGGAGCGGCGTTGCCGTCCTCAGGCGGTTGACCGGCATGACGGCCAGCGCCGCGGTGGGATCCGTTGTGTTGACACCCGGGTTGAGCAGCGTGCGCACCAGCATCTCGGCCTGCGCGCTGTCGGCGGGCGAGGGCACGGTACCATTCATCACCGCGATTTGTCCGACGTGGGTAACCGTGATGTTGGATTCGGGCATCGCTGCCTTCAGCACCTCGTTCACCGAGGTGATGTTCTGGCTGACCCGGATGCTCGCGCCGTAGACCACGGAGCCGTCGGCGGCGGTGGCGATGATCGTCGCCTCTCCGGCGGCCTTGCCGAACAGGCCGAGCTTGCGCGGGCTTGTGACGTTGACGTCCGCAACGCCCGGGTTGGAGGTCCAGACATCCACCACATTGCGGGGCAGGGTGATGAGCTGGCCTTCGCCGATCGAAAGCAGCACCTGGTTGGAGGGACTGTAGCTCCTTGAGCCGGCCTGGGCAAAGGCCGGAGCCGGTGCCGTGACGGCGAGGCTGGCCGTCAGGACCGCGGCGATCGCGGTGCCCAAAGCGGCGCGGGTGGAGATGTTGCGCTTGGTCATCTTACTTGGCTCCGACCGGGACGATGGTGACGCTGTTGCCCCGGGCGACGCGAACCGTCGGTCCTTGGGGCGCTGAGGGCGCGGCGGGCGCTGCAACCGCGCCGGCGATGCTTGCCGCGGCGGTTGGACCAGCCGCCGGGGCAGGCGGAGCTGCCTTGGCGGGCACGCTGCTGCGCTGGAAGCGGGAGACGTCCGAGCCGACCGTGAAGGTGGTCTTGCTGTCGATCGGCTGGCTTGCCAAAGCGAGCAGCATCCGCTTCTCGGCCTTGGGATCGCCGCCCTCCGGCACCGACACGGCGCCTGAGGCAATCGCCTGCTCGAGTTCGGCGCTGTTGTCAGCCAGCGAGCGCAGCACCAGGGAAACCTGGCCGATCGTCTGGGCGACCGAGATCTTCTCGGCCATCTTCGGTGTCGCTTCGAGGGTCACGGTGGAGAAATTCTGAACCACCGGCTTGCCGTCCTCGCCCTTCACATCCATCCGCTGGTCGGTGGCGAGCACACGGACATTGCGGATGATCGTCTCGGAGGCCTTGAGCGGCTGGCCGTCGCCGCCGCCGGGCACCGTCTGGGTGAGCACCATGTCGACCCGGTCGCCCGGAAAGATGAAGCCGGCGACGCTGCTGGTTGCGGAAACGGAAACGGTAACGGCTCGCATGCCGGCACCGAGGGCGGCGGCAAGGAAGCCGCGCTCGCCCGGCTTGATCAAGGATCCGTGGGTGAGCGGCTGGCCCGCGGTGATTTCGTTGCGCACCACCGTGCCGATCAGCTCAGCGGGGTTTACGCCCGGGCTGCCCTTCAGGAAGTAAGCCGGCTGGACGAGGCCTTCCGGCCACCTTTGGAAACGCAGTGCTTCCGCGTCGATGATCGTGCCGACCGACAGCGAGCGAGTCGCCACAAGCACCTCGGGCCCGGCCGGAATCACCGGGGTGGCTGAAGCCTGGGGGGCCGCGGCCCCGCTGAACATGTTCTTCGCCAACACGGCGGTGACTGCTGCCACCAACAGTGCCCCGACCAACAACACGATCTTTTTAACATTCATGACGCCAGTCGCCTCCTGCCCGCATTCAAGCAGGCTCAAACATCAGCCAAAATGGTTAAGGAACCGTTCGCCGATCAGCCAAAGGCCGCCGAAAGCGATTGCAATTCCGTATGGTATCTCTGGATTACCCGCCTGCTTGAGCAAACGGTGCGGGATTAGCAGGGCGATTGTGAGCACGCCGCCGGCGATCGCCATGATCATGATCAGCTGGAACACGGCCATCGGCGGAAGCCACAATGCGATCGCGAACAGCATCTTCACGTCGCCGCCGCCCATCTGGCCAAGCTGAAAGGCCAGAAAAAAGATGAGCAGAACGCCAAGCGCCACGCCCACCTGCAGCGCCACGTCGGGCCACAAGGAAAGACCGCTGGCCCACCAGAACGGAATCGCACCCAAGGCGATCGCGCCGTTCAGCCAGTTGGGGATGGTGCGCGTGCGCCAATCGCCGACCGCCGCCGCGAGCAGTGCCGCGGCGAGCAGAGCGATCAGAAACCAGGAAAAGCCCCCTTGCATAGCTAACAGCCACTAGACGGGCTTGCTTTAGAAACCGTAACCGCAGGCGCGATGACGCCAAAAACCTTCAACCGCCGCGCTATTCCCTCCGGCGCGTCCCTGCGCGACTGGCTGGCCCCGGACGGCTGGCGCTACCGACGGATGGATTGGCCCCAGCCGAAGGCCGTCGGGGCTCGCGGAAGCATCCTTTTCGCTGGCGGGCGGGGCGACTTCATCGAGAAATATCTCGAGGTGCAGAACCATTGGCATGAAGGCGGCTGGAACGTCGCGGCATTCGATTGGCGCAGCCAGGGCGGCTCGCGGGGAGAGATCAAGGGTGGTCATCTCGAAAGCCTGGATCCGCTGGTCGATGACCTTGAGGCGCTGATCGCCGTCTGGCGCAAGGAGGTGCCGGGACCCCATGTCGTTGTCGCCCATTCCATGGGAGGCCATGTGCTTTTGCGGGTGCTCACCGAGCGCGCACCGGCGATCGATGCAGCGGTCGCGGTGGCGCCGATGGTGCAGATCAACAGCGCCCCGCTTCCCGGCTTCGCCGCCGCGGCAACCGCCCAGTCGATGACCGCTCTGGGCTTCGGCCGGACTGCGGCGTGGAGCGGCCCGGATGTTCCGGAGCCGGTCGGCTCCGCCCGTCAGGGGTTTCTGACCGGCTGCAGCGAGCGCTACGAAGATGAATTATGGTGGTGGGAGCGGGAGCCGGGGTTCAACCTCGGGACGCCCAGCTGGGGCTGGCTCCACGCCGCGTACCGCTCGTCGGCGCGACTGACCGACGCCGCTTTGGTCCGGGTGAAGGTGCCGGTGCTGTTCGTCGCCACGGAAAAGGACCGGCTGGTGAGCGCCCCGGAAATCCGCCGCGCCGTCGGCGCGATCCCAGGCGCCGAGCTGCTGATGTTCGAGGATGCCGCGCACGAGATATTGCGCGAAACCGACGACGTGCGGCTGGCTGCGTTTGCCCGCATCGACCGCTTCCTCAAGGAGCATGCCGGCGGATGAGCCGCCGCGCCGATATCCTCATCGTCGGCGCGGGCATGGCCGGCGCAAGCCTCGCCGCCGCGATCGGCGGCCGCGCCTCCGTGCTGCTGCTCGAGGCGGAAGACCAGCCGGGCTACCACTCAACTGGCCGCTCCGCCGCTTTCTGGTCGGAAAGCTATGGCGGCCCGGCCGTTCAGCCGCTGACCACCGCCTCCGGAGCCTTCCTGCGCGACGGCGGGTTCCTCAAACCGCGCGGCGGCCTGCACATTGCAGGCCGGACGGGGCAGGGGGCGCTCGATGCCCTTGCCGCGGAACTCGGAAGCGCCGTTGAGTTGCAGCCAATCCAGGCCGAAGCACTGCGCGAGAAGGTGCCCGGCCTCCGCCCGGAGTGGGACAGGGCGCTCTTTGAGCCAACCTGCGCCGACATCGACGTTGCGGCGCTTCACGCTTTCTACCTCGCCGCCGCGCGCCGCGCCGGTGCGGAGCTGCTGACCGGCGCTGAGGTCGTGGCGGCCGAGCGCCGGAACGGACGCTGGCGCGTGACGACTGGCGCGGGCCAAGTTGAAGCGCGCATTCTGGTGAACGCCGCCGGCGCGTGGGCCGACCCGGTTGCGCGGCTCGCTGGAGTCCGGCCGCTCGGAGTCCGGCCTTACCGCCGGACCATGGTGCAGCTCAAAGTCGATCCCCCCGCAGACGCCACCCTGCCGCTCGTCATCGACGCGCTCGGCCGCTTCTACTTCAAGCCGGAAGCCGGGGGGCGAATCTGGCTAAGCCCGCACGACGAAACCGCCTGCGAACCCTCCGACTGCGCGGCGGAAGAGTATGATGTAGCCCTCGCCGTCGATCGTCTGGAGAAAGCCGTCGGTTGGAAGGTGGAGCGGGTGGAGCGAAGCTGGGCGGGCCTCAGAAGCTTCGCGCCCGACCGGATACCCGTCTACGGCTTCGCTCCGGAGGTGCCGGATTTCTTCTGGTTCGCAGGCCAAGGGGGCTTCGGCATCCAGACCGCGCCTGCGGCGGCGAGGCTCGGGGCAGCGCTGCTGCTGGGCGAAGAAGCGGAGCTCGACCCGACGCCGTATCTGCCTGGGCGCTTGTAACAAGGTCCGCCTAGAGCAAACCCGTTCGAGGTGAACGGATCAGAAGTTTGGCACAAGTCCCTCTTAGCGCCTGGACCTCATGAACTGAGCGGCCGCGTCGCACGCAAGCTTGTCCGCCCGCTCATTCTCCGGGTGCCCGGCATGGCCCTTCACCCACTTCCACTCGATCGTGTGGCTGCCGACGGCTTGGAGTAGCTCCTGCCACAGTTCCGCATTCTTGACCGGCTTCCTGTCCGCAGTCTTCCAGCCATTGCGTTGCCAGCCGTGGATCCACTTGGTGATACCGTCGCGCAGGTAATTGCTGTCGGTCCAGAGCGTGACGGTGCAGGCGCGCTTGAGGGCCTGAAGGGCGCGGATCGCCGCCATCATCTCCATGCGATTGTTTGTGGTCAGCGGCTCCCCGCCCGACAATTCCTTTTCCTGCGCGCCGGCGCGGATGATCGCGCCCCAGCCACCCGGGCCCGGATTGCCTTTGCAGGCCCCGTCGGTGAAGATTTCGACTTCGGTCATGATGCTTTCAGTGGGTAGAAATGGTTCAGGCTGCGGCTTCGAGGCCGCGCGGAAGCTTGAACACCATGCGCTCGACGACGCCGTCGCGCTCGATCTCCGTCACCTGGAAATTCGCGGCAAGGAAATCCACCACCTCGCGCACCAGCGTCTCCGGCGCCGAGGCTCCGGCAGTGATGCCGAGCGTGTCGACGCCCTCAAGCCAGGCGAGATCGATGTCGGTCGCCCGGCCGATAAGCTGGGACCGCACGCCGGCCCGTTCGGCCACTTCGACGAGCCGGAGTGAATTGGAGCTTTTCGGCGATCCGATCACCAGCACTGCGTCGCAATCGACGGCCATTTCCTTAACCGCCGTTTGTCGGTTGGAGGTGGCGTAGCAGATGTCCTCGCCACGCGGCGCCTTGATCAGTGGGAAGCGGCGGTGGAGCACCCCAACGATCTCGTGGGTATCGTCCACCGACAAGGTGGTCTGGGTGAGGAAGGCGAGATTATCGGGGTCGGCGGGCAGGATAGCTTCCGCGTCCGCAGCCGTCTCGATCAGCGTCATCTGTCCTTCGGGCACTTGGCCGAACGTGCCGATCACTTCCGGGTGGCCGGCATGGCCGATGAACAAGATGTGCCGACCGCCTTCCACCAGCCGCTCGGCCTGGCGGTGGACCTTTGAGACAAGCGGGCAGGTGGCGTCGAGGTAGTCGAGGCCTCGCGCTTCGGCGCTCGCCGGCACCGTTTTCGGCACACCGTGTGCTGAGAACACCACCGGCACCCCGTCGGGCACCTCGTCCAGCTCGGCAACGAACACCGCGCCCTTGGCCTTCAGGCTGTCGACGACATATTTGTTGTGAACGATCTCATGGCGCACATAAACCGGCGCTCCGTCTCGTTCGAGCGCAAGCTCGACGATCCGGATGGCGCGATCGACGCCAGCGCAAAAGCCGCGCGGGGACGCGATCATCAGGGTCATTGGTCGTCGCAATTCGAGCATGGGTTAGCCTCTAGGACGAACGCGCCGCCGCGTCCACGATTCGGGTGACCGCGCGGGCCGCACGGCGTTGCTTGCCTCGGGGGGAGGCGCTTTCTATGATCCGCCGGCCCGCCCCGGGGAAAATGAGGATCCATTGCCTGTGTTCAAGTTCAAAGCGGCCGCAGCCGCCCTTCTTCCGCTCACGCTCCTCTCCTGTGCCGGCGACGGTCAGATCACAGCGACCGGCATCACCGTGACTCGTTCGGCTTGCCCGGCAGTGGCGATCCCCGCCGCGACCGGTGACGTGACCCTCTTCAACCCGGAGAACGCGCGCACGGCTGACGCGATCGACGTCGTCGCGCACATCACCAACTTGCGCACTACCTGCGACGAAGCGGGCGAGAACATCGTCTCAACGGTGAATTTCGAGATTCGCGGCCAGCGCCGCGATGCGCGGGGCGCGCGCCAGGTGGTGCTGCCTTATTTTGGAACCGTGCTTCAGGGCGGCACCAACGTCATCTCGAAGAGCGTGAGCAACGCCGGCCTCAACTTCGCGGACGGTCAGCTTCGCGCAAGCACCACCGGCCAAGCGAGCGCCTCTATCAGCCGCGCCGCCGCCACTCTGCCGGAGGACATCCGCCGTCAGATCACCCGCGAGCGCAAGCCGGGCGATTCCGATGCAGCGGTGGACCCCTTGTCCGATCCGATCGTTCGCGAGGCGGTGCGAAAGGCGAGCTTCGAACTGCTCGTCGGCTTCCAGCTTACTCAGGAGCAGCTCGCCTACAACGCGACTCGATAAGGCGGGGCAACGCGATAAGGCGCGTTGACTTGGGCGAGGGGAGGCTTCAGAGCGACCCCGTCGCCAGTCTTCGGACAGGTGTTCGCGCGGGAGAGCGTGGAGGGTTTCGGCTCTCCGCCGCCGAAGGAGCAACCGCCCCGGAATCTCTCAGGCACAAGGGACCGCGCGGGCAAAGACACTCTGGAAAGCGGTCCGGGCAACCGGTCCCACCGAAGGTGTAACCCGCACCGCCACCGGCACCGCGGGGAAAGCTCTCAGGTTCAGTGACAGAGGGGGAGAGTTTGAGCACCTGCCGGGCCCCCGCCCGAGCGGCGCCGGACGCCTCCGGAGACTGAAAATGACCGACGCCGCCGCTGCCCCGCTTCCCCTCAACGATTGGCACATCGCCCGCGGCGCCCGAATGGTGCCCTTCGCCGGCTACTCCATGCCGATCCAGTATGAGGGCATCATCGCCGAGCATAAGTGGACTCGCGAATCGGCCGGCCTGTTCGACGTCAGCCACATGGGCCAGTTGCTGATCACCGGTGAGGACCTCGATTCCGCCCTCGAAGCGATCCTGCCCGCCGACCTTTCGCTGCTCAAGGACGGGCGTTTGCGCTATTCGCTGCTGCTCAACGACAGCGGCGGCATTGTCGACGACCTGATGGTCACCCGCCGCGACGACCATTTCTACATGGTGGTGAACGGCGCCACCAAGCAGGGCGACATCGAAGTGCTGCGCGCCCGCCTTCGCGACGATGTCGGCCTCGATCACCTCACCAGCCAGGCGCTGCTTGCTCTACAGGGGCCGAGGGCGGTCGACGCACTTGCGCGGCTCGCGCCCAGCGTGGCGGAGCTCACTTTCATGACCGGCGATGCGTTCGAGCTGAACGGCATGGCGGCGTGGATCAGCCGCTCCGGCTATACCGGCGAGGACGGGTTCGAGATTTCGGTTGCGTCGGAGGACGCGGTGGCGGTCGCCGATCTCCTCCTCGAGCAGCCGGAAGTGAAGCCGATCGGCCTTGGTGCGCGCGACTCGCTGCGCCTGGAGGCCGGCTTGCCGCTCTACGGCCACGATCTCGACGAGGAGATCACGCCGATCGAGGCTGATCTCGGCTTTGCCATTTCCAAGCGCCGCAAGGCCGAGGGTGGCTTCCCGGGCGCCGCCCGAATTCTCGCGGAAATCGCTGACGGCGCAGTTCGCCGCCGCGTCGGGCTCGCAGTCGAGGGCCGCCAGCCGGTGCGCGAAGGCGCCATAGTCGTGGACGGCGAAGGCAATGAAGTCGGCAAGGTGACCAGCGGCGGCTTCTCGCCAATCCTCGAAGCGCCGATCGCCATGGCATTTGTCCCCGCCGCAAACGCTGAAGTGGGGAGCAGCGTCACGCTCGCCCAGCGCGGCAAGCTTTTCCAGGCGAAGGTCGTCCCCATGCCCTTCGTTCCCCACCAATATGTCCGCAAGGGAGCCGCGAAATGACCGTTCATTATACCGAGGAACATGAGTGGATCCGGGTCGAGGGCGACACCGCCACCGTCGGCATCACCGATTTCGCGCAGGGCCAGCTCGGCGACATCGTGTTCGTTGAGCTGCCGAACAGCGGCCAGCAGGTCACCAAGGGCGGCGAGGCCGCGGTGGTCGAGTCGGTCAAGGCCGCCTCCGACGTCTACGCCCCAGTCACCGGAGAAGTCACCGAAGCCAATGGCGCGCTCACCGACGATCCGTCGCTGGTCAACACCGATCCGGAAGGGGAGGGCTGGTTCTTTCGCCTACGCCTTTCCGACACTTCGGAACTGGACGGCCTGATGGACGCTGACTCGTACAAGTCGTTTTGCGAGAACCAGTGAGCCTCAATCCCTCCTCCCGCTGGTCGCCCAGCGATTACGCGTCCAACGCCGCCTTCGTGCCGGCGCTCGGCAGCGCCGCTCTCGATCTGCTGAACCCGCAGCCCGGCGAATTCGTGGTCGATCTCGGCTGCGGCGACGGCGTGCTGACCAAGCGGATCATGGACGCGGGCGCTCGGGTGATCGGCCTCGACGCATCTCAAGAAATGGTTGAAGCCGCGCGCAGCCGCGGCGTCGACGCCTTCGTGGCGGACGCGCAGGCGCTGGATTTGCAAGGCCAGGCCGCCCGCTTCGGCCAATTCGATGCGGCTTTCTCTAATGCCGCCCTGCATTGGATGCTCGATCCCGACGCGGTTGCGGCGGGCGTGTTCGGTCTCCTCAAGCCCGGCGGGCGCTTCGTCGGCGAGATGGGCGGGGAGGGCAACATCGCCGCCTTGCGCGCCGGCATTCGCGCCGAACTCACCGACCGCGGCTACCCCGTGCCGGCGGAGGACCCGCAATGGTACCCCGCCGTCGCGGAGTTCCTTCGGCTCTACGCTTGCACCGGTTTCACCGACATCCGCGCCCACCTCATCCCCCGCCCAACGGCATTGCCTACGGGCGTTGCGGGTTGGGTCCGGACCTTCCGCAACGGCTGGCTGGAAGTCGCCGGAGTAGCGGCGGAAGACCGGGCCGGAGTCGCGGCGGGCGTGGAGGAGCGGCTTCGTCCGCAGCTTCAGCAGGCCGACGGAAGCTGGACCGCTGATTACGTCCGGCTGCGCTTCTCCATGCGAAAACCCGACTAGCGACACCAACGAAGTTCAACCTCCAGGCCCGGCCCCGCGATCAGGGCAAGAAGGAAGCCACAAGAGATGCGTTACCTACCCCTTGCGGAAGCCGACCGGCGCGAGATGCTGCGCACCATCGGCGCGTCCTCGGTTGAAGAGTTGTTCGTCGATGTGCCCGAAGCGGCGCGGCTTGCCGCCAAGGTGAACGGGCTACCCGATCACGCCAGCGAGCTCTCCGTCGAGCGCCAGCTTTCCGCCATGGCGCGGCGTAACCTCGCCGCGGGCGAAGCGCCCTTCTTCCTGGGCTGCGGCGCCTACAAACACCACATCCCGGCGTCGGTGGATCACCTCATCCAGCGTGGCGAGTTCCTGACCAGCTACACGCCCTATCAACCCGAAATCGCCCAAGGGACCCTGCAGGCCCTGTTCGAATTCCAGACCCAGGTCGCCCGCCTCTACGGCTGCGATGTCGCCAACGCCTCGATGTACGACGGTTCCACCGCCTGCTGGGAAGCGATCGGCATGGCTCGTCGCATCACCCGGCGCACCAAGGCGGTGCTCTCCGGCGGCCTTCACCCGCATTATGTCTCGGTCGCCAAGACGATGGCGAAGTTCACTGGCGACACGCTGGAAACGTCCGTCCCGCAGCTTGGACCGGAGCCGGACACAACGGCCTTGCTCGACTCGATCGACGGGGAAACGAGCTGCGTCGTCGTCCAGTACCCGGACATCCTGGGCCGCATCGCCGACCTCTCCGAGCTTGCCGAACGTGCCCATTCGGCCGGCGCGCTGCTGATCGCGGTCGTCACCGAGCCCGTCGCACTCGGCCTGATCAAGGCACCCGGTGAGATGGGCGCCGACATCGTCGTCGGCGAGGGCCAGTCGATTGGCGTCGGCCTGAACTTCGGCGGGCCTTACGTCGGCCTGTTCGCCACACGCGACAAATATGTCCGCCAGATGCCCGGCCGCCTCGCCGGCGAAACGGTGGACGCGGAGGGCAAACGCGGCTTCGTGCTCACCCTATCGACCCGCGAGCAGCATATCCGCCGTGAAAAGGCGACCTCCAACATCTGCACCAACTCGGGCCTCTGCGCGCTCGCTTTCTCGGTGCACATGACCCTGTTGGGCGAGACCGGGCTGCGCCGCCTCGCCGAACTCAACCACGCCCGCGCCGTGCAGGCCGCCGACCGCCTCGCCAAGGTCTCAGGAGTGGAACTGGTCACCGACACCTTCTTCAACGAATTCACCCTGCGCTTGGCCTTAGAAGCGCGGCCGGTGGTGCGCACCCTTGCCGAGCGCGGCATCCTTGGCGGCGTGTCACTTGGCCGTCTCTATCCGGACGAGGAGGCGCTGGCCAACGGCCTGGTGGTCGCCGTCACCGAAATCTGCACCGACGAAGATGTCGAGGCGCTCGCCGGCGCGCTCGAGGAGATACTGAAATGATCGGAAGCCATACCATAGCCGCTCATCCTGAGGAGCCGGTGAGCCTGTCGAACCGGCGTCTCGAAGGACGCACGGTACCGGTCCTTCGAGACGGGCCTTCGACAAGCTCAGTCCCTCCTCAGGATGAGCGGAAATCCTTGTTTCCGGAGTTTACCCGATGAGCATGAACCGTGAAGGCCGTCCCACCCGCCCGGAAGCGGGCGAAGGCGACATGGTCGCAACCTGGACCGGCAACCGCGCGCTGATGCTCGAAGAAGCCTTGATCTTCGAGATGGGCGAAGACGGCGGCACCGGCGTCGACATCGAGCCCGCGCCAAAGGTGGAGAGCCGCATCGGCGGACTCACCCGCAACCGCCCGATCGGCCTCCCTGGCCTTTCGGAGCCGCAGACGGTGCGCCATTACACGCGCCTAAGCCGCCAGAATTACGCCATCGATCTTGGTCTGTTTCCGCTTGGATCGTGCACCATGAAACACAACCCCCGCCTTTGCGAGAAGATGGCGCGACTGCCCGGCTTTGCGGACATCCACCCGCTTCAGCCTTCCGATACCGTTCAGGGCGCCTTGCAGCTCATTGCCGAGCTTGGCGGCTGGCTGGTGAAGCTGACCGGCATGCACTCCGTCGCGATGAGCCCCAAGGCCGGCGCCCATGGCGAATTGTGCGGCCTGCTCGCCATCCGCGCGGCCCTGGAAGCGCGCGGCGACGCCCGCCAAGTGGTGCTGGTGCCGGAAAGCGCCCACGGCACCAACCCGGCAACCGCTGCTTTCGTCGGCTACCGGGTGGAAAGCATCCCGGCCGACGAGCGCGGCCGAGTCGACTTCGAAGCGCTGAAAGCACGCCTCGGCCCCGACGTCGCGGCGGTGATGATCACCAAC
>Ga0190273_10000040_pt1 | contig 85908 bp, 78 predicted proteins | sample Popmic504IS_FD_134513 | JGI IMG/M metagenome (GOLD analysis project Ga0190273, IMG submission 134513) | Populus adjacent soil microbial communities from riparian zone of Shoshone River, Wyoming, USA - 504 IS | ecosystem: Environmental > Terrestrial > Soil > Riparian zone > Trees stand | place...
AACCACGAAGTCGGAGCGGTAATCGGAGGCGACGTCGACGAAATATTCGACGTTCTTCACGAACTCGGCGAAGTCCTTCACCGCCCGCGCCTGGAGCTGGACGGTGGCCAGCCGGACGCTTTCGACATCGCGCGGCACCCGGAATGCGGGCGGCTCGTCCGGATCGACGTAGGGATTGCGCCACACCATGTGCGCAGCGTTGCCGCCCGACGCCTTGTCGAAGGGCAGGTAGTTGCGCAGGATTCCGATCGGCGTGAAGCCGTTGGCAAGCTGGAATCCGATCACCGGATCGCGCTGCTTTCCTTCGCGCACGCGGGTGAGATAGTCTTCGGGGTCGCTGGCCTTGGGCCGGGCGCGGCTATAGCCCGGCATGCGGCCGCCGAACACGATTCCACGCAGTTCGAGGCGTTCGGCGAGAGCGCGGCGGGCTTCGTAGAGCCGCTTGCCGATGCGCAGCCCGCGCTGCCGCTCGTCCACTGCCATTTCGATGCCGTAGAGCCAATCGCCGGTGGGATCGTGCCGGCTGCCGAAGCCGTTGCCGGTGATCGTCGACCAATTGTGGGGCGCGAGCGCCACCGCCTCGTCGATGCGCGAGGAGGCGCAGTAGCCGACGATGGAGTCCTCGAAGAGGGCGACGAACTGCCCGTCCGGGAAGTTGTTGATCTGTCCGAGGATCTGGCCTGGGCTGTAATTCTCGATGCCGGGATAGGCGCGGCTGATCAGCGCCAGGATTTCCGGCACGTCGGCAGGGCGTGCCGAGCGCACCTGCAGAGTCGCGGGGCTTTTCCTCGCCATCGGATCAGCGACCCGCGACCGCCGCCGCGACCTGGTCCGGCGCGCTGTGGTGGACCATGTGCCCGGCGCCCTCGACGATCATCAGCTCGCTTTGGGGAAGAGCCTCCGCCAGGCGTTGGGACTGGCCGGCGGTGCTCACCACCTTGTCGCCGTCGCCCGCGACGATCGTCACCGGCAGGGTCAACCCGCCAATGCGCGGTGCAAGCTCCGCCGCGGCCGGCACCATCAGGGCCGCTTCGGCAGCCGCGGCACGGATCTGGGAGGGCCGCAGTGTCATTTCGAAGGGGAAACGCGTTTTCCACCCGGCCGACACCGGCGCGGGGGCGAAGATCTGCGCTTCCATGGCCGGCTTAATCGCCGCGCCGAGCAGCGGCGACACCGTGTAGCGGATGGCATCGCCCACGACCGGGATTGCGGGCGGCGCGGCGAGCGCGGCGTCGAGGCGCACCGACGGATAAAAATAGCCGCCGATCAGCACCAGCGAGCGCACCAGCTCCGGGTGGCCGAGGCCAAGCTCTGCCGCCACCAGGGTGCCGAAGCTGTGGCCGACGACCGTTGCCGGTCCACCGCCCAACTCGGTGAGGGCGGCGCCGATCAGCCGAGCCTGCGCGGCGGGCGTCCAGATCGTCGTCCTGGGACGGGTGCTGTGGCCGAAGCCGGGGCGGTCGAAGGCGATCACGCGATTGGTCCTTGCGAGCGCATCGAAGACCCCGGAGGCAAGCCAGTCTTCGATCATGGTCGCATTGCCGTGGAGCAGCACGACCAACGGCCCGCTGCCGCGCTCCAGATAATGGAGGCGGACGCCATCTACATCCAGGAAGCGGCCCAGTGGCGGGTTCGCCTTCTCGGCGGCGCGGGTGCGAACCAAGTTGTAGGCCGCGGCGCCAACCGCCGTTGCCGCTCCGGCTGCACCGGCGCCCCACTTCCACAAGGCTTTGCCGTCTTTGCTGTGGGAGGCGCGGTTGGACTTGGCGGACGCAGCACTGGTCATGGGAAGCTTTCAAGTGAGGTTAGATCGCCCCAACGTGCTGCACTGCACAAAAGTTTCTCATGCGACAAAGCATGGCGACTGGCCCGGCTTTGAAGAGAGGGGCGGCCGCGAGCAGCCGCCCCTCTCAAGCCCGGATCAGGGGCGCGTCGAGTCGCGGTGGTTGGTGTGGATGTCGGGGCGCCTGCGAAGGCCGAGCAGCCCGGCAAGGCCGAGCAGGCCAAGCAGGCCCCACTTGCCGCTGTCATCGTCGCCGTCGCCATCATCCCGGTCGGCGCGGTTGCCGTCGGCGCGGTCGCCCGCCCGGTCGGCATCGTCGTTGGTGCCGTCGCGCTCCGCCTGCGCGTTGATCGCGTCGTTGGCCAGCGCGCCGGCCTCTTCGCGAACTTCGTTGGCCTGCTCGGCAAGCTCGTTGGCGCGGTCGGCGAGATTGTCCTTGGCCATGGCCGGGGTGGACAGGATTGCGAGGGCGGCGGCGCCGGCGAGGCAGCGCCCGAATTTGGTTGAGGTCATAGAATAAGGCTCCCTGTTGCATCGGCTGAACAAGCCGACACCGCTACAACTGCGCAGGCGGCGATCTCGTTCCGGAGACGTAAAGGAGCACGGAAGCAGTCCGTTAAAGCTCTTCCTTGACCTGTGCATGGTTGAGCAGCGCCACCAGGGTGACTCCGCCGATGGTGTTGCCGATCAAGGCCGGCAGGAGGAAGCCGGCGAAATAGTCGCTCCAGCGTACCGCGCCGTGCATCGCCGCGAAGGCGACCTCGGCCGATCCGGCGACGACGTGGGAAAGGTGGGCGATGGCGATGAGGTAGGTGACCGTGACGATCACCAGAAAGCGCGCCGGCCCCGCTGCGGGGAGCAGCCAGACCATCAGGGCAATCAGCCAGCCGGCGAAAATCCCCTTCATCACCACCCCCAGGAACGGCGGATCCGCCGCCTTGACGCCGAGTTCGACAAAGGCGCTCTGAATGTCGGGCTCGAACAGCCCGGGGAGCCCGGCGGCGGCGGCGAAGAGCAGGGTGCCCGCGATATTGGCGGCGAATACGATTGCCCAGAATTTAAGCACCTGGCCGCCCTTGTGCGATCCGTGGAGCAGGGGGAGCATCACGGTAAGGGTGGTTTCGGTGAAAAGCTGCTGCCGCGCCATGGTGACGAACAGGAAGCCCGCGCAATAGCCGAAGCTCGAGACGAGTTCGCGCCACGGCGCATCGGGGAGGCGGGCGTGGAGGATGCCCTGTGCCACCATCGAGAAGCCGATGGTGAGGCCCGCCGCCAGAGCCGACCAGCCGATCGAGGATGCCGGACGCTCCAGTTCCTCATGACCCTCCAGCCGGATCGCTTCATGAACCACCTTGGCACTAAGGCTGGAGCGGCGATCCGCTTCGGCGAGGTCCTTCTCCGAAAGCTCCGAATGCTGTTCGTCCAGTTCCAAGATTCGCGCTCGCTTTCGGCTGGGGCTTCCGGCAGCCTCAAGGCTCCAGGGGTCCAGAACATTCGGGACGCCGAAAAGTTGTCCAGCCGAGGCTGGCACCGGCGGGGGGTTGATCCTCGCCGAACCGAGCGGGCGCTAGGAACCGCTGGGGCGGATGAGGTGCGCTGCCTTGCGCGCCGCGCGATAGGCGATCGACTTGGCGGTGTTGCGCTCCGGGAAGCGTCCCGGCGAGGCGGGGGCCACACCCACTTTGCGCACCAGGCGGTTGAAGCCGTGCGCATATTCCTCGTGGTAGCTCCACTCGGACCGCCAGGTGATCGACAGCGAGATGCTCGGCTCGCTCCCGTTCCTGACCCAGTGCGGCGCCTTGACCGGCACGTAGACGGCGTCGCCGGGGGTGAGCTCCACGGGCCGGCCGGCGCCTGCGAACTCGTCGCGCCACGGCAGGTTGCGGTGGCCCCCGGCGTGAAAGGCCTCGTGGCTTTCGTCGCCCGCGAAACGGGGATCGGCGGGCGGATAAAGGGTCATCGTCTTGTGCCCGCGGATCTGCATCAGGATGTTATGCTCGGGGTCGAAATGAAAGGGCGTAACTGCACCCGGCGAGGAGATGAAGATGAAGCCCTGCTCCTTCAGCATCTCGCCGGTGGCTTCGCCGACGATCCCCCGCAGCGGCGCTAGCGCATCGTGGAGCAGGGCGCGATAGGCGGGGTCCCCTTCGATAAACTTCAGCACCATCCAGGATCCGCATTGCTCGATCCGCCTGATGGTGTCGGCGATGCTGAGGCCGTTGGACGGCGTGTCGGCGCCCTCGATGCCGATCGGCACGTCGCCCCGGTAATATTCGACATTCCTGGCCGGCAGGCGCTGTGCAAGGCCGACCAGCGCCTCAAGCGTCAGCAGCGGGTGGCGGCACGCTTCATGCCGAAGCAGGCCTATGTCTTCCGGGTAGACGGAGCGCAGGGCGGCCAGCGCATTCGCGTCGAAAGTCATAGCGGTCTCCTCATCAGGCGTTTGGCCCGCGCCCAGCCTTCTTCGGCGCCCCGGCAGCAGGCGTAGGCGAGCCCGCGGCGAAAGCCGGCGAGCCGCACCGTTACCCGCACGATGTCGCGGCGCTCGGTCCAGAGGCCGTCGATCATCGGGTGGTTCTGGTCGGCGCAGCTGTCCATCCAGGCGATCCCGTCGCGCTCGAGGATGTCGAGATTTTCGATCTGGAGGAGGACGCCCGGCGAGAAGCGGGCATAGTCTTCGTCGTAGGCCGTCTTGAACATGAAGGCCCCCGGCGGCGCCAGGAGGTTGATCAGCATCGCGATCGGCCGGCCATCGAGGTCGAGGCTTCGGATTTGCAGACGGCCCTCGGCGTGGGCGGCGGCGAGGGCGTCGCGCAGAAAGCGCTCATTCTCGGCGTGGCAGGCCAAGGCCGATTTCTCGCGTCCCTTCCAGCCGGAGCGCTCGAGCGCCAGAAAGGCTTCGCACCACTTCTCCAAGCCGTCGCCGCCGGGCTCAAGCGTTTGGAAGCGGAGTTCGCCCTGTTCCGCCAGCCGGCTGTTCAACCGCCCGATCTCCTTGCGCTTCTTCTTGCGCACGGCCTGCTCGTAATAGGCTTTGGGGCCGAGATCGCTCTCCAGCAGGGCGCGGCGGATCCGGTGCACGACGGGCGTGGCGCGGCCGCGCTCGGCGGCGGCGGCAGCCAGGCCGAGCTGTACGGGCCCCCCTTCGACGAGACCGCGAATGTGGAGCAGCCCCGCCGCCCAAGCCGCCGCGTCCAGATAGTCGAGAACCGCACCCCAGAACGCACGCTCGCAGCCCCTCCGGACGAGCGGCATACCGAGATAGTCATGCTCGTAGCGCCAATTCGCCACGTGACGAACGCGCATCCGGCCAAGCGTCGGCGCGATGTGGAGGGCGATGCTGCCGGCCAGCACCCCATCCGGGCTGCGGACCTCGATCAGGCGCACGTCTTCGTGCGGCAGCTGGGCCCACGCCGCGCCGAACAAGGTGATTTCCTGGAAGCTGTTGGGTTCAGCCCCGTCTTGCGCAAGCGCTCGCCATTCACCCACGAGCCCGGGCGGCAAGGCGTCCAGCGTGCGTTCCGCCGCTTTGAACGGCACGCAGCCGAAATCGGGGTCGGCTTTGATCACTTCAGCGTACATGCAGCAGCTTCAATCCGTTCGCGCGTATCAATCGTCTTGCTCTAGCGCGGGAAGGTAAAGTTTTTGCTGCGGCGATCGGTTGAACGAGGGCCTGTCGATCTTGCCCTAATCATTGGCCGCCGCGGCCGCCGCACGCGACCCTTGAGCGGACCTTCTTTTGCAGCCTTTTGGCCGCTTCGGACCATTGCGGACGTCGGTCACTCTGCTAGCCTTGCCCGCCTAAGGGATTGAGGTCGCAGCAGGTGCCTCGACGAACGGAGCTCACCATGCGCAAACGGATTACATTGTTGGTTTCATTGGTATTGCTCCTGGGCACGCCGGCAACCGCGCAGGCTGTGCCGGAGCCGGCGCCCGCGAAGGATGGGGACCAGATCCTTGTCACCGGCCGCCGGGGTGAGCTCAGCAACTGGCGCATGGCCGAGACGTCGCATCTGGTTGTGGTAAGCAACGGCGCGGAGTCCGAGCTGATCCGCATTGCGCGGAATCTAGAGCGCCTCCACTTTCTCCTCGCCGGCTTGCTCGGCCAGTCCGACACCGTCGATTACAAGGTGAAGTTGCGGATCACGCTGATCGGCGATGCCGCGCAATTCCAGGCGATGGACCTCAGGGCGTCACGTTGGCAGCAAGGCCCGTTCGCGGAGGAATTCCAATCCTTGCGTTACTACGATCCGCGCGAAGACGGGGCGGTTCTGGCGACCACCAGGATCGATCAGAAAATCGTGCTGGAACAAGGGGTCAGCATGGAGGTGGTGTCCGGAATCCTGCGCTCCAATCCACAGATCCAGAACCTCTCGCCACCGACCCCGGTATCCGGCTTCGGCGCGTCCGCGCTGGAGGGTTTGTCCAACACGTCGGACCTTGCGAACGGCGTCAACGAGCAGGCATTTTCGCTGCCTGCCGACTATTTGCTCTACAGCAGTTACGCCCAGCATTTCCTGACGAGCTACTTCCCGGCCGCGTATCCGCGCTGGTATGTGGATGGCTTCGGGCAGATGTTCGCCACTCTGGAAACGCGCGGCAACACGGTGCTTGAATATGGCCGTGCGCCGATCGGCACTTCCGCCACGCTCGCCCGGTTCGCCGACTATCCGCTGAAACGCGTGCTCGACGGCAGCTATCTGGGGGAGAAGCCGTCCAACACGCACTGGACTCCCACCCATGCGTGGCTGTTGACGCATTTCCTGTTCTTCTCCGACAAGCGGCGGCCTCAGCTGAACCGCTACCTGCTCGCTTATGCGAATGGGGCGACACCGGAGGAGGCGGCTGCCGCCTTCGGCGACCTTGATGAGCTGGCGCGGGAACTGCGCCGCTATTATCGCGGCAAGAAGCCCTTCGAGCAGATCAAATACCCTGCCGAGCGATCGGAAGAGCCGTTCGCCCGGCGGCTCACCAAAAGCGAGGCGGCATTCGTCAGCGGACGGCTCGAGCTCGGCTCGCGGGTGGAGCTTGCAGGAGTGTCCTCCAGTGCGGATCGCTGGCTGGCGCGGTTGCGGGACGATGCCGCGCGCTACCCCGCGGAGCCCGAGGCGCAGCTGCTGCTCAGTGAAGCGGAATGCCGGAGCGGCAATGCCGCCGAGTGCCTTTCCGCCGCCGAGCGCACGCTTGTACTCCGGCCGCAGGAGAGCGCTGCCTTGGCCTGGAAAGGCATGGCGCTGACCCAGCTTGCGGCGGGCCGGCCCGAGGCCGAGCGGCAATCGATGCTGCGTAGCGCGCAGTCGGCGATCGGGGCGGCGAACAAGGCCGATACCAATGCGGTTCTGCCATTGCTGGCTTATTATCGGCTGATGTCTGCGCAGAATGCGCAGGCACCGTCGCTTGCGGTCGATGCGTTGGCAGGAGCCCTGGCCCGAGTGCCCAATGCGCCGGCGACCCGCGTTGCCCTTGGCGCGGAACTGGTGGCGCGTGATGCGGACGGCGAGGCACGCCGGACGCTGATGCCGGTTGCGTTTGGCCCCTGGATTTCCCCGGAGCAGGCAAAGGCGCGCGAACTGCTCAAGCGTGCCCAGCCTTAACTCCAGTGCTGCTTCGACGCTGAGGGCCATCTCCCCATGAAAGTCACGGTGTCCATCGACGTGCCTACCCTCGAGGAGGGGCTGAGGTTCTTCGGCGACGTGTTCGGGTTTGTGGAATCGTCGCGTCCGCACCCCGGTTTCGCATTGCTCAGCCGAGGCGAGGCAACCATCGGCCTTCTCGCAAAGCCGGCGGGGTCGTCACCTGCGAAAGGCGCCGATGATGTCCGCCGTTACGAGCGCCACTGGACTCCCGTTCACGTCGATTTCCGCGTGGATGATTTCGAAGCAACGTTGGAAAAGGCCGTGGCGGCCGGCGCGATAGCCGAACAGGTGCACCGGATGCCCGGTTTTCCCCCGGTTGCCTTTTGCAGCGACCCGTTCGGCCACGGCTTCTGCATCGTTGGATTGAGCAACCTATAGGGTGCTCTGCGCTTAGGATAACCGCGCCGGGGTTCAACTGCGCCCGGTCGATCGCGGATTCGCACACCCCATTCCCATGCCGGGATTTATGTGTATGCTATGAGTAATACACCTCGGTAAGGGGTGACAGGGGAGGGATCGTGCGAAAGTTGTTTGGATGGGTGCGTCGTCATCCGGTTTGGTCGGGCGTCATCGGCCTGGCCCTGCTGTTTGTGGTCTACAAGATCGTCGCACCGTCGCCGCCGGACTATGAATATGTGACCGCCGACGCAGACCGCGGCGAAGTGGTCCGGATCGTCTCCGCGAGCGGGAAGCTCCGGGCGCTCAACACCTTCAAGGTGGGGTCCGAAGTCTCGGGCCAAGTCACCGCCGTGTATGTCGATTTCAACACGCCGGTGCGCGCCGGGCAGGTGCTCGCGGTGATCGACGGCACGCGTCCCCGCGCCCGAGTCGCGCAGACGGGCGCCCAGGTCGGCGTTGCGCAGGCGGGGCTTGCACAAGCGGAGGCCGCAATCGCCCGCGCCCGGACCGACGTCGAAATTCAGGAGCGCGAATATGCGCGCCGCAAGCAGCTGGCCGAGCGCGGCTTCATCTCCAAAGGCCAGATCGATCAGGCGCAGAACGCCCTTTCCACCGCCAGGGCGGCGCTGAAGACCGCGATCGCGCAGGCGCAAGGCGGGCGTGCCCAGATTGCGCAGAGCAACGCCGAACTGTCGACGGCGCAGCTCGAGCTGAGGCGCACCCGCATTCTGGCGCCGGCCAGCGGCGTGGTGGTCAACAAGCTGGTCGAGCCGGGCGCAACGGTGGCTGCGAGCTTCCAGACGCCCAATCTGTTCGAGATTGCCGCCGATACCAGCCGCATGCAGGTCGAAGCCTCGGTCGACGAGGCCGACATCGGGCAGGTGCAGGTCGGCCAGCAGGTTCGTTTCACGGTCGACAGCTATCCCGACGAAACCTTTGCCGCCGTCGTTGGACAAGTCCGCAAGTCGGCCACCGAAACGCAGAATGTCGTCAGCTACCTCGTCATCCTCGATGTCGACAACAGCGCCGGCAAACTGCTCACCGGGATGACCGCGAACGTCGACATCATCACCGGACGCAAGGCCGACGTGCTTCGGCTGCCCGTCGCGGCGACACGCTTTCGGCCGCGCGCCGGCGATCGTCCCGTCGAAGAGAAGAAGACAGAGAAGTCGGCCGCGGCTTCGAAAGCGCCGGTGAACAAGCCTGTATTCGTCTGGGTCGTGGGCCAGGACCCCTACAAGCCGCTCAAGCGCGCGGTGCGGCTCGGGCTGCAGGGAGAGGAGTTCGTCGAAGTGGTGGGCGGGCTCAAGCCGGGCGAGAAGATCCTGATGCGATCCAAGCCGTTGCGGGAGGAGGAAGAAGGCGGAAGCGACGAAGAGGATGAAGGCGGCGGCGGCAAATGACGGTTCCGCTCGTCGAGACGCTGTCGCTGGTGAAGGAATATGCGGTGGGTGGAGGCACGGTTCACGCCATCGCCGGCGTATCGCTGGCCATCGCCCGCGGCGAGTTCGTCGCCATCATGGGTGCCAGCGGCTCCGGCAAATCCACCTTCATGAACATGATCGGCTGTTTGGATATTCCCAGTTCCGGCGACGTGCGGATCGACGGGATCGCCACCAGCGCGATGAATTCGGACGCGCTGGCCGAGCTTCGCAATAGCAAGATCGGCTTCGTGTTCCAGCAGTTCAACCTGCTGCCGCGCACCACCGCGCTCGACAACGTCGCGGTGCCGCTCATTTATGCGGGCGTCGGCCGCGCCGAGCGGCAGGAAAGGGCGCGGGCGAAGCTGGAGGCGATGGGGCTTGGCGAGCGGCTCGACCATTCGCCGGCGAAGCTGTCCGGCGGCCAGCAGCAGCGGGTGGCGATCGCGCGGGCGCTGGTCACCGAGCCGCTGATCCTGCTCGCCGACGAGCCCACCGGCGCGCTCGACAGCCAGACCTCCGAAGACATCATGCACCTGTTCCAGACCCTGAACGAGGCGGGCAACACCATCATCCTGGTGACGCATGAGCGGGAAATCGCCGATCATGCCTCCCGCCGGATCATGTTTCGCGACGGCAAGGTCATCGAAGACGCGCCGGTGACGGGCCGCAGGGTGGTGCGACCGTGACGTCGCGCTTTCGCAAAGCCGCAAGCCGCGCCGCGTTCAACCTCGGCATCGCGCTCACCGCGTTGCGCGTGAACCTGATGCGCTCGATCCTGACCACTTTGGGGGTCAGCATCGGCGTGTTCGCGGTCGTGCTTGCGGTTGCCGTCGGATCGGGCGCGCAGGTGTCGGTGATGGGCGCGATCAACTCGCTCGGCTCGAACATGGCCATCGTCTTTCCGGTGCCGGACGACGAGGGCGGCGGCGCCGTGGCGGAACGCGGCCGGCTGACGATGCGGGACGCGGTCGCGATCGAGCGCCAGATCGAAGGCGTCACCGCGATCGCTCCGCAACTGCACGCCAATGTCCAGCTCGTAAGCGGCGGGCGCAACGCAGCGACGGAAGCGATCGGCGTCACGCCGGGCTATGCGCAGGTCACCAATGCCGTGGCGGAGTCGGGCCGTTTCCTCTCCGAAGCCGACGTGCGCACCGCCGCCCGGGTCATCGTTCTCGGCCGCACCGTGGTTACGAAATTGTTCGGCGACTATGATCCGATCGGCGAGACGGTGCGCGTCAACAAGGTGCCGTTCACCGTGGTCGGCATTCTGGAAGCCAAAGGATCGAACCTCGGCGAAGACAATGACGATGTGGCGCTGGTGCCGATCAGCGCGGCGAGACAACGTTTCACGACCGATCTTCCCCTAGGCCCCGACGATCTTCGGATCTTGTTCGTCGGCATCGAGGATGGGGTCGACCTCGGCAAGGTCAAGCGCGAGATCAGCCGGCTGCTGCGCGACCGCTACCGCGTACGCGACGGCCAGGGCAGCCCGTTCATTATCCGCACAACCGAGGAGTTCATGGAGGAATCGGCCATGGTCACCGGCATCTTCCAGGCGGTTCTTGTCGCCATCGCGTCTATTTCGCTCCTGGTCGGCGGCATCGGCATCATGAACATCATGCTTGTCAGCGTCACCGAGCGGACTCGGGAGATCGGCCTTCGCATGGCGCTGGGCGCCAAGCGCAGCGACATCCGCAATCAGTTCCTGGTCGAGGCGGCGGTTCTGTGCATGATCGGCGGAGCGATAGGCCTGCTGCTTGCAATCGGCGCGGCTGCCGTCTTCGAGGCGCAGGCGGACTTCCCGGTTCCGATCGGTGTCGGCACGGCGATCGGCGCGATCCTTTTTTCCGCAGTGGTGGGCTTGCTCTTCGGCGGGTGGCCCGCCGTCCGCGCCTCCAGGCTTTCGCCGATTGAGGCGCTGAGGACCGAGTAGGCGGTCCGGACCGAAGGGGGGACAATAACCCCGGGTTTGCGAGAGTCCTGCGCAAACCACATCGCCAACGTCGGCACTATCGCGGTCGTTGCAATGTTCCGAGCTCTACGCCTGAATAGATGGGGGTGCCGAGGGCAATGGCATGCCTTCCTCAGGTCGCGTCCGCGAGTCATGGGGATGCTTGTCCATCATCTCGTGCCACACCAGCAACAGGGTGGCCATGAGCACGGGGCCAAGGAAAAGCCCGACCAGCCCGAGGGCCTCGAGGCCTCCAAAGGTGCCGACGAATGCGAGCAAAAAGGGTAATCGGACGGAGTTGCCAACCAGCGCCGGCTGCACGAAATTGTCGCCGACGAGCATCACAACCACCGAGAAGACGAACAGGATCGCGGCCGCCAGTACAGCGCCCTGCGCAATCAGCACGGCCGTCGCGACGGTAAACACCATCCATGCGCCGAACGGCAGCATCGCAAAGGTTACGGTAAGGATCGCGAACAGAAAGGCTCTGGGAACGCCGGCGGCTACATAACCGAAGCCGATGAGGGCCCCCTCGCCGAGCGCTACCAGCACTGTTCCGCCCACCGTGCCGCGAACTGCGGAGATGAGCCGATCGGTGAACCTGGAACCAAAGCCTCCCAGTAGATGGGCGGCAAGAGCATTGCTGTGAGAGCCGAGGCGCTCGCCATGACGAAGAATGGCGTAAAGAGCGAGCAGGGTGACGAATATCAGCATGGATCCGCGCGCGAGCTGCGCCCCGATTACGCCGGTGAGGCTGAAGAGAGTGCCGGCGTCGAAGCCGCTGAACAGAGTCCGTGCTGCCTGAGGGTTTCCGATATGCGTATGCCAGAGATCGGCAAGCCTGCCGCCGACCAGTGGAACGTGGTCAAGCCACGTCGGCGCGGGGACGCCGGTCTGCTGGGCCTTGGTGATCCACGCCAGCGCTACTCGGCTGTCCTGTGCAGCCTCGAGGCCGGCAACGGAAAGCGGCAGCATGAGCACCAGGGCCGTGCCGAGTGTCGCCAGCAGCGGCGCGAGCCAGCGTTGCCGGAGGTGGGCCGAGGCGCGCGAATAGAGCGGCCATATCGTGATCGCCAGAACCGTCGCCCAGGCGAGCGGGATAAGGAAGCTCTGCGTGATCCAAAGGGAAAGGATCACGACGGCGAACGTCAGATAGCGGCGGGTCGCCTCGCGGGTGCGCGCGCTGCGCAGCGCGGGAGAACCGTTGTCCATTATCGGCGGGCCGCTGCTTCGCCGGGCGTCGTCTCCAGCAGATCGTGCAGGGCCATGATCTCGAGCTCCGCCTTGAGGTTGACTTCGTAGTCCAGCGATGCGGCGATGCGGTCGCGCGCGGCCTGGCGATTTTGCGACATCAGGATGATCGGCGCCTGAAGAGCGGCGATCATGGAGAGGATCAGGTTTAGGAAGATGAACGGATAGCCGTCGAACGCCCGGCCGTAGCGCGTGACGGCGAGGGTGTTCAAAGTCACCCAGATTATCAGGAGCGCGATGAAGATCAGGATGAACGCCCACGATCCGCCGAACCCGGCCACCCGATCCGCGACCCGATCGCCGAAGGTTTGCTTCGCATCCACTGCCCGATTGACGTTGCGAGTGACATGCTGACGCCGCGCGATGGTCGTGATAACCCGCCGCTCCCGCTCGGAAAGGGTGCTCAACCCGCCGTCAAGCAGCAGCTGACCAAGCGCGGCAACGCGCGCGCCCAATTGCCCGTCGGCTGGCGCAGACTGCCGGGTCATCGTCTGCCAACCTTCAGCATCATGCCGCCGACCTTTCGATGACCTCCGCTCCAGCCGGCACCAGCGACTTTTCGAGGAGGGTGAGAGCGGCGTCACCTGGATAAGGCCGGGATGTAAATCCCATGTCCCGCTCTACCTGTATCGCGGAGCGGTTGTCCTGGCTTTCAACGGCTTGCAGCGTCCTGACGCCCATCGCCGCCGCCTGCTCGCCGGCATGATTCAAGAGGGTCCAACCGATGCCCCTGTTCTTGAAATCGGACCTGATGACGATCGCAACCTCCGCGTGCTCGAGGCCTTCCTCGATGCCGAGCATCGCACTGGCCAGGAGACAGCCGGTGCCGATGTCGAACGCAAGGAAGTTCTTCACGCGCCGATCGTCGGCGTGCGTCAGGAGCGCAAGCTGCGCGTGGCCCACCTTCTGGATGGCCGAAAGGAAGCGAAAGCGCAGGTCGTCGGGGGTCACGTGGGTGAAGAACTCCGCGACAACCGCTTCGTCTCTCTCGTCGGCGCTTCGGACCTGGAAGCTGAAACCGGAGTGGGTGGTCAGCTCTACCGTCTCCGTCAGCGGGGGCTGCAGGCCGCTGTCGCTTGCCCGTTCATGCTCAAGGATCATGCCATCTACCCGTTTTCTGCAAGCGGGAGCGCAAAGTCTCTCTGTCACGGGACGCTTGCGGACGGGGTCAGGTGATACGCTCTATATGGTGCATCCGAAGCTGGAATGCGAGGGTCCCCTTAGCGCCAATGGTTATGACCTTCGTCTGCCCCGTCACAAAGATTTCAGCTCACCGTCTACAACGCGGGGCCGAAATTTCGAATGGGATCAATTGAGTAGGGATAGTCTGAACTTCCTGCTACCGTGATGAAATCACCGGCTCCACTTCGGCCTACCGGTGGCTGAGAGACACATTTGCTCCCGCCCTTGAGGAGCGCATGATCATGAAGCGAGCGATCTTTAGTCTCATCGCAATCGGAACCTTGACGGCGTGCGCCATGCAAACCGGCGCTGCCACCAATCACGCTCGGCTCCCCGTGGCAACAGCAGCAGCCTCCGACCAAATGGATCCAAAGCGGGATTCAAGCGGCTACGCGTCCGCAGCCCTCGGGGAGAATGATTACGAAATCACCTATTCCGGGGCTTGGCTCGGCTCACGGGACTCGATCGAAGGTGGCCTTCTCTACCGTGCCGCTTTGCTCGCGAAAGAGCGGGGACGAACGTGGTTTCGATTTCTCCACATGCCTGGAGAAGCAGGGCCTTTGTCTCATCCGAGCCGATCGGCCCCATCATACGGAGCAGCGTACGGTCATTGGCAGCCTCACTGGACCTACCGCACGGAATCCGGCTCACAACCTTGGCATCCGGAATGGGGCTCGCCGTTCTGGGCTGAAACCCTGTCCGGCCAAAGCGTGAAGCATGTTGAGGCTCATGCGATGATCGAGCTTGGACGCGGACCTCCCGTTGGTCTCTCTGAAACCGACTTCGACGTGGCCAAGGTTCTGAAGGATTTGCAGCCGGCAACCGGATGATCCGGCCGCTGAGCGCAGCCGCTTCGACGGCCTTCGATGCTCCCCCATTCGACGCAGGCCGAGGTGAGCGACGACTCCTTTTCGTACCGCCGGCAGCGGCGGCACCAGCCAAGCCCAGCTGATTACATCCGTGCTTCAGAGGCCGGATTATATTCTTAGAGGAATTACCTATCGCTATGATGAAGGCCGCCATCTTCGTTGAACCTGGCCGCATCGTGCTTGGTGAGAAACCGATCCCCGACGTCGGCGTAACGGATGCGCTGATCCGCATCACCACGACCACGATCTGCGGAACCGACGTCCACATTCTAAAGGGCGAGTACCCGGTCGCGAGGGGGCTTACCGTCGGGCACGAGCCGGTTGGCGTCATCGAGAAGCTCGGGTCCGCGGTCACGGGTTACGTGGAGGGGCAGCGGGTCATCGCGGGGGCGATCACGCCAAGCGGCCACAGCTACGCATCGTTGTGCGGCTGTCACTCGCAGGACGGCCCGAATACGCCGTCCGGCTTCAAGGCGCTCGGCGGTTGGCGCTTCGGCAACACGATCGACGGCTGCCAAGCCGAATATGTTCTGGTGCCGGATGCCATGGCCAATCTGACGCCCATCCCCGACAACCTTTCGGACGAGCAGGTCCTGATGTGCCCCGACATCATGTCCACAGGCTTTGCGGGCGCGGAAAGCGGCGGGGTGCGGATCGGGGACACCGTGGCGGTATTCGCGCTCGGCCCGATCGGCCTCTGCGCGGTCGCCGGCGCGAAGCTGATGGGTGCCACGAAAATCATCGGGGTCGACACCGTCGCGGCCCGAATGAGCGTCGCGGGCATGCTCGGCTGCGACTTCGTGGTCGATTTCTCGAAATCGGATCCCGTCGAAGAAATCATGAGGCTGACGGACGGGCGCGGCGTCGATGTCGCCATCGAGGCGCTGGGCACCCAAGGCACATTCCAATCCGCGTTGAGAGTTCTCAGGCCTGGCGGCACGTTGTCCAGTCTCGGTGTCTACTCGGGCGATCTCGTCATACCGGCGGATGCGTTCTCGGCCGGGCTCGGAGACAATAAGATCGTCACGTCGCTCTGCCCCGGCGGCAAGGAGCGCATGCGGCGGCTCATGTCCGTGATCGCCTCCGGCCGTATCGATCTCGGCGCAATGGTCACGCACCGCTTCTCCCTGGATCGCATCGAGGACGCTTACGAGCTCTTCTCGAACCAGCGCGACGGCGTTCTCAAGGTCGCGATCACCCCCGGTGGGTAGTCCGGTCCCGCTCCGGAAGCCTTGGCTCCGCTTGATTTAGATTAGGTAATGCGAGGCGGAGCGCGTACAGCTTGGTCATCATCGCCAGGCCTCGGCGCGCGGTGACAGAGAGACGCGACATGCTCCCGCCGGATGGAGCCTCGCGAATGAAGCAATTCGACAACCTGGCCGATGCGCAGACACTGGCGCTGGCGATTGTGGACACCCTTCCGGAGCCTTTCGTGGTGCTCGACGGCAGCTTGTGCGTGCTCGCCGCAAGCCGCTGTTTCTATGAGCGCTTCAAGGAAGATGCGGCGCAGACTCGCGGCCGGCCCTTTTTCGAGTTGGGCGATGGGCAGTGGGACATACCTGCCCTCCGCCTGCTGATCGACACGATCGTACCGGAACAGGCGGCGATCGATAGCTTCGAGGTGGAACACGACTTCCTCCATCTCGGCCGCCGCATCATGCTGCTCAACGCACGTCTGGTACGCTACGAGGATCATTCCAGCCCATCCATCCTGATCGCCTTTCAGGACATCACCGAGCGCCGCGCCATCGAGCGGGAGAAGCAGGATCTGCTCGAACGTACCGAGGGGCTGCTCGCCCAGCAGCAGATCCTGCTTCGGGAGATGGAGCACCGCATCGCCAACAGCCTGCAGATCATCGCCAGCATCCTGCTGCTCAAAGCCGGGGCCGTAGGCTCGGAAGAGACGCGGCGCGAGCTTCGCGACGCCCATCAAAGGGTCATGTCGGTCGCGGCCGTTCAAAGCCACCTGCGAGAAGTGAACGGTATCGAACGGATCGATATCTCGGCGTATCTGACGAAATTGAGCGCCGGGCTCGCCGCGTCCATGATCGGTTCGGATCACGGGATCGACATCCGTGTTTCCTCCGACGAGGGAACGCTGCAGTCCAGGGAAGCGGTGAGCCTCGGTCTGATCGTGACCGAACTCATCATCAACGCGATCAAATACGCGTTCCCCACCGCCCGCGCAGGCGCTGGCATCCTGGTCTCGTTCGAGTTTAACAGGGACGGGTGGAAGCTCGGCGTCGCCGACAACGGCAGCGGTCGGATCGCACGTCTCGAGGAGGCCTCTTCGGGCGGCGGCCTTGGAACAGCGATCGTGGCCGCACTTTCGAAACAGCTCGAGGCGGAGATCCAGGAAAGTTCTAGCGCCGAGGGCCTCCGCATCGAAGTCACGCATGCGGCCTCGGCTTCCCATCTGCCCCTGGCCGCCTGAAGGGATCCCGTAATGTCCAGCACGCCCTTAGATGTCGCGCAAAAACCACCTCCGTCCTTTGCCGCCTCCTCACCAGCGGCGCGTCGGGAGGGGTAAGCGCCTCCCTGCTGCGCTGCGTCAGCCCCATCACAACCAGTCCAAAGCCCGCCACGGCGAAGCTGATTGCCAGCAGCAAGCCGAAGCTGGCGACCATTTCCTGGGTTTCGTTGAACAGGAGGATTGCGATCGTTGCCATCGGCAACCCGAGCAACAGCGCCATTCCCAGACCGAAGTCGGTGATGCCGCGAAGCAGCAGCCAGAACCAGTCTGACGCGTAAACGGCTCGGGCTTCTATGGCCACAGCAAGCGAAATCATGCCCCTCAACAGGAGCCACATCATGGACAATGTCGTCAGCGGAAAGAGGCCCTTCCAGCCGCTTGTGATGAGAAGGACACCGACAAGCAGAGTGAGCAGGCCCGAGCCCAGCGTCACCTTACCGAGTATCGTGCGGTGAGCCCCCCATCCCAAAGCGAACTCCGCGGCGCCGCCGGCAGCCAGCATCCAGCCCACCGTTTCGGTCACCGGCCGCGCCGCCGCTAGCGACAGCCCAAAAGCCAGAGACGCGATCCCGAGCTTGAGTGCGCCGCAGGCCACCGTCCACTCCCATGGCTTCGTAAGACGTAGTTGTGAAGTCTCGCCGTCAGAGCCGGCCGGCGGCCCCACGCGGGCGTGGGGAAGAAGCGCGCCGACGGGTCGATCTTACTCGATCCAACATCCGTCTCCACCTCGCGGTCCTCCCACGCGAGGCATTGCGACTGAACTGCCGCTCTTGCGCACGCCTGCGTATCGCTGGTATTGGATGCCAATGACACCGGTGACATAAGCCGGGCGGAGACAGAGATCGGCACCAGCCGGCGGGTACCAGGCATTTAGGAGAGAGAGCTTGAAGCGGATTTTCGCCACCCCACTTGCGTGCACCGTTTCTAAGAGCGCGATGGTCGTCGCGGCCTTTGCCGCGGCGCCAGCCTTTGCGGCAACGAGCGAAGCGCAGAATCCCGTGCTTCTAACCGGAGCCCTCCAGGCGCAGCCGCTGCCCGACGCTTCCACTCCTGCTGTCCAAGCAGCGCAGGGCGCGCAGCCCGCCGGCACGCCAGAGCCTGGCTCCGAATCGGTCTCGGAAGAGGCCGCTCAGACCGACGACGCCGCCGCAAGCGACCGTAACCAAGAAATCGTTGTCACCGGTTTCCGCGCCTCGCTTCAGAACGCGCTTAGCCAGAAGCGCCGTTCGGACCAGATCATCGACGCGATCACCGCAGAGGACATCGCCGACTTCCCGGATGCGAACCTCGCCGAATCGATCCAGCGCCTGCCGGGCGTGTCGATCGACCGCGACAATGGCGAAGGGCGCTCGGTCACCATTCGCGGCCTTGGCGGCGACTTCCAGATGACCCGCCTGAACGGCGCCGACGCCCTCGCCGTTGCGGGCGGCAACTCGTCCGACGCTGGGGCCAACCGCACCCGCGGCTTCGACTTCAACACGTTCGCGTCGGAGCTGTTCAGCAACATCAAAGTCACCAAGACTACCGCCGCGGTGAACGACGAAGGCTCACTGGGGGCGATCATCGATCTCACCACCGGACGGCCGCTCTCCTATAAGGAGAACCGCTTTCTCGTTGGCGCCGAGGGCGAATATCGGGAGAACGGATCGACCTGGAACCCGCGCCTCACCGGCCTCGCCTCTATCCGGGTCACCGACAATTTCGGAATTCTCGCTTCCGTCGCCTATCAAGAGCAGAGGCAGGAGATCGACCGGTACCAGCGCGGCATCGGCTCCTTCGAATATCTCTACCGCAACTCGCAAATCCCGGGCGTCACGCCGCCGACCTTCGGCTTTGCCCGTCCCGGCGGCTCCGGCCCCACCTTCGGCTCCGACCCGGCGGCATACGCGAAGCTTTCGCCGACCACGATTATCCCCGCTTTGCCCTCGATCGGCCGCCAGGAGCTCTCCTACGACAGGCTCGGCGCGACCGCGACGGCGCAGTGGCGCCCGACCAGCCGGACCGAAATCGTGCTCGACGGCGTGTATTCGCGCTACCGCCAGGACAGCACCCAGAACGCGATCACGCCGATCGGACTCAACCGCAACTTCCCAACCGGAACGGGTGGTTCGAACCCGCGCTTCCTGCAGACCGGTACCGCCGGGATCCGGCCGCTGCGCAACGCAAACGGCACACTCAACGCGAACGGCGTCAGCGACCGTATCGGCTCGGTGAACGCGACGACTCAGGCGATCACCGCCGGCCTGTTCCCAACCTGCCGCGCCCAGTTCTCCGAGTGCGGACAGACCGCGGCTGGCGGCGTGCTCCTGCCCGGCACGATCAACAGCTACAATCCGCGTAACCGCGACGTTTTCGATTATTATAATTCGCCGACGTCACCGGGCTTCATCGCCAGCAGCGACAACCTTGCCGGTTTTGTGCCTCTGATCGGCCGCACGAACACGAAGGTGCGCGAGGCCAACGTCAACGCCGCCGGCCAAGCTGACTATCTCGTCCTCGATGATGTCGATTGGCGCAGTTCGGCCGACGCCCAATTCGGCGAGACCAATTTTTATCAAGGCACGCTCAACGCGACCCAGGAGTTTGGCGAGAAGCTCTCCGCCGACGCAACGATCGGTTATTCACGCTCGGAGTTCCGCGGCGTCGGTCTGCTCGCCGAGTTCAACTCGCTCGACCGCGACAATTACGTGTTCGACGAGCGCGAGGGTGGCCCCATGCCGGTCTTCAGCCCGGGGTTCGATCCCGGCGATCCCAACCAGTGGACTCTGGTCAAGGGCTTGTCGGCGATCCGCTACATCACCACCCGGGTCGACAACGAATTCCGCGTCGCCCGCCTCAATTTCGCTTACGAGGCCAATGATGAGCTTACCATCCGCTGGGGTGGCACGTTCAAGCAGTTCGATTTCGCGGCCAACCAGGAGCGGCGCAGCCAGGACATCGAAGCGATCAACCCGACTCTTCAGGAAGCCGGACTGCAGATCACCGACCTCGGCCGCACGGTTGGCTTCGGCCAGCGCCTCAACGTCACGCCAGGGACCCCGACAACCCTGTTCGTGCCCGATCTCGACGCGTTCCGTCGCGAATTCGGGATCGATTGCAACTGCGTGAACACGTCCGGAGATTTCCGCGTCGTTCCCGACGGCCGCAACAACAATGCCGTGCGCGAGCGCGATATGTCGGCCTTCTTCCAGCTAGATTATAACATGGGGCTGTTCGGCCGTCCGCTTCGCGGCAATGCCGGTCTGCGCGTCGCCCGCACCCAGGTGACGGGCAGCGGCCGAGTCGGCGCGACCGACGGCAGCGAGGGCATTCCGGTCGTGGCCCGCAACACGTATTACGACTTCCTCCCGGCTCTGAACGCGAACTGGGAAGCGACCGAAAACTTCCTGGTCCGCTTTGCCGCCTCGCGAACCATTTCCCGGCCGCAACTCTCGGCTCTGACCCCAGGCACGACGTCGTTTCCGAACATCAGTGGTGCGCTGAATAACGCCGGCGCGGCTCCGACCCTCACTGTCGGCAACCCCTACCTGAATCCGTTCCGCTCGAACAATTTTGACTTGAGCTTCGAGCGGTATTTCGGGCGCAGCGGTCTCATCGGGGTGACCTTCTTCTACAAGGATCTCGAGAGCTTCCCGCAGCAGGTTGCCGCCGAAGTGCCGTTGCAGTCGGTGTTCGAGCCGGCGATCTACGAGCAGCTCCTTGCCCAGTTCACCAACCCGCAGTTCCGCGACTATATTGCCGGCGGGGGGCTGTTCGGCGTGCGCCAATTCCAGGACGCGCCGGGCGGCACGATCAAGGGCGTCGAGGTCAACGTCCAGACCGATTTCGGTTTCATCACGCCTGCGCTCGACAATTTCGGCATCACGGCCAACTACACGCACATCGATTCGAAGCTCACCTACCTCACCAACACCGTACTCAACACGCGGCGCGGTCAGGCGAGCGGAACCGCGGAGAACAGCTTCGCTACCGGGCCGTTCCTCAACACCTCGCCCGACGCGTTCAACGCTACCGTTTATTATGAAGACAAGCGCTTCTCGGCCCGCGTTTCGGCTGCGTACCGCGAGCGCTATGTGAACCGCTTCCCGCTCGCCGCCGGCACCTGCTCGCCAGGAATCACAACCAATGCGGGCGGCCCGTGCAACTCGCCGGTTATCGCGGACTTTGGCTACACGGAGAACACGCTGAACGTGGATTTCGCGACGTCCTACAACCTCACCGATTGGATCCGGCTGACCTTCGAGGCGCGCAACCTCACCAACGAGACCACGCGCCGGACGATGTACGAAGCTAACCCGGTGGCACAGCTCTACCAGTCCACCGGCCGGGTTTTCACCGCCGGCGCGCGCGTGACCTTCTAAACAGCTCCTCCCCGAGCTGCACTTGGGCGGCGGACCTTGGGTTCGCCGCCCTTCTTTTTTGGTCTGGCGGGCCGCCAGCCGCCCAGGACATCCGGGCGGCAGAGGGCGGCTCCGATCCTCTCCGACGATGGTGACGTTGCCACGGGACGCCGTGATCCGCTCCCCGAACGGCCAGGGCCGAGCAGGATTTGGTAGGGTTATGGCCCCGCGGCGCGGCGGAGAGCGCTTCGGCAAGGCTGGAGCGGGTTCCACGCGTCTTGCGCACCACCGCGTCGGAGCCCGCCGCGCGCGGTTCGGCTCGCGGTGCAAGGACAGCGGCGGAGATGCCGGCGCAAAAGGTGCGGCGGCAAAAGCGAATCGTCTCAGCCGTGTGGAAGCGGAGCGGCGAGGCTGTTCAGCCATTCTTCCAAGTTGGTGTAGCCGTCGCCGTTGCCATCAGACACGCCGTCCGACGGGTCGGCGGCATTGTGGCCGTGGGTGCGTTCCCAATCGTTGGGCATGCCGTCGCCGTCGCCATCGCGCCACGGCGTGCCGGCGGCGAGTTCCGACCATCCGCCGACGTCCTTCTGGCTGTCGATGATGCGGCCGGTGCCGGCCCGCACCGTCTCCACCACCCGCGCATCCACGGCGTCGCGGAAGCGCGAGGCGCCAGCCGAGGCAAGCACCTTGGCATAGGCGCGCCCGGAGGGATCGCGCGTCACGGCGGGAAAGCTGATTGGCCCGGCAAGGCGGTATTCCAGATCCGTTCGCCCGGTAACCAGGCTCCACGGATCGCGCGGGACGACGCCGTTCATGCTGTTGCCGGCAAACCAGGCGCGGGCGATCGGGTTCTTCTCATCGAAGGCCACCGGCTTCTTGGTGTCCGGTCCGGCCTTGTAGGCGTTGTCGACGAAATTGTAGGCGGAATGCGAGGCATTCTCGCCGCTGTCGGCGTTGTAGCCGGCATAGGTGCCGCCCCAATTGTAGAACACGTTGGAGCGGAAATCGAAATAGGCGCCAACCGAATCCTGGGCGGGCTTTGTATAATTGCCCGGCCGCGGCATTCGCGCGCCGTGATGCGCCCACAGATTGTGATGGAAGCTCATCCGTGCACCACGGCCGCCGCGCAGAAGCGATCCATAGCCGTGCTCGCCCTTGGCGTGGAGGGACTTGCGCATCGATTCCGAGATGATCGACCATTGCACGGTGACGTCCCGCAGGTCTTCCTTGGGGGTACGGTAGCGCGAGCCGGAGGAGAGCGTTTCGTCCACCGACCAGCCCGCCGAAACGTGGTCGACGATGATCCTGCGGCCGGAGCTGATGGTGAAGGCGTCGCTCTCGACGCGGCTCTCGTCGCCGAGACGCGCCCGGATGTACCGCACCACCACGTCGTCAGCCTGGATCTCAATATGCCGGTCGCGTAGCGTGATCCCGCCGCCGGGCGCAGTCTGGCCGGCGATCGTCACTTGGCCGTTCTTCACCACCAAAGGCTTCCTCAGCCTGATCGTGCCGCCGACGTCGAAGACGATCGTGCGCGGCCCCTCCGCCTCAACTGCGGCGCGCAGCGAGCCGTCGCCGCTGTCTTCGAGGTTGATGACCCGGATGACACGGCCGCCCCGCCCACCGCGGGATAGCGCGCCGGCGCCCTCGGCTCCGGGGAATGCGGGGAGAGCGGCTGGAGCCGAAGCGGCAGCGAGAGCGAGGAAGATCAGCGACATAACGCGCTTGTACCAGCGTCTGATACCGGTGTCATCTTTCCAGGCCGCTCCGCATTCTGTTCCCCTCAGGCGAGACCCGTGCCGTCGAGCAGCAGCTTGGCGCCGGCGACGATCATCAGCCAGTAGATAATGGTATAGAAACGCTCCGGCGAAACGCGGCGGACGAGCTTCACGCCGGCGAGGCTCGCCAGCACGGCGACGGGCAGCAGCGCCGCCGTTGCGAGCAGGTTGGCCGCCGTGAACTGGCCGAGCGCAAGGTAGGCCGGCACCTTGATCCAGTTGACGATGGCGAAGAAGATCGCCGAGGTGCCGACGAACACGTCGCGCGGCAAACGCTTCGGCATCACCCACATCTGGAACGGCGGTCCGCCGGCATGGGCGATCTGGCTGGTGAAGCCGGTCGCAACTCCGAACAGGGAGCCCACCCAGCCTGGAGAGCTGGAGGCGGCGGCGATGCGGCCGCCGCGCTCCGCCAACAGCCGGTAGGCGCCAAACAGGATGGTGATCGCGCCGAGCACCGCCATCACCGTGTCGCCCGAAATCCGTGCTGCCAATAACCAGCCGAGTGCAATTCCGACGATCGCGCCCGGCAGCATGGCGAGAAGCACCGAGCCGTCCCAGCTTTTGCGAAATGCGGCCACGCCGACCACGTCCTGCACGATGAGGATCGGCAGCAGGATTGCGGCGGCGCGCACCGGATCGTGGATGCCGATAGCCATCAAGGGCGTTCCGAGTGCGCCCAGGCCGGAAAAGCCCCCCTTCGCCAGCCCGATCAGGAACACCGCCGGGATGGCGAAGAGGTAGAAGTTCAGGTCGTCCGGCACGCCTCGCGATCTTTCCGTTCGGCCGCGGCCGCAGTTTGCGCCCGCTCAGGCCGCGGCCTTAGCTTCCAGCGTCACCGGCGCAAGGCGCGGGCTGAGGAGGTGGATGGCCGCCACCGCGATGAAATAGACCGTGGTGCAGACGGCGAAGATCGTCGTGTAGTTTCCGCCGGTAGCGTCGAGCACCAGGCCGACCGAGAAGGACATGATCATGCCGCCGACTCCGCCGGCAAAGCCGCCGAGGCCGATCACCGATCCCACCGCGCGCTTTGGGAACATGTCGGGCGGCAGCGACAGGAGGTTGGTTGAAAAGGACTGGTGCCCGGCGAGCGCGACGCCGATCAGCACCACCGCCACCCACATATTCTCCAGGCTGGTGACGAACAGCAGTGGCAGGACGCAGCAGCCCGAGATCAGCATCGTCACCTTGCGGGCGAAGTTCGGCGTGCGGCCCTTGTGGATCAGCCTGGACGACAGCCAGCCGCCGGCGATGCTGCCCACGTCGGACAGGAGATACATGATGATCATCGGCAGCAGCACGACCTTGAGATCGACATGGTAGGTGCTGGCGAAATATTTGGGCAACCAGAAGAGCATCAGGAACCACACCGGATCGGTCAGGAACTTGGCGGTTGCGAACGCCCAGGCCTCCCGCGTGGTGACCACCTTGCTCCAGCCGATGCGCTCGACCTTCTCGGGCGGGTCGTGCTCGATCCAGGCGAGTTCGCCCTGGCTCACCTTTCCGCTTTCGTGCGGGTTGCTGTAGAGCCACAGCCACAGGACAAGCAAAACAACACCGAACAGGCCGGTGAAGATAAAGGTCTCACGCCAGCCGAACCCGAACCAGTTCATGAACAGCCACACGGTCGGCGCGGTCAGGATCACGCCCACCGTCGTGGCGCTGTTCACCCAGCCGATGGCAAGGGCCCGCTCCTTTTGCGGAAACCATTCGCTGCTGGCGCGCACGACGGACGGGAAGTGGCCTGCCTCGCCGACGCCGAGGAAGACGCGCGCGGCCATGAACGATCCGACGGTGGAGGCGAAGCCGTGGCTGACGTGGCCGATCGTCCAAATCGAAATGGCGATTGCGTAGCCGATCTTCGGCCCGAAGCGGTCGATCAGCCAGCCCATCAGCAGGAAGCCCAAAGCGTAAGCGGCCTGGAAGGCGGTGACGATCTGACCGTAATCTCTTTCGCTCCAGCCCAGCTCGCGGGTGAGATCCGGCGCGAGCAGGCCGAGCATGGTGCGGTCGACATAATTGACCGTGGTCGCGACAAAGAGCAGCGCGATGATAAGCCACCGATAGCGCCCGACGCGCGGCACTGCGTCGGCGCCGGCTTGCCGCTCCGAGATCAAAGCCATGTGGGTTCGTCCTCTCTCAAACACCCTGCCGGCTATGGTGCCGACTTACGGGTCGCGCCCCTTTTAAACGGAGGCTTGTGAGAGTTGTAAGGGAAACCGGTGTCATCCACAATCGTCACATTCGTGTGAAATTCGGATGGGGCTTGCGGGATGTGGGAACCGGTCGGCCCCGCATTGCGGCGGCACGCAGGGCCGAAGGTTCGATTCAAGCGGGACGGCAGCCGGGCGGATGTGCTTACGAAAGAGTGGCCGCAGGGAGGGGCTGCCAAGGACGGCTCAGACCTAAAGATCCTCGTTCGTGGCCGAGGAAAGTCGAGGGGCGCTGGCACTGCGTCCTCATGGGCATCCCTCGAGTACGTCCTTTACTCCGCGCGAACCGGCACCAAGCTGCATGCCACGGTGAAGCCGGGCGCAAACCGCGCCTCCACCCGCTGCCCCGGTCTGGAATCGTGCACCCCGGTCACCGCGCCCGAAGAAATCCACTGCCCCGGCTGCAATGCAATACTGCGCCGAGCCATCAGTTCGAACAGGAAGCGCGCCGCGCCGATCGCCCCGTCGGGAAAGTTTTCCGCACGGCCGGTGCCGACGGAGACGCCATCGATCACGGTCTCGACTTCCCACTGCTCGAAGCCGCTGGCGCGCCAGTCCGAGATCGCGCGGCCGATCACCAGGCCGTTATTATTGCCGAAGTCGGAGATCACCGCGACCGGGCCGATTCGGTTGATCGGCTCCAGCGGCGAACTCGCCACCTCGATGCCGACGTGGACGGCGTCGATCAGTTCGGCCGTTTCCTGGAGCGTGAAGCGGGTCTGGCCGGCAGCAGGCGCGCGGCCGATGCGTAGCAGGAATTCCGCCTCACCCGCAGCGAAGCCCGCGCCGAACACCGGCATGGCTGGCTCACGCCCGTCCTGAACCCCCGCCTCCGAAACGAAGATCGGTCCGGTGAGACGGTCGGTGCCAAAGCGTTCGGAAAGCGGCGGGTTGATCCGTCCGACCTTCCACCCGATCACCGGCTTCCCCCACGCGGCAATCGCCCGGTCCTGGATGGCATATGCCTGATCCAGGGTGTCCGGCAACTCGCCGGGATAAGCGGCAAGGCCTCTGCCCGCGCGCCGCGCGGCGAGGAAGCGCGCAGCAATCTCCGCTGCGCCATCGGTCATCACATCCACCTGGGCATCTTTCTCATTTTTTCGAAGACTAATGGAAACCGGTGTCACAGGCAACGCACCCATCGCTGCCCTGTGGAGAGGCACGCGCGGGGACCTTCCTCCCGCATTGCGCACAACGCGGCGAAGATCGCGGCGCGAAAGCAGCTGTCCTCCGCCAGCGCCGCCGGGAAGATTTGCCGCAGCGCGAGCAGCTTCTCTTCCGCCGCCGCCTCAAGGGAGATGCGGGAAAGCGCCTCGCCTAGCGGATCGACGATCTGCGCGCCGGCGCGAGCCTGACGCTGGACGAACAGCATCCAAGCCGCCACCGGCACGGCCAGCCGCTCCACCGGCCAGCCGCTCGCCAGCGCCTCGCTTATCGTATCGAGCAGCCGGTAGGGCAGCTTCTGGGACCCATCCCAGGCGATTTGCGAGAGCTTGTGGCCGATCGCCGGATTGCGGAAGCGCTGCAGAATCTCGCCGGCATAAGCGTCGAGGTCGAGCGGCGAAGGGCGAAGGCTTGCTGCGATGTCCTCTCGGATCAGCCGTTCCACGAAGTGCGCCAGTTCCGCATCGGCCATGGCATCCGCCACCGTGTCGTGGCCGATCAGCAGGCCAAGATATGCAAGCGTTGAGTGGGCGCCGTTCAAGATGCGCAGCTTGGCCTTCTCCCAAGCTCCGACGTCGGTGGCGAGCGTCACGCCGGCGCTCGCGAGATCGGGGGCGTCGGCGGGCAGAACGTCTTCGATCACCCACTCGGCATAGGCTTCGCGCCGCACCGGAATGGCGTCGTCGAAGCCGGTCGCCTCACGCACCAGGGTACGAAGCGCGTCGTCGCTCGCGGGGGTGATCGAATCGACCATGGAGTCCGGGAATACCGCTTCGCCGGCGATCCAACGCCCGAGCTCCGGCTCAACCTGCTCCGAATAAGCCAGCACGGCAGCACGGAGCTTCTTGCCGTTGGCCACCATGTTGTCGCAGCAGAGCGGCACGAACGGCGCCAGCCCCGCCGCCCTACGGTCACCCAGCCCAAGGGCAAGCCAACCAACGATGCTCACCGGCGCGTGCGGCGCGGCGAGATCGTGGACGATGTCCGGATGATTGAAGTCGAGCGTTCCGTCGCCCGCCAGACAATAGCCCTTTTCGGTGACGGTGGAGGAGACGATCCGCACCGCCGGGGCGGCGAGCATCCGCCGCACGCCGTCGCCCTCACCCGGGCCGAAGAAGGCGTTGTGCGCCGCCAGCATTCGAAAGCGCGTCTCCGCATCGAGGATAGCGAGCGTGTAGCGTCCCGCCTGCCGCTTCAGAGCGTCCACCGTGCCGGGCGAGCGCAGCGACACCGCGGCGATTCCCCAGCGCGGATCGCCCTGGAGCAGCCGGTCGATATAGTCGGCCTGGTGGGCGCGGTGGAACGCGCCCGGCCCGAAATGGACGATGCCGGTGCCGCTCACAAAGTGACGCCCCGTTTCCAGATCGCGATCTCGCGCTCGCCGCCGCGCTCCGCCGCCGTTTCTCCGCCGGAGGCAATGGCGATGATCCGATCGAGCAGCGCCTCGGCAGACGGTTCGATCCCGTCGAGCAGCACCTGCCCCGCATCGAAGTCGATCCACCCTTTCTTGCGGGTGGCAAGTTCCGAGTTGGAGGCGATCTTCACCGTCGGCACCGGAAAGCCGAGCGGCGTGCCTCGGCCGGTGGTGAACAGGATCGCCGTCGCGCCCGCTGCCGCAAGCGCAGTGCAGGAGACCGCGTCGTTGCCCGGCGCTTCGAGCAGGGTAAGCCCCCGCCGCCGAACCCGTTCGCCGTAGCGCAGGACGTCGTCGAGTGGCGCCCGCCCCGCCTTTTGCACCGCGCCCAGCGACTTTTCCTCCAGCGTCGTAATGCCGCCGGCGATGTTGCCGGGCGAGGGGTTCTCGGACACCGGCTCGCCGTGGGCGAGGAAGTAGCGTTTGAAGTCGTTCACCACGCCGACTACCGCATCGAACACGTGCACGTCGCGGGCCCGTGCCATGAGCAGCCGCTCGGCGCCGAACACCTCGGGGATTTCGCTCAGGATCGCGGAGCCCCCCGACGCAACGACGCGGTCCGCCATGCGCCCGACCAGCGGGTTGGCGGTGAGGCCGGAGAAACCGTCCGAGCCGCCGCACTTCAAACCAAGCACCAGCTCCGACAGCGGCACTTCCTGGCGCTGCGCCAGGGCGGCGGTGGCGGCCAGCGCTCCGACCAGCGCCACGCCTTCCTCCACTTCGTCGTCCGCGCTTTGCGCGCGAAGGGTGCGCACCCGCGCGCGCAGCGCCTCGGGGATTTGCGCGAGAAGCAGGTCGAGCTGGTTCGATTCGCAGCCGAGCCCGACAAGCAGCACGCCGCCGGCATTGGGGTGGCAGGCAAGCGCCGCCAGGATCGCCCGCGTGCCGCCAAGGTCCTCACCAAGCTGCGAGCAGCCGAACGGGTGAGTGAAAGCGTGCACCCCGTCCACTTGGCCGGCGTGGCGGGCGTGCGCGATGGCGGCGATCTTCTGCGCCGTCCGCGCGACGCAGCCGACGGTGGGAAGCACCCAGATTTCGTTGCGCGTGCCGACCCGGCCATCGGCGCGGCGGTAGCCCAGGAAGCGCCGCTCCGGCTCCGGCGCCAACGGCTCGGGGCGCCACGGCTGATAGGAATAGCCTTCGACGCCGGACAGGAGTGTCGAGAGATTGTGGCTGTGGACATGCTCGCCGGCGCACACCGGCACTGTCGCGGCGCCGATCGGCCAGCCGAACTTGCGCACCTCGTCGCCCGCCACGAGGTCGCGCAGCGCGATCTTGTGACCGTACGGCACGTCCTCAAGCACCGCGATCACCTCACCATCCAGTTCCACCACCTCACCGGCAACGAGCGGCCGCAGCGCCGACGCCACGTCGTCGCGCGGTTCCAGACGGAGGACGGGGCGTGCCTTGGCGGCCGCTTCGAGGAGGGTGGTTGGCGTCATCTGGAAACCGGTGTCATATAGCCGCGGCCCAAAGGCGCGACAAGGCTGACGCCGCCGCCTTTTGCAGCGGCTCCGGCTCGGCTAGGGTGCGGCTCCAACGGGGAACGCCGATGAGCAGCAAGGCCGAAGACGAACAGGGCGCGCGTCGCGGCGGAAAGCCGACGATCAACGACGTCGCGCGCCTGTCCGGCGTGTCCAAGAAGACGGTGAGCCGGGTCATCAACCGCTCGCCGTTGCTCAACGACGACACGCGAAAGCGCGTGCTCGAAGTGATTCGCGATCTTGGCTATGTGCCGAATCCGCAGGCACGCGCCTTGGCGCTTCGCACAAATTTCCTCATCGGCCTCATCCACGACAATCCCAATGCCCAGATGGTTTTGAATGTCCAGCAGGGCATATTGGAGGCGCTGCAAGGCACCGAGTTCGAGATGATCGTTCGTCCCGTCGATCGCGGCTCCTCCGCGATGCTCGACGATGTGCGGCTTTTTCTTGAGCGCCAGCGGCTCTACGGCGTCGTGCTTCTGCCGCCCATCTCTGAAAACGACGCCCTTGCCCGCCTGTGCGATGAAGTCGGCTGCCGCTACGTGCGCATGGGTTCGGCCGAGCTCGACGACCCCGACCACATGGTCGCCTCCAATGATCGCGAGGCGGTCCGCGCCGCCACCGCCTACCTGATCAAGGAAGGGCACCGCCTGATCGGCCTCATCGCCGGCCCGCACGGCTTCCGTTCCGCCCGCGAGCGGCGCCAGGGCTTCGAGGACGCCTTGGCCGACGCGAAGATCAAGCTGCCCCGCAGCCTGATCGCGGAGGGCAATTACACCTTCGAATCGGGCATCGCCGCGACCGAAAAGCTGCTCGACCTTTCGCCCCGGCCAAGCGCGATCTTCGCGTCCAATGACGAAATGGCCGCCGGCGTCGTCCATGTCGCCCGCCAGCGCGGCATCGATGTGCCGGGCGAACTCTCGGTGATCGGCTTCGACGACACGCCGATCGCCGCCCACATCTGGCCACCGCTCACCACTGTACGCTGGCCGATCGTCTCCATGGCACGCTCGGCGGCGCACAAGCTCCTCGCCTCTCGCGAAGATGCGGATGCCGTTTCCGAGCCCTCGATGTTCCTCTCCACCCTGATCCGCCGCGCCTCAGTCGCGCCGGCGCCTGCCGAATAGAAGACTGAAGGCCGGGCTTGCACCTGTGCATGACACCGGTTACCGAATTATTGGACACAGGTGGCGGAGACCACCGGCTCACCAGGCGTTAGGATGAGAATGACGAGGCCGTTTTCCCTCCACCCCGACAGGCTGCTGCCGGCCGATCCCGCTACCAGGAACATCGCTCGCGCCCTCTACGCGGAGGTTGCGGGCCTCCCCATCGTCAGCCCGCACGGCCACACCGATCCCGCGTGGTTCGCCGCCGACGCCGCCTGGACGAACCCGGCGGAGCTGCTGCTCGCGCCCGACCATTATCTCTACCGCATGCTCTACAGCCAGGGCGTCCCGCTCGATCGGCTCGGCGTGCCGAGCCGGGGTGGAGCATCGACTCCCCATCCTCGCGAGGCTTGGCGCCTGCTGGCCAGCCACTATCATCTCTTCCGCGGCACGCCGTCGCGTCTCTGGCTGGACCATGTTTTCGCGGAAGTCTTCGGCCTGGACGTTACGTTCGAAACGGCCACCGCAGACCATTATTTCGATGCGATCACGGAGGCGCTTGCCACGCCGGCATTCCGCCCGCGCGCCTTGTTCGATCGCTTCAACATCGAACTGCTCGCCACCACCGAAGGGCCGCACGAGGATCTCGTCCACCATGCCGCCATCCGCCGCTCCGGCTGGGCGGGAAGGGTGGTCACCACCTACCGCCCCGACGCTGTGATCGATCCCGAACATGAGGAGTTCGAAACCGCGCTCCGTCGCTTCGCCGAATTGTCGGGCGAGGATGTCTTTTCCTGGACCGGCTACATGGCCGCCCATCGTAAGCGCCGGGCCGACTTCCGCGCCGCCGGCGCAACCGCCACCGACCATGGCCATCCCACCGCCCGCACCGCGGATTTGCCGCAGGTGGAGAAGGAGGCGCTGTTCGCCCGAATCGTTGGCGGCGGCTGGTCGGTGGAAGATGCCGAGCTGTTCCGCGCGCAGATGCTTACCGAGATGGCGGGCCTCAGCGTCGAGGACGGGATGGTGATGCAGATCCACCCTGGCTCCTTCCGCAACCACAATCGCTGGCTCCACGGCGCCTATGGCCGCGACAAGGGCGCCGACATCCCGACCCGCACAGATTATGTCCACGCGCTTAAGCCGCTGCTCGACCGGTTCGGCAACGAGCCGGCGCTCTCGATCATCCTCTTCACGCTGGATGAGAGCGCTTATGCGCGCGAACTCGCGCCGCTCGCCGGCCATTATCCGTGCCTGAAGCTCGGCCCATCGTGGTGGTTTCACGACAGCCCCGAAGGCATGCGCCGCTTCCGCGAAATGACCACGGAAACCGCTGGCTTCTACAACACCGTCGGCTTCAACGACGACACCCGCGCCTTTCTCTCGATCCCGGCGCGCCACGACGTCGCCCGCCGCGTCGATTGCGCCTTCCTTGCTCGCCTGGTCGCGGAGCACCGCCTGGCCGATTGGGAAGCCGCCGAACTCGCCAACGAGCTCACCTACGGCCTCGTCAAACGCGCCTACCGCCTTGACCAGCCGCGGGCGGAGGCGGCGGAGTGATCCGCGCAGCCGCCGCCACTTTAATCGTCACCCCCGCGGAAGCGGGGGTCCCGCTTCTTCTTCCCATCTTCAGCCCTGCCAAAGCGGGATTCCCGCTTTCGCGGGAATGACGAGCTAATTTCAACGGAGCACCCAAATGTTCGATCGCACCTATTACGCCACCCACCCCGACATGATGGAGTGCGTCTCCAACGAGGAGCTGCGTGAGCGCTATCTGATCGAAGGCCTGTTCCGCGAAGGTGAGGTTGTGTTGAACTACACCCACGCCGATCGCTTCGTGATCGGCGGCGTCGCCGTCGCCACCGGCGAAGTGCGCCTGCCCGCCCAGACCGAGCCCGCCTCCGCGGCCGGCCACCCATTCCTCGAGCGCCGCGAGCTTGCGGTGGTCAACGTCGGCGCGGCCGCCGGCACCGTCACGGTCGACGGCGAGACGTTCGAGCTGGGCAACAAGGACTGCCTTTACGTTACCATGGGCGCCAAGGACGTGGCCTTCTCCGGCGACGGTGCGCGCTTTTATCTTGCGTCCTGCCCGGCGCACAAAGCGTTTCAGACCCGCAAGCTCGGCATCGCCGACGCCAATGCGCTGGAGCGCGGCAGCCTCGAGGAATCCAACGAGCGCACGATCTTCCAGCTCGTCATCCCCGGCGTCTGCGACAGCGCCCAGCTCGTCATGGGCCTTACCGTGCTAAAGCCCGGCAGCGTCTGGAACACCATGCCGCCGCACATCCACGAGCGGCGCAGCGAGATCTATTTCTACTTCGAGCTGCCGAACGACAACGACCGCGTTTTTCACTACATGGGCGAGGGCTATGCGATGCGGCACATCGTGGTCGGCAACGAGGAAGCGGTGATCTCGCCGCCCTGGTCGATCCACATGGGCTCCGGCACCCGCGCCTACGCCTTCATCTGGGCGATGGCCGGCGAGAACCAGGACTATACCGACATGAACGTCCTCGACATATGCCAGCTGGCGTGACGCGCGGGTGCGTGCAAACAGGAAGCCGCTCATCCTGAGTAGCCGCTGAGCTTGTCGAAGCGGCGTATCGAAGGACCGAACAGCCCATCTCACCGGTCCTTCGATACGGGCCTTCGCCAAGCTCAGTCCCTACTCAGGATGAGCGGGTGGAGGCTCAAGCAGAGTTTTTCTCACTTGGAGCGAGTATGACAAACCCATTCGACCTCACCGGCCGCGTTGCAATCGTCACCGGCGCCAACACGGGCATCGGTCAAGGCATTGCCGTCGCGCTCGCTCAAGCCGGCGCCGACGTGGCCCTGGTCGGCCGCTCCTCCGCGGAAGAAACGGCGGACCTCGTCCGCGCCGCAGGCCGCCGTGCCGCCCTCGTCCAGGCCGATCTTTCCACCACCGGCCCCATCCAGGCGGTGGTCGACCAGACCCTGGCCGAGCTTGGCGGCCTCGACATCCTGATCAACAATGCCGGCATCATCCGCCGCGCCGACGCGGTCGATTTCTCGGAAGACGATTGGGACGCGGTGATCGACACCAATCTCAAGTCCGTCTTCTTCCTCTGCCAGGCGGCGGGGCGGTACATGATCGCCCAAGGCAAAGGCAAGATCGTCAACATCGCCTCGATGCTGAGCTTTCAGGGCGGCATCCGCGTGCCGAGCTACACCGCGTCCAAGTCGGGCGTCACGGGCCTCACCAAGCTCCTCGCCAACGAGTGGGCGGCGAAAGGCATCAACGTCAACGCGATCGCGCCCGGCTACATCGCCACCAACAACACCGCGGCGCTCCAGGCCGACGAAAACCGCAACCGCCAGATAATGGAGCGCATCCCCGCTGCACGCTGGGGCGAGCCTTCGGACCTCGGGGGAGCGGCGGTGTTCCTCGCCTCCTCCGCTTCAGATTACGTCCAGGGCCATATTCTTGCCGTAGACGGCGGCTGGCTGGCGCGGTGATGGCCTGGTCCTTCGAGACGCGTCTTCGGGGATCCCATCAAAGTAGTACTTTGATGGGGACCTCCCAAGCTCAGCCGCTCCTCAGGATGAGCGAGTGGGAAAGATTTTCCGCTCATGCTGAGGAGGGACTGAGCTCGGCGAAGGCCCGTCTCGAAGCACCGGGTAACGAGGAATGACCGTGAAGATCGTCTGCTTCGGCGAACTCCTCCTTCGCCTCACCGCCCCGGGGCGGGAACTGCTGCTGCAAACCCCAAAGCTCGATGTCCACATCGGCGGCGCCGAGGCCAATGTCGCGGTCGGCCTCGCCGCTCTCGGCCACCGCACCGCGATGATCAGCCGAGTCCCGGCCAATCCGCTGGGCGAAGCAGCCATCGGCTACCTACGACGCTACGGCGTCGGCGACGCAGGCGTTTCCACCGGCACCGGCCGCATCGGCCTCTACTTCCTCTCGCCCGGCGCCGGCCTGAGGCCTTCCGACATCGTCTACGACCGCGAAGGCTCGAGCTTCGCGCTCGCCGGCCAGGAGGATTTCGACTGGGACGCGCTGCTGGAAGGCGCGACGCTGTTCCACCTCTCCGGCATCACTCCCGCCCTTGGCCCCCAGTCGGCCGCCCTCGCCATCGCTGCCGCCGAAGCGGCGCAGGCCCGAGGCATTCGCATTTCCTTCGACGGCAATTACCGCGCCCAGCTCTGGGCCCGCTGGGACAGCGACCCGCGCTCCATTCTCACCGAACTGGTCTCGCGCGCCGACATCCTGTTCGGCAACCACCGCGATATTTCGCTGCTTCTGGGCGGCAGCTACAGCGGGGAAGGCGAGGGGCGTCGCCGCGACGCCGCCGATGCCGCCTTCGCCGCCTTCCCCAGGCTCGCCCTGATCGCCTCCACCGCCCGCCACGTTGTCGATGCCGACACCCACCGAATCGCCGCCCGCGTCGATACCCGCGACGGCTCGGCGCAGACCGAAGAAGTCGCCGTCTCCGGGATTGTGGACCGGATCGGCGCGGGCGACGCCTTTGCCGCCGGCGTTCTCCACGGCATCCTCACCGGCGCGGCGCTCGAGGAAACTGCGCACTTTGGCCTTGCCCTTACCGCGCTGAAGCACAGCCTTCCGGGCGACGCGAGCCTGTTTGGCCTGCGCGACATCGAGGCGTTCCTTGCCGGCGAACTCGACGTCAGGCGGTGATCGGCCGCCGCACCCTTCTCCTTGGCGCCGCCGGTGCGGCCGCGCTGCCGACGATCCTCAACGCCGCGCCCGCGCGGCCGACGGTTACGACAAGCCTCGGCCGGGTCCGAGGAACGCGCGAGGGCGGCCTCGCCGTCTTCCGCGGCATCCGCTACGGACTGGCCGAGCGCTTCCGTGCGCCCTTGGCCCCGCCGCCCAGCCGTGCCGTCGTGGAGGCCACCGCCTTCGGCCCCTCCGCGCCCCAGCGCGGCGATCGTTACGCGCCGCAAACCGAAGACTGCCTGTTCCTCAACGTCTGGACCCCGGAGGCCCGAACCGGCGGCAAGCGGCCGGTCCTCGTCTACTTCCACGGCGGCGCCTATTCGACGGGCAGCGTCGCGGACCCACTCAACGACGGCCGCCATCTTGCGTCCCGCGGAGATGCGGTGGTCGTCACCGTCAATCATCGGCTCAACGCCTTCGGCTATCTTTACCTCGCCCGGCTCGACCCGCGCTTTCCCGACAGCGGCAATCTGGGCCAGCTCGACCTGGTCCTCGCTCTCCAGTGGATCCGCGACAACATCGCGGCGTTCGGCGGCGATCCGTCGCGCATTCTGGTATTCGGCCAATCCGGCGGCGGCGCCAAGATCGCCACCCTGATGGGCATGCCTGCCGCCACCGGCCTGTTCCACCGCGCGATCACGATGAGCGGCCAGCAGGTTACCGCGTCGGGGCCCTTGAACGCCACGGCGCGCGCCAGGGCGTATCTCGCCGCGCTCAAGGCAACTCCTTCGGACCTACTCGCCATGCCGCTCGAGCGGCTGGTTGAAGGGCTCGCCGCGGTCGATCCGGTGATCGGCGGCGGCGTCTATATGGGTCCGGTGCTCGACATGAAGTGGCTCACCCGCCACCCGTTCTGGCCGGACGCCAACCCGCAGTCGAACGGCATCCCGATGATCCTCGGCAACACCCGCGACGAGACGCGCGCCTTCATCGATCCCAAGGGGCCCAAGCTCCAGGGCCTCGATTGGTCCAATCTCGCCGAGCGGATAGCGGGCGATCTGCGGATGGACATCCATCCCGAATGGGTGGTCCAGCAATATCGCGCCCGTTTCCCCGATTGGTCGCCCGAGCGCGTCTTCTACGCCGCCACCACCGCCGGGCGAAGCTGGCCGGGGCAGGTGATCGAGGCGGACGAGCGCGCGAGAGCGGGGGCCAGAACCTGGGTCTACCAGGTCGATTTCCAGTCGCCGGTCGAGCCCTGGCGCGGCGCCCCGCATGCCATCGATATCCCGCTTTCCTTCGGCACGCTCGACGCGGAAGGCTCGATCACCGGCACCGGCGCCGCGGCCCGCGCGGTCAGCGGCCGGATGATGGATGCGTTTCTGGCGTTCGCGAAATCGGGCGACCCCAACCATGCCGCGATGGCGCCGTGGCCCGTCTACGCTCTCCCGGAGCGGGCCACGATGCTGTTCGACGAGCCTCAGCGCGCGGTCAACGACCCGCGCGGGTGGGAACGCGAACTGTTTGCACGCGTCCCCTACATTCAGCCGGGCACATGAAAACAGTCTCCCTCTCCCCTTCAGGGAGAGGGAAGGGGCCCGAAGCGAAGCTTTGGGAAGGGTGAGGGCACGATGCCCAAGTTGGCAAGCGTGCCCTCACCCTCCCACCCCCTACGGGGGCGGGTCCCTCCCTCTCCCTAAAGGGGAGAGGGAGAGGGAAAGGGTTTGGGGTGCGGCCTGCCGTGCCTTGCCTTGCCCCCCTACCTCCGCATCTCCCGGTCCCGCCTGGTGGTCGGCTGCTGGACGAAGCCATCCTTCTGCCCCGGATAGCGCCCGGATTTCGGCTCCATCGTGAGGAGGTCCCACTCCGCCTCCCGGAACGGCGCCCGCGTCGAGACGACCTTCTGAAAGCCGCCGACCTCCTTTTCATCGTCGATGATCTCGCCGCGCCCTTCCGCCACGTCGAAGGTGATCCTGATCTCGTCGTGATCGCGATCCCAGGGCCGCGCCCCGGCAAAGGCGAGGACGTGGGTCTCGACCTCGCTGGCCGGCAGCACGTCCAATCCCTCCGGCCACGCGCGCGGCGTCTTCATCTCCACGATGCGCGCCTTGCCGGTGGCGTAGCGGCCGAACATCGGCAGCGGCTTGCCCAGCCGGTCGACGGCGATGTTGTCGCGGCCATGGTAGTTGAGGTCTCCCACACCGCCGATCGCCAGAAAGGCGATGTCGCCGCGCGTATCCGGCCCGCCGCGCAGCACGTTGCCGACGGCGCTGAGTTCGCCCGCCTGGTAAGGCTGCGTGCCCCATTCCAGCGCCATCAGATTGTAGTGAATGGCCATGGCGCCGGGATCGTAGATGAAGTTGTTGACCAGCGCCGCCTGCGCGCCGCCCTTGAGCAGCGGGTTACGCTCATGATTGTGGGCATACAGGTTGCGGTAGATGAGGATGCCGCTGGCATTGTCGTGGATCAGCGAACCCTTCGAATGCTCCCCCTTGGGATGGCTCGCGTGGGCCAGTCCTTCCGCAAGCAGATTGTAGGAGAAGGTGATGTTGTGGCTGGTCCCGGCCCGCCACTCCGCCGGCGTCGCGCCGGTGAAGCGGGGGCCGGATGCGGAAAGGTTTTCGTCCAGCGCCCAGATCATTGTGCAATGATCGACGATCACGTCGCGCGCGCCGACCGTGGACACCGCGTCCGCCTCCCACCCGCTGCGCTGCGCCTGGCCATCGACGCCGGTGTGAACCCGGATGTGCCGCATGACGACGTCGTGCGTCTTGATGTCGATCCCGCCGCGGATCAGCGTGATGCCAGGGGAGGGTGCAGTCTGGCCCGCAACCGTCAGGAACGGCTCCTCGATGTTCAGCGTCGTGCGGCCGAGATCGATCGCGCCGCCCACCTCGAACACCACGATGCGCGGACCCTTGCGCTCGATCGCAGCGCGAAAGGAGCCGGGGCCGTTCGCGTTGAGGTTGGTCACCCGCACGATCGCGCCGCCGCGGCCGCCCGGCGTTTGGGCCGCCTTGCCCACCGCGCCTGGGAAAGCCTGCGCAAAAGCAGGCGCCGCGCCCAGGCCGCAAAGCGCCAGGGCCACCGGAATCAGGTACCGCATATCGAAACACCTCTCCTTAGCCGGGGCCTTGACAGCTTCTCGTTCCCGGCTCAGTGTCCGCTTATGACACCGGTTACTTAGCCGGTTCAAGGCAGATGCGACCCGAAAGTATATTCGGGCGCAGCCCGGCGAGAGGATGTACGGCGCCAAGCCGTTTCAGACGCACCAGATCGCCAGGCCGACCGCCGGGGAGACGCTCTTTGTCATGAGCGTAGACACCGGTGTCATGAGGTTAGGGTGCAAAAGGGAAGGCGAAATGAACATGGGGACGTTCCGGGGCAACTTCGGCCACAGGCTTTTGGGCGCGGCATCAACCGCCGCACTGCTCGCCGGCCTCGCCGCGCCAGCCCAGGCGCAGGAAGCCGCCGCCGCTGCCGAGCCGCAGGATCCGGCCGCGCAAACCGGCACCGCGGATGGTGTTGAACAGGCCGCCGATGCCGAAGCCGAACAGGCCGGCGAAGAGATCGTCGTCACCGGCTTTCGCGCTTCCCTGCGCCGCTCGCTGAGCGAGAAGCGTGAGGTCACCGGGATCATCGACGTCATCAAGGCGGAGGACATCGCCGACTTCCCCGATAACAACCTGGCCGAATCGATCCAGCGCATCCCGGGCGTCGCCATCACCCGCGACCAGGGCGAAGGGCGCAACATCACGGTTCGCGGGCTCGGGCCCATTTTCACGCGTGTCAGGATCAACGGCATGGAAGGCCTTTCCACCACAGGCGGTGCGGATTCCAGCGGCGGCGCAAATCGCGGCCGCGCTTTCGACTTCAACGTTTTCGCCTCTGACCTTTTCAACTCGATCACGGTCCGCAAGACCGCTTCGGCCGACGTCGAGGAAGGGTCGCTCGGCGCCACCGTCGACCTGATGACGGCACGGCCGTTCGATTATCGCGATGACTTCACTTTGGCGGGTTCGGCCCAGCTCGGCTACAACGACCTCTCCACCGCGATCGACCCGCGCCTTGCCGCCCTTGTCTCCGCCAAGTTCGCCGACAACAAGATCGGCATCCTCCTCTCCGCCGCCTACAGCGAGCGCGGCATTCGGGAGGAGGGGCCATCCACGGTGCGGTGGGAGCGGGGCACAGACAATGGCGGCTTCGCGCCGGCCTCGACGCTGCCGTCCGGCGCCACCCAGGGCTTCGCCTTCTTTCACCCGCGAATCCCGCGCTACGACAGCTATCGCTACTCGACCGAGCGGCTTGGGCTGACCGGCTCGCTCCAGTTCCAGCCGAGCGACAGCACCCTTTTGACCTTCGACGCGCTGTATGCGGACTTCAAGTCGAACCGGTCTGAGCAATATCTGGAGGCAATCTCGTTCAGTCGCTCCGGCACCGGCAAGCCGCAGACCGTGATCCTGCCCGGGGCCCAGGTCGATGCAACCAACAGCCTCGTCTCGGGCACGTTCAACAATGTCGATGTCCGTGTTGAGTCCCGCTACGATGAACTTCGGACCAAGTTCCAGCAATATACCGCCTCGCTCCATCAGGAGTTCGGCGAACGCGTCCGCCTCGACGTGCTGGGCGGCTATTCGCGCTCCGATTTCTCAAACCCGATCCAGACCACCGTCGCCCTCGATGCGCTGAACGTGCAGGGCTACAGCTACGGTTTCACCAACGGCCGCAATCCGACCTTCAACTACGGCAATCTCGATGTCGCCAATCCGGCGAGCTTCACGCTCGGCGAGATTCGGCTGCGTCCGCAGTATGTCGACAACACGTTCAAGATCGCGCGCGCCCAGTTCGAGTTCGACCTGAGCGAGGCGCTCACCCTGCGCGCCGGCGGCGACTACAAGAAATATGGCTATGAATCCCAGGAGTTCCGCCGCGCCAGCGAAACCGACGTCGCCGGGCTTGTGCCGGCGGGGCAGCTCGGGCCGCTTTCCGAACTTTATTCGTTCAGTTCGAAAACTCCGCTCAACGGCACTCCCGGGACGTTCGTCGTGCCGAACCTGCAGGCTTTCGCCGACACTCTGGGCATCTATTCGAACACCGGGCGTTTCGCGCTGACCGGCGTCACCAACGCCAGCGCGCGGGGGAATTTCACGACGGTGGACGAGCGCGATCTGGGCGCCTTTGCCCAGGTCGTGCTGGACGCCGAGGTAGGAGGCATGCGCCTGCGCGCCGACGCGGGCCTGCGCTACGTCGAGACGAAACAGACCTCGACGGGTTACCAGAATGGCGGCCCAGCGCCCGGTTACTCTCTCATCGGGGTGACCCGGGCCTACGACAATTGGCTGCCGTCAGCGAATTTCAGCCTCAACGTCACGCCCGACTTCACCGTCCGGGCAGCGGCGGCGAAGGTCATGGCGCGGCCCAATATCGCCACCGTCAATCCCGGCGGCTCCTTCTCGATCAGCGGCGGGAACCGCACGTTGACGCTCGGCAATCCCTTCATCAATCCGACCGAGGCGACCGATTACGATCTGTCGTTTGAATATTATTTCGCGCGCGACTCCGCCCTGATTGTCGGGCTGTTCTACAAGGACATTTCCAGCTTCGTCGCGACGACCACGCAGCAGATCCCGTTCAACCAGCTTGGCCTGCCGGAGTCGCTTCTCGCCGGCACCACCGTGCAGACCACCGATCCGTTCACGGTGACCCAGCCGGTCGACAGCGAAGGCGGCTCTCTCAAGGGTGTCGAAATCGGCATCCAGACGCCGTTCCGTTTCCTCCCCGGGCCTCTCTCCAACCTCGGTATCCAGGCCAATTACACCTTCGTGAAGTCGGACATCACCTACCCGCTCGCCACCGCTGCCAACGCGCCGTCGGTGACGCGGCCGCTGGTCAACCTGTCGAAGCACAGCGCCAACGCCACCCTTTATTACGAGGACGAGACCTTCTCGCTCCGCGGTTCGGTCTCCTACCGCTCGGGCTATCTCACTGCGGTGCCGGGACGTAACGGCGTCGCGCCCGGGGCCGGACCGGTGTTCAACGCGAATTCGGGCCAGCCGACCTTCAACGATGTAGAGGGCACGCACGGGTCCATCAACATCGACGCCTCCGCGTCGTTCAAGATCAACGAGCACTTTTCCCTGACCTTGGAGGCAATCAACCTCACGGACGAATATACCGACCAATATATCGACAGCGCGGCGGATAGGCTGAGCGTCTACCATCACACCGGCCGTCAATATTATGTCGGCGCCCGGTTCAAATTCTGATCGAGGGCTCCGCCACGCGACGAGTATAGATCGATGCACAAGGTTAGCAGACGGTCGGCGGTTGGCGCCTTGCTCGCGGGTGGGGCACTCGGCACGCCGACCGTCCGCCTGTTCGCCCAGGGCTCCGGCGCCTCCACATCCCTTGCCCCCGCGGCCGCACCGCGCTGGGGGAAGGGCTTCGAAGGCCAGCGCATCGCCGACCGCGGCGACGGCACCTTCCTGAATCCGATCATGTCCGGCGACCATCCCGATCCGACGATCCTGAAGGACGGCGCCGATTATTACATGACCTTCTCGACATTCGACTCCTATCCAGGGCTGGTCATCTGGCACAGCAGGGATCTGGTGAACTGGGAGCCGGTCACGGCGGCGCTTACCCGCAACATCGGCTCGGTTTGGGCGCCGGAGCTGACCAAGCACAAGGGCCGCTACTTCCTCTACATTCCGGTCAAGGCGTCCCCGAACACGAGCTTCGTGATATGGGCGGACAAGATCGAAGGACCGTGGAGCGAGCCCATTGACCTGAAGCTCCCCAACCATATCGATCCTGGCCATGCGGTCGGCGAAGACGGCTCGCGCTGGCTGTTCCTGTCGGGCGGCGATCGGGTGCGACTCACCGAGGATGGTCTGGCGACGGTGGGGGCGATCGAGCACGTGTACGACCCTTGGCGCTATCCGGCCGACTGGGTGGTGGAGGGCTTCTCGCCCGAAGGCCCAAAGATCACCCGCCACGGCGGCTATTTCTACCTGATCACCGCGGTCGGAGGCACCGCCGGGCCGCCAACGGGGCACATGGTGATCGCCGCCCGATCGCGCTCCATCCACGGGCCGTGGGAGAATCACCCCGGCAATCCGCTGGTCCGCACAACCGACATACGCGAGCGCTGGTGGTCGCGCGGCCACGCCACCCTTGTCGAAGGCCCCGCCGGCGACTGGTGGACGGTCTACCATGGCTATGAAAACGGCTTTTGGACGCTTGGCCGCCAGACTCTGCTAGACCGCATCGAATGGACGAGCGACGGCTGGTTGCGGATGGCCGGTGGCGACCTTTCGCAGCCGCTTGCCAAGCCCAGAGGCGGCAAGGCGGTGCGCCACGGGCAGCCTTTGTCCGACAACTTCTCGAAGCTCGCCCTCGGAGCCAAATGGAACTTCTTCAAGCCCGCCGCCGACGAGCGTGCCCGCGTTCGCGTCGAGAACAAGAGCCTCGTCCTCAAGGCGCGCGGCAAGGCGCCGTCCGATAGCTCGCCGCTGCTGCTCATCGCCGGCGACCAGGCCTACCGCTTCGAAGCGGACGTGGAGATCGGCCCCGGCGGAGTTGCTGGCCTGATCCTCTTCTACGACGAGCGGCTCTACGCCGGCCTTGGTTTCGATGAGACCCGCTTCGTGACTCACCAATACGGCATCGAGCGCGGCCGCCCCGCGAACCCGCACGGCCGACGGATGCGCATTCGCGTCACCAACGACCGCCACATCGTGACATACGACACCAGCGGCGACGGCGGCCTGACGTGGCACCGCTTCGATCGCGGCATGGAAGTGTCCGGTTATCACCACAATGTCCGCGGCGGCTTCCTGACGCTGCGGCCCGGCCTTTATTCGGCGGGGCAGGGGGAAGCCCGCTTCTCCAACTTCACCTTCGAGGCACTGCCATGACCATCGATCGCCGCACCGCGCTGCTTGGAACGCTTGCGCTTGGCCTCGCCGCGAGGGCAGGGGCGCAGACACGCTCCCCCGCCACGCCCGAGTCGCCGCACATGACCTGGCCCGATCCGGTAGAAACCATCGACCTCTGGCCCAAGGGCGCCCCCGGCGCTCCCGCCACCCTGCCGGTCGAGACGGTGAAGGAGCGCAGCAAGGACAAGGCTTTCAACGACCGCTACGTGTTCGGCATCTCGCGCCCGCGCATGGCCGTGTTCCGCCCAACCCGCCCCACCGGCGCAGCGGTGCTGATCACGCCCGGCGGCGGCTACAATTGGGTGGTGATCGACAAGGAGGGCTATGAAATGGCCCGCCTCCTTGCCGATCGCGGCGTCACTGCTTTCGTCCTCTTCTACCGCCTGCCGCACGAAGGCTGGGCGGCGGGGCCGGACACGCCTTTGTCCGACGCGCAGCGCGCCATGCGCCTGATCCGCCACCGGGCGAAGAGCTACGGCGTCGATCCGAAGAAGGTTTGCGCGATGGGCTTCTCGGCGGGCGGCCACCTGTGCGCAGATCTTCTCACCCGCTTCGACGCGAAGGTGTACGCCCCCGTCGATACCGCCGATCGCCTCTCCGCACGCCCCGACTTCGCGGCGCCGATCTACCCGGTCGTGTCGATGACGCGGCCCACCGCCCACGCCGGCTCGCGCAAGAACCTGGTCGGCGAGAACGCCTCGCCGGAGCGGGAGCGGGCGCATTCGCCGCACGAGAATGTGCCAACCAATGCGCCCCCCGTCTTCCTCCTCCATGCGGAGGACGATGCGTCGGTACCGGTGGAAAACAGTCTGCTGCTCCGCGCCGCCTTGCTGGCGAAAAAGGTGCCGGTGGAAACCCATCTCTACGCCGACGGCGGCCACGGCTTCGGCCTCCGCCTCGCCAAGGGGAAAACCGTCGAAGGTTGGGAGCAAGTGTTCTTCGCCTGGGGCCGCAAGAAAGGATTGTTCGCGTGACGAGATTGCTGGCTGTCATCCTCCTCCTGATCGGCTTTTCCGGAGAGGCCGCCGCGCAGAGCCGCGCCGAGATCGAGCGCACCATGAAGCGCGCCACCCGCTTCATGGTCGAGGAAGCCTCCACCGAAGGTGGCTACGTCTGGTCCTACCTTCCCGACATGTCCCGCCGCTGGGGCGAGATCGAGGCGAAGAAGTCGATGATCTGGGTGCAGCCGCCCGGCACCGCCACGATGGGCCACCTCTTCCTCGACGCCTTCCACGCCACGGGCGACGAATATTATTACAGCGCGGCCGAGAAGGTCGCCGGTGCCCTGATCGCCGGCCAGCACCGCTCGGGCGGTTGGCACTATTTCATCGATTTCGCCGGGCCTTCCTCAACGAAGCACTGGTACGAGACGATCGGGAAGAATGCGTGGCGGATGGAGGAATTCCAGCACTACGCGGATAATTCCACTTTCGACGACATGGGCACCTCCGAAGCCGCGCAGTTCCTGCTCCGCCTCTACCTGGAAAAGCGTGACCCGAAGTACCGCCCCGCGCTGGAGCGGGCGGTCAACTTCGTTCTCGAAAGTCAGTATCCGATCGGCGGCTGGCCGCAGCGCTGGCCATACGATCCGAATTACCCCGCTTATCAAAGTTACATCACCTTCAACGACGATGTCGCGGCCGAGAACGTCAAGTTCCTCACCCTCGTCTACCAGCATCTCGGCGACACCCGCGCCCTGGACGCGATCCAACGCGGCATGAATATCTACCTGCTCACCCAGCAGGGGGCGCCGCAGGCCGGCTGGGCGCTGCAATATACGCTGGACCTCAAGCCCGCCGCCGCCCGCACCTACGAGCCGAATGCCCTCCACACTGCCACGACCGCCTCCAATGTTGAGCAATTGATGAGCTTCTACCGGATGACCGGCGACCGCCGCTTCCTGGCCCGCATCCCGGAGGCCATCGCTTGGCTGGAAACGGTCCGCCTGCCCGAGCCGCGCCAGGGTCGGAACTTCCCGACCTTTGTGGAGATCGGCACCAACAAGCCGATCTATGTGCACCGCCGCGGCTCAAATGTGGTGAACGGCGAATATTATTGGGACTACAGCCCGGAAGCGACGCTCGGCCACTACAGCGCCTTTCGCAACGTCGACACCGCGAAACTGCGGCGAGAGTATGAGAGGCTGCTCGCTACGTCGGCGGACGAGTTGGCGAAGAACTCGCCCCTGCTCGCGCCCGATCCGGAGCCGCTGCCCCGTTTCTTCGTCAGCGGCGGTCTCACCGGCTCCGATCTCAATGCCGGCAGCCGCGACGCAACGCCGACCGGCCTCATCCGCAGCCTCAACGCCAAGGGCTGGTGGCCGACGCCGCTGGTTGCCACGAGCAATCCCTATATAGGTCCCGGCTCGGCCACCCCCGCCCCCGGCGACTACCGCACCACGCACGTCGGCGATGCCAGCGACACCTCGCCTTACACGACCGACAAGCCCGTCACGGGTATCTCCACGAGTGCCTACATCGCCAACATGGCCAAGCTGATCGGAGCGCTGAGCGGAGCGAAATAGCTCACCAATCGTGCATCGATCCGTCTTCCAGGCGGTTCACCGGCAGGTAGGCGCGTTTGTAGGGATATTGCCCCGCCAGTTCCTCGTCGATCTCTACCCCCAGCCCGGGCGCTTCCCCCGGGTGCAGCGACCCGTCCGAAAAGCTGTAGGCGTGCGGGAAGACCGCGTCCGTCTCATCGGTGTGGCGCATATATTCCTGAATGCCGAAATTGGGCACCGACAGGTCGAAGTGCAGCGCCGCCGCCATCGCCACCGGCGACAGGTCGGTCGCCCCGTGGCAGCCGGTGCGGACGTTGTACATGTCGGCGAAGGCGGCGATGCGCCTGAGATGGGTGATGCCGCCGGCATGGACCACGGTTGCGCGGATATAGTCGATAAGCTGCTCCTGGATGAGCTGCTTTGCGTCCCAGATCGAGTTGAAGATCTCGCCCACTGCGAGGGGGGTCGTGGTATGCTGGCGGATTAGGCGGAAGCTCTCCTGATTGTCCGCCGGCACCGCATCTTCCATCCAGAACGGCCGATAAGGCTCCAGGTCCTTGCCCAGCCGGCCGGCCTCGATGGGCTTCAAGCGGTGATGGACGTCGTGCAGCAGGTGCACGTCCCACCCGAGCGTCTCACGCGCCGCCGCGAACAGCTCCGGCACCACCCGCATATACTTCTCGGTCGACCAGAGGTTCTCGGTGGGCAGCTCGGCGTCGGCCGGCTCGTAGAACATGCGGTCTTTGGAAACGCCGTAGGTCGAGGCAAGGCCGGGAACGCCCGACTGCAGCCGGATCGCCTTGTACCCAGCCTCGCGATAACGCACTGCCTCCGCCACCGTGTCTTCGATCGAAACGCCGTTGGCATGGCCGTAGACCATTACCCCGTCGCGCGCTGCGCCGCCGAGCAGCTGGTAGACCGGCAAGCCCGCGACCTTCCCTTTGATGTCCCACAAAGCGGTGTCGACAGCCGCGATCGCAGTCATGGTCACCGGCCCGCGCCGCCAATAGGCACCGCGATACAAATACTGCCAGATATCCTCGATGCGGTGCGCGTCGCGGCCGATCAGGCACGGGATGATGTGCTCGCCCAGGTAGCTTTCGACGGCAAGCTCGCGCCCGTTCAACGTTGCGTCGCCGACCCCGGTGACGCCGTCCTCCGTCTCGATCTTCAAAGTGACGAAATTTCGCCCCGGGCAGGTGACGATGGTGCGTGCGGCAGTGATTTTCGGCATAAGCCCTCCTGGCCGGAGCGTCTGCGACCGTAAAGTGCCTAGGCGGTGCGACGCTTCCGATCAACGCTTTGGCAAGCGTGGTGACGTTGCGATCGCCGCATCAACTATGCAGAACGGCTGTACCTGGGTCGAAGGCCTTATGCGGGGGGCTCGATTTCAGCATCATGCGGATGAAGTTCTCCCCGCCGCGCTCTTTGGGGAGTGCCGGCGCTCAAGGCGCTTGGCGCGATCTGCGCAAAAATTGGCGCGAACACGCCGAACCTTGTCTTTTCCGCCACTGCCCGGGCGCGCTTCCGGATCGTACCTCAGTTTCGCCCGAGTCGCCGCTCCGAGCCCGGAAGACCTCAGCTCGCGAGGCGAAGGGCGATGTTCGCGCACCAGTCACGAAGGAGACTCTCATGCTCGCCGACATAAATATTCCGGACAGCGGCATCGTAAGGGAGGCCCAGGAGCTTGCGCGCGAAGTGTCGAACGACATGCTCTTCAACCATGTCATGCGCTGCTACTGGTTCAGCGAGCTGTTCGCGCAGCGTGAAGGGGTCAGGATCGACAGCGAACTATTGTTCCTGTCGGCCGTGTTCCACGATCTCGGTCTGACCGAGCATGCGCCGGGGCCGCAGCGGTTCGAGATCGAAAGCGCGAGCGCAGCTCGCACCTTCCTCGTGAAGCGGGATTATTCCGCGGATCGCGCGCAGAAGGTCTGGGACAATATCGCGCTCCATACATGGGACATCAACCTGTTCCGGGATGACACCAGTCGCATGACGCAGCTCGGAATAGCCCATGACGTCGTCGGCATTCCCGCTGCCGAGGATCTGGACAGCAGGGACCTCGAGGAGTTGCTTCGACGATACCCAAGGCTGGACTTCAACCGGGCGTTCCACGAGGCACTTAAGCACGAGCTCGACAGCAAGCAGCCCTATCCGCACGTTTTCCACCCTTGCACCAGGATCGCCCACAGCCGCCAGCCCATCGAGATCGTCGATATGCGAACCCTGCAAGGAGGAGCGCCTTTCGACGAATGAGCGCCGGGCAAGCCTCACCTAGTGGTTATGACGATGGCGAACTTGCATGGCTGAGAGCCAGCAGCAGTGGAGTAAGAACATGACCAACGATGCCAGGGTCGCCGTGGTCACTGGTGGATCGCGGGGCATCGGCGCCGAAGTTGCAAAACGGCTTGCACGGGACGGCTTCAAGATCGTCGTCAACTACGCCGGAAACGCCGCCGCCGCCGAAGCTGTGGCCGAGGAAATAAGGGCCGGCGGTGGCGAGGCGTTCGCCGCGCAGGCGGACGTCGGCGAAGGCGCGGCCGCTTGCGCCCTGTTCGACGTTGCGATCGAAGTGTTCGGCGGCGTCGATATACTCGTGAACAATGCGGGCATCATGAAGCTCGCGCCGCTTGCCGAGCTCAGCGACCAGGCGATCGACGATACGATCCGAACGAACTTAAAGGGCGTCATCAACATGTGCCGGGAAGCGGCGCGGCGGCTGAGGAACGAGGGGCGCATCATCAACTTCTCGTCGAGCGTCATCGGTATGCGCCTGCCCGCCTATGGCATCTATATTGCCACCAAAGCTGCGGTCGAAGGGCTGACCCAGGTTCTGGCCCAAGAGATGAGGGGAAGGGGAATTCGGGTCAATGCAATCGCCCCCGGACCCGTCGCGACCAAGCTGTTCCTCGACGGCAAAAGCCCCGAGCTGCTCGAGAAGATGGCCAGGATGAACCCGCTCGAGCGGCTCGGCGAGGCGGAGGACATCGCAAGCGTGGTGTCGTTCCTCGCTGGCCCGGACGGGTCCTGGATCAACGGCCAAATCGTGCGGGCGAATGGGGGCATGTGCTGATCGGCGCCGGCCAAGGCTTCGCCTTGGGTCACGAAGCCGGTTCCGGACCCGAGAAGTTCAGAGCGCCGGCTCGCGGCACGCTGATCAACCCGGTTTGACTGCCTCGGCGGGGATGCGCGCGATCACTTTTATCTCGAAGTCGAAGCCGGCGAGCCAGCTCACTCCGATCGCACTCCATGCCGGGAAAGGCGGCTTGCCGAAGGCTTTGTTCTTGACGGTCATGAACGCTTCGAACTGGCTTTCCGGATCGGTGTGGAAGCTGGTCACGTCGAGTACGTCGTCGAACGTGCAGCCCGCCGCCGCCAGCGTTGCCTCAAGATTTTCGAAGGCCCGCTCAATTTGGCGAGCATAATCCGGCTCGGGAGTGCCATCCGGGCGGGCACCCACCTGGCCTGAGACGAAGAGCAGGTCACCCGACCGAATGGCAGCGGAATATCCGTGCGCCTCGTACAAGGCATGTCTGCCGGCCGGAAACACTGGCTCGCGATCGGTCATGTCATGGTCCTTTTTCAAAGTCTGCTGGCCGAGCATCGCCTCGTCAGGTGTGGAGAAGCGCGGGGGCGGTGCGAGCCACGGCAGGGGGCATTCTCGTGCAGTCGGTTACGCCGAACGTACGGCGATATTCGACGGGACTGACGCCAAGCCAGCGGCGAAAATGCTCGCGCAACGTTGCGGCGCTTTCGAACCCGACTTCGACGGCAACGCGTTCGATGGAGAGGGTGGAAGTCTCCAGCAGTTCCTGCGCCCTTCTTACCCGGGCCCCAATCAACCACTGAAGCGGAGTGGTCCCGGTTTCTGCCCTGAACCGTCTGCTGAGGCTGCGCGGGCTCATTGCGGCATGGCTGGCCAGATCGGCGAGTTCGAGAGGGCTATGGGCGTTGACCGTCATCCATTCGAGCAAAGGGGCAAGTCCGCCGCTCGCGCGGGGCGGCTGATGGCGAATATATTGAGCTTGGCCGCCCTCTCGAAGCAGGGGCGCCACCGCAATCCGGGCGGCGTTTGCGGCGACGGCCTGGCCGTGATCACGCCGCACGAGATGGAGGCACATATCGAGGCCGGCCGACGCCCCCGCCGATGTGATGACCTGTCCGGTGTCGACGAAAAGCACGAACGGATCCACCTCGATATCCGGGTATCGCTCCGCCAGCAGATCGGTGAAGGACCAGTGGGTAGTCGCTCGCTTTCCGCTGAGTAGCCCGGTCTCCGCCAGCGGGAAGCTGCCCGTGCAGATCGAGGCGATCCGCGAACCGTTGGCCGCTGCGGCGCGTACAGCGTCGATGACCGCGTCGGAGGGGGGAGGCAGCGGGTCCTCCACCCCTGGGAGTATGACCGTGTGCGCTCCGGACACTGCGTCCAGCCCGAAAGGCGGGCGGATGTTGAAGGAAGCAGCGCGCACCTCCGCGGTCTCCCCGCATACGCGAAGGCTGTATGCCGGCTTGCCATCGTGGAGGCGAACGCGTCCGAAGATCTCGCAAGGTATCGTCAGGTCGAAAGGGATGACGTCCTGCATGGCGATCACAGCGACCTCATGCATGGCTTGAACGTCTCCAGCCGGAGCATTCCGGACACGGCATCTTGGCCTGCGCAGCGCGGCCGTCAACTCGCGTTCCAACCTTTGGCGCGAATCGCGCGGCTTTTGTCCTCTTCGCCACTGCTCGGGAACGCGGCGCAGGCGTGCAGACCTTACAGCCAAAAGGTCTCGATGGTCAGTCGGGCTCAGCCATTGCGTCCCAGCCAAGCATCGCGACCTCTGCCACCCGGCGCAACTCGGCGTCACTTGCACCATCGCGGGCGAGAATGGACATTCCGGCTTGCACCGTTTGAATGAACCGGGCGAGGGCCTGCAGATCCGTCCCCGGAGCCATTTCGCCGTCGGCAACACCCTGCTGGAGACGCTCGAGCACTCTGCCGGCCGTGACCGCACGGGCGTCGCGGACCAGTTGGCCAAGATCGTCATGTCCTTCACTGCCAACCGCCGAAAGCGTCACCATGCAGCCCCGCGGGATATCGGCGACCGCGCCGGTAAGGGCCGCGGCGGAGTCGAATAGCAGTGACTGCACCGCTTCGCGTGCCGTGGGAGCGCTCGCGAAGTTCGACCAGACGAACGACGCGTTACTCTCGCAATAGAAGTTCAGCGCCTCGACGTAGAGCGCTTCCTTGGAGCCGAAGGCTGCATAGAGGCTCGGTGCGCCAATCCCCATTGCCCGGGTAAGGTCAGCGATCGAGGTCGCCTCGTAGCCCTTCTCCCAGAACAGCCGCGTCGCCTTGGACAAGGCCGCGTCGCGATCGAAGGCCCGGGGCCTGCCAGGGGAGCGCCTTCTTCCTTCAGCTTCAGGACCGCATGAATTCTGCATCGATCGCTATGTAATGGCTTGACGTCCGCTCGGAAAGCCCTCATCTATATCTGTATCGAACGTTATAGAATGGATGAAAATGGACGATCTTTCGAACATGCGCGCACTCGTCACTGGCGGCTCGCGCGGCATTGGCGCCGCCATCGCCATCGCACTCGCCGACAAGGGCGCGGACGTTGCAATCACTTATGAACGGTCGGTGGATCGAGCCGCGCAGGTTGTCGATGCGATCCGGGCCAAGGGACGAAAGGCTGTCGCCATTCAGGCCGACAGTGCCGATCCCGATGCTATCAGGCGGGCGGTGGATGAGGTGGTCAGCGCGCTCGGCGGTCTCGACGTTCTCGTTAATAATGCCGCGATCGCGCTCTACAACAGCATCGCCGACTTCAAGGTCGAGGACATCGACGCTTTGCTTGCGGTCAACGTGCGCGGCCCCGTGCTCGCCTCGCAAGCCGCGATTCCCCACCTGAAGGCCGGCGGCCGCGTCATCACCATCGGGTCGGCCGGCGCCGACCGGATCGTGGGTGCGACCGGCACGGTGTATTTCATGACCAAGTCGGCGCTGCAGTCCTTCACGCGAGGGCTGGCGCATGAGCTTGGCCCTCGCGACATCACCGTCAATCTCGTCCAGCCGGGTTCGACGGACACCGACATGAACCCCGCCAACGGCGAGTCCGCCGACTTCCAGCGCAGCCTCACACTGCTCGGGCGATACGGCGCGTCGGAGGACGTGGCCGCCGCCGTCGCTTTCCTCGCGAGCCCCGCGGCCCGCCACATCACCGGCGCGATCATCAACGTGGATGGCGGCCAGCTGGCCTGAGCCGGCTCAACTTCGAAACCTTCTGAAAGGTAATATCCATGACCAAGACCGTTCTCCTCACCGGCACATCGTCGGGTCTCGGCCGGGCCGCGGCCAAGCTGTTCCAGAGCGAGGGCTGGAACGTCGTCGCAACAATGCGCAGCCCCGAGCGCGAGACCGAGCTAAGCTCGCTGGACAAGGTGCTCGTCACCCGTCTCGACGTCGAGGACGCCAGCACGATCGCTCCCGCGATCGAAGCCGGCATCGGCCGGTTCGGCAGGGTAGACGTGCTCGTCAACAATGCCGGCTTCGGCGCCTTCGGGCCGCTTGAAGCGACGCCGATCGAGATCATCCGGCGCCAGTTCGAGGTGAACGTGATCGGCGTGCTGCAGACGATGCAGGCGATCCTGCCGCACTTCCGCGGCCAGAAGGGCGGCACGATCGTCAACGTCACCTCCACCAGCGGTTTGATGACCCTGCCGTTCGGCTCGCTCTACCACGGCTCGAAATACGCCGTGGAAGGCGTCAGCGATGCCCTCCGATTTGAGCTGGCGCCGCTCGGCATCCGCGTGAAGCTCGTCGAGCCCGGCGCGATCAGGACCGGGTTCGGAACCTCCCTGTCGCTCAACAACGAGCCCAGAATAGCCGACTATCAGCCGCTGCTGGACTCGACGATGAACACCTATGGCGGCCTGATGGGCTCGGCCTCGGAACCCGAGGTGATCGCCGAGCAGATCCTCGCCGCGGCAAGAGACGATGGGCACAAGCTGCGCTTCCCCGCGGGCGACGACGCGTTCCGCTACATCGCCGAGCGCGAGGCTGCCACCGACGAAGAGTATTTCGCGACCGTCGCGGAGCGGTTCGGCCTTCCCGCCTGACCAGCAACGACGTCCCGGGCCGCCGATGCCGCACGAATCGGCGCCCCGGCACTCACGCCAACCTCACCAGAAAGCGAGCTACGCCATGAAAACCCGCAGAGACGTCTTCGCCGGCATGGCCGCCATATCGCTGGCGGCGACCGGCCTCATCCCCGCTGCCGCTTTGGCCGCATCCCCCAGCAAACGCCGAACCCACCGGAAGGAGACTTCGATGTCCAACCCTGACCTGACCCAATTCTACACCTGCTACATCGCGGCGATCAACGCGCGCGACTTCGATTTCGTCGCCGGCTTGATCCACGACGACGTCCTCATGAACGGCGCGCCGCACAAGCGGGCCGATGTCCTTGCCTCGTTGAGGGGCATTGCGGAGGCCGTCCCCGACTACCGCTGGAACGTGCAGGACCTCTTCGTCGTCGACGACCGGATCGCGGCACGGCTGCAGAACACGGGAACGCCGACCAAGGCCTTCATGGGCAACCCGGCGACCGGAGCTTCCTTGAACTTCATGGAATTCGCATCTTACAAGATCCGTGACGGCCGGTTCGCGGAGATGTGGTTCCTCATGGACGGCATCGCCGTTGCGGACCAGCTCCGCGCTAGAGGATCGTGAACCTTAGGTCAGCCGTTTAACATGCCGGCCCGCCTTGCAGGCTGACGGTGCGGCCTGGAATGTAGAAGCCGCCGCGATTGCGGCTGCTGCAACCTCCAGTTTCGGCAGCACGGGCCTACGATCAGGTCCCTCTTGTTAGCCGTTTCCAGTTTGGGGGCACTTTTTAACCGCGGAGAAATCGGCCGTGTTTGCGGGTGCGGCCTGCGGACAAACCGTCTCTTGGCCTCGAAAGCCGGCAAAGCGAGTCTGTAGGCCACAAAAACCATGCCGGAATTTCGCCCCTCCCGCAGGGACTAGAAATCCCCCCAACGCCGCAGACTGGCTGGCGCGCCCGACAGGATTCGAACCTGTGACCCCAAGCTTAGAAGGCTCGTGCTCTATCCAACTGAGCTACGGGCGCGCGCAGGCGGGCTTTAGCGTGCTTTTCCGGTGAGCGGAACAGCGCTAGAACCTCTCGCCATGGTTGGGGGAGAGGCAAAGGCAGTCGACGCGGCGGCGCTCGGGCGCGTGCAATTGCGCTATTTCGATTGGGTGATGGCGGCGTTCGTCACCATCTTGCTGCTGTCCAACGTGCTGGGCGCGGGGAAGCGGGCGGAGATCGATCTTCCCTTCCTCGGCCTCTGGCCCTTCGGCGCGGGCATCCTGTTCTTTCCACTGTCCTACGTGCTCGGCGATATCCTCACGGAGGTCTATGGCTACGGAAGGGCACGCCGCTGCATCTGGGCCGGGTTTGCCGCAACCTTGTTCATGGCGGCCATGAGCTGGGTAGTCGTCGCGCTCCCGCCCGCCTCGGACTGGCCCGGGCAGGCCGCTTACGAGAGCGTATTCGGGCAGGTGCCGCGGATCGTTTTCGCTTCGGTGGCCGCCTTTTGGGTCGGCGAGTTCGCAAATTCCTATGTGCTTGCCCGGATGAAGGTGCTGACACAGGGCCGTCACCTCTGGATGCGCACCATCGGTTCAACGGTGGTAGGGCAGGGGATCGACAGCTTGCTCTTCTACCCGCTGGCCTTTTACGGCGCGGACGGCTGGCCGGTTGAAGCGATGCTCTGGGTGATGCTCAGCCAGTTTCTGCTCAAGGTGAGCTGGGAAGTGCTGCTCACCCCGGTCACCTACATTGTGGTCGGTTTCCTGAAGCGCCGCGAGGGCCTGGACGTGTTCGACCGCGGCACCGATTTCTCGCCGTTCAAGGCGGCTGTGTGAGCGGCTTCCAGCACGCCAAGCTGGCCCTGGTCGCCTTGCTCGGCCTGCCCAAGGACGCGCTCCACATCTACGTCGGGCTCCTCGTGTTCCTGGTCTCCGCCTGGCTTCTGCGCCGGTCGCTCAGGAGCTTCGTGCCGCTCGGCGCCGTTCTGCTCGCGGCGCTGGCGGGGGAAGCGTGGGATCTGATCGACACGGCGCGATCCGGCAAAGCCTTGATGTGGCGGGCGAGCTGGCACGACCTTTGGAATACCGCCTTCTGGCCCGCCGTGCTGTTCTTGCTCGCCCGCTACACCCGGCTGCTCAAGCGCTGACCAAGGCCGGTGCGGCACGCGAGGCCTGCGCCTCCTGGCTCGGCATTTCTGCCCACCCCGAGGCGGTAGGCGACGGCCAGGGCGCTCCCCGTCAATGTCGCGAGCAGCCCAACCAGCAAAGCGTCCCCCAACATAAGCGCCCAAACCACAACGGCGGCTTTCCCGAGCGCAAGCTTGTGCGACAGCATATGCAGCTGTGAGGCTGGCCAGAACGACACCAGGATCAGCACGGCCAGCAGCGGCACGACCTTCCAGCCACGGGTGAACGCCGTGCGCAGGGTCATCCCGCGATCGCCGAACAAGGCGCCGATCAGGTAGACGAAGAGCAGCAAGGACAAGGTCCAGCTCAGCACCGTCACCGGCCAATGGATCAGCGGCGGCTGCGCGGTGCGAAGCGACCATTCCAGCGGCAGGCTCACAATGAAGCCGATGACCAGCGCGAACACCGACCGGCCAAGGTCGCGCGGCGGCATGAGCAGCGCCTTCTTGACGCCGCCCACATGCCAGAAGCGAGCGGTTGCAAGTGCGCAAAGGATGAGTCCGGCGATCTTCAAGTAGCCAAGCCCCATTCGAAGCGGATCGGCTCCATTAGCGCGGAAGGCCTCGAGCGAGCCGAACATGCCGAGCTTGATCTCGACGACGTGCTGTACCGCTTCCGGCAGCACCACCATGGCCACAATGGCCGGCGCCAGTGCGAAGGCAAGGAAGCCCTTGCGGTGGACCTCCGCGACCGCGCGAAGCAGAGCCAGGGGCCACGAAGCGGCGCGGCGAAACCATGCGGTCTTCCCTGCCGGCGCACTCAGCGCACCGGTAAGCGGCGCAGCGGTCTCAATCGTCGGTGTCATGCTCTTCCCCTCCCTCTTGGTAAGCCAGCAAATCCCCCGGCTGGCACTCGAGCGCGGCGCAGATCGCCTCCAATGTCGAAAAGCGGATTGCCTTGGCTTTGCCGGTCTTCAGGATCGACAGATTGGCCAGGGTGATGCCCACCCGGTCGGCAAGCTCGGTCAGGGTCATCCGCCGCGCGTAGAGCCGGTCGTCCAGTTTGACGCGGATCGCCATCAGATCGTCGCCGCCAGCTCGTCGCGCATTCGGGCGCCGTGCTCGAACACCCGCGCAAGCACGAACAGCAGAAGCACGGCGAGCCAGCCGGTGAAGGAGAAACTCCACCCGGGCATTGAGGCGATGTCGGCTAGCGCCGAAAGAACGCCGTAGCCGAGATCGACGACCTGAATGCCGAGCAGAACCCAGGCGATCGTCGTAAGCCGCCGCGCGTTCGCAGCAACGAACGGGTCGCCGGCCTGAACAGTGCCGACGATAGCCCGCAGCCGGGTGAGGAGCAGATGGGCAAGCGGAACCATCGGCGCCGTGATGAGGATCGCCAGCCGCGCGGTTTGCAGCTGACGGATGGGCGAGATGGTCGGGTAATCCTGCGCCAATGCCGCAAGGATCGGGCCTTCCACCGCATAGCTGGCCGCAAAAAACGCCGCGAGGACGAACACCGACACGATGTTGAGAACGATGAGCAGCTTCAAAAGCGCCGCAACGCCTCGCATCAATGCGCCCGAAGAGTCGCTCATCACTGCGTTCCTTATCGTTCTTCGATGTGCATATATCGAATAACGATAAAGAACAACAGCTTTCTCAACAGCTTTCTACAGTGGCTCCCCGGAGGCCTCAGATGATCGGCTTGCCCCCGGTTACCGCAACGGTCGCGCCCGAGACGTAGCTCGCTTCGTCCGACGCCAGCATGACGTAGACCGGGGCAAGCTCGCGGGGCTGGCCGGGCCGCTTCATCGGCACCTGTTCGCCGAAGCTCTTCACCTTCTCGGCCGGCATGGTTGCGGGGATGAGCGGGGTCCAGATCGGCCCCGGCGCGACGCAATTGGCGCGAATGCCGCGCTCCGCAAGCATCTGCGCCAGCCCGCCGGTGAAGTTCTGGATCGCGCCCTTGGTGGAGGCGTAGGCAAGCAGTTCCTGGCTTGGCGTGTCGGCCTGAACCGAGGTGGTGTTGATGATCGCGCCGCCCTCTTTCATGTGGCCAATGGCGGCTTTCGTCAGGTAGAACATGGCGTGGATGTTGACCGCGAAGGTCTTCTGCCACTCCTCGTCGCTGATCTCCTCGATGCCTGAGAAGGTGTCCTGGTGGGCGGCGTTGTTGACCAGGATGTCGAGCCCGCCGAACGCCTCGGCGGTGCGGGCGACCATGTCGCGGCAATGGGCCGGATCGGCAATGTCGCCTGGCAGCAGCAAGGCCTTGCGCCCCGCACCCTCGATCAGCGCCTTTACCGCGTCGGCATCCTCCTGCTCTTCGGGGAGGTAGCCGATCGCCACGTCGGCGCCTTCGCGGGCGTAAGCGATGGCGACCGCGCGGCCGATGCCGCTGTCGCCGCCGGTGATCAGCGCCTTCTTGCCGGCGAGGCGGCCGGAGCCCTTGTAGCTCTCCTCGCCATGATCCGGCACCGGCTCCATGCGCTGCGTGAGGCCGGGCATCGGCTGGGGCTGGTCGGGGAAGGGCGGCTTGGGATCTTCGGTCACGGCGGGCTCTCCAAAAAGGTAAACCCGGCAAGCGCTGGAACGCCCAAGCGGTTCCTCAGCCGATCGCCTGGAGAAGGCCTTCGAACAGGCGGCGGCCGTCCTGGCGCCCGTGGGCGGGCTCGGCCGCCCGCTCCGGGTGGGGCATCATGCCGAGCACCTTGCCGTTGTCGCTGAGGATTCCCGCGATGTCGCGCGCGGAGCCGTTGCACTCGCCCGAATAGCGAAAGGCGACCCGGCCTTCGCCTTCCAGCCGGTCGAGCGTTTCCAGGTCGGCCTGGTAGTTGCCGTCATGGTGGGCCACCGGGATGAGCACTTCCTCGCCCGCTTGGTAGCCCGACGTGAAAGCGGATTGGCTGTTCTCGACCTTTACCGCCACGTCCCGGCAGATGAAGCGGATGCCGGCATTGCGCATCAGCGCGCCCGGCAGCAGCCCCGCCTCAGTGAGGATCTGGAAGCCGTTGCACACCCCAAGCACCGATGCGCCGCGCTCCGCCGCCGCCTTCACCGCGCCCATCACCGGCGAGCGCGCCGCCATCGCGCCCGAGCGCAGGTAATCGCCGTAGGAAAAGCCGCCCGGAACGGCGATCAGATCGAGTCCGGCAGGAAGCTCCGTCTCGCGGTGCCAGACCATGACCGGCCTGGTGCCGGTGACCGCCTCCAGGGCCACCGCCATGTCCCGGTCGCAATTGGAGCCGGGAAAAACGATGACCGCACTTTTCACTGCGCCGCCGCCGCCAGGGTGTCGCCGCGCTCGACCCGGAAATTCTCAATCACCGTGTTGGCAAGCAGCTTGCGACACATCGCCTCGACGTCCTCGTCCGAAACGCCGTCGGCAAGGTCGAGCTCGATCAGCTTGCCCGCCCGCACATCGTTGACGCCATGGAAGCCCAGCCCCTCCAGCGCGTGGTGGATCGCCTTGCCCTGCGGGTCGAGCACTCCGTTCTTCAACGTGACGTAGACTCGGGTCTTCATGGCTGGCCTGCTCGCTCGCGGGAGGATGACGCGCCTATGCCGGGCGGCGGCGCGGCGGGCAAGCCTCGCTTGCGGGCCCACTCGCTTGCGGGACCGATCCCCACCCCCTATCTCCTAGCCATGGCCGAAGCCCAACAAATCGCCCTCAGCGCCTCCGCGGCCGCCCGCGTCGCCGCAATTGCCCATCGCACCGGCAAGGCGCCGATCCTGCGCCTGGCTGTCGAGGGCGGAGGCTGCGCCGGCTTCTCCTACCGCTTCGGCCTTGCCGACGAAGTGGAAGCGGAAGACCTTGCCACCGTACGCGACGGAGTCACCCTGGTGGTCGACGAAATGACGCTGGATCTCGTCCGCGGCGGCGAAGTCGATTACGTCGAAAGCCTCGGCGGCGCCGCCTTCCAGGTCAAGAACCCCAACGCGGCGTCGGGCTGCGGCTGCGGCTCGAGCTTCAGCGTCTGATCTTCGTGCCCGTGGCGCTCCGCGCCCGCTGCCGCTAGGATAAAGCCCCATGAGCGACATCACCATCCGCGCCGTCGAGGACGCCGCCGACCGCAAGACCTTCGTCGATCTGGCTTATTCCTTGAACAAGGACGACCCGAACTGGGTGCCGCCCTTGAAGACGGAAGTGCACGGCCTGATCGATGCGCGCACCAACCCCTGGTTCGAACATGCCGAGGCGCGGCTGTTCCTGGCCGAGCGGGGCGGCGAGGTGGTCGGCCGGATTTCGGCGCAGGTCGATCAGCTCGTTCAAGTCCACATGGGGCAGGGCACCGGGCAATGGGGCATGCTCGAGGCCATCGACGAAGAGGTCGCCCGCGCCCTTCTCCACCGTGCCGAAAGCTGGCTTCGGGGCCGCGACATGACCCGCTCGATCGGCCCGTTCAGCTTGTCGATCTGGGATGAACCGGGCCTGTTGGTCAAAGGCCACGACACCGCGCCGACGGTGATGATGGGCCACAACAAGCCCGAATACCAAGGCTGGGTGGAGCGTCACGGCTACCTCGGCATCCACGATCTCTTCACCTATGACGTCGATGTCACCACGCCTTTCCCGCCGATCGTCGATCGCATCGTCAGATCGGGCGAAAAGAACCCGCGGATCAAGATCCGCAAGGTCGACAAGTCGAACTTCGAGGAAGAAGCGCGGCTGCTGCTCGGCATCCTCAACGACGCATGGTCGGACAATTGGGGCTATATCCCACTCACCGAAAGCGAGATCGCTTATGCCGGCAAGAAGCTGAAACCGATCGTCTTCGAGGATCTGATCCGCGTCGCGGAGGTGGACGGGGAGCCGGTCGCCTTCATGATGACGCTTCCCGATCTCAACGAATTCACCCGCGATCTGAACGGCCGCCTGTTTCCGTTCGGCTGGGCGAAACTGCTGTGGCGGCTGCGGGTGCCGCGCTCGAAGGCGATGCGGGTGCCGCTGATGGGCGTGGTGAAGCGCCTCCATGCGACCCGGCTCGCAAGCCAGCTCGCCTTCATGCTGGTGGAGTTCATCCGCCGCGAGGCGATCGTCCGCTACGGCACCTCGCGCGGCGAGTTCGGCTGGATCCTCGAAAGCAACGGACCGATGGTGTCCATGGCCGAAGCGATCGGCGCGGAGATCAACAAGGTTTATCGGATTTACGAAAAGGCGCTCTGATCCCGGGGCAACCCTTCGGCTCGGGCGTCGTTCATTGGCGAACCATCAGTTTTTTGAGGGAAACCATGATCCGCACCGCCCCCGCATTCGCGCTCGCCGCCGCCTTCGCCCTTGCAGCCTGCGGCGGAAATACGGAGGCGGAGAACACCGCCGCCGCCCTGGAAGACGCGGCCAGCCAGTCCACGCCGGAAGCGGCCGCCGTTCTCGAAAATGCGGCGGACGAGATCAAGGACCAGAACGTCACCGCACCCATCTCGAAGCCCGGCTCCCCCGGCCAGCAGGCCATAGAGGCTGCCGGCAAGGCCCAGGCCAAGGCGACCGCCACCCCCGTCGCGCCAAAGAGCCAGGGTGCCAAGCCCCACGCCAAGGGCGACCCGGTCCCGGCCCCCAAGGTTACGACCGGCGCAGCCACGGACACGATGGAAAATCACGCCGGCCACTAACCCGCGCGCGCCGCGGGCTTCCGCTTAGCCGGGCGCCGCCGCCATGTTTCCTCCGCTCCCCGGCACCAGCCGGATGAGCCACATGTCCGGGACCGCGCCGAGCCGCAGCGGAAGGATGCTGGTGCCGACGCCCGCGCCGACGATCAGGGTCTTGCCCGCCTCGCGCACTAGGCCGCACGCATATCGGTCGCCAAAGTCCGACATGGTGGACACGGCGCCGACCAGCGGCAGCCGGATCTGCCCGCAATGCGTGTGGCCCGCCAGCATCAGCATCGGACCGGCTGGAAGCGCGCGAAACGGGTCGGGGCTGTGGCTGAGCAGGATCGGCAACCCGCCAACCTCACGCTGTCGGGCCAGGGTGCGAGGCAGGTCGGCATGGTCGGTGAAGTCGTCGTCCAGTCCAGCCAAGGCAAGCGGTTCTACCCGGACGGCATCGTTGGTGAGCACGGTGACTCCGATTGCCCGAAGCGCCGCTGTCGCCTCGCTGCTGCTGCGCCAGTGATCGTGATTGCCGAGCACCGCGAAGGTGCCGAGCCGGGATCGAAGCCCAGCCAACGGCGCCACCACGTCCTTCATCGCGTAGATCCTGGTCGCCACCGGCTTGTCGCCGATCAGATCGCCGGCGATCAGCACCAGATCCGGATGGAGCCTGTTGATCTGCGCTACGATTCGCGCCAGCCGGGCGGGCGGCATGTCCGGGCCGGCGACGTGAATGTCCGAGATCAGGAGCGCCGTCAGGGCTGGGCCCCCGTAGCCGGGCAGGACATATTCGGCGCGGCGCACCACCGGATCGAGGCAGGCGGTGCGGTACGCCCAGCCAAAAACGGCCAGCCCCGCAACGAGGAGCAGGGCTGCTACAACCAGGAAACGGCGGCGCGGCTTCGTCAGGCGAGTGCGCGCTGGAGGAGGTCCTGAGGGTCGAGGCCCAGGCGACGGATCTGATCGACCACGGCGGGCCAGCGCTGCTCCAGGAATTCCCTGCGCTCGTTCGACAGCAGCCGGCTCGAGGCGCCCTCGGCAACGAACATCCCAACGCCGCGGCGCACCACCACAAGGCCTTCGTCCTGGAAGGTCTGGTAAGCCTTGGCGACGGTGAGCGGATTGGCGCCATGTTCCGCCGCGAGGCTGCGCACGGAGGGGAGGGGGTCGCCCTCCCGCACCTTTCCTTCAAGGATCATCGCCGCGATCGTGTCGCGCAGGCGGAGGTAGACGGGGCGTTCTTCGCTCATCGCTGCTATACTGTACTAATACGGCGAGGGGGTCAAGCCGATGCCGGAGTCCAGCGCCTGACCACCTGTTCAAGTTCCGGCCTTGGCCGCTCTTCCTGCGCGGCGCCGAGGGTGCCGAGGAAGAAGAAGCCGGCGATCCGCTCGCCCGGGCGGCCGCCGATGCCGTCTAGCACTTCGGCCGAAAAGGTCGCCCAACCGGTCACCCAGCCGCCGGCGAAGCCGAGCGCATGAGTGGCGAGGAGGAGGTTCATGCACGCCGCGCCGCACGACAATTCCTGCTCCCACGCCGGAAACTTGGTGCCTTCCACGGGGGTGGAAAGAACGATCACGAGTTCCGGCGCCTGGTGCGCGAAGCTCTGCACCGCCTCCAGTTCGAGCCGCCCCGGCGCCTCCGCCTTGCCGGCGCGGTAGGCGCGCTCGAGCATCTCCGCGAAGGCTGTGCGATCTTCCTTGGCGACATGCGCGAAGCGCCAAGGCGCGAGCTTGCCGTGGTCCGGAACCCTGGTCGCGATTTCGAAGATGGTGCGCAGCTGCCCGGAATCCGGGCCGGGCTCGATCAGATCGCGCGGCCGCCCGGAGCGCCGGGTGCGCAGCAGCGCAAGCGGCGAGGAAAGGTCGTTGAACATAAGCCGGGCGCTAGCAGCCTTGCCCGCCCGCAACAATCGGCTTCACAAGCCGAATTTCCCCGCTACTGTGCCGGCCCAACAGGCACCCCACGGGTGTAAAAAAGCACAAGAGGACGCTGGTTATGGGCCTGAAGGATATCTCCTTGTGGAATGAGGGCGACTGGATCGCCGTCATCGCGCTCGTCCTGCTCGCCGCCTTCCTTGCCACCGGCGCGATGATCGCGGCCGGCAAGAAGCCGGAATTCGCGGGCCATCCCAAGGGCCTCTACATGCTGTTCTTCGCCGAGATGTGGGAGCGTTTCTCCTTCTACGGCATGCGGGCGCTGCTGATCTTCTACCTGGTCCAGCATTGGGCCTTCGCCGACGACAAATCGAACCTGATCTACGGCTCCTACCTGTCGTTGGTCTACATCACGCCTGTGCTCGGCGGCTATCTGGCCGACCGTTATCTCGGTCAGCGCCGCGCGGTGGTGTTCGGCGGCCTGCTGCTCGCGCTCGGCCACGGCTTCATGGCGTTCGAAGGCAGCGGCGGGCAGAACGATCCGGCGATCAACGTCTTCTGGCTTGCCCTGGCGCTGATCATCGTCGGCTCTGGCTTCCTCAAGGCCAACATCTCGGTGATGGTCGGCCAGCTCTACAGCCGCACCGATATCCGCCGCGATCCGGCCTATACGATCTTCTACATGGGCATCAACGTCGGCGCCGCTTTGGGCACCATCCTGGTCGGCTATCTCGGCCAGACGCTTGGCTGGGGCTGGGGCTTCGGCCTTGCCGGCATCGGCATGCTCCTCGGCCTCATCGTCTTCGTGCTCGGCAAGAGCGCGCTTCGCGGTGCGGGCGAGGCGCCGGCGCCGCTCACCAGATCGCGCGAATATACGCTTTACGGCATCGGCCTTGGCGCCGTCGCCGTGATGTGGGCGCTGATCCAGTATCAGGACGTCATCCAGGGCCTGCTGATGGTCTCGGGCATCGCTTTGCTCGGCTACGTTCTCTTTCAAAGCTTCAAGCTTCCCAAGGAACCGCGCGAGCGCATGTTCGCGATCCTGTTCCTGATCGCCTTGAACCCGCTCTTCTGGGGTCTGTTCGAGCAGGCGGGCGGATCGATGAACCTGTTCACCGACCGCTATGTCGACCGCGGCGCCGTTCCGGCCTCGCTCTTCCAGTCGATCAACCCGATCTACATCATCCTGCTCGCGCCCCTGTTTGCGGGCCTTTGGCAGTGGCTCGGCACCAAGGGTCGGGAGCCTTCCGCGCCGGCCAAGTTCGGTCTTGCGCTGCTGCAGATGGGGCTTGCCAACCTCGCCCTCGTCTGGGGCGCCGAGGCGTACGGCGTGGCGGCGATGACGCCCGTCATCCTCGTTTTCCTTTATTACCTCCTCGCCACCACCGCCGAGCTTTGCCTCTCGCCGGTCGGCCTGTCGGCCATGAACCGGCTCGCGCCGAGCTACCTCGCGTCGCTGATCATGGGCGCCTGGTTCTACATGACGGCGGTCGGCAATTTCGTTGCGGGCAAGATCGGCGAAGCGACTGGCGGCCACGACGGCGAGATGAGCAAGCAAGGCCTGCTCGACATCTACGGCACGTTCGGCTGGATTTCGATCGGCGTCGCCGTGGCCGTGCTTGCGGTCAGCCCGATCGTGAAGCGCTGGATGCACCTCGACACGCTCGAGGACGACAATGCGAACGAGGAGCTTGCCGGCTACAAGCAGGCCGGCGGCGATCACGGGCAGGACGCCGGCCTGTTCCCGAACCGCGAGACCAAGCCGGAAGACAAGCCGCTCTAACCCGCACGAAGACTTCACGAAGGGGATCACCCGCCCGATGCGATTGCCACTGCTGACGAGCGTCGTTTTTGCCGCTCTGCTGAGCGCCTGCGCGCAAAACGACCGCCCCCAGACCGCGTCGGGCGAGGGGTCGGCCAAGGCCAAGCCGGCCAGCTATTCGCGCGATCCCTTCCCCTCCACCTACCGCGTCTATCCCGGCGTGGTCACCGCGATCACCGGCGCGACCATATTCGACGGCGACGGACGGCGGATCGACAACGGCACGGTGGTGCTCGCCGATGGCGTCATCCGCGCCGTGGGCGGCGCCGACACGCCGATCCCCGAAGGCGCGAGCCGGATCGACGGCACCGGCAAGTGGGTGACGCCGGGCGTGATCGACGTCCACAGCCACCTCGGCGACTATCCCAGCCCCTCGGTGGAAGCCCATCAGGACGGCAACGAGGCGACCGGGCCGGTGCGCGCCGAAGTCTGGGCCGAACACAGTATCTGGCCGCAGGATCCGGGCTTCACCCGCGCCCTCGCCAATGGCGGCGTCACCTCGATGCACATCCTTCCGGGCTCCGCCAACCTGTTCGGCGGCCGCGGCACCACGGTGAAGAATGTCCCCGGCCGCACCATGCAGCAGATGAAGTTCCCCGGCGCACCCTACAGCCTCAAGATGGCCTGCGGCGAAAACCCGAAGCGCGTCTACGGCAGCCGCAACCAGATGCCGGCCAGCCGCATGGCAAACGTCGCGGTGATGCGGCAGACCTGGGCCCGCGCTGCCGAGTATAAGCGCAAGTGGGACGCCTACGAAAAGAATGGCGGCGAGGCGCCGGCCCGCGACCTTCAGATGGACACGCTACGCGGCGTTCTCGCGGGCGAGATCCTAGTCCAGAACCACTGCTACCGCGCCGATGAAATGGCCAACATCATCGATATGTCGAAGGAGTTCGGCTACCACGTCTCGGCCTTCCACCACGCCGTCGAAAGCTACAAGATCGCCGACCTGTTGAAGGCGAACGGCATCTGCTCGGCGATGTGGGCCGATTGGTACGGCTTCAAGATGGAGGCCTATGACGGCATCCACGAGAACATCCCGCTGGTCCACAATGCCGGGGCCTGCGCCATCGTCCATTCCGACGATCCCAACGGCATCCAGCGCCTCAACCAGGAAGCCGCCAAGGCGCTCGCTTACGGCCGCAAGGCCGGCATCCAGATTTCCGATGAAGTCGCCTGGACCTGGCTCAGCTCCAACGCCGCCAGGGCGATCGGCATCTACGACAAGACCGGCAGCCTCACCCAAGGCAAGATGGCCGACGTGGTGCTGTGGAACGGCCACCCGTTCAGCGTCTACACCCGCCCCGAGCGCGTGTGGGTTGACGGTGCCCTGATGTACGACGCCAACGACCCCAAGCGCCGCGGCGTAACCGATTTCGAGCTGGGCCAGCCGGGCGAAGGGGATGTGAAGTGATGGGCGCCGACCAACTCCCCTCCCTGAAAGGGAGCGGCCGGGGGAGGGTCGCGAGGCAACGCCTCGCTTCCGGCAAAGCCGGAACCCACTACACCCGCACAGCCCTCGCCAACACCCAAAGCGCCTCCGAGGGCATCGAGCCCGCTCCTGCGCTCAACCCACCCCTTGATCCCCTCCCTCCCAGGGAGGGGTGGAGTTTGCCCGTGGCACGCACCTTGAAAGCCTTGCTCCTTTCGGCCTCTCTCCTCGCCAGCCCGGCGCTTGCCCAAACCATCGCCATCACCGGCGGCACCCTGGCCCTGGGTGATGGTTCGGAGCCGATCCAGGGCGGCACGGTGGTCGTACGCGATGGCCGCATCGTCGCGGCCGGCGCCAATGTCGCCATCCCGGCGAACGCGCAGCGGGTCGACGCCACCGGCCGCTGGGTCACGCCCGGCATCGTCAGCGGCTTCTCGCGGGTCGGCATCGTCGAAGTCGACGCGGTAGATTCCACCAACGACATTTCCGCCAACGACTCGCCGTTCAGCGCTGCCATCGACGTCGTCCCGGCCGTGAACCCGCGCACCACCGCGATCGCGATCAGCCGCAGCGCCGGCGTCACCCGCGCCGCCGTCGCCCCCGGCACCGCCAGGAGCATCTTCGCCGGCCAGGGCGCCGTCATCGATCTCGGCGACGACATGGAGCCGATCACCCGCGCCCGCGCCTTTCAGTTCGTCGAAATGGGCGAGGATGGCGCATCGGAAGCCGGCGGCAGCCGCGCGGCCCTGTACGTCCTGTTCCGCAACGCCCTTCGCGAGGCGCGCGACCTGTCCCGCTATTCCGGCATTTCCGGCGGGGCCGGCGCCCAGCGCCAGGCGCGCGCCAACGATCAGCGCGATCTGCCGCTCGAGGAAGTGCCGGGCGACCGCATGCTCGGATCGGGCGTTCAGCGCGGCGACGACGTGCTTCTCACCCGCTTCGACGCGGCGGCGCTCGTGCCGGTCCTTCAAGGCCGTCAGCTCCTCCTGGTCCATGTCGAGCGCGCCAGCGACATCATCCAGGTGCTCGGCCTGAAGCGCGAATTCCCGAACCTGCGGCTCGTCCTTGTCGGCGCCACCGAAGGCTGGACGATCGCCAACCGGATCCGCGCCGCCGGCGTGCCGGTGATCGCCAATGCGCTGAACGATCTGCCCGCCTCCTTCGAGCAGCTCGCCGCCACCCAGTCCAACGTCGCGCGGCTCAAGCATGCCGGCGTGCCGGTCAGCCTCGGCCAGATCAACAACGAGGAAGGCCATCAGCTCCAATGGTCGGCCCAATATGCCGGCAATCTCGTCGCATTGGGCAAGCTGCCCGGAGCCGCCGGCCTGACCTGGGGCGAGGCGCTGCAGACCATCACCTCCGCCCCCGCCGAAGCGCTCGGCATGGGGGCCGAGATCGGCTCCTTGAAGACCGGCCGCCGCGCCGACGTTGTGATCTGGGACGCGGATCCGCTGGAGAATGGCTCGACTCCGGTCATGGTGCTGATCGACGGCGTCCAGCAGCCGCTGGAGAATCGTCAGACCAAGCTTAGGAATCGCTATATGCGATCCACTGAGGGCGATCTCCCCAAGGCCTACCAACGGTGACCGCCCAATACGGATTGCGCCCCGCAGTCCGTAGCCATGCCCGGGCATGGCGGTCGTGATCATGCACGCTAGCCTGGCGATGGCGACAACGGCCTTTGTCGGCTCGCATCTGGCTATGTCCCACCCCTATCGCACCCGGCTCGTCCAGACCTTTGGCGAGGCGGCGTTCACCGGCGTTTATTCGGTGGTCGCCGCGCTCACCCTGCTCTGGATGATCCTCGCTTACGCCGCCATCGATGTCTCCGTGCCGTTCTGGATCGCGCCCGACTGGTGGATGTGGGCGGCCTCCGCGCTGATGCTGTTCGCCTCGATCCTGCTCGTCGCCGCCTTCGTCAAGAACCCGGCCTTCCCCCACCCGCATCCCAAGAAGAACATGAGCCGGCCCGCCACCGGCGTGTTCGCGGTCACCCGCCATCCGATGAACTGGGCGATCATCCTTTGGGCGCTGGTCCACCTCACGCTCTGGTGGTCGCCAAGGAACATCATCGTCGCGCTCGGCATGCTGATCCTCGCCCTCCTCGGCTCGATCGGTCAGGACCGCAAGAAGCGCGCGGTGGTCGGGCAGAAATGGCGGGACTGGGAGGCGCGGACCAGTTTCATGCCGTTCGGCGCGCTGTTCAGCGGCCGCGCGAAGTGGCCCAACGCCGCGCCCGGCTGGATCGCATTCGGCGGCGGGTTGGCGATCTGGCTGCTCGTCACCTGGTTCCACGCGCCGAACGTGTCGCCGGTCGCACTGCTCCTCGGCAGCGGCTCCTAGCTCTCCGCGTCGGCTTCCTGCTCCGAGATCGCGTCGAGCACCGCTTCCGGCGCGACGTCCTTTTTAAGCTCCTCCACCTCCTCGCCGCCGACGTCGTGCACGCCGAGACGGTCGCGGATCGCATCCACCATGGCGACCAGCCTGGTCACCTCATGCTCGGCAAGCAGGCTGATCTGCAGGTCGAGGTCGGCGCGCTGGTCGGCGGCCTTGGCCATCCGGTTCTGGCTGATCAGCACAAAGGTGGAGAGAAAGATCGCGGCCACCGACGCCAGCATCGCAAGGATGATGAATTCGGGATCGAACGGCTTCACCCCCGGCACCAGCCCCAGGTTCGCCGACACCCACAAGCCGACCAGCACCAGGTTCACGTAGACGAACAGCATCGAGCCGGTGAAGCGGGTGATCGCGCTCGCCACCCGTTCCTCGATCCCGGCCTTGGACGCTTCCTCGCGCCGCCGCCGCTCGAGCGCTTCGATGTTGCGGGAAAGCGCGCGGTTGAGGCTGCCGGGCTGCGGCGGGGGAACGGTTGGATCGGTCACGCGCAGCACAACCCCCGCAGCGTCCATCGGTTGCTCAGGCGGAGCTTTTCGCTTCGCCGTCGCTGAGCAGGACATCCTCCTCGCTCGTCTCCGCCTCGTCGAAGCCGCTCCGGCGGGCGACGGTGGCGGCAACCGCCACGTCCATCGTCACGTTGCCGACCGTGCGGAAAAGATCGGGCACGGTCTCCACCGCGATGAGAAGCGCCAGCGGCTCGAGCGGGACGCCCATCGCCAGCGCGATCGGCGCGGTGTTGGTGACGAAGCTCACCTGACCGGGCAGGCTGATGGCGCTGAACGTCGTGATCGCCGCCACCACCACGCCCATCGCGATCTGCGCCGGGCTGAGGCTCATCCCGTACCAATGGGCGATATAGAGCACGACGGCCATGTTCATACCCGGGCCGGTCGCCCGGAACAGCGCAACGGCGAGGGGCAGGGAGACGCCCGAGGCCGCAACCGGCACGTCGAGGCGCTCCGACGATTTAAGCATCGCCGGCAGGCTGGCCAGCGACGATTGGGTGCTGAAGCCGACCGCCTGGGCCGGCGCCACCGCCTTCGCGAACCGCCGCAGCCCCAGGCGGGCGCCGACGACGGCAAGTGGATAGGCCAGCAGGAGGATGACGATTCCGACCGAGGAGACGATCGCGACATAATGGAGCAGCGCCTTGAAGGCGTCGTCGCCAGCGCGGACGCCGACCACATAGGCCAAAGCCAGGACCCCGATCGGCCCAAGCCAGAGCAGCCAGTTGACGATCACGATCATCGCTTCGGCAATCGCCCGGAAAAGACCTACCACCTGGCCGCGCCCCTCGGCCGGAATCTTGGTCAGCGCAAAGGCGAACAAGGTCGCGAACACGACAAGCGGCAGGATCTGGTCCGAAGCCGCCGCCGCCACCGGGTTGGACGGAACGATCGACCGCAGGAAATCGCCGAAGCCAGGCACCGTCTCGACCGGCTTGGCGGTGGTCAGCGCCGAGCTCAGCGCCTGCGCCGCGTCGGCGCCCATCGGGAACAGGCGAAGCAGCAGCGGCACGAACAAGGCCGCGAAGATGGCCGAGAACCACAGGATGATCACCATCAGGCCAAACGATCTGCCCGCGACCCGGCTGCCGCGCGCCGCTTCGGCGCTCTCCGCGATCCCGGTGACGAGCAATGCCACCACCAGCGGCACGATCGTCATCTGCAGCCCGCGAAGCCAGATCTGTCCGATCGGCTCGACCAGCTCCGCGGCCCGCGGCGCCCAGGCGAACTTGGCGGTGAAGATGCCGAGCAGGAGCCCGGCGGCGAGGGCGGCGAGGATGCGGGTGGACTGCTTCATGCTCACCGTCTTAGCGCCCGCCTTTCGCCTGTGGAAGGAGCGGGGTGATTGCGCATCCCACCCGTCTGGCCTCTCACGCTTGCCCGCGCTAAGGGCCGAGCGAACGACCAGGGTGAAAAGCATGGCGCGCAAGTTCTTCGGCACGGACGGAATCCGCGGCCGCACCAACCAGAACCCGATGACCGCCGAAATGGCGCAGCGCGTCGGCCAGGCGGCGGGCGCCCACTTCCTGCGCGGCGACCACCGCCACCGGGTGGTGATCGGCAAGGACACGCGTCTGTCCGGCTACATGATGGAAACCGCGCTCATCTCCGGCTTCACCAGCGTCGGCATGGACGTGGTCATGGTCGGCCCCGTGCCCACCCCGGCGGTCGCGCTGCTCACCAAATCGATGCGCGCCGATTTGGGCGTGATGATCTCGGCAAGCCACAATCCGTATTACGACAACGGCATCAAGCTGTTCGGGCCGGACGGCTTCAAATTGTCGGACGCCGACGAGGCCGCGATCGAGATTCTGCTTGAACAAAAGCCGATGCTGGTCGACGCACCCCAAATCGGCCGCGCCCGCAAGATCGAAGACGCCCGCGGCCGCTACATCCACTTCGCCAAGTCCACTTTCCCCGAGGAACTGCGCCTCGATAACTTGAAGGTCGTCATCGATTGCGCCAACGGCGCCTCCTATCAGACCGCCCCCGCTGCGCTTTGGGAGCTTGGCGCGGAAGTGGTGGCGATGGGCGTCTCCCCCAACGGCACCAACATCAACGACGGTTGCGGCTCCACCGCTCCCGCCGCGCTCCAGGCGCGCGTCGTGGAGGAGGGCGCTCATATCGGCATCGCCCTCGACGGCGACGCCGACCGGCTGATCGTGGTCGATGAAAAGGGCCAGATCGTCGACGGCGACCAGCTCATGGCGGTGATCGCCATGTCCTGGGCGCGGCGCGGCATGCTGGAAGGCGACGGCGTCGTCGCCACCGTGATGTCAAATCTCGGTCTCGAACGCTTCCTCGAAGGCAACGGCCTGGAGCTGATCCGCACCCAGGTCGGCGACCGCTATGTGCTGGAAGCGATGCGCGAGCGCGGCTTCAACGTCGGCGGCGAGCAATCCGGCCACATCATCCTCTCCGATTACGCCACCACCGGCGACGGCCTGGTCGCCGCCCTCCAGATCCTCGCCTGCCTTGTCGAGGACGGACGCTCGGCAAGCGAAGTGCTCCACGTCTTCGAACCCTTGCCCCAGCTCCTCAAGAACGTCCGTTTCACTGGCGGCGCACCGCTGGAGGCCGACAGCGTCAAGGCCGCAATCGCCGCCGGCGAAGCCCGCCTCGCCGGCACCGGCCGCCTCCTGATCCGCAAATCCGGCACCGAACCGCTCATCCGGGTGATGGCGGAAGGCGAGGACCAGGCCCTGGTGGAAGCCGTGGTCGACAGCATCTGCGAGGCGGTGAAAGCGGCGTGAGGATGAACCCCAAAAAGTATTACTTTTTGGGGTGGGAGCCATGACCCCCCGGATCCTCATCATCGCGGGCTCCGACTCCGGCGGCGGCGCGGGCATTCAGGCGGACATCAAAACCGTCACCATGCTCCAGGGCCACGCAATGACCGCGATCACCGCGCTGACCGCCCAGAACACGCTGGGCGTCACCGGCGTCATGCCCGTCCCCGCCGAGTTCGTGATCCGGCAAATGGACGCGGTGATCTCCGATATCGGAGTCGATGCGGTGAAGATCGGCATGATCGGCTCGCCCGAAACCGCCCACGCCGTCGCCGACCGCCTCGAACACCTCGCCGTCCCGATCGTCTTCGATCCGGTGATGGTCGCCACCAGCGGCGCGCTCCTCGCCGACGAAGCCACGATCGCCGCCTTCGGCCGCCTGATGCGCCTCGCCTCGGTGGTCACCCCCAACATCCCCGAGCTCGAAGCGCTTGGCGGCGAGCAGGCGGTGCTCGCCCACGGCTGCCACCTCCTCGCCAAGGGGGGCCATGCGGAGGGGCATTGGATCGTCGACCGCCTGATCGCTCCCTCCGGCGAAGAAGTCCGCCGCTTGGAAGCCAAGCGCTTCGACACCGACGACACCCACGGCACCGGCTGCACGCTTGCAAGCGCCCTCGCCACCGGCCTCGGCCGCGGCTTCCCCATCGCAAAGGCGTTCGGCGACGCGGTGTGCTTCACCCGGATCGCGATCCTCGAAGCGCCCGGCCTCGGCGAGGGCAGCGGCCCGCTCGGCCAGCAATACGCCACCGACTTCCAGTGGGGCGAGCGGGACCACGATTAATGCCCCGTCATTCCCGCGAAAGCGGGAATCCCGCTTCTTCCTTCTTCCCAAACAGGAACAGAAGCGGGATCCCCGCTTTCGCGGGGATGACGGAAGAAGAACGGCCCACAAGATATTCACCGCGCCACCTAGCGCCCGCCGTTAACCCATTCTAATCTCAGGCCATGGCGCGTCCCTGCTTCAAGCTCGAGAAGATCCACCCCACCCCGCTCGCCGGCGTCGACGAAGCCGGGTGCGCGCCGCTCGCAGGGCCTGTCGTCGCCGCCGCGGTGGTGCTCGACCGTGAGAACTTCCCGCGCGGCATCGACGACTCCAAGGTCCTCCCCGCCCCGGTGCGCGAGGCGATCTGCGCCCGCCTCTACAAGGTTGCCCGCGTCGGCGTCGGGATCGCTTCCGTCGAGGAGATCGACTCCATCAACATCTACTGGGCGCGCATGCTGGCGATGACCCGCGCCGTCGAAGCATTGGGCTTCGACCCCGAGATGATCCTGGTCGATGGCAACCGCTGCCCCAGGTGGCAGCGCCCGTCGCTCGCCATCGTCGCGGGCGATGGCAAGTGCCGCTCCATCGCCGCCGCCTCCATCGTCGCCAAGGTCACCCGCGACCGCATCATGTTCGACTATGCCCGCGAACACCCAGGCTACGGCTGGGAAACCAACAAGGGCTATCCCACGCCCCAGCATTACCGCGCCTTGGACGCGCTCGGCCCGACGGTGCTGCACCGCCGAAGTTTCGCCCCAGTGCGTGCCTGCCTCGAAGCCCGGGGCGAGCTGCCGGTGGCGCCGCAGCAGTTGGTCGGCCTCTAAATCAAACGCCTGGGCCTTCTGGCGAAAGCAGATTATTCTCCCAGCGCCGGACGGGAATGGAGCAGGTGGTGGGAGAGCTTTTGCTGTGGGCCAGCGTGTCGATCTTCGGCCTCACGCTTCTGCTTCTGTGTATCCGGCCGGCCGGCCGCCTCGGCTTTTTCATCGTCAGCCTTCTCGCATCCGCCGCCCTGAACTGGACGATCGGCGACCGCGATCTCCACGGCGAAGGCATCGTCTTTGTGTGCCTGCCGCTGCTGCCTGCCATCGCCGCAATACTTGCCGAGGTTATTTTCCGCATCTGGCGCCTGGCGCGCCGCTCGGCGCCTCGACCGCAGCCGGAATAAGGCCGCGAACTTTGACGATCAGGCTGAGTCCTCCGGGCAACACCACTTCATATTGAGTCTTAACAGTGGGCCGACACGCTAGCCCTTGCGTGGGACTCGTTCCGTTCCCGGCATGTTAACCATTTTCTTAACCCCCTTCGCTAAACGCCTGATCTTGACCGGGGAGTCCGGCTGACTCACTCTGGCGCCTGTTCAACCGGGGGGCGGGATTCGAATGACAGTGTTGACGCGTGTTGGTGCCGGGGTGCGGCGCGCCAAAGTGGAAGCGCCCACCGCCGACCTGCCGCTCAATCAGATCCTCCAGGAAGATTGCGTCCTCGCGATGTCGCGCCTTCCGACGGCCAGCGTCGATATGATCTTCGCCGATCCGCCCTACAACCTTCAGCTCGGCGGCGACCTGTTCCGGCCCGAAGGCGGCCGCGTCGATGCGGTGGACGACGATTGGGACAAGTTCGACACCTTTGCCGCCTACGACCAATTCACCCGCGCCTGGCTGAAGGAAGCGCGCCGCATCCTCAAGCCCAACGGCACCCTGTGGGTGATCGGCAGCTACCACAATATCTTCCGCGTCGGCGCGGCGTTGCAGGACGCGGGCTATTGGATCCTCAACGACATCGTCTGGCGCAAGTCCAACCCGATGCCCAACTTCCGCGGCACCCGCTTCACCAACGCGCACGAGACCCTGATCTGGGCGAGCCGCTCGGAAGACAGCCGCTACACCTTCAACTACCGGGCCATGAAGGCGCTCAACGACGAGCTCCAGATGCGCTCCGACTGGCTGCTGCCGATCTGCTCGGGCGGCGAGCGGGTGAAGGGGGAGGGGGGCGCAAAGGCCCATCCTACCCAGAAGCCCGAGGCGCTGCTCTACCGCGTGCTGCTCGCCTGCACCAACAAGGGCGACGTCGTGCTCGACCCGTTCTTCGGCACCGGCACCACCGGCGCGGTGGCCCGCCGCCTGGGCCGCAACTGGATCGGCATCGAGCGCGAGAAGCGCTATGTGAAGGTGGCGCACGAACGCATCGCCTCCACGCTCGAACTCGACGAAAGCGCGATGAAGACCATGGCGTCGAAGCGCACCGCGCCCAAGGTGCCGTTCGGATCGCTGGTCGAAACCGGCTGGATCGCGCCGGGCACCCCGCTCACCGACGCCAAGGGCCGCTTCCAGGCCACGGTCTGCGCCGACGGCTCGATCGAGCGCGAGGGCGAGCAAGGCTCGATCCACAAGGTCGGCGCCACCGCCCAGGGCGCCCCGTCGTGCAACGGCTGGACCTTCTGGCACATGGAATGGGAAGGCGCGCTTCAGCCGCTCGACGCCTTGCGCCAGCGCTACCTGCTCACTCTCGACTGATCGCCCCAGCACAAAGCACGTAGGAACCGCGTGCGGACGCGGCTTGTTCTCCCTCGGCACACACCGAAGGAGCGCATTCCCATGGCAGGCGACAAAGACCCCTTCCGCGCGGCGGAAGCCCAGGCGGCCGAGCAGAAGCAGCAGCGCGAGGACGGCCAGGCCGAAAACGAAACCCAGGGTGAGGCGCAGGAGCCGACCACCGCCGACTTCCAATCCTATGATGAGAAGGTCGGCTCCGAGGTAAAGGGCATCGAGGGCGCCAGCGCCGGCGGCCCCGCCGCCTAGGCGCACGCCGCCATGCGTCCCAACCTCAAGCCCCTGTCGCGCCAGACGATCGTCATCACCGGCGCGACCAGCGGCAACGGCCTCGCCGCCGCGCAGGGCGCCGTTCGGCGCGGCGCGGCGGTGGTGCTCGCCGCCCGCAATCAGGACGCGCTGGAGCGGGTTGCCGCCGACCTGAGAAGCGCCGGCGGCCGGGTCGCGATCTGCGCCGCGGATGTCGCCAGCGAGGAGGATATCGAACGCATTGCCGCCACCGCCATCGAGCGTTTCGGCGGCTTCGACACCTGGGTCAACGACGCCGCCGCCGCCACCTACGGCACCGTCGAGGAATTGACGATGGACGACCATCGCCGGGTCTTCGACGTCAACTATTTCGGCCTGCTGATGGGCTCGCGGGTCGCCGCACGCCACCTGCGCACCCGCGGCGGCGGCGCGATCGTCAACCTCGGCTCCGTTCTGTCCGACCGGGCGATGATCCTGCAGGGCGCCTATTCCGCCTCCAAGCACGCCGTCCAGGCCGCCACCGACGCGCTGCGCATGGAGCTGGAGCGGGAAGGGGCGCCGATCTCCGTCACCCTGATCAAGCCCGCCTCCATCGACACGCCTTATCCCGAGCATGCCCGCAACTACATGAACGCGCCGCCGCGCCTGCCCGCGCCGCTCTACGATCCGCGGCTGGTGGCGGACGCGATCCTGTTCGCCTGCGAGACGCCGCGCCGCAGCCTCTACGTCGGCGGCGGCGGCCTGCTCATCAGCCTTGCCGGCAAGTTCGCCCCGCGCCTGACCGATCTCGCCATGGAGCGGATAGGCGTCTCCGCCCAGCAAAAGCCCGGCGACCCCGGCGAAGGCGCCGCCCGCGACAACCTCTACGAAGCACGCTCCGACGGCCGGGTGGACGGCGCCCAGTCGGTCAACGTCCGCCGCACCAGCCTCCTCCTCCAGGCGCAGACCGAGCCGCTGACGCTCCCCTTCCACGCCGCCATGGCCGGCGTCCGCACCGCAATGCGCATGGCCGGCGGCATGCGGCGCCCGCGTCTCCCCAGCCTCAGGAGGCGGTGACAGGCGCGGTTCCTCCGCTATAAGGCGTCAAGCGTAGGGGGGATCATGATCGTATCGGGGGCGCGCGCGCCCATTTTCTGGGCCGGCTGCGGCGCCTTGATGCTGGGCGTCGCCCTGCACCTGCCGATGTACGCCGAAAGCTTGGTGGGCGGCCACCACATGGCCGACATGGGTCTCGACCCCACGATGATGATCGGCATGCTGCTGATCGCAGGGGGCGGTATCGCGGCCTTCTTCGGTGCCCTCCCCAACAGGAGCCGCGCCGCCCCAACCGGCGCTACCCGAATCCGCTACGAAGCGCCGGACTCGACGAAGCTCGGCGGCGCCCACTGGATCACGCTCCTCGTTCTGGTTCTCGGCCTGGTCATCGACACCATGAAGCCCGCCACCCTCGGCTTCGTCCTTCCCGGCCTCGCCCACGAATACGGCATCCCCCGCTCTACCGCCGCCCTCCTGCCGCTGGTGGCGCTGACCGGCACCGTCGTCGGCTCCATCCTGTGGGGCTATTTCGCCGACATTTACGGCCGCCGCGTGTCGATCATCCTGTCGACCATCATCTTCATCGCCACCTCCGTCTGCGGGGCGATGCCGCACTTCTCCTTGAACCTCCTGATGTGCTTCGTGATGGGCGCGTCGGCGGGGGGCATGATGCCCGTGGTGTACACCCTCCTTGCCGAGATCATGCCGCCGCGCTCGCGCTCGTGGGTGCTGGTCCTCGTCGGCGGCGCCGGCCTGATCGGCGGCTACCTCGCGGCAAGCTTCATCGCCTCGGTATTCGAGCCGAGCTACGGCTGGCGAAGCCTGTGGCTGCAGGGCTTCCCCACTGGAATCCTCCTGCTGCTGCTTGCCCGCTTCATTCCCGAAAGCCCCGAATTCCTGGTCAGCCAGGGCCGCACCGAAGAGCTCGCGGCCCTCGGCCGCCGCTTCGGCATCGTCGCCGCGCCGCCGTCCGAGCCCGACGCCGCCCCCGAAGCGGTGCAAAGCCACCGCAAAGTTACCTGGGCGCTGATCCTCACCGGCCTCGCCTGGAGCTTCGTCAATTTCGGCCTGCTGCTCTGGCTCCCGTCCGATCTCCAGGACCGCGGCTATTCCTCCGGCATCGCCAGCGGCATCCTCGCCAAGTCCGCGCTGATCGCACTGCCGACCGTGGCGATCGCCGCCTTCCTCTACAGCCGCTGGTCGAGCAAATGGACGCTTGTCGGCTCGATTCTGCTCACCGCCGTCTCCCTCGCCGCGACCTTGGTCATCGACCGGATCTCGTCCGAGCCGGCAATGGTGGTCGCGGTGGTCGCGCTCCTCATCATCGGCAGCAACGCGGTGATCGCCGTCCTCCTCCCTTACGCGGCGGAGAATTACCGGCTCGGCGTGCGCGGCCGCGGCACCGGAACCGTGGCGGGTGCAAGCAAGCTTGGTGGTGTAGCGGTGCAGACCGCGGCCCTCATCGGCTTCGTCCCCACCTTCGGCGCCGCCGCACTTGCGCTGATCGTCCCAATGGCCGCCGCCGCCGCCCTGGTCGCTTATGCCGGCCCCGAGACCCGCGGCCGAAGTCTGCGCGAACTCGAAACCGCTTAGCGCGGCGCCGTCACCACCTGCGCCCGGCCGTCATAAACGATCGCCGCATCCGCCGCCTCCAGCGCCAGCGCACGTGCCTTGCCCGGCCGGTTCCAGACGATCCGGAAACTCCGCCGCTCCGCCACCCCGGGAAAGCGCCCCTCGCGGGCCCCAAGGGTGAGCGTCCGCGCCTTCTCGTCCCAGCGCAGGGGAATGCGCGAATATGTGCCCTGCTCATATTGCATTGACACGCCGTCATCCTCGTACAGCGAGAATGCCCCGTCCGCGCCCGTATAGACGTGCAGGGTCACCGGCTTGCCCGACACATCCTCGGCCGTGCTCTGCACCTCCGGCCCCATCGGTACGATCGACCCGGCCCGCACGAACAAAGGCATATGCGCGTATGGGGCAGGGGCCTCGATGGTCCGCCCGCCCGCGAAGCTCCGCCCCGAATGGAAGTCGAACCAGCGCGTCCCGGCCGGCAGGTAGACGTCGCGCGAGCGCGCCTTGAACCGGGTCACCGGCGCGACAAGGAAAGCCGGCCCGAACAGATACTGATCCGCGATCCGCCGGACCTTGGGGTCGGCGGGGAAGTCCATCGCCAGCCCACGCATGATCGTGCCGTCGCGGTGATAGGTGTCGGCGGCCAGCGTGTAGATATACGGCATCAGCCGGTAGCGAAGCCGGTCGTACCACGCCATCGCCTGGTAGGTCGGCGAGCCTTCCGGCGACAGCTCGTAAATCTCCCGCTTCGGCGCCTCGCCATGGCTCCGGAACAGCGGCGAAAAGGCGCCGAACTGGAACCACCTGAGGTTCAACTCGCGCCACTCGGCCAGGTGCTCCGGATCGCCCTTTTGATACCGCTCCTCCAGCGCGAAGCCGCCGATATCGTGCGTCCAGTTGGGTATGCCGGACATCGAGAAGTTGACGCCCGCCGCGATCTGCTCGCGAAGGTCGTCCCAGCGCGAGGCGACATCGCCCGACCACACCGCCGAGCCGGTCCGCTGCAGCCCGCCCCAGCCCGCGCGGGTCAGAATGAACGGCCGCACGTCCGGCTTATATGCTCGCCACCCGTCGTAAACGCCCTCCGCGTGAACCAGCGGATAGGAGTTGAACAACGCCCCGCCCGGCCCGTCCGCCGTCGGCCCCATGCGGTAGGCCCGCTCCTCCAGCGACAGGTTGGAATGCATGTCGGGCTCGGTGGCATCCATCCACCAGGCATCGACGCCAAGCGCGGCAAGTCGCTCCTTCATCTGCCGCCAGTAAATCGCGCGGCCCTTTGCGCTGTAGGGGTCGTAGAAGGTGCTGAGGTAGCCCGGCCCCACCCAATCCTTGTCGCCGCTCTCCAAATTGCGCGTGTAGACCGCGCCCACCTTGGCAAGCTCCTTGTAGGTGTCGGTGCCGGGATAGAATTTCGGCCACACCGAGATCATGAACCGCGCGCCCAGCGCATGGACCCGCTCGATCATTCCTTTCGAGTCCGGGAAGCGCGCCGGGTCGAAGCGGTGGCTCCCCCAATCGTCCTCCCGCCAGTAGAACCAGTCCTGCACGATGTTGTCCAAGGGCAGCCGCCGCTTGCGATATTCCTCGACGACCCCGACCACTTCGTCCTGGTTCTGGTACCGCTGCCGGCTCTGCCAGAACCCATAAGCCCATTTCGGAAGCATCACCGCCTTGCCGGTAAGCTGGCGGTAGCCGGCGATCACCCCGTCCATGTCCTTGCCGCCGACATAATAATAATCGAGCCCGCGTCCCGCCTCCGAAGCGAACGAAATGGAGTGCCGGTCCGCTTGCGGAAGCGGATCGCTGTGGCGAAGCGCGATATAGCCCGCGTTGGGCTCCCACTCGATGCGGATGTCCGCGGGCCGCCCCGCCGTCATCGCCACGTCGAAATTGTGGTACCAGGGGTTCCAGTTCTGCCGCCAGCGCGACAGCACCTCCTTCCCATCCACGAACACCTTGGCATAGCTCGACGAATAGAGCCGGAAGCGGTGCAGCCCGCTCCTGTCCGGCGTCACCTTGCCGGTCCAAACCACGCGCTGCGTCTGCACCGCATTGCCGGCGGTATTCTGACCGCTGTCCGCCGCCACCGTCTGCGCCTTGGCCTCGGCGGGCCACTTCGCCTGGTCCCGGATATACTGATAGTTGACCGTCGCCTCGGCGCGGGTCAGCGCCAGCCGCGCACCGAGGAAATAGCGCGCTGTCCAGCCCTGCTTACCGTCCTCGCCGGTGATCGTGAGCCCGTCCGTACCGTCGCCCGCATAGGCGTAAGCCTTGGGATTGCCGAAGCGGGTGATCGAATTGTTGTCCCACAACAGCCCGTAATTGCGCGTCGAGACCAGAAAGGGGATCGGCACCGCGATATTGTGCTGGAGCAGCTCCACGTCCTCGCCATTGTAATCCATCTGGCCGTTCTGGTGCTGGCCCAGCCCGTACAGCCCCTCGTCCGTTCCCCGGTTGAACTGCTGCCGGACCGACAGGTAATCGCGTCCCTCCACCTTCACCGGCGCGAACTCGGCCGGCGTGCTTTCCGCCAGATCGACCTGCCCCTCCGCATCGGTGAAGCTGACATTGCCGTTCGCCAGGTCGACGCTCGCCTGCACCTGCCCGGTGCTCAGCGTCACCCGCCCGCCCGATTCCGCCACCGAAAATCCGCCCGCCTGAGGCTTGGCTGTGACCATATAGCTCTCGGGCAAATCGATCTCGCCAGCGGGAGCCGCGCTCACCCGCACGATCCGCTCACCATAGACCTGCAGCCGCACCGTCTTTTCCGGCCCTGAGGCGGGCGTGACTTCCACCCCCGTCTCCGTCTTTCGCCAGCTCCCCGCCGCAAGCGCCGAGCCGCTCGTCCCCGCAAGCGCAACCGCCATGGCAGCCCTGATCATCCCCTGCATCGCGCCCGTCCTGCATCAAGTTCTTGATAGCGCTACCATAGGCCTACGCTTTTCCGTTTGAAATCCCGCCGCTCTGCCCCACATGCGCCCTGCATGACCGATCTCGCCATCCTCTACGAACACCCCCTGTGGTTCGAGCCGCTGTTCGCCGCCCTCGACCGCCGTGGCACCTCCTACTCCAAGGTGCTGCTCACCGATCACAGCTTCGATCCCGTCCACGGCGATCCGCCCGCGCCGGTGATCCTCAGCCGAGTCGCGATGTCCGGCTTCCTGCGCGAAGCCGAGCACGGCACCTTCTACGCGCAAAGCTTGCTCGCCCACTGGGCCGCCCAAGGCGCAACCGTCCTCAACGGCGCCGACGTGCTCGCAATCGACACCTCCAAGGCCCGCCAGCTCTCGCTGATCGCGAGGCTCGGCTACCAGGTGCCGGAGACCCGCATCGTCCACCGCCGCGCCGATCTCCTCGCCGCCGCCGACACCATGGCTTATCCGTTGCTCGTCAAGGCCAACCTCGGCGGCTCGGGCGCGGGCATCGTCCGCTACTCCTCCCGCAACGAGCTCGCCCAGTCGATCGCAGACCGCACCGCGCCCGAAAGTGTCGATAACGTCCTCCTCGTCCAGGATTACGTCCCCCCGCGCGGCGGCTCCATCGTCCGCATCGAAACGCTCGGCGGCCGCTTCCTCTACGCGATCGAGGTGGAAAGCGGCGGCGACAATTTCGATCTCTGCCCGGCCGACGCCTGCGCCATCACGCGCGGCCCGATCCGCATGGCCGCCGTCACGCCCCCCGTCGAATTGATCGAAGCCGCCGAAGCAATCGCCCAAGCCGCGGGCCTCGACGTCGGCGGCGTCGAAGTCGTCATCGACGACCGCGACGGCGTGCCCCGCTTCTACGACATCAACGCCCTTTCCAACTTCGTCGCCAAGCCCTTGGACGTGCTCGGCTGGGACCCCCACGAACGGCTGATCGACTCGCTCGAAGCCGCCATCCAGGCAAGGACTTGAAGCACATGCGTTTCGGCTATTGGATGCCCGTCTTCGGCGGCTGGCTGAGAAACATCGAGGACGAGGGCATGACGGCGAGCTGGGACTATGTCCGCCGCCTCACCCAGCGCTCGGAAGAAACCGGCTGGGACCTGTCCCTGATCGCCGAGCTCAACCTGAACGACATCAAGGGCGTCGAGGAACCCGCGCTCGACGCCTGGTCCACCGCCGCCGCTCTGGCCGCGGTGACCCAGAGCATCGAGCTGATGGTCGCCGTCCGCCCCAACTTCCACCAGCCCGCGCTCTTCGCCAAGCAGGCCGCCAACATCGACAATATCTCGAACGGTCGCCTGGCGCTCAACGTCGTCTCCTCCTGGTGGGCCGACGAGGCGACGCAATACGGCCTCCAGTTCGACCAGCATGACGACCGCTACGGCCGCACGTCCGAATGGCTGAAGGTGGTCGATGGCCTGTGGACCGAGAAGCGCTTCACGTTCGAAGGGGAGCGCTACAGCCTCAAGGACGCGATCTGCGAGCCCAAGCCGGTCTCCAAGCCCCGCCCGACCATCTACGCCGGCGGCGAGAGCGAAACGGCCAAGACCATGATCGCCACCCAGTGCGACGCCTACGTCATGCACGGCGATCCGGTGGACGCCATCGCCCCCAAGATCGCCGACATGTCCGAACGCCGGGAGCGTGCCGGCGGCGAGCGCATGCAGTTCGGAATGGCCGCCTTCGCCATCGTCCGCGACAGCGAGGCGGAGGCGAAGCGCGAGCTCGACCGCATCACCCAGCTCCCGCCCAAGCCGCCCAAGGGCTTCGACAATTTCGACCAATGGCTGTCCGGCACCGAGCTCGAGCGCGAACTCAAGCTCCAGGAATACAGCGTCTCGAACCGCGGCCTCCGCCCCAACTTCGTCGGCACCCCCGAACAGCTCCAGGAGCGCATCGCCGAATATGAAGAAGCAGGCCTAGACCTCCTCCTCCTCCAGATGAGCCCCCAGGCGGAGGAGATGGACCGCTTTGCGGAGCAGGTGATCCAGCCGATGAAGGCGGCTGCCGCCTGAACACCCCTCCCTGAAAGGGAGGGGATGGGGGTGGGTTGCGGGCGAGGGGGGCTCGACGCCCCCGGAGGCCGCTCCTTGCGCGGCCTCGGCAAGAGCTCGCCTTCGGCTCGCACCCACCCCTGCCCCTCCCTTGCAGGGAGGGGTGCCAGCCGGTAATCCGCTCTCTTGAGGAGACCGGCGATCGCTGAGGACATCAAATCTTCGAACCTGATGTGGGGCGGCCGCTTCGGCGGTGGGCCGTCGGCGCTGATGCGCGAGATCAACGCGTCGATCGGCTTCGACAAGCGCTTCTGGCGCGAGGACATCCAGGCCTCCAAGGCCCACGCTGCAATGCTCGGCGCCCAAGGCATCGTCTCCGCCGAAGACGCCGTAACCATTGCCGGCGGCCTCGATCAGGTCGCCGCCGAATACGAAGCAGGAGGCGTCCCGGAGGACCAGGCGCTGGAAGACATCCATATGCACGTCGAGGCGCGGCTCGCGGAACTGATCGGGCCGGTGGCGGGCCGCCTCCACACCGCCCGCTCGCGCAACGACCAGGTCGCGACCGACTTCAAGCTTTGGGTCCGCGCCGCCATCGACGAAGTCGACGCCGCCCTTGCCGCCTTCCAGCGCGTCCTCCTCGCCCGCGCCGAGGAGCATGCCGACAGCGTCATGCCCGGCTTCACCCACCTCCAGTCGGCCCAGCCGGTCACCCTCGGCCACCACCTCATGGCCTACCACGAGATGCTGCGCCGCGACCGCTCGCGCTTCGCCGACGCCCGCGTCCGCATCAACGAATGCCCGCTCGGCGCCGCCGCCTTGGCCGGCACCAGCTTCCCGCTCGACCGCCACGCCACCGCCGCCGCCTTGGGCTTCGACCGGCCCACCGCCAACAGCCTCGACAGCGTCTCGGACCGCGATTTCGCGCTCGATTACCTGATGGCCGCCACCCAATGCGGCCTCCACTTGTCCCGCCTGGCGGAGGAGCTGATCATCTGGGCAAGCCAGCCCTTCGGCTTCGTCTCGCTGCCCGACGCTTTCTCCACCGGCTCCTCGATCATGCCGCAAAAGCGCAACCCGGACGCTGCCGAGCTGGTCCGCGGCCATTCGGGCCGAATCGCCGGGGCAATGACTGCGCTGGTGATGACCATGAAGGGCCTGCCCTTGGCCTATTCCAAGGACATGCAGGACGACAAACCGCCGGTCTTTGAAGCGCACGACCTCCTCATGCTCTCCCTCCAGGCGCTCGCCGGGATGGTCGAGCAGACCGCCTTTCGCACCGATCGCATGCGCGCCGCCGCCGAAGCCGGCTTCGCCACCGCCACCGACCTCGCCGACTGGCTGGTCCGCGCCGCCGGGGTCCCGTTCCGCGAGGCGCACCACATCACCGGCCGCGCGGTGAAGCTTGCCGAGGACCGCGGCGTCGGCCTCGCCGAATTGCCGCTTGAGGCTCTGCGCGAAATCGACTCCCGAATCGACGCCTCGGTGTACGAGGTCCTCACCGTCGACGCCTCCGTGCGGAGCCGCACCAGCTTCGGCGGCACCGCGCCGGAGCGCGTCCGCGAGCAGATCGCGGCGGCGAAAGGCCGCGGTTGAGGGGGCCAATAAATATATCCCCCTCGGCCGCTTCCCGTGATAACCTCCGCCGCGCGCCAGGCAGAGCCGGCGCGGAACGGGAGTGAGCGCGTGACCAAGACATTGTACGTACTGGCCTTGCTGACCATGGCCGCAACCGGTGTTGCCCAAGCCCAAACCATGCCGCCGCCGTCGGAAGAAGAGGCTGCCGCCCCCGAAGCGGTCGAGACCACCGAACCGGCGGAAAGCGCGGACGTCGCCGCTACCGTTGAAACGGTGGCGGTTACCGAGCCGGCCGTGGAGACGGCCGAAGCCGACGGGGAAGGCTCGGACAAGGACAATTACCGAAGGGCGCTCAAGTCCTTCCAGAATTGCCGCCGCCAAGCGATGATCGAAGGCGGGGCGAAAGCGGTAAGCGACCGCTGCGGCTCGCAGCGCAAGCGGATGATGGCCGCCAAGGACTCCCTCCGCGGCAGCTAAGCGACGTGCGAAGCCACCGACGGGCTGGAGCCGAGGCTCCAGCCCGCTGGTGTCGCGCCTTTATCCCCGCCGAGCCCGCGCCGCGGCAATTCGCAGCCGCAGCGCATTGAGCTTGATGAACCCTGCCGCATCGCGCTGGTCGTAGCTCGACGAGCCTTCCTCGAACGTCACCAGATCCTGGTCGTACAGCGCCAGTGCGCTCTCGCGTCCGATCACCGTCGCATTGCCCTTGTAGAGCTTCATTCGGACGGTGCCGGAGACATGCTCCTGGCTCCTGTCGATCAGCGCCTGCAGCATCTCGCGCTCCGGCGAGAACCAGAAGCCGTTGTAGATCAGGCTGGCGTAGCGCGGCATTATCTCGTCCTTGAGGTGCGCCGCGCCGCGGTCGAGGGTGATCGACTCGATGCCGCGATGGGCGGCGAGCAGGATGGTGCCGCCCGGCGTCTCGTAGACGCCGCGCGACTTCATCCCCACGAAGCGGTTCTCGACCAGGTCAAGCCGCCCGATACCGTTGTCGTGGCCAAGCTCGTTCAGCCGGGTGAGCAGCGCCGCCGGCGACAGATACTCGCCGTCCACCGACACCGGATCGCCGCCTTCGAAGCCGATCTGGATCACCGTCGCCTTGTCCGGCGCATCCTCCGGCGAGATGGTGCGCTGATGGACATATTCCGGCGCTTCCACCGACGGGTCCTCCAGCACCTTACCCTCGGACGAGCTGTGCAGCAGGTTCGCGTCGATCGAGAACGGCGCCTCGCCGCGCTTGTCCTTGGAGATCGGGATCCCGTGCTCCTCGGCAAAGCGGATCAGCGCCTCACGGCTGCCATATTCCCACTCCCGCCACGGCGCGATCACCCGGATGTCGGGCTCCAGCGCATAATAGCCGAGCTCAAACCGGACCTGGTCGTTCCCCTTCCCGGTCGCCCCATGGCACACCGCGTCGGCGCCGACCGCCCTCGCGATCTCGATCTGGCGCTTGGCGATCAGCGGCCGGGCGATGGAGCCGTTCTGCCGCCATCCGCACGTGTTTGTCGTGCAGCCGGTCTTGAATCCCGATGACACGGCGATGTTCAATGATGCCGTCAGCCAATTGCGCCACGCGCCGCCCGCCAATGGCGGCGCGACGCGGCAGGCCTCGGTGCATGCCGGCCTGGAGGCGCTCGCCAGCCAGAAGCCGGATGTGGTCCTGATCCACGACGCGGCGCGTCCGTTCGTATCGGCGGCGCTGATTTCGCGCGCGATCGACGCCGCCGGCCGCACCGGCGCCGCGGTGCCGGCGATCGCGGTCACCGACACCATCAAGCTGGTCGACGGCAGCGGCAATGTCGAAGCGACGCCGGAACGCGCGCGGCTGCGGATCGCGCAAACCCCGCAGGCCTTCCGCTTCGATGTGATTCTCGACGCCCATCGCCGCGCCGCGCGCGAGGGCCGCGGCGATTTCACCGATGATGCTGCGCTGGCGGAATGGGCGGGATTGACGGTGGCGACCTTTGAAGGCGATCCTGCCAACATGAAACTGCCCACCCCGGAAGATTTCGTCCGCGAGGAAGCCCGCCTCGCCAGCTCTCTCGGCGATATCAGAAC